>Ga0100399_1001360_pt1 | contig 17928 bp, 15 predicted proteins | sample CryGeymeta201523_FD_81545 | JGI IMG/M metagenome (GOLD analysis project Ga0100399, IMG submission 81545) | Groundwater microbial communities from Crystal Geyser aquifers in Utah, USA - Crystal Geyser metaG 2015-23 | ecosystem: Environmental > Aquatic > Deep subsurface > Groundwater | place: USA...
AAAACGAATGTTGTCCGTTGGTTCCGGGTTCGCCCCAATAAACGGGACTGGTCTCGTAATTTACCTTATCGCCTTCAAGAGTAACCTGCTTGCCATTGCTTTCCATGGTCAACTGTTGCAGATATGCCGGGAAGCGTTTCAGGTAATTCTCATACGGTAAAACTGCCTGTGTTTGCGCCTGGTGAAAATTGGTGTACCAAACGGTTAAAAGTCCCATCAATACCGGAATATTTTTTTCAAGCGGTGTATTTCGGAAATGCTCGTCCATTTGGTGAAAACCTTTTAGCAACGAATAGAAGTTTTCAGGGCCAATGGCAATCATGGTCGATAGTCCGATAGCGGCATCCATCGAATACCTGCCACCAACCCAATCCCAAAAACCAAACATATTTTCGGTGTCGATACCAAATTTTGCCACTTCCTTTTCATTGGTTGAAACGGCAACAAAGTGTCGGGCGACAGCCTCTTCATTTCCAAGTTGATTGAGCGCCCATTTTCTTGCCGTGCGGGCGTTAGTCATGGTTTCGAGGGTGGTAAAAGTTTTTGAGGAAACGATGAACAGCGTATTTTCAGCCGATAAACCTTTTACGGCCTCTGCAAAATCGCTTCCGTCCACATTCGAAACAAACCGAAACGACAAATCTGCCTGCGTATAATATTTCAACGCTTCGTAAGCCATTACCGGGCCCAAGTCGGAACCGCCAATGCCTATATTCACAATGTTTGTAATGGGTTTCCCCGTAAATCCAAGCCATTCACCCGAACGGATTTTTTCTGAGAAGGCAGCCATTTTATCCAGGACTTCGTGTACCTGGTCAACCACATTTACTCCATCAAATAAAATTGATACCCCTTTTGGCGCACGAAGCGCGGTATGCAAAACAGCCCGGTTTTCGGTAATATTGATTTTTTCGCCCGAAAACATGGCTTCAATCTGTTTTTCAAGGCCTCTGTCTTTGGCCAGGTTTATCAGCAATGACAAGGTTTTATCTGTTATCCGGTGTTTTGAATAATCAAAGTAAATACCTTCATCAATTAAATTAAAGCGTTTTCCCCGGTGGGGCTCCTGATTGAAAAGCTCTTTTATTGTGGTGTCTTTACTTTCAGAGAAGTGCTTTTTAAGCGATTCCCAGGCTTTCGAATTTGTTAATTCTGATTTCATGTGGTACTGTTTATACTTGTTTTCTTTTTTGCTGAATACTGTCAATCAAGTGTTCCCATGAACCGACAAACGATTCGGCCCCTTCGTTTTGTAATTGTTGGGCAAGCTGGTCAATATTTACCCCTTCATTTTTGAAATCGTTCAGCAGTTTATCTGTATCTGTGCAGGATTGTGGCATCGGTTCAACCGCATTTCCGTGGTTGGCAAATGCCAGCAGGGTATTTTCGGGCATGGTATTTACCGTGAATGGCGCCACCAGGTTTTCGATGTAAATAACATCCGACACGGCGGGGTCTTTGGCTCCGGTGCTTGCCCACAACAAGCGTTGCGGCGAAACACCGAGGTTCATCACGCTTTGCACCTTGTTCGACTGCAAAAATTGCAAATACGCCTCGTACGTTTTTTGAGAAGTTGCCAGCCCGAGTTTATTTTTCAAACTATCCGAAACTTTATTTGAAACCGCTTTGTCCCAGCGGCTCACAAAAACCGAAGCTACCGAACGTACATCGGGGTACAAGCCTTTTGCTGCGCGGGTTTCCACTCCTTTCAGCCAGGCTTCGGCAGCGGCCAAATATTGTTCTGCTGAAAAAAGCAGGGTTACATTCACCGGAATACCTTCGGCAATGGCCTGTTCAATGGCGGGCAACCCTTCGGGCGTGCCGGGGATTTTAATAAACGCGTTTGGCCGGTTCACTTTCTTGAAAATGGCTTTGGCGGCTTCGATGGTACTTTGTGTATCGTAAGCCAATGCGGGGGAAACTTCGATGGAGACAAACCCGTCAACATGGTTGGTGCGTTCGTAAACTGGCCTGAACAAATCGGCAGCACGCTGAATATCTTCAATGGCAAGTTCGAAAAAAAGTTCTTCATCCGTAAGTAAATTACCCAATTTGCGGATTGCCCCATCATAATCAGACGATTTTGAAATGGCATTGTCGAAAATCGTTGGGTTCGATGTTAACCCGGTAACCGAAAGGTCTGCGATGTAGTCTTTTAAAATTCCGTTGTTCAGGATTTTCCGTGTGATGTTGTCTAACCAAAGGCTAACACCTTGGTTGTGTAATTCTTTCGTGTGTAAATTCATTGTTTTAAATTTTAAATTGTTATTAATGTTTATCCAAAAAAGTGGTTTTCAACCACATATATTTTATTCAACCTGCGTTTGTGCCTTTCTATGCCTGAAAATTTTGCATTCATGAATGTTTTTGTGATTTCCCAGGCAACTTCGGCGCCAATTACCCGTCCGCCAAAGCAAATAATGTTCATGTCGTCGTCTTCCACGCCCTGGTGTGCCGAAAAACAATCGTGAACCAGGCCTGCCCGGGTGCCATGTATTTTATTGGCCGCAATGGTTGCGCCAATCCCGCTTCCACAAACCGCAATCCCGCGGTCGATTTTATTTTCCACTACGGCATTAGCCAGTGGAATCACATAATCAGGAAAATCGTCGTTGGGGTCGTAGTTTTGATTTCCAAAGTCAATCACCTCATATTTGAGGTCGGTTAACCTTTGTTTCAGCAGGTTTTTCAGTTCATACCCGCCATGGTCTGAAGCTATTCCAATTTTCATAACGTTTATATTTTTAAGATTTATTAATAAGAGATTTCGATGCTTTTACAACGGTTTCAACTGTTAGTCCAAATTCTTCCAGAAGGCTGTTAATTTTGCCTGAAGCGCCAAATGTTCTCATACCCAGTACTTCACCATCGCCTGGCAAACCAATAAATCTTCTCCATCCGAAAGTTGACCCGGCCTCAATCGCAACGCGTGACCTAACTTTTGATGGCAACACTGATTCGTGATATTCCGGACTTTGCCGTTCGTATAAATTCCAGTTCGGCATACTAACAACTCTCGCATTGATGCCTTCCTGTTTCAACACTTCAAATGCCTCAATGGCCAATTGTAATTCCGACCCGGTAGCTATCAGTATTACTTCAGGAGAATCTTTGCTGTCGGCCAGAATATAACCGCCTTTTAAAGCTCCATCGGCTGAGGCATATTTGCTACGGTCTAACACAGGCAAATCCTGTCTGCTCAAAATTAAAGCTGTCGGTATATTTTTAGATTTCATGATATATTTCCAAAGCACAGCCACTTCATTTGCATCGCCCGGCCTGATCACTTCCAAATTGGGTATTGCCCGTAACGAAGCAACTTGTTCAATCGGTTGGTGGGTTGGGCCGTCTTCGCCCACACCAATACTATCGTGCGTAAATATGTAGGTTACCGGTAGGTTCATTAAAGCTGAAAGTCGAATTGCACCTCGCGCATAATCTGAAAAAACAAGAAATGTTGATGCGAACGTTTTTAGTCCGCTTAACGAAATACCGTTGGCAATGGCGCCCATAGCATGTTCCCGGATGCCGAAGTGCAAATTTCTTCCACTAAAATTGTTTACCTGAAAACTCTCCTCATTTTTCAAATCCGTCAGGGTTGAAGGTGAAAGATCGGCTGATCCACCAATCATAAAAGGGATTTTGGATGCAATCGCGTTCAGTACTTTAGCCGATGCGCTTCGGCCTGAAATTTTGGTTCCTGCTTCAAATACCGGAACGGCCTCGTCCCAGGCTTCAGGCAATTCCCGCTGCTGAATCAGCTTTAGCTGATTGGCCAATTCGGGGTATTCTGATTCGTATCGTGAAAATAACTCATTCCATTCATCATTTTGTTTTTTCCCGCGGGAAGTAATATCCCTGGCATATTGCATTACTTCATCCGGGACAAAAAACTTTTTATGAGCATCCCAACCATAAAAGGCTTTGGTGGCTTTAATCTCCTCTTCGCCCAGTGGTGCGCCATGTGCGCCATGCGTGTCCTGCTTGGTAGGAGCCCCGTAGGCAATATGGCTATCCACAATTATCAGTGTTGGGCGGCCTGCTTCTTTTTCAGCAATGCGGATAGCACGACTGAGCATTAATAAATCATTGGCATCGCCAACCCTTTGTACATTCCATCCATACGCGATAAATCTGGTTGCCACATCCTCGCTAAATGCCAGACTGGTGCTTCCCTCAATGGTTATGCGGTTGTTGTCGTAAATCCAAATCAGGTTGTCCAGACCCAGATGCCCTGCAAGCGAAGCAGCTTCACCCGAAATACCCTCCATCATGCAGCCATCACCCGCCAACGAGAAAATTTTGTAATCAATGATATTAAAACCAGGTTTATTGAAGTGCGAAGCCAGCCATTTCTGGGCCATTGCAAAACCTACACTGGTGGCAACTCCCTGGCCAAGCGGACCAGTGGTCGTTTCCACGCCCGGAGTATGTCCGTGTTCCGGATGTCCTGCACATTTACTGTGTAATTGCCTGAATGATTTAATGTCGTCAATTGTTACATCGTATCCGGTAATGTGTAAAACGCTGTACAAAAGCATAGAGGCATGACCGGCTGACAGGATAAAACGGTCGCGGTTCATCCAATCCGGATTTGAAGGATTGAATTTCATAAACCGGTCATAAATTGTAAACGTTACCGGAGCCAATGACATTGGAGTTCCAGGGTGACCTGAATTCGCAGCCTGAACCGCATCCATTGATAACGTTCTTATGGTATTGATGCAAAGTTGATTAAGATTTTGTTCCATTTTATTTTTTATTTTGTGGTGTAAATAATTTTTTTGCCGCCTTTTCATCCAGAAGCCAAAGCAGCTCGCCATTTTCGGGTTGAACAAGTGATGCAGGAAGTTTTTCCCATCCCGGTCTTCTTTCCAGAATTTGAGCGACAATTTCTGATTTGTTTTCTCCTGTAACCAAAAATGCCACCGTTCTGGCATGATTGATTAATTTCCCGGTGGCGGTAATTCTTTTTTGTTTCGTAATGGGGTGTTCGGCAACTTCAAAAAACCTGTCGCTATTAAAAAGTTTCTGATGTCCGGGAAAAATTGAAGCAGTGTGTCCATCATCTCCAAGTCCGAGCATTAAAAAGTCAAACTCCGGAAATTCATTGTATGGAGTCACATTGAGTTGCACCAATTCTGCGTAACGAGCAGCTTCTTCAGAAGGTTCCGTTTCACCTTTTATCCTGAAAATATGATTAGCCGGAATTGGCGCCTTTTCAAAAAGGCTTTCATTTGCCATCCTGAAATTGCTTTCCTCGCTTTCGGGCGCCACACAACGTTCATCGCTCCAAAAAACCAGGATTTTATTCCATTCTATTTGCTCTCTGAAGTTGTTGGCCATGTATTGAAATACTGAACGTGGTGTTGAACCTCCGGATAATGCGATTGTAAAGAAATTACCTTCAAGTGTTTCACCGATTCGGGCCTTTATCTGCTGAACAAAATATTGAGACAAATCCTCAGCATTTTTTAATATTTTGATTGAATTTCCCATGATTATAATTCGCAATACACTCCGTCGTCAGCCAGGTTTTTACATGGGTAACGCCAGGTCATATTTTTCTCTTCAATTAAATCGTCGGCATGTTCGGGCCCCCAGGTACCGGCTGGGTAACCAAAAACCGGAACAGAGCTGTCGTTTTTCCAGGCATCAAGCACGGGCTTTACAAATTTCCAGGCTTCAATTACCTCTTCTGTCCGGGCAAACAGTGTAGAGTCGCCCTTGATGGAATCGTAAATCAACCTTTCGTAAGCCGACGGGATTCGTTGGTGTGCCAAGTCGGAATAATGAAAATCCATGTTCACATTTTGCACTTCGAAGCCTGTTCCCGGCACTTTCATCCCAAATTTCAGCAGGATTCCTTCGTCGGGCTGAATTCGCAAAACCAACTGGTTGCATGCGCTACAATCGGTTTGTTTCGAGAATAAAAAATGCGGGGTTGATTTAAAGTGGATAACCACCTCGGTAACGCGCGTGGGCAAACGTTTGCCGGTGCGGATGTAAAAGGGGATGCCACCCCAGCGCCAGTTGTCGATATAAAACTTGAGCGCAGCATACGTTTCGGTGGTTGAATCCGGGTCAACTCCCGGTTCTTCGCGGTAACCCGCAACTTTCTGGTTTTTAATCGTCGATGCGATATATTGCCCGCGCATGGCCACATTTTTCACCTCCCCGGGTTTTATGGGCCGCAACGACTGGAATACCTTGAGGATTTCGTTCCGGATGGCCTGTGGTTCAAGTGTTGCCGGTGGTTCCATTGCAGTAAAAGCAACCACCTGTAACAAATGGTTTTGAACCATATCGCGCAATGCGCCCGAGCTGTCGTAATAACCGCCGCGTCCCTCAACGCCAAGGCTTTCCGACGATGTTACCTCAATGTGGTGAATGTATTTGCTGTTCCAGAGCGGCTCAAATATTCCATTCGAGAAACGGGTAACCAGCAGGTTCTGCACGGTTTCTTTTCCCAAATAATGGTCGATGCGGTACAATTGGTTTTCGTTCCAGTATTTCAAAAGGATATCTTTTAGTTTCAATGCCGATTCAAGGTCGTAACCAAAAGGTTTTTCAATAATGAGCCTTTTCCACCCGCCATCTTCATTGTTCAAGCCAACTTTGGCCAGGTGAACCGGTACTTCGCCATACAATTTTGGCGGGGTTGAAAGATAAAATACAACATTCCCCGGAATTCCCTTTTTTTCCTGAAGTTGGGTTAACCGTTCTTTCAGGTCGAAGTAATCCTGACGGTTATCGTAGTTCAGCGGCTGGTAAAAGAGCTTTTCAACAAAAGCATCGATTTTACGGGTATCACTAATTTCGTTGAATTCAATTAATGCTTCTTTCATTTTCTCCCTGTACTGAATATCGGAATAAGAAGTACGCGAAACGCCGAGAATGATAAAATTATCAGGAACCTGCTGGTTTACATAAAGTGAATACAGCGCCGGAATAAGTTTACGTTTGGCGAGGTCGCCCGAGGCGCCAAAAATGACATAATTAAAACTGAATTGTTTGTCCATTGCCGTAAGATTATTGATTTTTAGTTTTTACTGCATGACCTCCAAATTGGTTCCGAAGCGCTGCCAGCACTTTACCGGCAAATGATTCGGTTTGCCGCGACTGAAACCTGCTAAAAAGGGAAGCAGTTATTACCGGAACCGGCACATCGAGGTCGATTGCCGCCTGGATTGTCCAGCGGCCTTCGCCACTATCCTGAACGTAATCTTCGAGTTTCTCCAGTTTTGGGTCTTCCTTAAACGCGTTCACAGCCAGTTCCAGTAACCACGAACGGATTACGCTGCCGTACTGCCAGGCATCGGAAACTTTATGGAGGTCGATTCCAAACGGCGCTTTTTCCAGTACTTCGAAACCTTCTGCATACGACTGCATCATTCCGTACTCGATACCGTTGTGTACCATTTTTACGAAATGGCCGGCGCCCGATGAACCGCAATATACATGGCCATTGGCCGGGGCGAGGCTTTCGAAAACAGGAGTTGCAAAATCAACAGCCGGTTTGTTTCCGCCATACATGAGGCAGTAGCCGTTTTGTAGCCCCCAAACGCCCCCACTGGTGCCGCAATCGAGAAAATGAACGCCTTTTTCGGCAGCTTTGGCAGCACGCGCCTGAGTTTGTTTCCAGTTTGAATTTCCTCCGTCAATAATAATATCGTCAGCCTTTAACAACCCGATCAGGGTGTCGAGGTTTTCGTCCACCGGTTTTCCGGCGGGAACCATAAGCCAAACCACTTTTCGTTCGGGAAGTTTTGAAACCAAATCGGCAACTGTTGATGCGGCAATGGCGCCAAGTTTTGCCGATTCTTCGATTGGAGCGGTATCAAAGTTCCAAACCACCACTTCGTGGCCATGATTCAGTAAACGATGTACCATGTTGAAGCCCATTTTGCCAAGGCCAATAAATCCTATTTTCATAATTTTGAATTTTTAAAATGAATTTGTTTTAATTGGGAAAACAGTCGAAGGGAACTGAAAACCTGACAAAATCAGTAGGTTAAAATAGAGGAATTGATTTTTACACCGTGGCTTCGATCAGGTAAACAGAGGCAACCAAAAAACAATGTGGTCTTTAAAGTAATTAAATGCCACAATACGGTTCGACCATGTAAAACCGCAGGCTCCGGGACACGGACTTTCCAAAGTCCGTCATTTTCTTGTCTTCGATTTAGGAAAATCAAAGTCCAGGTCGGACATAAAAAAACTGCCCCAATAAATGGAGCAGTTTCTAAATGACATTCTATCTATTATTTTTGAATGTTTACAACTTGGTTTTATACAGAAATTTATACACAAAAGGATAAATTTTACAGGCAACACAAATTCCAAATGCAGCTTCCATAAACGAAAATACACCAAGGACAGCGACAAATGCCAAAGCCGTTACATGTAATCCGGTTACCGATGCCAGCAAAATCACTGCGCTAAAAACCAGTCCGATGCGCGCGGCAAAAATTTTAGGACCGGCATTAATCAACAGTTCCTCAAGCGACATTAATTTCACGATATTTCGGGATGAAAAACCAACCGGGCTATATTTGGAGAGACTTCCGCTGCGCATGTAAAAATCAACCACTAGAAAAGCCGGGATAAACCACTGGTTAGTGAAACCAAAAAGTGTCAGCAGCAAAACGGTAAAAGCACCGTTTACCCGTGCTACGCGTTCATTTATTTTTTTATCTGAAATGGGGCAAATTGCATACGTTTTCATCTCGTTATAATTTTTTGTTTTTTAATCCTTTTTTCTCATTTGTCGTAAGTTCTGCATCATCCTGACACATACTTTGGATTTTTCCTTTTGCGATGGAAAACTATTTTTCAACTTTTAATTGTCGCGGGTGACTGAACTCAAAGTTTTTTGATTTAATGAATTCCAGCGTTTGTTCAATCGTTGGCCGGTCGCCCCAGAATGTTCCCGGGTAAACAAACCTGACCTTTCCCGCAGGGTCGATAATTACAGTAGTTGGCCGGTTAATGTATTCGGCATGAACTGAAAAAGCCAGCGGATCGGCTCCAAATTGTACACCGTAAGTTCCGGCACGGTCGAGCAGGTGCGGCCACCAAATACGGCTGGTGTAAGCATTTTTGAACGACTCTTTTGCGAACCAGTATTTTGGTTCAAGCTCTTTTCCCACCATCACGCGTCCTCGGTAAGTGTCATGAATTTCGAGCGTAAAAACCTGTACCCCGGTATTTTCAAAATCGTCTTTCATTTCCATTAAATCATGAAATTCGCCATGGCAAACAGGGCACCAGTCGGCAAATACCCAAATCAGTACCACCCAGTTTTTATTTTTGAAACTGCTTAACTGCCATGTTGTTCCTTCGGTATCTTCAAGGGTAAAATCTGGCGCTAAATCGCCCGGCTTTATGGTTTCAAAAGTTGTTTCATCGAGCGCCTGCCATGCTCCCATATTTTTTGGGGTTACTCCCATTTTATTTTCAATTTGATAAATGGCCAGTTCGCACTGGTGTTGAACATCGCGCGATGGGTCGTTCTCCAATTTTTCACGGAGTAAGGTTAACGAATGTTCCGATTCCATTTGCCCCAACGCGATAACCGCCTGCGACCGCACGATTACAACCGCATCGTTTTTAACAACACTTTCAAGTTCGGGTATTGCCTGTGTTGCACGCAAAACGCCCAGTGCCTTCGCAGTAACCTGGCGAACATAGGGCGATGCATGAACCAGTCCGGTTTTAATGGCGGCCGTTTCATTTAGTCCTTCACGCACCAAATCCCTGACCGCCAGCAACCGCACTTTCCAATCGTCGTTATCCAAATCGGCAATGCCATCTTTTTTTAAATCCCGGTCAATGGTCATCGAGTTTCCATCGTTTAAAGGATGGAAAGGGTGAGATGCAACCGTAGCAAATATTTGGGAAACAGTTTTATTTTCCACGTCTGCCATAATTTTATTTTCTGATGTTATCAGAAATATTAACGCAATAAATAATAAAGCCTTCATCTTTAGAATGTTAAAACCTTTGCATTGCTTTTCAGGTAGTCGGTTAGTGGTTTGCCCATTCCTTTTACCTCGAAATTGAGGTTTTTAAGCTCATCAACCACTCCATAAGCAGTTGCACAGGCAATGCAGGCCTGGATTTCCACCCCGTCTTTTTGCATGGCTTTTAGTTTTTCCTGAATTTTCAGGTTTTCGGAAACCATTTTTGCCGATGGCCCCCAAATGACTATTGTAACTTCTTTGAACCAACCTGCAGTTTTTGCGGCGTGGGCATACATTAAAACCATTCGCTCGGCCAGGTACGGGTCATCGCTGGTCCATACTATTACCAGCTTGTCAGGCGTGTTTTCCGGTTTTTCCTGTTGTCCCATAACTTTTGTAGTATTAAAAAACAGGATTGTGGTTAAAATGGTTAGTAAAATTTTAGTTTTCATTTTTGTTATTATTTTCCCGCTAAGGCGCAAAGACGCAAAGTTTTTTGTTGTTCTATTTTCTTGGCGGCTTAGCGACTTGGCGTGAGTTTTTTTTTATTTGTTATTAATTTCTTTGAAGTTTTTCAATACAGCCAGCAAAAGTCCGGCGCTTAAGCGGGTTTTGTAGTCAGGATTAATATATTCAAACATTATTTTTCCTGAAGTATCAACTATAAACACAGACGGAACCGGAAGGAAACCAGTGTTTAATCCGCCCGATTTTTCATTCAGCATCCCGGAGTATTTCTCCGGAGCTTTAAAAACGATTCCAAGCGATTGGATAAATTTTCCACCGGCATCGGAATACAGGCTGTAATCCAGTTTATCTTTCTCATCGGTTACCTGCAGGTTTTCAGGCGAATCAGGACTAATGGCCACAATCTGGTAGCCCAGTTTATCTACTTCGCTTTGTACCCCCTGAATTTCGGAAAGATGCGCGTTGCAAAACGGGCACCAGCCACCGCGGTAAACCAGCAGTACCGTTGGTTTTTCAGCAATAATTGCCGAAAATTTGTGACTTGTGGCATCAGGCGCTTTCAGTTCTGCATCAGGAACAGTCTCTCCAATAAGCAAAGGAGAAATGTCTTCGGCCTTCTCTGCAATTTGTGCGGTTGCCGAAAAAAAACCAAGCCCCATACCAAATAAAATAAGCATTACGTGTTTCATTTTTCAGAATTATTTATTGTTTTAAAATCATTATGGACACCAAAATTTTTTCTGTTATTTCTCGCAAAGGCGCAGAGGCGCAAGGTTTTTTTGTTCTATCTTCTTGGCGGCTTAGCGACTTTGCGAGAGTTTTTTTTATTTATTACAGCAGCCATCCTTTTTCGGCGCTTCCCACTTAAAGTCTTCAATAACTTTGTCAAGCGGCGTATGTGCAAGGTGGTTTACATAGTTGCTGATTGTTTTTTGGCCAATGCCAACTATTATTTCCAGCACATTTTTCTGCGAGTAGCCGGCTTCAATGAATTCCTGAACTTCCACATCTGAAGCCCACCCGCGTTTTTCCACCAACAAAGCCGTAAATTTTCTGAGCGCTTCCAGTTTGGTATCGTTTAGCGGTTGACCGTTTCGCAGCGCTTCAATCATTTCTTCAGATAGTTTAAACATTTGGGCTACCATGGAATGAATGGCCATGCAGTAATGGCACTGATTATTGTGGCTAATGGTAAGCCAAACAATATTTTTTTCGACTGGACTCAATGAAGTTTCCATAAAAAGCTGGTTCATTTGGTTATAAGCTTTTAAAACTTCCGGCGATTCGGCCATAATTCCGTAAAGGTTCGGGATAAATCCGTTTTGTTTTAATGCCGCCTGGAGCATTTCTTTCGAACCTTCAGGTGCCGTTTCGATGGTGTGTAATTTAAATGTTGTCATAATTGTTACTATTATTTATTCTAAGCACATGCTTAGAAAATGGTTAAAATTTTTTAGTTGAGCTGTTTCAAAGCCACGTCAATAAAATCAGCTATTTGTTTTTTATTCATTGTTTTGTGGGCTACGGAGATTCCCTGCATTACCCCAAGGAAAAAATTGGCTTGCTGGTCAATATTTGTGTCGGCAGCGATTTCGTTTTTTGCAACGGCATTTTCAAGCACTTTCCTTATCATATTTCTGATAAAATCGTAATAAAGGTTTAATTCGCGGGCAATCTCCGGGTCTTTTTCACCCAGCTCGCCTGCAGTATTGACCACAAGGCAGCCTTTTTTTTCGTCCTTGCTCCCATGACTGACGGTAGCATTTTTTAAAAAACTTTCCAGTTCGGCAAATCCGGCGCCCTCCTGCAACAAGGGTTGAAACCGGTTTACAATAACATGTTCACGGTATTTTCGCAAAGCATTTATAAACAAGTTCTTTTTGTTTTTAAAAGATGCATAAATTGAAAACTGGTTGATGCCCATTTCTTTTTCGAGTAAACGCACAGAAGTGGCTTCGTAGCCATGAACCCAGAAAATATTCATGGCTTTCTCCAACACCAAATCATCATCGTATGTTTTACTTCTCGGCATATTAAATCTAAATAAAATACAAAACTAAGCAACCGCTTTGAAATATCCAAAATTTTTTCATAAATTGCAACAAAAAAACCGGAATGTACAAATCTAAAAAGTCGTTTTGGATTGGGTTATCCCTCATTTTAAGTATATTAATTATCGTAGTAGGTTTTATATATTTGAAATTTGAGGTAAAGAATACCTATACAACCAAAGGGCATGAGCTGGAAGCCATTGCCCGGCTGAAATCAGACCAGGTTGCGAATTGGATTGCAGACGAAATGTTTGATGCAAATGCTATTGCGCAAAACAAATTACTGATTAACCGGCTTGAAATGTGGCGAGTTGAACCCACAGTAGAAAACAAACAAAATGTTACAGCTTTTCTGAAAACTTTAAAAAGCGAACATGGGTACGAGCATATCTTTATGGCCGATGAAAAAGGGAACTTTTTAATTTCTTCGGATGATAATGATTATTCCGTTGCTCCTTATCTGAAAAAAAAAATAGCACAATCCCTGCAATTAGATTCATTTGTAACAACCGATTTATACGAATGTCCTGTTCACGATACCATTCATATCGATTTTATTGCTCCGGTATCAGGGCAGGAGCCCAATTTATCAGCAGCAATTGTATTTCAGTTTAATCCCAATAAGTTTCTGTTTCCGCTTATTCAATCATGGCCAATTTTAAGTAAATCTTCGGAAACCCTGTTGTATAAAGTAGAAGGCGACAGTATTCTATTTCTGAACGAACTAAAACATAAAAAAAATACCGCACTGAATTTTAGCCTGTCTATGACTGATGAGGATGTGGTTGCTATAAAAGCAGCAAAAGCATCTTCTGAGGGATTAATCGAAGGTAAGGATTATGTTGGTAATGAAGTATTGGGCTTTGTTATAAAAATTCCCAATACCGAATGGATAATGGTATCAAAGACTAATAAAAAGGAGTTGTTCTCAACACTATATTACGAAATGGGTATCGTAATTCTTTTGGTAGTTTTTCTCCTTCTTTTTTTGGCAGCGGGGATGGCTTTTTTATATAATTCTCGTCAAAAATCAATTTTCAGGGATTTGTATAAACAGCAGGAATATTACTTCACAACCCTGAAAAGTATCGGCGATGCAGTGATATCTACCAACAAAAAAGGTATTGTGGAATACCTGAACCCGGTTGCTGAACAGCTCACAGGCTGGCTGAACACAGAAATACAGGGGAAAAATCTGGAGGAGATTTTTAAAATCATCAATGAAGAAACCCGTGAGGCTGTCGAGAGTCCTGTTCATAAAGTGTTGCGTGAAGGAGTTGTAGTTGGACTGGCTAACCACACCCTGTTGATTTCGAAAGACGGCAGGGAAATTCCCATTGCCGACAGTGGCGCCCCTATTAAAAACGAAATAGGTGAAATTATTGGCGTAGTTCTGGTATTTCGTGACCAGACAGAGGAAAGGGAATTTCAGGAAAAAATTGCCCAAAGCGAAGCTCAATACCGCGAATTGGTTGAATCGACCGATGCCATTGCCTGGGAATATGATGTTGAACAAGACAACTGGGTGTATGTGGCCCCCCAGGTAACCGAAAAACTGGGCTGGCTTCCCGAAGAATGGACCAACCTCGATTTCTGGAAAAACAACCTTCACCCCGATGAGCGGGAAAGTGCCGCCAATTATTGCTTTGCATGTGCTGCCAAAGGAGAACCACACGCACTGGAATATCGTTTTAAAAGCAAAGACGGCAATTACATTTGGATACGCGATGTGGTTTCGGTTGAAATGCTGGGAAATAAACCGGTAAAACTTCGGGGAGTAATGTTCGATATCACCGAAAGGAAAAATGCTGAAATTGGGTTACAGCAAAAAAACACTTTTATTCAAACGGTACTCGATAATCTCCCGATTGGGGTTGCACTCAATAAAATTGATGAAGGGAATGCCTTTTATATGAACCGCAAATTTGAAGAAATTTATGGCTGGAAAGCATCGGTACTTAAAGATATTGCTTCGTTTTTCGAGAAAGTTTATCCTGACGAGAATTACAGGAATAAACTTATACAAATTATAATGGAAGGAATTGAATCGGGCGACCCTAATAAAATGCACTGGGAAAACATTGAAATTACCCGAAATGATGGTTCAAAAGGATTTGTGAATGCGGTTAATATTCCGCTACCCGAACAAAACACAATGGTATCAACCGTAATGGACATCACTCATCGAAAAAGGGTGCAGAACGAACTGATTGAAGCCAAAGAAAAAGCAGAAGAGAGCGAACGGCTGAAAACAGCTTTCCTGGCCAATATGAGCCATGAAATACGAACCCCTTTAAACGGCATCCTCGGTTTTACCAACCTACTTGCTGAGGAAGATAATTTATCCAAGGAGAGTAAAAAAGAGTTTGCATTCATCATTAACAAGAGTGCCGAGGGGCTGTTAAAAATTATCAATGACATTCTCGATATTTCCAGGCTCGAAACTGGTAAAGCAGATATTGAGCAGAAACCATTTGATATGGGGAGAACCCTTTCGACCATTTTTTCCATATTTCAAAAAAAACCAGCTGCCCCAGGAAGAAGCAATGTTGAATTAATTGTTAAGAAACCTGATAAACCGCTTGTTTTAAATACAGATGAAACCCGGTTGATACAGATTTTTTCAAACCTGCTCGACAATGCACTGCGTTTCACATCAAAAGGTTCGGTAACTTTCGGGATTTCAGGGATTAAAGAAAATAAAGCTGAATTTTTTGTGGCCGACACCGGTGTGGGGATTCCCAAAGAAAAACACGGGGTAATTTTCGACCGTTTCAGCCAGGCCGATAACAGTACAACCAGAAGCTACGGTGGAACAGGACTGGGGCTGTCTATCGTAAAAAAACTACTGGAACTGATGGGCAGCGAAATTTCCATTGAATCGGAACCCGGGAAAGGGACCATATTCAGATTTATACTCCCTTTTATATCTTTCAAACAAACCAGTGAAGATAAAATTGAAGAATTAACAACTGATTCCATAAAATACAATCAAATTAAAATACTGGTGGTTGAAGACGATTCGGTAAGCCGGATTTATTTAAGGCAAATCCTGAACAATCATTCCGGCGAACTATTTTTTGCTGAAACCGGAAAAGAAGCTTTACTACTTTTTGAAAACCAAAACCCTGATGTTATTTTGATGGATATTGGCTTGCCCGACATGAGCGGGTTGGAAGTGGTCAGAAAAATAAGGAAAAAGAACAATAACGTTTATATTATTGCACAAACGGCTTATGCCATGGCGGAAGACAAGCAAAAAGCGCTGGATGCCGGTTGCAACGATTATATTTCCAAGCCCATTAAAACAGCGCTTTTAATGGAAAAAATAAAGCAATTTAGCAATTGATTTCGTTGATTCTTTTATTTTTTTTCGGTTTGTTTCGATGGGCATTTCACACTTCCGTACGAACAAAACACACAGCAGTCACCGGGTTTTGGGCGCAAAACGGTTTTGCAGTTTCGCATTCATAAAAAAACTGACAGCCATCGGTGGGCATTTCTTCAGTTTTTTGGTGGCCGCAATTGGGGCAGGTTAATGTTGAATATTTTTGAATTTCCATCATTCAATTATTATAAATTTCACTTTCAGGATGAAACGCAAACCACGCAAACGCAAAGTGGTTGCCGTGTGGCACCGGGCGAAGTTCTTTTCCCTTCAATTTTCCCGAAACACATTTTCCGGTAATGCTCCAAACAGAGCCGGTTTCACTGTCAACAAAACCTTTATTCGTTTTTTTGAAGGTGAACAGTTTATCATCTAAACGCGGGTCGAAAACGGTAACCGAACCTATTTGTTTTGATTGTGAAATGTTGTTTTCGTCAAGCACCGAAACGGTTTTTTGGGTATGGAAAAATACCACTGGCTCTCCCTCGAAACTGTCGTTTACCACTTGTTTTTTGCTGATTTCAGACATTGGATAGATTTTGTATTTCGCGTTGACTTCAATATCGATAACGCGTTCCATGGCCGGGAGACGGTCGTCAACCTGCCCATGAAAAAGCCGGGGCTGTTTGTTATCCAGGTTATCGTAGCTGGTGTAAGGATTGGTTCCGTATTCCCGGGAAATTCCGGTTTCAGTTGAAAGTACCAATCCTTGCGGGTAGCTTTCAAAAAACTCGGCAAGTGAAATCAGCATCGAGGGGATGATTTCCAGTTGGGCGCCGGTTAGTTCGCCTGCCAGCGCTTCGCCCAAAAACTGCTGCCACCAGCTTTCGGTCTGGCGGTCCCACATTACCAGGTCGCTGTTGCGCAACATGCCCGACACGCCAAAATCGAGCAAGTATTCCTTATCGTTGAATTTCAAATGCCGGTCGAAAACCAGTGCGGCATTGCACAGCGGGCAATAAGTAGCAGAAAAAGGGACTCCGCTGATTTCATCGTTTACAATTTCGTGGTACATCAACACGCTGAGCGGATAGGCTTTTGCTTCGCCTTTTATTTTCACTGCAATAACCGGTTCGTGCTCAAAATAATTTTCCGTGGCTTTTCCTTTTTCCCAGAATTTCGGGGAATCGATGGGCGGGATGCCGTCGGGTTTCATCAACGCTGTAAATTCATTCAGCGGCACGGCATGTTTTGAGATGTCGGTTTTCCAGTCCACCTCAAGGTTTTTGGGATTGTTTTGTGCACTCATAAAAAATGGAATTACAAGAAGGAACAAGGTGAATGTTTTTGCTTTCATATTTTATTTTTTTTCATTTTAAACCAATGCAACGTCTGTAATAATTTCGAGCAATGCCGTTCCATCGTAGTTCAGCACTTTTCTCATGGCACCTTCCAGTTTTTCTTTTTGGGTTACCCTAATTCCAAACGCCCCGCAACTGGTTGCAAATTCAGAAAAATCAGGATTGTGAAGTTTCGTTGCAAACACATCGAAATGTCCGGCACGTTGTTCTTTTGAGATTTTCCCAAGTTCGTTATTATTCAGTAAAATGAGCTTGATATCCATTCCATATTTTACCGAAGTGGTAAGTTCAGCCATGTACTGTGCAAAACCGCCATCGCCTGCCACTGCAATTACAGGACGGTTTCCCCTTGTTGCCGCCCAAGCGCCCATGGCAGCCGGAACAGCAAACCCAATGGAACCCAGGTAGCCCGACATGAGAAAACTTTGTTGTTTGCATTCGAAATACCGCCCCAGCGAATAGGCATTATTTCCCACATCCACACACATCACCGCATTTCCGGGCGCCAACCGGGAAAGGTTATCGAAAACTAAAATGGAACTTATTCCTTTTCCACGGTCTTCAAGCAGGCGTTTCTGTTTTTCATCGTGCCAGATTTTCCAGCGTTTGGCAAGCTCTTCGCGTTGATCGGCAGTATTCAAAGTTGTTCCGAGCCTTTCGCTCAATAGCGAAACCGTAACCGATATTTCCCCCAGCACGGGTGCATCAATTTTGTGGAATTTACTCAGCGCCAGCGGGTCGAAATCCACCTGGAT
>Ga0100399_1001381_pt1 | contig 17848 bp, 13 predicted proteins | sample CryGeymeta201523_FD_81545 | JGI IMG/M metagenome (GOLD analysis project Ga0100399, IMG submission 81545) | Groundwater microbial communities from Crystal Geyser aquifers in Utah, USA - Crystal Geyser metaG 2015-23 | ecosystem: Environmental > Aquatic > Deep subsurface > Groundwater | place: USA...
GGCTGGTATATTGAAGAATACGGAGTAGCACAAATTTCAATCAATCTTACTGATATTTCTGTTACACCCGTTCATTTTGCTTTTGATGAGGTTTGTGAAAAAGCCCGTTTACGCGGAATTCGCGTTACCGGTTCTGAACTGATTGGATTAATTCCTTTACAGGCGATGTTAGACGCAGGTAAATATTTTCTTCGGAAACAGCAGCGATCCACAGGTATTTCCGATGATGAAATCATAAAAATTGCAATTAAATCACTCGGGTTAAATGAACTGTCATATTTTGATCCGAAAAAGAAAATTATTGAATATGTAATTGCAGAAGGTGATGTTAAACAATTAGCTGGTTACTCATTAAAACAGTTTTCCGAAGAAACAGCATCTGAATCTCCGGCACCAGGTGGCGGCTCAATTTCGGCTTATGTTGGCGCTTTGGGAGCTGCACTTGGAACAATGGTGGCAAATCTTTCGGCGCATAAACGAGGATGGGAAAACCGGTGGGAAGAATTTTCAGATTGGGCAGAAAAAGGGAAATTTTATCACACAGCACTTTTAAATTGTGTTGATGAAGATACGCTGGCATTTAACCTGATTATGAAAGCTTTTGAAATGCCAAAAACTATGGATCAGGGAATTTCTGCCCGGTTAAATGCCATTCAGGAAGCCACCAAAAATGCCATCGAAGTTCCGCTGAAAGTGATGCAACTGGCAAACGATTCAATGGCAATATTAAAAGCGATGGCCGAAACAGGTAATCCAAATTCGGTTTCAGATGCCGGAGTTGGGGCGCTTTGTGCCCGCACAGCAGTTGAAGGAGCATTTCTGAATGTGAAAATTAATGCCTTCGGATTAAAAGATGAAACTTATCTGAAAAGTAGTCTTGATACTGCAAATAACCTTCTTTCTTCAGCCCGAAAAACGGAGGATGAAATACTTAAAATTGTTTATCAGAAAATCGGTTGAAAATTAATTGGTTGGATTTTACCTTTCGATTATGCTGCCGATGACAGATTTCTATTTTTTGTCATCTCGACGATATGAGAGATCTGTAGGTTCAAAGATATTTCTCCTCGCGCACTCGTCGAAATGACAGCGCTGATGCAGCTTTCATTAATTTGCATACTGAGCATTAAAATTGGGTAGCCACTCAGGGTGACCGTCAGACTGAGCGCAGTAGAAGTCTGATTTATTAAACAAAGATTTTTCACAGCGCCAGACTCACCACCGTAATCCCCGCCCCGCCAAAATCAACATGTTCATCTTTAAATGATTTCACCATCGGTTCTGCTTTAAGATAACTGCGGATGATTTCCTTCAGAATTCCATTTCCTTTTCCGTGCAAAATCCGAAGTTCCCTAACTTCAAACATAATTGCCTGGTCAATAAATTCCTGGATGATTTGAATGGCTTCCTCCGCCCGTTTTCCGCGAATATCAATCTCCGATTTAAAAGTCAGTCGTTTTTCCGACAGGTTTGAACTCAAACGCGACCTTGTAACTCCCTTTATTTTTTCAAAATTCTTAGCCTCATTCTTGCTCAACCGTTCAATTTGCTCAACGGGTAGCGTGGTAATAAGCTGACCGAAAGCGATTACCGCATTTTTTTTATTGATTTCGATAAGATCGCCAACCGTATTTTGGCCAACAATGCGCACTTTGTCACCGGGTTTAAGTTCATTGTTTTTCTCCGTTTCTTCCTGAATAATAATCGGCTTTGGTTTTTCGGGTCGCCGCTCGTTACGTTCTTTTTCGCGTTCCTGTAATTTCTTTATTTTCTGGTCGATAAACTTGTCTTCTCCCGATGTTTTTTCAATTATTTCGTTTTTTAGTGAAACAATATTTTCCCTGGCCTGTCTTGTTTTTTCTTTTTCGGCCTGCTCTTTTTTGATTTCGTGTATGGTGTTTTCAATCCGTTTATTTACTCCGATAAGCAGTTGTTCAGCCTCTTCTTTGGCTTTTTTCATTATTTCTTTTCGCTGCTTTTGGGTTTCTTTTAACTCGGTTTCATAACTGGCAGCCATTTCATCGAGTATTTTTTCAACCTTTCTGATTTTTTCGCGCTTGCTTTCCCAGTAACGTTTGTCGCGGTTTATCTGGCGCAGGTTGCGGTCGAAGTCAATGTGGTCTTTCCCGATTTTTTCGGTAGCTTTTTCAAGAATATCTTCGGGTAGCCCAATTTTTCTGGCAATTTCAAAGGCAAAAGAACTTCCTGGTTTCCCGATTTCTAGCTGAAACAGCGGGTTCATGTTTTGCGAATCGTACAACATTGCGCCATTTTCAATTCCTTCGGCTGACGAAGCAAAATGTTTCAGGTTGGTATAATGCGTTGTAATTAAGCCAAAAGTGCGCATTTGATTCAGTTTGTCGAGAATCGATTCGGCAATAGCGCCACCCAGCATCGGTTCTGTTCCTGTGCCAAATTCGTCGATTAAAATCAGTGTGTTTTCGTTGCTGTTTTTTACAAAATGTTTCATATTCAACAGATGCGAACTGTAGGTACTCAGGTCGTTTTCCAGCGACTGCTCATCACCGATATCGATAAAAATCTGACTGAAAATGCCGGTGCGGCTGCCTTCGCTTAAAGGGATTAGAAGTCCGCATTGCAGCATGTATTGAAGCAACCCAACCGTTTTCAGGCAAACCGATTTTCCACCGGCATTGGGGCCAGAAATCAGTAAAATATGTTTATCCGCTGTTAACCTGATATTTAACGGAACGATTTTACGTTTTTCCCTTTTCAGTGTTTTCATTAAAAGCGGGTGAATTGCCTGGAGCCAATCGATTACAGGATTTGCGGCAAACTCAGGTTTTATCGCATTAAACTCAACAGCCAGAAGTGCTTTTGATCGTATAAAATCTATTTCGCCCAGAAAATCGTACGAAAAAAATAAATCATCCAAATATGGACGGATATCATTCGAAAAATCGGTAAGAATTTTAACAATCTCACGCCGTTCAGCATATTCGAGTTCGCGGATTTCATTGTTCATCTCCACAATTTCGTTAGGCTCCACGTATGATGTTTTTCCGGTTGACGATTCATCGTAGATAATGCCTTTCAGTTTTCGCTTGTTTCCAGCCGAAATTGGTATTACAGCCCGCCCGTCGCGAATGGAAACAGTTGCATCTTCTTCGACCAAACCATCTTTTTGTGCCTGTTTTAGAATAGCATGAAGGCGCTTCGACATGTTTGACTGCCGTGTAAGAATATCACGCCGGATATGCGCCAATTCAGGAGTTGCGTTGTCGCGGATTTTCCCGAATTTGTTCAGAATACTGTCGATTCGGTCGTAAATGTATGGGAACACCTGAACGTTGGCGGTTTTCTTTTTCAGTCGCGGAAAGACCTCTTCTTCCTGTTTGTTGAAAAAGAAAATGATGGCACGGACAGATTCCAGCGAACGCTTCAGGTCGAACAATTCTGTGGTTTCAAGGAAGCGCCCTTCAATCCTGATTTTTTGGAGCGCTTCGCGTAAATCGTAAAAATGGCTCGAAGGAAAACTGTCGAACTCGCGGACAATTCTGCAAAACTCATCAACCTCGCCCAATTGGGTTGCAATGTTTTCGAAATCGTTTTGAAACTGCATTGCATCAACCCAATCGATTCCCATGTTACTGAGGCATTTCTCGTGCAGCATTTCGCGAATACGGTCGAAACCTATTTTCGATTCAAAATTTTCAGGATAAAATTTTTGCATTATCAAGTTTCAAATTCTGTGCAAAAATAGGGAAAGAAGTTTAAAGTTCCGAGTTCCGAATTTCGGGTTCCGATTTGAAGACAAGTTTCAATGTAGTGTCATATTGGGAAGGGGTTAAGAATAATAAATTGGAAAAACCTTATTTCGGATTTTATTTGACCTTAGTAGCTTATCAACCAATATATTAACTAACCTTATTAACCTTATTTCGATAATGAAGAAGATTTTGATATTCTTCCTGAATAAGGTTTTAGAATTAATATCAATCCTTGCTACTAAGGTACAAAAAATTGAAAATAAGGTTTTTATAGAGTAAACTTTGAACTTTAAACTTTGAACCGATTTAGTCTTTTGGTACTTTCTCCCCCGGATATCTTTCGGCATATTCTTTCCAGAATAGTTTTACCTCGTTTTTCATCTCTTTTGAAAGCGAAAGAATTCCGAAAAGGTTGGGAATAGTCATCAGCGCAATAGTTATCCCCGAAAGTGTCCAGATAATTGTAGTGTCGGTAAACGATGCCAGGAAAAAACCAATCACATAAATGATATGGTAATAAATAACTTTGCTGGAGCCAAATAAATAGGTAATTGCTCTGTCGCCATAATACGACCAGCTAATAGCAGTTGAAAAAGCAAATAACAGCAACCCAACGGCAACAATGTATTTACCATAATTGCCAAACCAGCTTTTGGTAAAAGCTATGGTTGTTAAAGGTGCGCTGTGTAACAGAGATTTTCCGGTAAGGTTTAAACCTGTTTTGCTTACCAGTTTGCCCTTATTTACATCAATCTGTCCTGTAAAGGGTTGGTTGTTCATCCAAACTTTCACTTCTTCGGCTACCGAACGGGAGTGCATAATGGTATACGGATTTTGAATAATTCCGTTGGCCACATTGAGACTCCCCGTGTAAAATTCAATATTTGTTTTGCCAATCAGAAACAAGTGCATTTTTTCAACATCCTCATCGCTGTTTTCGGAATAGGTTGTATTAAAAAATAGCAAGTCCGCTTCCTGAAATTTGTTGTCATATTTTTCAGTCCAAACTCCCGATGAAAGCAATACTAATCCTGTTAATGAACAAATAATAATAGTATCGATAAAAGGTTCGAGCAGCGCAACCAGGCCTTCCGAAACCGGTTCATGGGCGCGGGCTGCGGCATGTGCAATAGGCGCCGAACCCTGTCCTGCCTCATTTGAAAACAAACCCCTGTTTACCCCGCGGTTAAAGGCAAAAGCAATACTTCCCCCCAAAAAACCACCCATTGCAGCGGTTCCGGTAAATACATCACCAAAAATGGCACCCAGCGAGGGAATAATATTCTGATAGTTATAAAGAATTACAGCGATTGCCCCGAAAAAATAAATGAGTGCCATAATTGGTACTAATCGCGATGTAACCTGCGCGATACGTTTAATTCCGCCAATGATTACAAAACCCAAAAGAACAGCAAGTATCCCGCCGGTTAACATGTGGTTTATCCCAAATGTTTCGAACATGGAATTGGAAATACTGTTGATTTGCGGCAAACTTCCTGTACCGAATGAAGATAAAACCGTGGCCACTGCAAAAATTACAGCCAGCCAGCGAAGCTTTAGCCGGTTTTTCATGTAATACATCGGGCCGCCTGAAATTGAGCCATCTTCAGCTTGCTCTCGATATTTATGCGAAAGTGTAACCTCAACAAATTTAGTGGTCATTCCAACGGCAGCGGTTACCAGCATCCAGAATAAAGCTGCAGGTCCCCCCAGATGTATGGCAAGCGCAACTCCTGCAATATTACCAGTTCCAACAGTGCCTGACAAAGCAGTAGTTAAAGCCTGAAAATGAGATGTGTCGCCAACATCACCAGCTTTGTCGAACTTACCGCGAACAATTCGCAAGGAATACTTCAGGTAACGAAACTGCGGAAATTTCAGGTAAATGGTAAAAAATAACCCGGTTCCCAATAACAAAAAAACGAACCATTGCGATCCGCCCACATAACTGTCGATGATTGAAAGAATTTCGTTGATTTTATTCATCCCCGGCTGATTTTTTATTATTTCGCTAAAAATAGTAATCTCTTTTAATTTGGGCTTACTAATAATTTGTTAAATTGGAAAAAAGTAAAATTAAAACGAGTTTAACCTGATTTAGCCGGAAATAGTTTATATTTGGTTTTAAAGAAAAATCAAAAAGTATATCTGATTATCAATCAATTGAATCTGAAATTTAATAACCATAAAAAGTAAAAGCTATGTTACCAAAATTTTTATTAGCCGACAACTCACTTGAAACACCCGACACGATTTTTGTGGTACACACCGAAACACCCCGTTTTATTGTAGAAGCCGATATCGACGATTTCTGGAGTAATCAGCACATTCACTGGATTGACGGCGAACCGGGCGAAGACCTGACTACCGAACTGGTGGAAGCCGCCGAAGAATTCCTGGAAAGAGAGTTTGAAAACGAAGATTTATTGGACGAAGATGAAGATTAACCATGGAAACGAAAAAACTTTATCGATCGCGTGACCGGATGTTGGGCGGTGTTTTGGCCGGTTTTGCCGAACATATCAATGCCGATGTTTCGATTATCAGGATTGCTTATGTTTTGATTTCCATCATTTCGGCTGCATTTCCAGGGATACTGTTTTACATTATTTGCTGGGCAGTGATTCCTGAAAAACCGTTAAACGGATAGTTCAAAACCGGTTTACCTGCAATTTTTCCAAAGTTTTGAACTTTGGAAAAGTTTTAAACCCGGAAAACTAAACTTGTTTCATTCCTTTCAACGAAAGTTGAATCCGTTTACGGGCAATATCTATTTCCTTAACCCGTACCATCAAATGTTGTTGCAACTTTACGATTTCGTTGGGGTCGGAAATAAACTTATCAGCCAGTTCCGAAACATGAATCAAACCAGATTCCTTGATTCCCAAATCGACAAATGCGCCAAAATTGGTGATGTTGTTCACAATACCAGGCAATTCCATTCCTTCGCGCAAATCGTTTATCGAACGAATTCCCTCGGCAAATTCAAAAACTTTAATCGGTTTACGCGGATCACGACCCGGTTTTAGAAGTTCGTTTTTAATATCGGTAAGTGTTGGTAATCCAACTTCAGCAGTAACATATTTCTGGAATTCGATTTTTGAAACCAGTTCCTCATTTCGCACCAGATCGCTGATTCCGCATTTCAAATCTTTAGCAATCTTTTGCACAATTTTGTACGATTCTGGATGAACCGCCGAATTGTCCAACGGATTTTCACTATCTGGGATTCTTAAAAAACCTGCCGATTGTTCATAAGCTTTTGGCCCCATTCGGGGCACTTTTTTTAGCTCATCGCGCGAGGCAAACGGGCCGTTTTCCTTTCTGTAATTGGTAATATTTTCTGCCAACTGTGGCCCTAAACCTGAAATGTAGGTTAGCAGGTGTTTGCTGGCGGTATTCAGGTTTACACCCACCGAATTCACGCTGATTTCAACCACCGAGTCGAGACTGTTTTTCAGTTTTTTCTGATCAATATCGTGTTGGTATTGTCCAACTCCAATACTTTTCGCATCAATTTTTACCAGTTCTGCCAGCGGGTCCATCAAACGTCTGCCAATGGAAACCGCCCCACGCACGGTAACATCATATTGCGGAAATTCCTGGCGGGCAACTGATGAGGCTGAATAAACCGAAGCGCCATCCTCATTTACCATGTAAACCCGCAATTCATGGTCGAAATGAAGTCTTTTAATAAAAGCCTCAGTCTCGCGGCTGGCGGTGCCATCGCCAATGGCAATGGCTTCAATTTTATACATTTCAACCATCGAACTCAATTTTTTGGCGGCCATTTTAAACTCTTCCTGCGGTTTGTGCGGGTAAATGGTTTCGTTGTGCAGCAGGTTCCCTTGTTCGTCAAGGCAGACAAGTTTACAACCGGTACGGTAACCGGGGTCGATGGCAAGTGTTCGTTTTTGTCCGAGTGGTGGCGCCAGCAACAGTTGTTTCATGTTTTCGGCAAAAACACGGATGGCTTCTTCATCGGCTTTTTCTTTCGACAGTGCGGCAAATTCAGTCTCAATCGATGGTTGTATCAACCGTTTCAGGCTGTCTTTTACAGCCAATTCAACATGGTCGGCACAGGAATTTAGTCCAGTCACAAAAAAGCGGGTCAAATGTTCCAGTATTTTATCGGCATCGGGAGTAATTGAAACCCGCAATAAACCTTCGTTTTCGCCTCTGCGCATGGCAAGCAACCTGTGCGACGGACATTTTTTCAGCGGCTCTTTCCAGTCGAAATAGTCGCGGTATTTTTCGGCTTCTGTTTCCTTGCCTTTTATCACTTTTGAAATAATTTCAGCGCTGTTTTCAAAACCGCGCCTTACCATATTTCTTGCTTTTTCGTTTTCGCTGATCCATTCGGCAATTATATCGCGGGCTCCTGACAATGCATCTTCAACGGTTTCCACCTGGTCGTTCAGGAACGATGCAGCCCGTGTTTCTATACTTCGTTCCAGTTGTTTCATCATAATTCTGGCCATCGTCTCCAGCCCTTTTTCTTTGGCAATAGTTCCTTTTGTGCGGCGTTTGGGTTTGTAGGGCAGGTAAATATCTTCCAGTTCAACAGTATCAAAACAGCTAACAATTCTCGATTTTAGTTCGGGAGTCAATTTTTCCTGTTCTTCAATGGTTTTCAGAACTGTTTCCTTACGTTTTTCAAGTTCGGTGTATTTTTCATGCTGTTCCTTTATGTTTAAAACCTGCACTTCATCCAAACTTCCGGTTCGCTCTTTCCGGTAACGCGAAATAAAAGGCACGGTGGCGCCCTCATTCAAAAGAGAAACTGTGTTTGAAACCTGGTTTTCTTTTATTCCAAGATTTTGGGAGATGATTTCGATTATTCTGCTCATCATTCAATTTTTTCGGAAAGCAAAGGTAAAAAAGAAATTGTTGTTGCCGTTAGTGAGATGGTGACTCAAAGTTACCTTTTCACTAATCCGCAGTCTTTCTGTACAACGCAAAGGAGAACGGTTCTGTCCAAACGGGTGCTACGATTTCCCTTTTCGATGTTCAGGCGGGCAAATCACTGAATTTGAAATGCGCGGATCGGAATCCGCGCCACCCTTCCCAAACTTTTTCTATTAAACCTTGAACATTAAACATTAAACTTTATTTTTGCAACTCATTTTCAAAAGAATTAAAAAACGATGTTTGAGAATTTAAGCGACAGGCTGGAACGGTCATTCAAACTGCTGAAAGGGCAGGGGAAAATCACAGAAATCAATGTGGCGGAAACGCTGAAAGATATTCGCAGGGCATTACTCGATGCCGATGTAAACTTCAAAATAGCTAAACAATTTACCGACGATGTAAAGGAAAAGGCGCTGGGACAGCAGGTTTTAACCGCGGTAAAACCCAGCCAGTTGATGGTGAAAATCGTAAAAGATGAGCTAACCATGCTGATGGGCGGCAAGTTTACCGATATCAACCTGAAAGGAAAACCAGCCGTGATTTTAATGGCCGGATTGCAAGGTTCGGGTAAAACCACTTTCTCTGGCAAACTGGCGCTAATGTTGAAAAGCAAAAAAGGCCGTCACCCGTTGCTGGTTGCCTGCGACATTTATCGTCCGGCTGCTATCGAACAGTTGAAAGTGTTGGGCGGACAAATAAATGTACCGGTTTATGCGGAAGAAGGTAATCTGGATCCGGTGAAAATTGCAAAAGCAGCAATTCAGGAAGCTAAAGCAAAAGGAAATGATGTTGTAATTATCGATACTGCCGGTCGTTTAGCTATTGACGAGCAAATGATGAACGAGATTTCGGCAGTTAAAAACGCGGTAAATCCCGATGAAATTTTATTTGTTGTTGATTCAATGACCGGACAGGATGCAGTGAATACTGCCAAAGAATTTAACGAGCGGCTTGACTTTGACGGTGTTGTTCTTACTAAACTCGACGGAGATACACGTGGTGGAGCTGCACTTTCGATTCGTGCCGTGGTTGAAAAACCAATTAAGTTTGTGGGAACCGGTGAAAAGCTGGATGCACTAGATGTTTTTCATCCCGACCGAATGGCCGACCGGATTTTGGGAATGGGTGATATTGTTTCGCTGGTTGAGAAAGCTCAGGAGCAGTTTGATACAGAAGAAGCGCGGAAACTGCAGAAAAAACTGGCCCAAAATACCTTCAACTTTAACGATTTTCTGAAACAGATTAGTCAGATTAAAAAAATGGGAAACCTGAAAGATGTTGTAGGGATGATTCCGGGAATGGGCAAAGCAATGAAAAACCTCGATATTGATGATGACGCATTTAAACACATTGAGGCCATTATTTATTCGATGACACCGAAGGAACGGGAAGACCCCGCAATTTTAAACGGTAGCCGTCGCAAGAGGATTGCCGAAGGTTCGGGAACTAACATTCAGGAAGTGAACCGGTTGTTGAAGCAATTTGATGAAACACGGAAAATGATGAAAATGGTTTCGCAGGGGAAAAATATGCAACAGATGATGAGCGGGATTCAACAACCGGGGAGGAAGTTTTGATGGTTCAGGGTTCAGAGTTTCGAGTTCAAAAAGATTAAAGTTTTTGTAAATGATATTAATTGACGGGAATAAAGTGGCTGCTGAGATAAAGCAGGAGATTGCGGCAGAAGTTGTAAAACTGAAAGTTAAAGGATGCAGAGCACCGCATTTGGCGGCAATTCTGGTGGGTCACGATGGGGGCAGTGAAACTTATGTAGCCTTTAAAATAAAAGATTGCGAGGCAGTTGGATTTAAATCGACCTTAATTCGGTACGAAGATGATGTGATTGAAGCCGAACTTCTGGCAAAAATTGATGAACTGAACAACGATGATGATTTGGATGGTTTCATCGTGCAACTACCGCTGCCAAAACACATTTCGGAACAAAAAGTAATTGAGGCCATTAATCCGCGAAAAGATGTCGATGGTTTTCACCCGGCAAATGTTGGGCGAATGGTAATTGGTTTGCCTTCATATATTTCGGCAACGCCATTCGGAATTGTTGAATTGCTAAAACGGTACAAAATTGAAACCAACGGCAAAAACTGCGTGATTGTTGGCCGGAGCAATATTGTTGGCCGCCCGTTAAGCGTACTGATGTCGCAAAAAGCAGTAAATGCAACGGTTACAGTGGCTCACAGTCGCACCGAAAATCTTGAACAGGTTTGCAGCAAGGCCGATATTTTAATCGCCGCGATGGGAGTTCCCGGATTTATTAAAGGAAATATGGTGAAAGAAGGTGCAGTTGTTATTGATGTTGGTACCACCCGTGTAAAATCAGACCAAACCAAATCGGGATTCAAACTAAAAGGCGACGTGCTTTTTGAGGAAGTGGCCGAAAAGTGTTCGTACATCACTCCGGTTCCCGGTGGAGTAGGGCCAATGACTCGTGTTTCTTTGCTGCAAAATACATTATTATCTGCAAAAGGTGAGATATACAAGTAGAATGGAAATTCCAAAAATCAAATGACAAATCTCAAATCAAATCCAAAATTCAATTTTCAAAACTGTCCGATAATTTGATTTCATTTTTAGAATCAATTTAAACTACAAGAAATCAGGTGTTTTAAGGCTTCAAAGTTTTGGTTTGAACCATTTCTTAATTTTATTTTTTTATTTTTGGCATTGAGACTTAATTGAAAAACCAAAATCATTCAGGATGGAAAGTGTTGATAATAAGGAGGAAAAGAGAAGTTCTGACAGTAAATTCAATCAGGAGATTCATTCGAAAGTAGTGAGGGCCGGGAAGAGAACCTATTTTTTTGATGTTAAAAGTACCCGAAATGAAGAGTATTACTTAACCATTACCGAAAGCAAAAAGAAATTCGAAGACAACGGTAACTTTCATTACGAGAAACACAAAATCTTTTTATACAAGGAAGATTTCGAAAAATTCACTGAATGTTTGCAGGAAATTATTGATTTCATTAATGAAAATAAGCTGGAAGAGGTTGAAGGAGAACAGCGAACTAAACCTGTTGCTGAAGACGAACCTGTTGCCGATTATTCCAATGTTGAATTTGATGATATTTAGTGTTTTAACAGCATCTGTTTTCAGAAGTCGGCGGAATTATTTTTTAAATCAATTCGCTTAAGTCAAGCCAGCGAAGTTCCTTTTTGTCAATCTGTTCTTTTATCGAAACCAGTTTTTCCGATTGCCGGTACAATTCATCGTGAGGCAAATCGCCTGAATTAAGGGCCGTTTCCAGTATTTCTTTTTCATTTTCCAATTGCGCAATTTCATTTTCAAGGGCCTCAAATTCCCGTTTTTCGTTAAAGGTCAGTTTCTTTTTTTGTGATAAATTTGAGTCATCTTTTATTTGTACTTTTTCAACTTCCTTTTTTCTGGCCTGATTCTGTGTTTTTTCATTCTCCTCATCCAGCAGTTGTTTATTTCGGTAAATGGTGTAGTTACCGGGGAAGTCGGTAATTTTTCCTTCACCCTCAAAAACAAACAAATGGTCAACAATTTTATCCATAAAAAAGCGGTCGTGCGAAACAATTATCACACAGCCGGCAAATGATTTCAGATACTCTTCGAGCACATTTAAGGTCATAATATCCAAGTCGTTGGTGGGTTCGTCAAGGATCAGGAAATTGGGGTTTTGCATTAACACGGTGCAAAGATAAAGTCTTCGCTGTTCGCCGCCGCTGAGTTTTTCGATGTAATTGTATTGTGTGTCGGGCGGAAACAGAAAGAAGTTCAGCATTTGGGCAGCGGTCATTTTGGCGCCGTCTTCAAAAGTTATGAATTCAGCGATTTTGGTCACCGCGTCAATCACACGTTCGCGGTTATCGAATGAAATTCCATCCTGCCGGTAGTATCCGAATTTAATGGTTGTTCCAGTTTCAATATTTCCCGAATCGGGTTGAATCGCTTGCGTAACCAGGTTCAGAAAAGTTGTTTTTCCAGTTCCATTATCGCCAATGATTCCCACCTTTTCAAACCGCGAAAATTTGTAACTGAAATTTTCAATCAGTTTTACACCCGGAAATGATTTTGAAACATTTTCGAGTTCCACCATTTTTTTGCCCAAACGAGACGATTTTACATTCAGGTTTATGCTGTCGGTATTCAGTTTTTGGGAAGCTTTTTCTTTGAGTTCGCTAAACGCGTTGACCCTGTATTTTGCTTTATGGCTGCGGGCCTGAGGCATCCGGCGCATCCACTCGATTTCGGTGCGCAGCAGGTTCTTTGCTTTTGTAACCGATGCCTGCTGCATTTCAATCCGGTCGTCGCGTTTCTCCAGAAAATAAGAGTAATTGCCCATGTACCGGTAAATCTGACTGTCTTCCATTTCAATAATCTCGTTACAAACACGGTCGAGAAAATAACGATCGTGGGTAACCATCAGAAGTGTTGCTTTTGTTTTATCGAGATAATTTTCAAGCCATTCAATCATAACCAAATCGAGGTGGTTGGTAGGTTCGTCTAAAATTAACAGGTCGGGTTTATCAATCAGGACTTTAGCCAGTGCGACCCTTTTTTTCTGACCTCCTGAAAGTTCGGCAATTTTTTGATCGTGAAGATCAATTTGAAGTTCGGTTAATATTTGTTTGATTTCCACCTCAATATCCCAGGCGCCCAGTTCATCCATTTTCGATGAGATTTCAGCAATTTTTGCCTGGTTATTTGCGGTAACGGCAAGTTCAAATTCTTTTACTGTTTTTAGCTTTTCGTTTTCCGAAACAAAAATTTCCTCTAAAACTGAATGTTCGGGGTTGAGTTTTGGAATTTGCTCGAAATAACCAATTTTTATGTCATTGGTAACGGTAATTTTTCCCGAATCGGGAGTCTCTTTACCAGCAAGCAAATCGAGTAATGTTGATTTACCTGTACCGTTTTTTGCAATCAAAGCCACTTTCTGGCCTTCGAAAACGGTGAACGAAATATTTTCGAAAAGCATGGTTTCACCCCATCGTTTTGAAAGATTTTCTCCCTGAATGAAAGGTCTCATCATATAATTTGTTTTTCCGGCGCCTGTTTGTTTTTGTGTTCAAAAAATAAATTCAGAAATGTAGGAACACCTGCTGAAAAAAAGCTGTTTGGCGAATTGGAGAGAATGGCAATTCCAATTTCCTCCTCTTCGCAAATTGCAATTTCAGCCTGATATCCCAGCACATAACCACTGTGATGTGCAATTTTATGGTTTTTGTAATTTAATATCCTCCAGCCAATTGCATAATGTTTAGAGTCAATTTTGTCCCAGTTTCGGTAGTAGGTTCTTTTAAGCACCGATTCAATTTGCGGGGTAAATACAACTTCTCTTGCTTTCTCAGAAAAAAGGTCATCATCTTTGCCTGAAATGGCAATCATAAAGTGCCCCATATCTGAAATACTTGCATTAATTCCTGCGGCTGGCACAGTTACATAATACCTGTCATTCAATTGCGCCGCAACAAAACCTTTTTCGCTTTTCACATGCGGGAATGCCTTGTTTTCGTTTTTTTCAAACGATTCAAAATCGGAGGATGCATTCTTCATCCCGAAAGGTTCAAAAATCTTTTCTTGCAAAATTTCCTGAAAACTCTTTTTCGTTTTGGCCTTCAATATCGGGTCATATAAACTAAACATTACATTCTGATACGCATAGAACAAACCCGGTGGAGTTACTATTTCAACTTCATTTAAACGAGATATTATTTTGTTGAGAGGTACTTTGTCTTCAACCATTATATCGAATGCGTGTGGCGTTAATCCTGATGTGTGGCTTAAAAGGTTCCTTACCGAAATACTGTTGGTGCTTTCCTGTAATTTCAACCTGAAATCGGGTAAATAATCAACCACTTTGTCATCAAGTTCAATTACATTTTCTTCGTCCAGAATTCCAGCCAACACACCGGTTATTGTTTTTGAAACAGAAGCCAACCTGAAAACTGTATTTTCACCGACAGGATTTTTTTCACCTGCCTTTTTCACCCCGAAACATTTAATCAATGCAACCTGCCCTTTGTAAGTAACCACAACCGCGCCTCCAACTGCGCCCGATTGTTCGATATTAATATTGTAAAGGCTGTCGAATTTGCTGATTACTTCCTGAATTTCTTTAACGTGATTTACTTCTGTAATTTCGTTTATCTTTTTTCCTATTCCCGATGTTTTTAATAAAAATGGAAAATTGAACGCAATTACAATTAAAATCAGGATAGAAAAGATGAGAAAGTATTTGTAATTCTTCATATAAAAGATAAAACAGAATTTAAAATTTACCGGGCCGAAGATACTAAAATCTGGCTTTGTAAATTAAAACGGTTTCTGTTAAGGGAACATCAAAAAATAATCAGCTATTTTTGTAGAAAGCGATATTTTATGAAAAAAGCAGAATTGTATGACTTTGTAATTCAATATTTTCAAAACGAAATGCCAATTGCCGAAACCGAACTTGAATACAAAAATCCTTATGAATTAATTGTGGCAGTTATTTTATCGGCCCAGTGTACCGACAAACGTGTAAATCTGATTACACCTGAGTTGATAAAACGTTTTCCGAATCCGGCAAAAATGGCTGCTGCCGACCCGGCCGAGGTTTTAGATTATATCAAAAGCTGCTCTTACCCCAATAACAAATCAAAACATCTGGTTGGAATGGCTAAAAAACTGATAGAACTGTTTGATGGAAAAGTTCCTGATGACGTTGATGATTTACAAAAATTACCCGGAGTAGGCCGCAAAACCGCGAATGTGATTGCTTCGGTTGTGTTTAACAAACCGGCAATGGCTGTTGACACGCATGTTTTTCGGGTGGCAGCCAGAATTGGATTAAGCACAAACGCCAAAAATCCGCTGCAAACCGAAATGCAACTCATAAAGCATATTCCAGAGCATTTAATTGCGAAAGCCCATCACTGGCTAATTTTGCATGGCCGTTATGTTTGTATTGCCCGCAAACCAAAATGCGAAAACTGCGGATTAAAAACAGTTTGCAATTATTATCAAAAAGAGAAAATAGTTTGAATCGAGAAATTTATTTGTTCATTTTCTTCAACATTCAAGCATTCACGCATTATAGCATTCACGCATTTCTCAACCCAACGCAACATCAAGCAGCATCATGGTTGCAAAACCAAGCATGGCGCCAATGGTGGATAAATCGGTTTCGTTTCCGGTTTGCGATTCAGGAATTAGTTCTTCCACAACAACAAAAATCATAGCTCCTGCTGCGAATGATAGTGCGTAAGGAAGAAGTGGTTTCATCAGTAAAACCAAATATGCTCCCAATACTGCTGCAATTGGCTCAACAATGCCCGACAACTGTCCATAATTAAATGCTTTAAGTCTTGAGAATCCCTCGCGGCGCAAAGGAATAGAGACAGCGGCGCCTTCCGGGAAATTTTGCAAACCGATACCTATTGCCAGGGCAATAGCGCCCGCCAGCGCTCCGACATCGGGATTGCTGGACAAAACGCCAAACGCAACCCCAACTGCCAATCCTTCAGGGATATTATGAAGTGTGATTGCCAAAACAAGTAAAATACTGCGTTGCCATTTTGTTTTTATACCCTCAGCTTTGTCGATTTTCAGCCCCATGTGTAAGTGAGGTAAAATTCGGTCGATTCCGTACAAAAAAGCGCCACCCATTAAAAATCCTATCACTGCCGGAATCCAGGGAACATTGCCCATTTCTTCCGCCATTTTGATGGCAGGGTTCAGCAACGACCAGAAACTGGCAGCTATCATTACTCCGGCAGCAAAACCTAGCATCGAGTTTAATACTTTTTGGTTAATTTCTTTAAAGAAGAACACCATTGCCGCTCCGAGCGCTGTTAATGCCCAGGTAAAAAGGGTTGCAAACAAAGCTAAAATTACAGGGTTAAATTGCAGAAGCCATTCCAAATTCATATCAGTTTAATTTGATAAATTTCGATTGCTAAAATTAGTAAAAAAGAAGTTGAAGCAACAAGAAACAATTAACATAACATCATTTACTGAATTTCATTAATTTAGGTTATCAAACCATAAATCTCCTGAAATAAAAGATTGATGAAGTTTGAATTTTATTTAAACTTATTACTTTTGCCGCAACGAACATGTTTAACTTAAAAAATCGTTATTATGGCATATAAAATTTCTGAAGAGTGTATTGCATGTGGAACATGCATTGACGAATGTCCGGTAGATGCAATTTCTGAAGGTGATATTTATAAAATTGATCCCAGTTTGTGTACCGATTGTGGTTCTTGTGCAGAAGTTTGCCCGGTTGAGGCTATTTCGATAGACGAATAATCCGGACAACATAAAAAATTTGAAGCCTGACTGTTCATCTGACAGTCAGGCTTTTTTTATCATTTTCTTTGCGACGAATTTCTGATTATCAGTTCAGTCGGCATCACAATGGTTTTAAATTCGGGGTTCGGGATGCCATTTAAAATTTGTCCAATAACTAACTGGGCAGCTTTCTGTCCAATCAAATAACCGGGCTGTTTTACTGTGCTGATTGATGGGGTAACCACTTCCGAAAAAGGTTCGTTACTAAAACCCACAATAGCAATATCTTCAGGTACTTTGAAACCGGTTTCCTTTAAATAAATAATAACACTAAGCGCTGTTGTATCGTTGGCGCAAAAAATTGCGTCAGGTTTTTCATTGTGCTGCATCAGTTGCTGAATGGCTTTTGTTCCCTCCTCGCGTGACAAACTGTTGTTGATAATAAACGTTTCCTTTACTGCCAGGCCTGCATCCTTTAGTGCATCACAATATCCTTTTTGCCTGTATTCGTAAATTTTCAAATTCAACGGGCCACCAATATGGGCAATTGTTTTTGCTCCCTGACCGATTAAATGCTGTGTTGCCCGGTAAGCTCCGCCGTAATCGTCAACTACAATTTTATGGGCTTTAATTTCATCAACCACCCTGTCGAAAAAAACAATAGGGATTTTTCTTTCCGAAAACAGTTTAATGTGATCATACGTATTTGTTTCCATGCCAATGGACAAAATAATTCCCTCAACACGGTTGGTAAAAAACGTGTAGGCTATTTTACCTTCCTTTTCCAGTTTGTCGTTCGATTGCGAAATGGTAACGGCAAAACCCTGACTGTAAGCCACATCTTCAATACCGCTGATTACCGATGAAAAGAAGTGCCTGTTTATTAAAGGAACGATTACGCCAATGGTGTTTGTTCGCCTTGTGCGCAAATTAGCTGCCAGAA
>Ga0100399_1001388_pt1 | contig 17796 bp, 13 predicted proteins | sample CryGeymeta201523_FD_81545 | JGI IMG/M metagenome (GOLD analysis project Ga0100399, IMG submission 81545) | Groundwater microbial communities from Crystal Geyser aquifers in Utah, USA - Crystal Geyser metaG 2015-23 | ecosystem: Environmental > Aquatic > Deep subsurface > Groundwater | place: USA...
GGTGGATTTATGCTTTTTTGACGTTTTCGCAAAAACGAACATCTTATTTAATCAAGGCGCTGGATTCCGGCTCCCGTATCGCAGTACGGGGCAGGCTTCGCCGAGAAACCTGCGACTTGCCAGCTTGCAGGCTTAACGTGAAACTCGCGCAGCGACGAACTGTACCCCTCGCCCTTTGGGAGAGGGGGGACGGGGGTGAGGGAGCGGGCATGGCAAGTTTCATTATCAGGGGTGGTCACATCTCCATGCCCGTTAGTCGAATGGCTATCCATGATGGCTTGGGCTTTAGTCCTTAGCCAGAATTGAGTCGTTTTATCAGTTGCTTCATCAATGACGAATAAATCAGCGGTTCCCTAAAGGTTGTGCTGTATCTGAACGTAAAAAGCGCGTCCCGGGAGCGGCAGATCGGACGGCATGCCCACCGCTTTGAAGGTGGGTTCTCTGGCATCGCGATTGAACAGGTTCGTCACCATGGCGCGCATATTCCAGCCGCCCGCGAATTTTTCGCGCCGCAAAGTCAAATCCACCGTGGTGTAGTCTGGCACCAGCGCACGCACATCGCCCGGCTCTCTCATTCTGCCACTCACGTTATTGATCGTCGTACCGAGCTGCCATAGCGGCGCGAAACGCCAGTCGGCGCGGGCGAACAGATGTCGGTGCGGTGCCATGCCCGCATCCTGTCCGGTCGCGCCGTCCAGCGAGTGCTGCAAGGAAAAATTGCCGCTCAGGCGCAGCTTGCTGGTGACATCCAGCGTGGCATCCAGTTCCAGACCGCGCCCGGTTTGGTTGCCGCTATTCTGGTACACCGCAGCGACGGGCAAGATGATGTTGCGCATCTGGTAGCGGAAAATATTCAGATTGGTTTTCAGCCCGTCCAAAGGTTGCCAGGAAACGCCCAGTTCATCGGTGGTGATCGTCTCGGGTTTGATGGTGGAACTGCCGACTGCCACCGGATTGTTGATCGAGTATTGCTCGGCGAAGGAGGGCGCGCGGAAGGCCGTGCCATGCATGGCCTTGATCACGACGTTGTAGGCTGCGTCCCACACCAGCGCGAGGCGGGGATTGGTGGTGCCGCCGAAGTCCGAGTATTGGTCGTGCCGCACCCCTGCCGTCAAGGTCCAGTCCCTGGCGAAATTCCATTCGTCCTGAGCAAACAAATAGGCCAGCTTGCGCTTGTGCGGCAGCATATAGACCAGCGCCGGATTGCCGGTCGCATCCACCAGGCCGGGCAAGGGGGCAAAAGTTGCATCGTAGTTTTTGGTCTCCTGGGCCGCATACAGGTCATCCACTCGGAAGCCCGTGCCGACACGCAGCAGATGTTGCGCGAAAGCGGTATAAACGGCGGTAACACTGGCGTGAGTGTGCTGTTCGGAATGCCCCGGATTACCGATCATGCCGTTGGGGAAAGCGCCGCCAAATGCGCCCGCCGGAAACAGGGTGTAGGCTGGATTGCCCGGCTTGTCCTTGATGTCGTAATAGCCGATGACCCCAGATACATCCCAATTCGGCATCCAGTCTGCCTGCTCGTAGCTCATGTCCAGATATAACCTGGACGAATGGCCGCGCCCGTTGGGATCGAGCGCACCCGCTACCCCCGCGCCCACACCCAGTTCGCGTTGTTGATAGCCCGCCCGTCCGCGCCACGCCTGATAGGACAAGTCGGCGCGCGCATCCAGCGACTGGTTTTGGGCGTTGAGCGGGCCGGGGGCGAGCGATACGTTAGTACCGAAGCGGGTATCCAGGGCGGTTTGCGCATCCTGCTGAATGATGCCTTTTTGGCCATCGCTATTCCCTGCGCGCAGATAAAAGGCGGCATCCAGTATCCCGAGTTTGCCGCCGTGTTGTATCCACACATCGCGGCTGTTAAAGCTGCCCGCGCGCGCGCCGTATTCGCTGCCCTGGAGGTCTGCCGCCGTCCTGGTGATGACATTGATCACCCCGGAGAAGGCATCCGCGCCATACAGCGCCGAACCGGGACCGCGCATCACCTCGATGCGCGCCACATTTTCCAGCGGCATGCCGCCCCAAATCTGGCTGCGATCACCGGAAAAAACATTGGTGATGGGGATGCCGTTGACCAGCATCAGCACCTGCGGGTTGTGGCTGGTAGCGATGCCACGAAAGCTGTAAATCGGATTTAAGCCGACATTAGTCATGAAAACATGCAGTCCCGGCACGGACTCTAGTGCTTGATTGAGATCGGTAGCCCCCATGGCTGCGATGTCGCGCGCCGTGATTACGGTCGCCGCTGCCGGTGCGCGGGTGAGGGCTTGTTGACCGCCGGTGGCGATAGCGAGGGTGGTGGCGTCGCCGTAGACCAGCGCCAGGTCTTCCTCTTCGGAATTCTGCGCGGCAGCGCTGCAACTCCAGACCAGAGCCAGCAGGACACAGAGTTTTTTGGGGTGCGAGGAGGGCATGAGTTTCCTTGTTATTTGTGCGGGTGCGCCAGCCATTATTTTTTGTCCGGCTTGGTCCAGCGCCGCCGGGATTTTCCTTGATACTGAATGTCGGCGCAAGCGGCAGGGTACAACGTGCCTTCCGGTTTGTCGGATGCTTCGATGAAACAAGGCGGCATTCCGGCCAGAAAAGCCGGAAATGAAAACAGGTAATATTCGCGCGGCGAAAAGCCGAGGTCTACCACTAGAGGGGCGACCAATCCAGCGTAGTTCATTTTCATGCGCCAGCGACCGACAAGCAATTTTTCTTCCACTGCCAATGCCAAACGCAGATATGGCCCCTGATCCAGGCCAAGCTCACCCGCCAAGGCCAGGATGTGTGGGTTGCGCTCGTCACCGTTGACCAGCGGTCGGCCATAACCGGCGATGCTGCGGTGCGACTTCAGTTCTTGCCGGATGCACTCGGCAAGATTGCCCCCCTCATCCAACTGTTTTCGGGTGCGGATCAAAAAGTCCATGGCGCGCAGGTCTATGCCGCGCCCATATATTGAAGCCTCGGAAACTGCCAGGGCTGCCGCCATGCCCAAAGTTCCGGTGCTGCGGGAACTGCCCGCCAACCCCGCCACGCGGTTGTTCCACAGCCGGACATCCGGGTAACTGGTGTAAGTCCACATGGAATGCATCAGCCGCAACTGTTTTTTAGTGTAGCGGCGACCGGTGATGCCGAACACATAAAGCTCCAGCCAATCCATATCCTTTAAATCCGCGTGCAGGTCGTGGCCGCGAAAAATGACGTGGCTGCCGGGGTAAAAAGCACCCATGCGGCTTTTCACTATTCCGACGTTTTCCTGTAGCAGGCTGGGGTCGTTTTTGTACGTGTTCATGCGTGTTCCTTATTTTTCAGTTGCACCGTGTGTTCCAATTCCAGCGAACTTTCCAGTTCCGCTGTACTTTCCAGTTCCACGGTGCCAAACGGGAACTTCTTGTAACCGATGGAGCTTTGTTCCAGGGCATGGGCGGCCGCCCCCGGCAGGCGCAACAGCAGGTGCAACATTTCGCCCTGTTCCGGGCTAAAGTCCAAATCACTGAAAGCGGCGGCAGCGATACCGGACAAGGTGAGTGGGCAACCCGCCGCCGCTTCCATGTCGGGCAAATTTTGCTGCAACCAGGACAGATGCGAGCCCGCATTGAAGCCTGCGAGACAGGCAAGTGTCTGTTTTACCGGGGTGGCCGTACTGACCCCGTAGGGATCGAAACCCGGGGGATGTTCGGGCGCGGGCCAGATGCTGCCCGGAATCGTTGCCAGTCCGGCGAGGCGTTTTTGCCATGCGCCTAAATCAGTGCCGCATTCGACCCAGCCTTGCATCGCCAGAAACACTTCATGACCTCCGGCCAGTTGCCCGGCTCCCACTCCCAGCGCTGCCATCAGCGAGGAAGCGGCGGTCGAGCCGCAGACACCGCCGCACATGGCGGCGTGAACCGAGGCATCGCGCGGGCCGGGATTGGCGAGTGCTACCGCCAGGGCTTCCAGTAAATCCGCCCGGGCTGCCGTCGGCGCTTCTTCCCGGAACAGCAGGTAAAGCATTTCGACCCAGCGCGCTTGTCCCAGCATCTCGCCGTAAACGTCGTAACCCCGGCAATAGGCGGCACGGGTGGCGAAAGCATTGTCGGGTTCGGGTTCTTCGCGCCAGATGCGCGTGTGGATTTTATCGGTCGTCATTTGCGGTTTCCTAAGGTTTTGATGCGTAGCAACATGGGAGGGACTTCATCGGGGTCTATGCGCACGTCGAGCAGCGTCGGCCCCCTACGTTGCAGGAGGGCATTGAAATCGAGATTGTCCAGTTCTTGCGGCGAACGGATGACGTGGCCGGGTATGCCCATGGCTGCCGCGAGCTTGCAAAAATCTACCTGGGGCAGTTCGTAAGCGATGGGTTCGGCTTCCGCCAGCCGCTGGCCGTGCTTGACCATGCCCAGAGCCTGATCGTTGAGTACCACGAAAATAACCTGCAATTTTTCGGCGGCGGCGGCCGAAATTTCCTGGCCGTTCATCAACAGGCTGCCATCGCCGGTAATGCAGACTACCGGCACGGAGGGATTGGCGGCCGCCGTGCCGATTGCGCCGCCGATAGCCCAGCCCATCGGTGCAAAATCCACCGTGACGCGCAGCCAGCCGCCCGTGCTTTTGCGTTGTCCCAGCGAGATTTTGCGAGCGCCGCCGCCTATCCGCCTTTCGCCAAAACGCCGGTCAATATCGGGGTGCAAATAGTGAACTGCCCAGGCAACGCTGTTGCCGGCATCGGCGAGGAAACGCGTGGTAGGCGGAAACCGTCGCCCCAATTCGCGCATCAGCCGTTGCGGCGTGATCGGTGTCGCATTGCTCCGGTATTTGCCGGGCGCTGCCAGCATTTGCTGCGGATTGCCCTCAACGCCCTCCGGTTCGCGCGGAGCAAGCCGCTGGTAATGTTTGAGGTGGCCTGTTTTGTTCTGGTCATACAGCTGCTCGACGAGACGGTTGAATACCGACAGGATACGCCCGCGTACATGCAGGCGCGCCATCGGTGTGTGTGACAGGTGTTCTTCGGATTCGTCAATATGCACCAACCGTTCATTGAGCAGAGTCTCGCACCAGCCACCGCTGTTCCATTCGCCCATGCTGGTACCGATTGCCAAAATCAAGTCCACCGATTTGTCGCTCAGTGCGGCCCTGGCCGAGGCGTGTCCAGCGAAACCAAAAACACCGCAAAACAGTGCATGCTGCGGGTTGACCAGCCCCTTGCCGTCCGGTGTCGTGACGAAAGGCGTGCCTTTTAGTGCGGCGAACTGGAGTATCGTACCGATCGCTTCACCGCACCCGCTACCAATCAGTAGGACGACATTGTCCGCTTCAAACAACATCTTTCGCAGCGTTTCGACCGCATCGTCATCCACCAGAGAGGCCGCTGCCAGCAGACTGTGCAGATCGTAACGGGATACCTGATGGGGGCTGGGGCTGCGGAACACATCCACCGGAACGGTCAGGTGGGAGGGTCCCGGCGCACGGATCGCACTTTGCAGCGCGGAAATCAGTTTGGCTTCCATTTGCAGCGGATGGGATACCAGAGAATTGTAGCGGGTGCAATGCCGGAACATGGCCAGCGTATTGATCCCGGTACAGCTTGATTCCTGGAGCGGGTTTTTGCCGAAGGAAGGCAATGCGGGTTGTCCGGTAATCGCCAGCAGGGGAATGTTATTGTCGTAGGCGCAGGCAACACCGGTGATAAGGTTGGTGGCACCCGGGCCGGAAGTGGCACAGCAAACGCCGATTTTGCCCGTTTCGCGCGCATAACCGTCTGCCATGAAAGCGGCTCCGGTCTCGTGCCGCGCCAGAATGTGGCGTATGCCGCCCCGGCGGCGGCTTCTGGCGAGGGCGTTGTATAGGGGTTCGATGGCACCGCCCGGCACGCCGAATATATATTCGATACCACATTGTTCCAGATAGCCGACCAGCAAATCGGCGACGGTTTGCGGCGGCACAATAAGCGGGCTTGCCGCGATTGCATTCGTATCGTTATTGGTAGGCAAAACACTAGCACCCGGGAATGGAGCGTCCTCGTTAATAATTGTTTGCCGATGGATATCGGCGTTATCGGCTTCCTGCCCGTTATCCTGGCGGGGTATAATTCGTCCACGATTTTACACCAAGCTGTATGTCTAACACTGCTGTGAGTAAGCCTTTTATAGCGAAAAAATCATGGGTCTATCCACCTTGCCGTCATGCATCCTACTGGCCTGCCGTATCCGGGCAGGCGCGCTGTTGCTGCTCGCATTGCTGATGACCGCTCCAGCCTGGGCGATGCAAAAAGGCTCAGCCCTCCTGCCCGGCAATAATTTGTCGTTACCACAAGATTTTTCTGCGCTGACAGGCGTTCTTGCCCCGTCCCTGCGCCTGTCTTCCCCCGCCCCGTTGCAGACTGACTACGCCGGGATGGCTCGCGCCCTCGACGCGATTCCCGATGCGGCGATGGTCCGGGTTGCCGGTCCGGCAGTGTCGGTCGGCAGGCTGGGCAACAAGATTGCCGAGGCGACGGGGGCAAATACCCTCGCGGTCATTTATCCCGACATCGGTGAGCCTTATCGCAGCGTATTCGCGCAAATTGTCAGCGGCATAGATGACAAGAGCCGTGGCCGTGTCAGCCATTTTGCGGTGGGGGCAAACGCGGATGTCGGCGAGTTGAATAACACCCTGCGCCGCCAGGATACGCGGGTGGTGATCGCATTGGGCAAACAGGGCGCAAAAGTCGCCTCCGCGCTGGATAGCAATATCCGCGTGGTGGTGGGTGGGGTGTTGATGGGGCAGGAAAACAAAGCGCGTAATTTGCAGGTCAACGTTCTGTCGCCGGATCCTGCGTTGCTGTTTCGCCGTCTAAAGGACTTGATGCCCGGCGTAAGCCGCATATTCGCGGTGTACGACCCGCGCCAGAATACCTGGATGATGCGTCTGGCGAGAGAGGCCGCGCGTGCCCAGGGGCTGGAATTCGCGGCCTTTGAGGCGCAGGACCTGCGTGGCGCGACGAATGCTTATCGCAAAATACTGGGCGACGCAAACAGTAGCCGGGATGCGTTGTGGTTACCCCAGGATTCCACTACGGTAGAAGAAGGAACGATCTTGCCGATGGTATTGCAGGCTTCATGGGATCGTAATCTGGCGGTATTTTCCAGCAGCTTCGGACATGTAAAACGTGGCGCGCTGTTTTCGCTGTATCCCGACAATGTCGAATTGGGTCGCCAGCTTGCCGGATATGCACTCGGCTTGCAGGCTGGAAACAAGCCACCTGGCATGTTGCCTTTGCGCGCGGTGTTGATGGCCGTCAACCTGCGCATGGCCAGGCATCTCGATGCCAATATCAGCCGTCCGCAAAATTTTGACATGACGTTCCCCGCGCCCTGAGGCGCGACTATCATGAAGAATAAAATAACGGCATTTTTTCAAAGGTTTACTTTCCAGCGCCAGATTGGTTTCGCGATTACGCTGGGTATTCTCCTGCTGGCATTGTTTTCTTCCCTGGTTGGCTCGTGGCAGGGCAATAAGCGGGTGCGTGAAAACCTGATAGACCAGGGGCAACACATCACCGAGAATCTGGCTCGGCAAAGTTCCCTGGCGCTGATTTATGATTCTCCCGACAACGTCGCCGAGGCGGTGAATGCCACCATGGCTTTCCCGGGCGTGGTCGGTGTCGAAATACGCAACGCCAACGGGCGCGTGTTGTTGACGCGCGGCAAGGCGGAACTTGCCGAAATGAATGAACCGCTCAGCAAGGCGTTGCAGGCCGTCACGATGTTGAATACAGAAAACAGTAAGGCCTGGCATTTCGTCGCGCCGGTTTATTCAAAACCAGCCGAAGCCTCACCGTTCGGCGAAGCTGCAACGCCCGAGTTTCTCGGCAATGTCTCGGTGGTGATGAGCAAGGCGGCGCTGGACAAAATGACTTCTGATATTTTTGTTTCCAATCTGACCACCTCATTTTCTTTCGCGTTACTGTTTCTGTTGCTGATCCGCATTCTTACCCGCAACATGGCGCGGCCACTCAACCGCTTGTCACTCAGCATGGGGCGCGCTCAGCGGGGTGACTTACAGGCGCGCGCCGAACCGGGCGGACCGAAAGACATCGCCGCTCTGGCGCACTCGTTTAACAGCATGATGGCGGTACGCGAAGAACACGAAGCAGCCTTGCGTATTGCCGCCATTGCCTTTGAAATCAATGAAGGCATGATGGTGACCGACGAGCATTCGGTGATAATGCGGGTCAATCAGGCCTTTACCCGGTTGACCGGCTACCGCGCCGAGGAAGTGATCGGCAGCAATCCGGCGCTGCTTCAGTCCGGTCGTCACGACCCTGCCTTCTATCAGGATATGTGGGAAAACCTGCGGCACAACCATCATTGGCAAGGCGAAATCTGGAACCGGCGTAAAAATGGGGAAATTTTCCCGGCATGGCTGAACATTTCTGTCGTCATGGGTGCCGATGGAAACATCACTAATTATATTGGTTCGTTTATAGACATCGCCGAACGAAAACAGGCTGAAAATGAAATCCATAATCTGGCCTTTTATGACCCGCTAAGCCAGCTACCCAACCGGCGCTTGTTGCTCAATAATCTGCAACATGCCATCGCGGTCAGTGCGCGTAACCGCACTGGCGGCGCACTGTTGTTCCTGGACATGGACAACTTCAAGACGCTGAACGACACCCAGGGTCACAATATTGGCGACTTGCTGCTGATCGAAGTGGCCAAACGCCTGCGTGACTGTATGCGTGAGGGTGACACCGTGTCGCGTTTCGGCGGGGATGAGTTCGTGCTATTGCTGGAAGGCTTGAACGAGGAAAAAGCATTTGCCGCGATGCAGGCGCGCGGCGTGGCGGAGAAAATACTCGACGCACTCAGCCAGCCCTACCTCCTCGAAGGAAGGGAATTCCACAGTTCATCGAGCATAGGCATTACCTTGTTTGCCAATTACAGCGGAAAACTCGACGAGTTGCTAAAACACGCCGACACGGCCATGTACGAAGCGAAAAAATCCGGTCGCAATACCATGCGTTTCTTCGACCCTTTAATGCAGCAGGAATTGGAAGTGCGCGCCGAGATGGAAGACGGATTACGGACGGCACTGCGCAAACAGGAATTCCGGCTTTATTACCAGATGCAGGTCAATTACGCCGGACACATTATCGGTGCCGAGGTGTTGTTACGCTGGATTCATCCGCAACGTGGGCTGATCTCGCCGCTGCAATTTATCCCGCTGGCGGAAGAAACAGGCCATATTCTGCCGATCGGACGATGGGTGCTGGAAAGCGCCTGCCAGCAAATAAAAGCATGGGAAAACGATCCCGACACCCGCGACTTGCAGCTTGCCGTCAACGTCAGCGGACGACAATTCCGCCAGACAGATTTTGTTGCACAAGTGATCGAAGTGATCAGGCAAACCGCTATCAACCCGTTGCGCCTCAAACTGGAAATGACGGAAAGCATCGTCCTGCACAATATTGACGACACCATCGCCAAAATGCTGGCATTGAAACAAGCGGGGGTGCGCTTCTCCCTGGACGATTTCGGCACGGGTTATTCGTCGCTGTCTTATCTGACTCAGCTGCCGCTCGATCAACTGAAAATTGATCAGTCTTTCGTGCGCAACATAGGCACAAAATCTGCCGATGCGGTGATTATTCGCACCATTATCGGTATGTCGAATAATCTCGGCATGGAAGTCATTGCCGAAGGGGTAGAAACAGACGAACAATGCGACTTTCTCGCGGAAGCCGGATGTTTGAGCTATCAGGGATACTTGTTCGGCAAACCGATGCCAGTTGAACAATTTGAGGAATCGCTGAAAAAAAACTGATGTTGCATCGTTTTTCAGTAATGCCCAGCATCATCTGATCATTTTGTTAAAAAGGAGTTGCCATGAAGGAAATGGAACAGATTGAGCTGGAAGCATACCGCAGTGAAATGACTGCGGATATGAACGATCTGGTTGAAAAATATCGCAGAATTTTCGGTTGGGATATTCCTGAAATTGACCAACGCGCCGCCGACAAGCTGATTTTTGCTGCCATGCACAAGGCGCTGGATGACATGTCCGCCTTGAAATGACTTGAGCGTCTGTCAGAACACGCGGAAAAAGCCGCATGTAATGAGAGATTCTCAGCGGATGGTTTTCCAGCGTTTCAACAACAGGGCATTGCTGACGACGGTTACGGAGCTCAAGGCCATTGCTGCACCGGCTATCACCGGGTTGAGCATCCCGGCTGCGGCGAGCGGGATGCCCAGCACGTTGTAGGCAAAGGCAAAAAACAAATTTTGGCGAATTTTTCTGAGCGTTGCGCGTGACAGGGAAACTGCGTCCACCACGCTCAAAAGGTCGCTCTGCATCAAGGTAATGTCGGCGGCTTCGATGGCGATGTCGCTGCCGCTCTTCATGGCGAAGCTGACATCGGCGGCAGCCAGCGCGGGCGCATCGTTGATGCCGTCGCCCGCCATGCCCACCATTACGTCCCCGATCTTGAACGATTCCACTTGCGCCGCCTTGTCCTGCGGCAACACTTCGGCGCGAAACTCGGTGATACCTGCCTGACGGGCGATAGCTTCTGCGGTGGCCTGGTTGTCGCCGCTGAGCATCACCACGCGTATGCCAAAATCCGTCAGTTTTGCTACCGCAGCGCGGCTGCCGGGGCGCAGTTGATCGGCAATCGCAATACAGCCCAACAGCGCGTTCGCGCGTGCGATTACGATCACCGTCTTGCCTTGCTGCTGCAAGCGCAATATCGCTTGTTCGGCTATCGTCACGCCTTGCTGGCGGGAAAAGGTGGGCGAACCCAGCAAATAATCCCGTCCTTCCATTTCTGCCCGTAGCCCAAATCCCGGAATTTCCCTGAGGTTGGACGTTTGTTTTAATCCAGATTGCCCCCTCGCCAAAATGCACCCATCCCCACCCAGACCCTCCCCCTGAAGGGGAGATGGTGCAGCATTTGCCGATGAATCTGCTTTTGCAACTTCTTGATTATTAAAGAATTCAATCAATGATCGCGATAATGGATGAGTAGAACCTTGCGCCAGAGAAGCCGCTATTTTCAGTAACCCGACTTCACTCACACCTGATACTGGCAAGATGTCAGTGACAACCGGACGGCCTTCAGTCAGCGTGCCGGTTTTGTCCACTACCAGTACCGAGAGTTGGTGAGCACGTTCCAGCGCGTTGGCATCCTTGATCAAAATACCTGCTTGCGCGGCACGTCCGGTGGCGACCACCAGCGCGGTTGGCGTCGCCAGTCCCAGCGCACAGGGGCAGGAGATAACCAGCACCGCCACGGCATTGATCAGCGCCGCGCTAAATCCGCTGCCCATCATCCACCACACCACAAAAGTCAGCAGGGCAATGCTCACGACGGCTGGGACAAACAGGGCGGAAATGCGGTCGGCCAGTTTTTGTATCTCGGCCTTCGAGCCTTGCGCCTGCTCGACCAGGCGGATGATGGCGGCGAGTTGGGTATGCGAACCCACTGCCAGCGCGCGGCATTTCAGCAGGCTGTGCTGATTGATCGTGGCGGCATACACCTTGTCATCAGGCTGTTTTTCTTGCGGCAGACTCTCGCCTGTGAGCATGGCTTCATCCACGCTGGATGAACCTGTCAGCACTACGCCATCCACCGGCACGCTTTCACCGGGGCGTACCCAAAACACGTCGTCCGCTTGCATCTGTTCGGCCTCAATATCCTGCATCACACCCTCGCGCTCGACATGAGCCAGCCTGGGTTGCAGGTTGATCAGCGCTTCCAGCGCGCTGGAAGCGCGCCCCTTGGCCCGCGCTTCCAGCAGTTTGCCGAGCAATACCAGGGTAATCAGCGTGGCACTCGCTTCAAAGTAGATCGGCTGATCCAGATCGAACAGCAAGACTGCACAACTCATCAAATAGGCGGCACTCGTTCCCAGCGCGACCAGCACATCCATGTTCGCGCCACCGTTCTTCAGACTGCTCCATGCGCCGGAATAAAAACGCCAGCCTATCCAGAATTGCACGGGGGTGGCGAGTAAAAATTGCAGCCAGCCCGGCAACATGAAATGCTGACCTGCAAACATCAGCAGCATTTCCAACAGCAACGGGGCAGTGAGCAAAGCCGAAATAATGAATTGTCTTTGCTCTTGGCGCAATGCGGAAGCACGCGCCTGTTTCTCGGCGGCAAAATCGCGCAATGGGTGGGCATCAAAGCCCGCGCCCTGAATGGCTACGATCAGACCGGCAAGGCTTATCGTGTCAGGGTTATAAGCAATATTTGCCTTTTCGGTGGCGATGCTCACGGAGGCCGCGACTCCCGGCAGTTGATTGAGGACTTTTTCCAGACGTGCCGAGCAGGAACCGCAGTGCATCCCGGTCACTTGCAGGGTGGTGGTTTGTTGGTTGGATTTGCTGGAGTTTTTCATGCGCCGATTATAAGCGTTCTCGGCACTATCCGATTTGCTTGTATCTGTTGCCTGGACGGGTTCAGGGCATCATTTTCGGGTTCAGGACATCATTTTGTGGAATAGGGCGAGCGCAACACCGGTGACCAGAATCGCGAAGGTTTGTTGCAGTCGTGCGGCAGGTATGACTTCAGCAAACTGTCTGCCCAGCAGCATACCGCCTACCGCCCCGCCAATGAACAGCAAGGATAGTCTGGACACTTCCAGATGACCCGCCATGAATGCCGTGATAACCGCGCCGCCGGAAATCAGCGTGATGACCATCAAGGAGGTGGCAACGATGCCATTCATCGAGATATTGCTGCATCTCAACAGGGCAGGCACAACAATAAAACCGCCACCTACGCCGAGCAGTCCGGTCGCCATCCCGGATATAACACCTATCAGACTGAGTTTGAGAAACGCTTCTACATTCCAGTCTATGCGTCCTGTTTTGGTGTTGATGACGCAAGTTTTGGAACGGCTGGTCGTTGCTGCCCCTCCGCCCGATGCGCGGCGGGCAGCCGTCAGAAACAAGCGTGCCGCAACGATTAGCATGATGCAGGCGAACAGGCCGATCAACCCGCGTTCCGGCAGGACGTGCGCCAGACGCTGACCGAACGGAGCGACCGATATTCCCACGGCTGAAATCAACAGGGCGGCGCGGACTCTGACATAGCCCTTCAGTAGCCCGCCCATCATGCCAGTCGCCGCAGCGCTGGCAACGGTCAGCAGCGCGATGGGGGAGGCTTGAACCATGGTGAACCCCAGCCCCAGGGTCAGGGCTGGCACGGCCAGAATTCCGCCACCCGCACCGGTCAGCGCGAGAATCACGCCGACCAGTGCGCCTAAATACAGGGCGACCAAGGTCATGTCAGGCTTATTTCAAGCGTCAAAGCGGGCGTTTGATGCTTAACGCGCCGCGTATCTGACCCTCGCTATAACCGGTCGCTTGATCATGCGGATAATCGGTTTTCAGACGCGCTTGTACATTTTCAGGGATTTGTTCGCCGTGGCACGCAAGGCAGCCGGGTTGCAGGGCGATAGCTTTCATATAGCGAAATGATTTTCCGGCGGGCTCTTGCACGATTTCGGCAATTTCCAGGGTTTCCGGCTTTTCACCCTGCGCGGCGCGTGTTGCAAAGAGCTGAAGCTGTTTTTGTTCCCACGCGTCAGCTGTACCGAGCAGCGGGTTACGTACTTTCAGGCTGACGCGAGTGATTTTCCATCCGGTCTGGCGGGATGCGTCTCCGGTCATTTGTGGCGCAATGTTTTTGCAGACACCAATGGCGGATTCCAGACCCCCTTCACTGATCGCCTTTTTGTTCTCAGCGCCCAGTCGTTGTAAAAAGGGCATCGCCACGGCGCGACTTTCATCTGTGTACTGAGTTAACTCAGCAGCGTGGGAAGTGGCGATGCTCAATGCAAAAATTGTTGATAATGATATGATTTTATTCATTTTTTTCCTCCTTAATGAAAAAACGCCCGAAATTTTCCGGGCGTTTTCAAAAAGCGGCAGTCTTACTTTTTCATCGGGCAAGTGTTGAGTCCCAGAATCGAATAAATCGGACAGATGCCGAGTGCGCCAGTCAGCAAGGGGACAATGCCGATCCAGCCCCATGCGCCGATGTTGCCTGATAAAGTCAGGCCGATCAATGCCAGTCCTGCAATCACGCGCAGTGCGCGATCCAGGGTTCCTTCGTTGCTTTTCATGGTGAACTCCTGATGGGTTATTGAAGTTCGCAGGATAGGGCATTCGGGCGGGCTTGTCTGTGACAATAATCACACAAGCCTCAAAATGTGGAGAATTTTTTCAGTGCAGCGACATCGGTGACGGTGATTTGTTCGCGTCCCAGTGTTACCCAGCCTTGTTCGGCAAAGCCCTTGAGCAAGCGGCTGACCATCTCGCGCGCGCTGCCGAGTTCATCGGCGAGTGCCTGATGGGTGGCGTGCAGGGGGATGGGTCTGGCAATCAACAGCGCGGCAAGACGCCGATCGAGCTTTTGAAAAGCCACCGCCGTGACCAGTTCCATCAGATCGGTGAGGCGCTCGGTAAACAATTGAAACACATAGCGGCGAAACGCCTCATGACTGCCCAGCAGCCGATGGAAAAGGGTGGCGGGCAACATGACCATTTCCAGCGGCGCTTCGACAATGCCGCGCGCCTGATAGGGAGTGTGACCCAACAGGCAACTGCTGGTGAGGATGCAGCTTTCGCCCGGCAATACGCGATACAGTTGCAGCTCGCGGCCATTGGCGGCGGATTTAATGACGCGCAAGCTGCCGGACAACAACAGCGGAAAGCCCTGGCAAGGCTGGTTTTCGTCGAATATCACCGTGCCTGCCTGAAACTGCATTTGCTTTGCCGTTGCCAATATCGCCTTCAGCTCGGCGGCGGGCAGTTCCCCGAGCATCGGGTAAAGTGGCAACAGGCGGGAACGGGTGTCGTTATCAATCATCATCACAATCCGGCGCTATTCCGGGCGGCGACGAACGAGCGATGCAGAAACAGTGCAAGGCAAGGAGTGAGTGAGGAAGCCAACGCAGTTTCGCCGATGAAATAAAGTGGGATTATTCCGGACGCATCTGCGGGAACAGGATGACATCGCGGATGCTGGCACAGTCGGTCAGCATCATGATCAGTCGGTCTATACCGATACCTTCGCCTGCGGTCGGCGGCAGGCCGTATTCCAGCGCGCGCACATAGTCGGCATCCTTGAACATGGCTTCTTCGTCGCCCGCATCCTTGGCCGCGACCTGCGCGTCGAAGCGCCTTTCCTGATCTTCGGCATCGTTCAGTTCAGAGAAGCCATTGGCCAGTTCACGCCCCAGCACGAACAGCTCGAAACGTTCGGTAATCGCCGGATTGGCATCGCTGCTGCGCGCCAGCGGCGAGACTTCGACCGGATAGTCAACGATGAAGGTCGGCTCAAACAGCAGCGTTTCGGACAGTTCTTCAAACAGGGACAGTTGCAGGCCGCCCAGACAATCCTTGGGGTTGTGTTTGGCCTTCAAATCCTGCAACTCGGCCAGCACGAAATCGCGGTCAGCCAGTTGCGCATCGGTAAATTGCGGATGATATTTCTGGATCGCCTGCACCATGGTCAAACGGTGGAAAGGCCGCGCCAGATCGAGTTCCTTGCCCTGATAGCTGATTTTCGTCGAGCCCAGCACTTTTTGCGTCACTTCGCGCAGCAATCTTTCGGTGAAGTCCATCAGGTACTTGTAATCGCGGTAGGCTTCGTAAAATTCCAGCATGGTAAATTCTGGATTGTGGCGCGTGGAAAGCCCTTCGTTGCGGAAGTTACGGTTGATTTCAAAGACTTTTTCAAATCCGCCCACCACCAGACGCTTGAGATACAGCTCCGGTGCGATGCGCAGAAACATCTGCATGTCCAGCGCGTTGTGGTGGGTGACGAAAGGCTTGGCCGATGCGCCGCCGGGGATGGCGTGCATCATCGGCGTTTCCACTTCCAGATAACCTTCATTGATAAAAAATTCGCGGATTGCCTGAATGATTTGGGTGCGCTTGACGAACACGTTGCGCGCATCCTGATTGGTGATGAGATCGAGGTAACGCTGGCGATATTTTTGTTCCTGATCGGCAAGACCGTGGAATTTTTCCGGCAGCGGGCGCAGCGATTTGGTCAGCAGGCGCACCTGGGTGACGCGCACGGACAGCTCGCCTGTTTTGGTTTTGAACAACACGCCGACCGCGCCGAGAATGTCGCCCATGTCGTAGTGTTTGAATGCAGCGTGCATTTCCTCGCCGGTGTCGTTATTGCTGATGAACAACTGGATGCGCCCGCTCATATCCTGCAAGGTGGCAAAACTGGCCTTGCCCATGACGCGTTTCAACATCATGCGTCCGCCGACCGAGACATGAATTGCTGCGGCTTCCAGCTCGTCGTGCGTCATCTGGGCATATTTTTCGTGCAGGGTACCGGACAGGTGAGTGCGGTTGAAATCGTTGGGGAAGGCCACGCCTGCCTGACGGATAGCGGCCAGCTTGTTGCGGCGCTCCGCGATAATCTGATTGTCGTCCTGTGATGTGTTGGGTTTGAGTTCGGTTGTCATGGTGCTTACAGGTAAAGTTGATAAGGCGTGTTGCAAGAACGCGCGATTATCTCACAAAAGGGGGCAGGGATTCAGCCAGGGAGGGATTCAGCCAGGATTTTCGCGCAGCGTAAGCCGCTTTGTACTGCGCCTTCCAGCGTGGCGGGATAGTCGCCTGCCGTATAATCGCCCGCCAAAAACAGGTGGGGCAGGGCGGTTTGCTGGGGGGGGCGTGGCAAGTTGGGCGTACAGGCAAAAGTGGCACGTTGTTCGGCGATGACCTTATGCCAGAGTGGGGGGGCGGAAATACCGAATTCTTCCGCCAGTTCCGCGCTTACCCGTTGCGCCAGTTGCTCGTGGGACAAGTGCTGATGCCGGCCTTCCGCGCTGATGACTGACGCTAGCAGACCGTGCTGTCCGGCGATCTGCCCCCGGTCGAACAGCCATTGGCTAACGCGCTGGTGTAGCCCCAGCATTGCATGGGGTAGCCGGACGGGTGCTGGGTATTGCAGATACACGGTATAAATAGGCTGGTGTTGCAGGCCGTCCATCTGTGCGATTTCGGCCTCTAGCGCCTTATTCTGTCGCAGCAGCCTCGCGGCAATGGTGGGCGAGGTAGCGCAGATAACGTGGGTATAAAACAGGCTGCCGCGCCGGGTGGTTATTTCTGCACCTGTTTCATGCAGGGATAAATTTTCCACGCTACAAGAGGTCAGCACATGCCCGCCGTGTTTTTTCACATAGCGGGCGGCGCGTTGCGGGAATAATTCTGTGAAATCCAGTCGGGGAATCAACATATCGCTATCGGCGCGCTCCCGGTTCAGCGCATCGCGCAACACGTTGAGCAGCACTTGCGCGGAAGCGATTTTAATCGGCGTGTTGAGCGCCGCGATGCACAGCGGTTCCCAGAGTTTTTCGGCCAGCGCGGCATTTTGCCCGTGTTGCGCGAGTAATTCGGCGGCGGTCATATCCCTGTCCAGACGGAAATTTATCCGGCGCAAGGACAGCATGAAGCGCGCGGCACTCAGGCGTTCAGACCATGACAGTCCGCTCGCGCCGAGCAAGGCGGCCAGTAAGTGCAAGGGGGCGGGCAAGTGCGGGGCCTTGAGTGCAAAATGACCGTGCAGATCAAGTTGCAGCGGCAGACGCAGGAAATCCGTTTCAAGATTGCCGCCGACCTGCTCGATCAGACGCAAGGTATCGCGGTAACAACCGAGCAGCAGATGTTGGCCATTGTCCAGTTGCGTGTTTTGATAGCGCACCCCGCGCGCGCGTCCGCCGAGTTGCCTGGCGCTCTCGAACACCGTGACCGGGAGGTGATGTTCGGTCAAGGCGACCGCCGCCGCCATGCCCGCATAGCCGCCCCCGATGA
>Ga0100399_1001418_pt1 | contig 17615 bp, 12 predicted proteins | sample CryGeymeta201523_FD_81545 | JGI IMG/M metagenome (GOLD analysis project Ga0100399, IMG submission 81545) | Groundwater microbial communities from Crystal Geyser aquifers in Utah, USA - Crystal Geyser metaG 2015-23 | ecosystem: Environmental > Aquatic > Deep subsurface > Groundwater | place: USA...
ACATTTAAAATGTTACATGCTATATGTTATATGTTACATGTTATATGTTACATGTTATATGCCTGGATAGCTCAGCGGTAGAGCAGCTGTTTTGTAAACAGCAGGTCCGCGGTCCAAATCCGCGTCCAGGCTCTGAAAGTAGACCTGGTAGCTCAATTGGATAGAGCCCTCCTTCGCCGGAGGCTTCGGAAGGGTAAAACAACTCCCTTCCTTTGTCCAGCGAAGCTGTTTTGCGACCATAGCTCAATTGGATAGAGCAACTCCCTTCTAAGGAGTAGGTTGACCGTTCAAGTCGGTCTGGTCGCACAGTACAAGCAAAACAGCTCGGTACACTTCCATTCGTAGGAGAGATGGCGGAAGATGCGCAAAAATTACTTGAATAAGGTAAGCCCTACATGTTTGAGCGCTTTTGTGGTGAGCACCCTCCCTCTGGTTGTTTTTGACAGAAACCCTATCTGTAATAAATAGGGTTCGATGAATTCTTCAACAGTCCGTACATCCTCCGACAGGCTTGAGGCTATAGTTTCGACCCCCGTTGGCTTATTCTGAAATTTCTCCCCCAAACATTCCATATAAGCCCTGTCGATTTCGGTAAGGCCAAGGGAATCTATTCCAAGCAAAGTGAATACAGAGGCCAGAAGATCGGACTGTACCGATGAGTGATTGCGAACCTGAGCAAAATCCCTAATACGTTTTAAGATGCGGTTTGCAATACGAGGAGTTCTCCTTGAGCGATAAGCAACTTCTTTTGCAAGCTCTATTGTCAAATCTATCCCTAATACCTTGGCTGCCCTGCGAATAATGATATTCATGTCCTCGAGTGTATAAAAATCAAGCCGCATAAGCAGGCCAAATCTATCTCTCATAGGGGCAGAAAGAAGGGCCAGCTTGGTTGTCGCTCCCACAATCGTTATTTTGGGAACGGGAAGACGGACTGTCCGAGCCGATGGTCCCTTACCGATAATGATGTCAAGAGAATAATCTTCAATTACGGGGTAAAGCATTTCCTCAACATGTTTGGGAAGACGATGGATTTCATCAATAAATAAGATGTCATTATCCTTCAGATTAGTCAAAATTGCTGCGAGGTCGCCTCCTTTTTGAATCGCCGCCCCGGAAGTGACTTTTATTTCTCCGTGTAGTTCATGAGCTATGATATGGGCAAGTGTAGTCTTACCTATTCCTGGCGGCCCATACAGAAGTATGTGTTCTGTAGCATAGCCGCGTTTATTGACTGCATCGAGAAATATCCTCAACGTATCTGTGGCATTTTTTTGGCCGATATACTCAGAGAGGGATTGAGGTCTTAAATTTCCTAAATCAGTGACTTTAGTCTGTATTTGTTTCATATGCTATTATTGTCATTGCGAGCGAATTATGCTACAGCGAAGCAATCTCTCTTTATGAGATTGCCACGTCGCTACGCTCCTCGCAATGACGAGTAATTATTTTTGTACACTCATCCTCAATGCTTCCTGTATTTTCTTTTCTATGCTTAATTCTTTGGGTAATTTTTCAAATAATTGTTGAGCCTCACTTTTCTTATATCCTAACTCAACCAATGCATCAATGACTGTTTTATCATCCGATGAAAGTTGTTGTTCGAACTTAAACTCCGTTTTAAATTTCACGGAAAGTTCCAGGAGGATTTTCATTGCGGTTTTTTTTCCGATTCCAGGAATTTCGGAAAACAACTTGACCGTATTAGACCTAACCGCCTTAACTGCCTGTTCGAAGGTAATATGGGAGACGATACTAAATGCCGTTTTTGGCCCTACCCCAGGCACAGAAAGGAGTAAATGAAAAAAACGTTTTTCCTCATTGCTCACGAATCCAAATAGGACATGAGCATCATCTCTCACCTGCAAGTAGGTGTAAACGGAAAGGGAATCACCAAGCTGTTTATTTGAAAGCGCTGAAGGCATTATAAATAGCTCATAGCTCACACCTGAGGCAGTATCTATAACTGCGGATTTTTCGTCAAATTCTGAAAGAGTTCCAGTGAGCTTCGCAATCATATGCAAACAGTATATCATGCAGCCTTTCTAGTAGGAAGTCGAGCAATCATTTCTTTTCCATGTTCCTTTATGAAGAGTTCCCAAAGGTATAGATATGTAGCAATTGGACGAGAAGTATTTTTATGTTTCATTTCCCAAGGACCAGGAAAATTCTGCGTCTCGATGAATGATGTCGCCGTCTTCATCTCCTCTGAATTATATTTTTCACCACTAATAATACTCTCTGATCCTTCTCTTAGTGCGAGGTCACAACTAAAAAATGGAAGCTCTATGTTGAGACTATTCTGTAATGCAGCAACCGCCTCCTCAATATAGAGAAATAAATTATTGGTTTCTTTGTCATTTGCAGGAGCCGCTTGTACATGTAATAACTTATAAAGATTTTTGAGGTTATCTTTTGTTGAATTATCAAATACTTGTCCCACTCTTGTTTTATCATCATATTCAAACGCTGCAAAATATATTTTTCCGTTTTTGTCTTGATAACGAATACATCGAATACATCGCTTATGAGGTATAAATTCTTGGACAAGGGTAGGTTGTGTTAATTGTTCAAGTTCCGATGTCAAGTCGCATGCTTCAATTGAATGTGCGCCAATTTCGTTTATCCCATCTAATGGTTTTACAAAATATGTATTCCGCGAACCTATTACGTCAAGAATCGATTTTTGGGACTCTGTACGATTATCTTCGGGTTTTACAAGAACGCTATCTGGCGCAGAAAAACCAATTCTCTTCATTAGGCCAGGAAATTCAGCTTTATTTCCTAAAACGGAGGCGCTTTCTCCATACATGCTTGCAAATATGCTCCGGTCCATAACAGAGAGGCCCACATTTTGATGCCTGCGGATACCTAACCATTTTTTAGCCTGTTTTGCAATTTTTAGAAGATTATACCTATTCCAACTGTCAGTTAGGTTCATTTCTAAAGGACACTTTCTAAAAGCATCTTTTAGAGTGGGTGCTGCCTCACTTTGGAGTAAATTGACGAATCCTGCCATAAAAAATTATACCATACTACAGGATTATATTCAACCTGGATTATGGCGACGTTCATTTAACGGCATGATTTCTTGATAAAGAAATACCAGTTTAGTTTGCAATTCTTCTTGATAGATAGCTCCAAAGGTGATTTGTTCCTCTTGAGCTTGTTTTCCGAGTCTGTGAGAGGCTTCAAACGATATTTCAGCACTATAAGTCGGCAAATTACCTCAGCTGAGGAAGATGTTTTGATTTTCTTCATGGTCTTGAGCCGAGTATTGAGATTTGAAATTATGTTCTCAATGACGTTTGTGGTGGGTGGTATTTTGTATCTTCCCACTCGTACGGTGTAATGCGTGGTGAGTAAATGCCAGTAAGAGGAAATTATTTTTGTTAACCGCTGCGCTGCTTCACTGTACATCATATATCCGTACGTATTCAGTTGTTCTTTTGCTTTCTCTGCTCGCTGAAGAGTTGATGCAAAAAGAATCTGATTGACCAATAATGTGAGCTCCTCTCGTTCTTCTTTTTTTGCTTTTGTTCTTACGTATTTGAGTAACTCTCTTTGTGCATGGACAATACACCACTGATGGGGAATCCCTGGAAGAAATACTACCTGTTCCTTTGCAGGTGGGACTCCAGGACGAGGATACGGGCGAGAACCAACACGAATAAATGACGGCTTTCTTTTTTGAGTAAGTGCTCTGATTCCTGTGCCTCCATCTGATATCAAAGCATTGACAATATAACCACAGTTTTGGACATCTGTGATGTGATGAGTTTCTTGTAGTTATCTTGTGACTCGTTTTCAGCTACTCTCCATGAAACAATATCCTGAGTTTTGTAGTCAACGGCAAGGAGTAAGACCATGTGACTGTTCAGATATTTCCCATCAAGAAGAAGTATCCCGCTCCACCTGTTTTGCTCTCGTAAATGCAGATATCCAGCCATTTCGACAGGAGTCATACAGCGGCCTCCATATTCATGAATCCAAGAGGAGAGAGTGCCGATTGAAACCTCTCGTCTTTCTTGTATCCGTCGATAGCTTCCTCCCATCACAAAATCTGATACTGTTTCTTTTATGAAAGCTTCTGTGTATTGTGTTCGTTTACCACTCCTTCTGCGAAAAGTGAAGCTCGCTTTACATGAAATACATTTCCACTGCTGTACTTTCTCAATTGTCACTTCTCGGACAGATTTCCTTCTGAAGATCTTCTTTCCATTCTTTACTAATTTCCCGTCACAGTATGAGCAGACTCGTTTTTTTTGTCATAGTAGCGTTTCTAACATCTAACACTAGAAGTGAGTATAGCGGGTCGTTTATTATTTTCTGACGGTCTATTCCGTCGTTTTTATCATGCTGTTATATGAACGTTACCCTGGATTATTGTATTTTAAGCTCATCTCTCTCAATCTTCCACAGCCGATTATACTTTGCCACACGTTCTCCTCGTACCGGGGCGCCAAATTTTACAAACTCTGATTGCAGCGCCACTGCAAGGTCTGCAATAAAATCATCGTTGGTCTCTGAACGTCTTCCTGCAACGATATAGGTAAGAGAATTTGTTCGGGCAAGATTAACAATTTCAAAAACCTCGGAAATGGTACCAATCTGATTTGGCTTGACAATAAAAGATGTACAGCTATTTTCTTTAATAGCGTAGGCAAGTCTATCTTTATTCATGCGAATAAGCTCATCTCCTACTATGTATACGGTAGAGGCTAGAGACGTATTTAATTTTTTCCAACTCGGCCAATCTTCGCTGTCAAAGGGATCTTCAGCATATAATATCGAGTAGTTGTCGAGAAGAAATTTAACAAAAGCAATATATTCCTCACTTTTTAATGCATGAGTCTTATCTTTAATCGTATACAATCCATTTTTAGAAAAAAAGGATGATGCAAAATCAATACCTAAAAACATATCTAATCCCACCTTCATTTTTACTTGGATGATTGCTTCATTGAGGATCTCTAATGCATCAATATTTGTTGTAAGATTAGGGCTAAACCCTCCCTCCTCGCCAACGGCAGTTGTAGCATTACGATATTCAAGCACCTTCTTGAGCTCTGAATACAGTTCAATAGCTTTTTGATAAGCTGTTCCAAATGTAAAGGAAGAAGAGGGGATAATCTGAAATTCTTGGAAATCCATGGGAGTATTTGCATGTTTTCCCCCATTAATCATATTAAAAATAGGTGTGGGCACTTTATCTATAGGGATCTCCTTCTTATAGATATCTTTATATAACTTATTCAAATAGACATATAATGGAATATGTAGATCTTCCGCACCCGCTTTAGCAACTAGTTGAGAAAGGGTAAGAATGGTGTTTATTCCCAATCGACTTTTATTTTTTGTCCCATCCGCCTTTATAAGCCAATCGTCTATCTCCCTAATTTTTGAGGGATTAACACCTTTAAGTTTTGGAGCAATGAGGTCATTTATGTAGGATACTGAATGTAACACTCCCTTTCCAAAAAAACGATTTGCATCTTCGTCTCGTATATCTTCAGGTTCGTTTGGAAAGCTTTTTTGGGAGGCGGCAACCGACGTAACAACAGACACTCCGCTATCAAGCTCAAGCCGAGCCTCTACAGTGGGGAGTCCACGAGAATCAATAATCTCATATGCAAATATAGACTTAATAAGGGCCATACGTTATTTTTTAAGACTTTCAAACTGTTTTTTCTCAATGGAATGGATTAACTCACGAGTTCGCTCTATTGCATCCGGATTGACAGAAACACTCGTAATTCCCGCCTTCACAAGCCGCTCTACAATATCGGGGAAATCGCTGGCAGCCTGTCCGCAGATGGATGCCGTTACTCCGTATTTTACCGCGGTGGTAACAATGTATTCTAGAATTTGGACAATCATGGGATTTCGTTCATCATAGATATTTGAAACGTGTTCATTATCACGATCCACTCCCAACAACATCATAGTGAGGTCATTAGTACCAATGGAGACTCCTTGGATACCCACTTTAAGAAATTCTTCTAGGTTAAGAGCGCAATAGGGAACTTCCACCATAATCCATAGCTTAAAGTCGGGATAGTCGAGAAGTCCGGACTTTCGAACGATCTCCTTAATTTTTATTAGTTCCCAGGGAACCCGCACAAAAGGGATCATAAGGTGCAAATTATGATATCCCATTTCCCAAATATTCTTTATCGCCTTCAACTCAAGATAGAATTCATACGGGTCATTTATATAACGCGAAGCACCTCGATACCCAATCATCGGGTTTTCTTCATGGGGTTCGTAACGGGCTCCACCCTTCAAGTGACTATATTCATTCGTTTTGAAATCCGTTGCTCTATAGACAACTTGGCGGGGATTGAAGGGCTTAACAAATTTAAGTAAATTATCGGTCAATTTCTGCACAAATATATGTTCCTTTTTTTCCTTGATGTATTCTTTAGGGTGCGTGCCAATCTCGGCAATCATGAATTCAGCTCTTAATAGTCCGATGCCATCAGTGTCATGTTTAGCTACTTCCGCAGCCTTTTCCGGTTCTGCTAAATTCACGTATACTTTTGTAACTGTCTTTAATCTCATCTTTGCATTTCTTGTTTTGATAACTTCCACATCATGTTTATGCGCAGCCGAAAGAATGCTTCCCTTGAAAATTTCCCCGCTAGACCCGTTTACCGATATGATATGTTCATTTTTAAGAATTTTGGTTGCTCCTTCAGCACCCACAACAGCAGGAATACCTAATTCTCTCGATACGATAGCCGCATGGGAGGTTCTACCACCTTTTTCAGTGATGATCGCAATTGCCTTCTTCATTGCGGGAACGTAATCGGGATTTGTTTGGGGAGCGACAAGAACATCGCCCTTCTTGACTAATCCTATTTCCTTAGGCGACCTGATTATCACTACGGGTCCTATACCGATTCCGGGAGAAGCGGGTGATCCACTTACAAGAGGCAAGGTACTAGACAATACGTCTCCCGTTTGTTTTTTCGAAACCGCATTCATTGTAGTAATGGGCCGAGATTGTACGATGAATACTCGTTTATTTTCTACTGCCCATTCTATATCCTGGGGAAAATAATAATGATTCTCAATGTCCTTTACGAGGAGCGCGACTGCCGTAAGCTCTTGCTCTGATAATTTTTGGAGCGAGCCCTCCCTTTTTGATAATTTCACCTCAATATTTTTTGTGCCGGATTTGACGTATTTTACATTTTGGTACGCGAGCGATTTATTTAAAATAACAAATGACCGTTTATCAACCTCATAGTGGTCCGGAGTAACTTTGCCCTGCACGATATATTCCCCTAACCCAAAAATAGCTTCAATGACCATTTTTGTTTTGTCATTCGTTACGGGATCGATACTGAACGCTATTCCTGATTTATCGGACTGGACCATACGTTGGACGACTGCGGCAAGCCCTACTTTGAAGTGATCAAATCCCTGAGTATGGCGATAGTAGAGCGCGCGCTCCGTAAAAAGTGAAGCCCAACACATCTTAATGTGCTTTATTAGTTGATGGTCACCTTTGACATTGAGATAGGTTTCCTGTTGACCTGCAAAGGAAGCCGTAGGCAAATCCTCCGCAGTGGCGGATGAACGCACTGCAACAAGAGGAAGGGAATACATAGAGGAAAATCGTTTCAGTGTTTTTTTGAGCATGGTGCTTTCCTGTGAGAAATACTGCTCTTCCTTCATGACGAGGTTGTCATAAAAATGGAGAATCTCATTTACCAGTGAGTTTGGAATAGAGGCTTTTAATATGAGACCTTGGACGTGCTCAGAGGCCTGAGCAAGCTCACGAGGGCTTTCAAAATTGACTATGGAAATAGCGTCTTCAATTTGTTTCTGAAGTTTGGCGGCAGTGATGAACACATAATATGCTTCGGCAGTAACGACAAAACCATAGGGAATAGGGAGATGAGCTCTTGTCATCTCTCCTAAATTTGCCCCTTTACCCCCAACCAAATCGACATCATCCTTAGTTACCTCCTCAAACCAGACAATATGTTTTTTTCTCATATACTATCACTATACATAAAAAAGAGAGTGGATTACAAGTATTATTCTCTGTAGGCGAAGATAAGACAATCTTGATATGTTTGTTTCTTAAATGGGAGAGAATATTTTGCTTTAAGCTGATATCCAAAACCATTCTTTTCCAAAAGGGCAAGAAGGCGTGATAAGTTATTTTTTTTGTGTCAATATGATGATGATATTCCATCATCATAGAGTCGATAAGAGAAATCTTCTTTGAATGGGAAAGATCGGATAAAACATCAAACTCTGCTCCCTCAATATCCATTTTCAGTAAATCAACCCTCTGCTTAATGTAGTGAGATAATCGATCGACTTTTACCGCTATTCTTTTTTTCTGTCGTTTTTCAAAAAGACTCATGGTAAGGGAACCCTCAACTGATGGATCAATATAGAATGACATTAAACCAACTTTATTGGCAAGAGCCACGTTGTAGGTCGTAACTTTCTTCATGATATTATTCCTAATGTTTTTTGTGAGTAATTCGTATGAAGCGGGATCCGGTTCAAATGCCATTATTCGGGCGTTTGGATACATGGACTTAAAATAGGTAACGGATAATCCTATTTCACTTCCCAGATCAATAATATGGGGGTTCCTTGGAAGTTTTACATAGTACTCATCATTCAGAAACATATCTTCAAATAAGGAGAGAAAAATGGAGTAGTGGAAAAAATGAAGTTTATACTTGAGAATTGTCTCTGAGTGAAGGGGGATTTTGAGGAGTTTCCAGTAGACTATATATTTCATTGCATAGCGGCAATAGGATAAAAAGTATTTTATATTTCTTCGTCCCCAGTTTTTGTTACCTATAAGTCTAAAGAGACAGGCGAAAAATACCTTGGCTAGATGTGCCATAATAAGCACTATTGTAGCGGAAAAAGAATAGATGTCTAGCCGTGTTTTACCAAATGGAAAAATTCTTTTATAGGGAGATGATTAAAACAAGTTCTCCTCGGAGTTTATTTTTTGCAAGTTCCGCAGGGGTACCGGCCAACACTTCCTCATATATCTTTGTTATTTCTCGGCAGACCGTGATTGTTGCAGTAGGATTTGTTTCTGTCATGACTTTCATAGTATCTACAAACCGCTCCGGGGATTCAAATGCAACAAAAGCATGGTCATTTTTGCCAAACGAAGGGACTTGTTTCATCTTTTCAATAAGTTTTCTTAATTCATTTTCTTTACGGGGAAGAAATCCAAGGAATGTCCAGGTATGAGAGGTATTTCCAGCAAGAACTAATGCTGTTGTTGCACTTGTAGGGCCCGGGACAACAGTAAATGGGATATTTTTCTTTCTGCAGTGTGATGCAAGAAGGCCTCCTGGGTCTGAAATAAGGGGCATTCCTGCCTCAGAAATAAGAGCGATATTCTTTCCTTCAACGAGAAGTTCTAGAATATAGGGGAGTTTTTCAAACTCTCGTTCCTTATAATACGAAATTACTTTTCCTGTGGGGTTTCTCTGTATGGAGAATAGCCGTTCCGCCGCCGATATAAGTGTTTCGGCACTGCGTGTATCTTCCGCAAGGACAACATCTGCGGTAAGGATTGTTTTGGCTTGGCGAAGAGAAAGGTCTTGGAGATTGCCGATGGGAGTGCCGACGAGGTAAAGCATGTAATTCAATCGCTATCTGTGTCATCCCCGTGAAAACGGGGATCCAGATTAATATTTTCAATATTTTATAATGGTTATTATCGACTGGATTCCCGCCTTCGCTGGAATGACAGAAGTACTATTTTTTAATTTTCTTAAATTTTTTCGAAGCAATTTCAAAAATGATGGGAAGAATAGAAATTAAAACAACTCCAATAATGACAAGTGAAAAGTTTTCACGTACGAATGGGATATTGCCGAAGAAAAACCCCGCAAGTGTTGCTACCGCAACCCAGAGAGCAGCCCCGATTATATTAAATGTAAGGAACTGGACATAATCCATTGTTCCGATACCTGCAACAAATGGGGCAAATGTACGGATAAGCGGTATAAAACGGGCCATGATTATGGTTTTCCCTCCGTGCTTCTTGTAAAACTTCTGAGTTTCCTTGATATGTTCCTCATCTATAGGTATTTTAGGGTGTGCAATAATCTGCTTTCCAAAAAAATGGCCAATCCAATAATTTGCCGTATCTCCTAGGACAGCTGCCAAAAAGAGGAGGAAAAGGAGGAGCGCAATATTGAGAGAACCCAAGGCTGCGAATGCCCCTGCGGCAAACAGCAAAGATTCCCCCGGAAGAAAAGGGGTAAAGACAAGACCCGTTTCCATGAAGATAATAAGAAATAAGATAGCGTATGTCATTACTCCATACGCCGCTATTATTTGACCTAAATGGGTATCGATATGAAGAATAAAGTCGAACATGTATTTAATTATTTCCATCCCTTATTATGCCATAATAAATTCAAATTCCAAATTCAAATCCAAGATAAGTCTACTTTATCAATACTCATATTGACTGCGTATCAGTTTCTATGGTACAATTATTGGTTCGATTATTTTATTATGTTTGTACTCAAATCACCATTTTTGCCAACAGGGGATCAACCGGAAGCCATTGAGGAGTTGGTACATGGAGTGGAATCGGGGAAGAAAAATCAGGTGCTCCTAGGTGTAACAGGATCAGGAAAGACATTTACCATTGCGAACGTGATTCAAAAACTCCAGATGCCAACCTTGGTCATATCCCATAACAAGACACTTGCAGGGCAGATATACCAGGAAATGAGGGAGTTCTTCCCGACCAATGGAGTTTCTTATTTCGTCTCCTACTATGATTTCTATCAACCCGAAGCGTATTTACCGGCAAGCGACACATATATCGAAAAAGAAGCGCAAATAAACGAACAAATCGACAAACTCAGGCTTCAATCTACCACGAATATCCTCACCCGAAAGGACGTAATCGTTGTTGCTTCAGTCTCATGTATTTATAATATCGGCTCCCCCCTTGATTACGGAAAATATATTCTTGATTTGAGGGTTGGAGTACCGTTTGATTTGCATGATGTGCAGTTCCGATTGGCTCAGTTGCAATATGACCGCAGTGAATTTGATTTTAAGAGGGGAACATTTAGACAACGGGGAAACAGTATAGATATCTATCCTGCCTATGAGGATGTTGGTTATAGAGTTACGTATGAAAATGGTCTGACAACCTCAATAACTAAATTTGATCCATTGACGGGGAGGGAAATTCAAGCTCTCGACCAAAGGTCGATTGCCCTTTGGACAACAAATTCAAATTCAAACCAAAACCAATTGGTAATTTTCCCAGCTAAGCATTTTATGGCTGATCCAAAAACTATAGTTGAAGCCGAGAAACAAATACGAAAAGACCTGGAGTTTGAAGTTGAATTGCACAAGAAGGCCGGTCATTTGGTTGAAGCGCAACGCTTGAAACAACGCGTCACACATGATCTGGAGATGATAAAGGAAATAGGATATGTGAATGGTATTGAAAACTATTCACGCTATTTTGATGGCAGAAAAGAAGGCGATCCACCTTATTCACTTCTCCATTACTTTAGACAAGCATATGGGGACAAGTTTTTGGTGGTCATAGATGAATCGCATATGTCCGTCTCGCAAATAAGGGGAATGTTTAACGGTGACTTTGCCCGTAAGAAGATGTTGATTGATTTCGGATTCAGGTTAAAGGCATCGTACGACAACAGACCCATGAGGTTTGATGAGTTCTATAAAATACCTCCCCATATTATCTATACTTCTGCAACCCCAAATGAATGGGAGGTGGGGCACGGAGGAATAGTACAACAACTTGTTCGGCCTACAGGAATTGTTGATCCGGAAATCACTGTGCGCCCATCAAAAAATGAAGTAGAAGATTTAATTGGAGAAATTCAAAAAAGAGTAAAAAAGGATTCCAAGGGAAAAATCTTAGTGACCACTTTAACGAAAAGGATAGCAGAGGATTTGGCATCATATCTCAAGGATAAAGGAATTAAGGCAACTTATCTGCATTCAGATATTGAAACTCTTGAGCGATCCGATATTCTGGACAGCCTGCGAAAACACGAATATGATGTGCTCATTGGAGTAAATTTACTTCGGGAAGGCATTGACTTGCCTGAAGTGAGTCTCGTTGCCATATTGGACGCTGATAAGGAGGGCTTCCTGCGTTCTAAAACGGCACTTATCCAAACAATGGGTCGCGCAGCCAGAAACGTGGGGGGAGAAGTATTAATGTATGCTGATACAGAAACAAATTCCATAAAAGAGGCCATTAATGAAATCACGAGACGACGAAAGTATCAGGTTGCCTATAACACGAAAAACAACATAACACCTACAACCATTTATAAACCAATACGGGAACGGATAATCGAAAAAGAGACAGATTTAGAAATGCTCAATGAACCAATTAAGGGGAAGTATCAAGAATATATTGCCAATATCAAGTCTGATGGTATGACCCCGTTTGATAGAAAAAAAACGATAAAGCGTCTGCAGATCGAAATGAAGCGAGCAGCGGAGGATATGAATTTTGAGGCGGCAATTTTAATTCGTGATAAAATTCACGAATTAAAATAAATTCAAATACCAAATTCAAATTCAAGAAAGTTCACCTCTTGTATTATTGAATTTGGAGCTTGAATTTATAACTATATAAGAACTATGGATCAAATAACAATAAAGGGAGCCCGACAACACAACTTAAAAAATATTGATGTTACCATCCCAAAGAACAAGCTGGTTATCATAACTGGCGTTTCAGGCTCAGGAAAATCATCCTTGGCTTTCGATACATTATATGCAGAAGGTCAAAGGCGCTATGTAGAATCGCTTTCAGCATACGCTCGCCAATTTTTGGGGATAATGGAAAAGCCCGATGTCGACTTGATTGAAGGCCTTTCTCCTGCGATATCGATTGACCAGAAAAGCTCATCTCACAATCCTCGCTCCACAGTAGGAACCATAACCGAAGTATTTGACTATCTTCGCTTGTTGTTTGCGCGTATTGGTCATCCGCATTGTCCCCATTGTCATTTGGAAATAACGAAACTAAGCCTTGATGAAATTGTTGATAGAATCATAAAAGTGTCTACCGCTGATGTGGCTTTGGACAAGTCAAAGCCTCACGCATTTCTCCTTTTATCTCCTATAGTTAGGCAGAAAAAAGGTGAATTTAAAGACCTTTTTGACAACATCAGAACCAAAGGATATTCACGCGTTATAGTAGATAAAAAGGAGTTTGATCTTCAAAAAGAAGACATAGATTTGTTAAAAACAAATAAACATTCCATCGAAGTCGTTATTGAATCTTTTAGCTTAACGCAAAAGGAAATTAAAGATGACATTTATATGTCTAACCTCCGCTCCCGAATAACAGCAAGTTCAGAGCAGTCATTAGCCCTTTCAGACGGCCTAGTCATTTTGAGAGGGGAAAAGGATACTTTGTTCTCCGAAAACTTTTCTTGTCCCAATTGTAATCTTTCCCTCCCCTTAATTGAACCCCGCATGTTCTCATTCAACTCGCCGCTGGGAGCATGTGAAAAATGCAAGGGCCTTGGGACTATCTATAAAATTGATCCAGACCAAATAATCAACAAAAAATTAAGTATCAATGAAGGCGGTATTTTGCCGTTCAACAAGGTTTACTTTCAGGACACGTGGTTTATTCGTCTTCTCAAACAATTCTGCGAAGAGGAGGGAATTGATATGAATAAGCCCTTGAGCGAAGTTGATGAGAGGGCGATGAAACTACTTTTGTATGGATGTGAGACGGTATATCGTGTGGTGGGCAAAAACAGATTTGGGAAGGATACGACAATCCACGAAAAATTTCTTGGGCTTGTTCCCGAATTTGAAAAGCGATTTTTTGAATCGCAAACTGGGGCGGATGAAGTAGAAGTTGGCCGTTATATGCGGGAAGAGCAATGTGACAAATGCAAAGGAAGAAGACTAAAACCAGAAGTACTTGCCGTAACGATTGATGAAAAAAATATTATGGATATGTGTGACGACTCGATAAGCAATTTGAGGCCATACATAATGGATAAACTTCCCTCAAAACTCAACAGGTATGAGAAGGAGGTTGGCTCTCTCATCCTCAAGGAAATCGGCACACGAGTATCGTTTTTGTCTAATGTTGGATTGGCTTATTTAACGTTAAGCAGAGCGGCAAAAACATTATCAGGAGGTGAGCTACAACGCATACGCCTTGCATCTCAAATTGGGAGTGGACTCACTGGGGTATTGTATGTACTTGATGAGCCATCAATTGGTTTACACCCACGAGATGTTGATGCACTTATTCAAACATTAAAGCATTTACGGGATATTGGGAATACGGTCGTCATCGTAGAACATGACAAAGAGACTATTGAAAATGCCGACTATATGATTGAACTTGGTCCTAAGGCAGGAAAAGAAGGTGGGCATTTAGTAGCTGCGGGCACCCTAAAAGAAATAGAGAAAAACGGCAAATCGCTTACAGGCGCCTATTTATTCGGCACAAAAGAAATCCCTACGAATAAAAGGAAGCTCATTGCTGAGCGAGGTTGGATTGAACTACATGGAGCGACACAATTTAATTTAAAAAATGTAGACCTAAAACTTCCACTTGGAAATATGATAGCGATAACGGGGGTGTCAGGATCTGGAAAATCGACACTTATTACCGAAACGCTCTATCCTGCACTTAAATATTATTTAGATGGGTATTATCAAGACACAATGGGGGATTTTAAGCATTTAGTTGGTCAACATAATATTGAACGCGTCTATTTGGTTGACCAGTCACCAATTGGGAGAACTCCACGTTCAAATCCTGCCACCTATACCGGCATGTTTGATGAAATTCGGGAAATATATTCTGAAACGTTGGAAGCGAGAGCCCGCGGATTCAAAAAGGGAAGGTTTAGTTTTAATATGAAAGGGGGGAGATGCGAAAAATGCCAGGGCGCTGGAGTTATTAAGATCCAAATGCAGTTTCTCCCAGATGTCTATGTAACGTGCGATGTGTGTGAGGGACACAGGTATAACAAGGAAACGCTTGAAGTGAAGTTCAAGGGAAAAACAATTTATGAAGTATTAAACATGACCGTCGTTGAAGCTGCAGATTTTTTCAAGAATCATATCCATATTTATCAAAAACTTTTATTCCTGAAAAACGTTGGACTTGGCTACGTCACTCTTGGACAACCGGCTCCAACCTTTTCAGGAGGAGAAGCACAACGGATAAAATTAGCTCATGAATTATCCAGAAGGGATACGGGAAAAACGCTTTATATTTTGGATGAGCCAACTACGGGTTTGCATATGTTCGATATCGAAAAACTTCTGCATACGCTTCATCAATTAGTAGAGGGTGGGAATACGGTAGTGATAATAGAACACAACAGTGACATAATAAAAAATTGTCAATACATCGTAGACTTAGGTCCCGAAGGAGGAGATGGGGGAGGGCAAATACTGTATCAAGGGCAATTAAATGGTATTATGAAAGTAAAGGAGAGTTATACCGCAAAGTATTTATAGTAATGACAAAATGAAGTTGAGAATATTTAGCTATTTGTTCTTTTGTTTGTTTATTTATTTGTTTATTTCTCCTGTCTATGCCGCTGACTTTCGTACTTCCTATACCATAGAGTACTTTATCCAAGAAAATGATCCTCAAAATTATACGAAAACATCATATGCAATTGCAATTACCAACCTTCAACCGGACCTTATCATTAAGAAATTTACACTTTCTTTTCCTCGATCATTTGGCATAGGAAGTATCAGCGCAAAGGATGACCGGGGAAGGATTAACGCAGTTAGCGTGGAAAAAGACAGAACCATTGAGATGACTTTCGAGTTGAACGACCCAAAGCCTGGCCTCAATGAAATAAATACGCTTTATTTAGATTTCCTTCAAAAAAATATTTTCAGGACAAAAGGTTCCATATGGGAAGTCTTTATACCGACACTGGAAAATAGCGAAAATGATACTCACTCAATAACAGTCTATCTCCCTCCGGGAAAGCACAAGAAATTATCTCTCGCAAAACCACTTCCCGACCTTGTCTCATTTGATAAAGTGGTATGGAATAACGACGTAGGAAAATCAATCTACGCCGTTTTTGGAGAGTCGCAACGATACAGTCTCGATTTAACCTATCATTTAACCAACCCCAACCTCTACAAAGTATATACGGATGTCGCTTTTCCGCCAGATACGCTTTATCAGAGGATTTTTGTAGAATCAGTGGCGCCGAAGCCAGATTTGGTGTTTTCTGATAACGATGGGAATTATATGGCACGGTACAATTTAGATAGCAAACAATCGAAACAAGTGATTTTTAAGGGGCTAGCTGAGATATATGCCGCTCCTCGAAGCGAATACCAGACATATATTCAAAATCAGTTTAGAAACAACAAAAAATCATTGTTTAATCCCCAGCCGTTTTGGAAACTGGACACAGAAACTCCCATTAAGTCAAATATCATTAAAGACCATTATGAGTACACGACTCAAACGCTGACCTATAATTTTAATCGAATTATAAAAGGAAATTCTCGCATGGGTGCGGCGCAAGCGGTGCGTTTTCCTGATCAGGCGGTCTGTACAGAATACTCGGACCTTCTTATTGCTTCAGCCCGTCAGAGAGGCATTTATGTAAGGGAAGTTCAAGGATTTGCGTTTGCAAACGAACAAGAGCTTCGCCCAGTCCAACAAGAGGCATCGGATATTCTTCATTCGTGGGTTGAGTATTATGATACGATCAAGAACATTTGGATTCCTATTGATCCAACCTGGCAGGACACCTCTGGTATCGATTATTTTAACTCGTTTGACTTTAACCATATCGTTTTTGCATTACATGGGAAAAAGGATGACTACCCGTTTCCTGCTGGAAGCTATAAATCCGCCTTGGGGGGGAAGGATATTCACATTGAGCCTACCACTGACATACCTACAACTATAAAAAAGGTTAGTGCGGCACTTTCCCCACTACCACTCCCTGACTCAGATGAACTATTCAGCATTATTCTGTCTGTTCAGAATACAGGAAATGTGACCATGTGGAATTTCCCACTCATCGTTCAAACCGAGAATGCACTTCTTAAATCTGACGTTATAACAATACCTCATCTGCTTCCTGGAGAAGTAAAGAAGATACCCGTTATTTTTAAGCCCAAAACATCGCTCCTGTACCAAAATGTAACCTTTACCGTTTCTTTTGAGGGAAAGGCATTTTTGCAACAACAGGTACAAGTGCCCACCATTCTTACTTCGATGAAGAGTTACTATATCCCCGCATTGTTTATTGGAGGTGGATTGGTTGTACTTGTGTGGGTTTTTAGGAAAAAAAGAAAAGAATAAGCGCGTGGATACTGTAAAATACTCATGTGATAACGAATACCCAGATAAAATCACTCCCCCAGACAATTGGCATATATCTTTTTAAAAAGGAAAAAGAATATCTCTATATTGGAAAATCATTAAATATACGAGACAGAGTACAAAATCACAAAGAGCGATCAGATATAGACGCAAAAGAAAAGGCGATACTTGAGAATAGCAATGTGGTCGATTATATAATCTGTTCCTCCGAGCTCCATGCGCTTATTCTTGAATCCCA
>Ga0100399_1001431_pt1 | contig 17544 bp, 13 predicted proteins | sample CryGeymeta201523_FD_81545 | JGI IMG/M metagenome (GOLD analysis project Ga0100399, IMG submission 81545) | Groundwater microbial communities from Crystal Geyser aquifers in Utah, USA - Crystal Geyser metaG 2015-23 | ecosystem: Environmental > Aquatic > Deep subsurface > Groundwater | place: USA...
AAATTGAATAACGGAGTTTTCTCATTAATTTCAATGTGCCATGCATTAAAAAGGCTATTATAAAGAATAATTCTATAATCTTGGTGTCTTGGTGCCTTTGTGGCAAGATACCTGAGTAGTTACTGTGCTTCAACACTGGGGTAAGTGGTTTAATGTTATTGAGATTAGGCAGGGGGCAATTCATGACTTTCAAGACATTGTTGTTTTTACGCCCCAACTTTTGAACATTACCAATTTTTTTAGCCTGGTGAGGTGTAGGCAACGATAAAATCTTGGTCCTCGTGGGTGTAAACTGAGAATAGACAATCACTTTCGTGGTGATGAATAGTAATGTGTCCATCGGGTGCACTATTATGCAATTCAAAGGATTGGAGATTGCGATCCAGGCCCATTCCTAAGGCTTTGCCCACGGCTTCTTTGGCACACCAAAGGCGAGTAATCCAGGTATCGCGTTCATCGGTTGGAAAACGGTTGAGAATGTCCCGCTCTTTTGGTGTGGCAAAACTCTCCAAGAAGGTGTTGTCTCTATGCGAGATGAGTTCGAGGTCAATGCCAATTACACCCCTAGTTGCGATGGCAACCGCACGATCGTTGGAATGGGCGATGCTGATCCTGGGAGGTGTTTTTAGTCCAGCGATGGATATTATAAAGGGTTGGCCATTTGGATCGTTCTCTATAACAAAACTGGCAGGGTGAGGCATTTCTGCTGATTTTGTCTCTTTTGCCAGCCAGAGGCGGACAGCCTCTTTTGCAACAATACGGCCAAGCAACCATTGGAATTGCCGAACAGGGTTGTTATCTAACTTACGGAATGTATCAATTTCATCCAGGTGTAGATAAAAACCCGCTGCTGTGTCAAGGTCGAAATCACACAGGTTACCTCTGGAAATGGTCTGACATACAGACCCCTGTGGTAAGCAAGGAAGATCTATGTCTTGAGTTATGACATATTTTGTAGGAAATCGGCGAAAGTCATAAAGTTTTTTGGGCCAACGGAAGATCCAGTCTCCCCAACCCTCGATGCGCATCCAAACCTGACCTGTGCCGTCTTGGACCTCAATGTCAGCATATAATGTCTTTGGATTGACCTGAGTGATTTGCAGGCGAACAGGCACACGTGTGCCGACAGGTGGCGTAGAATTATATATTTCAAGTCTTCCAATCCCAACCGGGAAGATATACATCTCATCAACTTGGGCCCATAATCCGACGAGTTGTCCGATTCCGTCCAGAAGAACTGGATCTGTAAGTAACTCTGGGGTCTTTATGGAGGCAAAAAGACGGTCTTTGGATAGAACTGTAAGTTCGCCGGTTAGTCCCTGGTCGCCAAGGATCATATCTCCACAAATGCATCGAAAGATAGGGCCGTGGAAGAGGCGGCGATCTCGATAAATTTCTTCCGCCTTTAAAGGAAAGGGATGAGGATTAATGAGCTCCGTGAATTCCATATCGATAGACTGGAGGTAATGCCGGCCAAACAAGATAGTTGCGCTTGCCACAGGCGAAGCCCCATCTTCCACTAACACTGCCGCGCCAATCCTGTAAGTTAATGTCTCATGGTCATAGTCTGCAAGTTGGGCCGAGATCCGTAACACCATGGTCTCAATATTCTCAAGAGCTATCCAGCGCGAAGCCTTAATATCTTCAAAGCCGATGATACCAAAACCAGGCACCAAGCATGCAGCAACTTCGGCCATTGCTTCCATAGTGATGGTCATTGGCAGGATAGGCAAGCATGCTGAGGGCGGTTTGATGCCCGGGGCGTGAATAAAGAGATGGTCTCTTAGATACATATCCTCGCTGAGATCAAGAACCCGCTCAACAACGATCTCCTTTTGTGGAGTGTAATGTAAGACAGTGCCAATGAAGGGCATCTGTCTATCACTATCAGATTCAGATGTCGTTGGATGCTGTCCATCTTTTGTTGATGTTTTGGGTCCTGGTGATAGGGATTCATTTTGCTGATCAACGTATTCCATGGGGTAGTCAATTTCAAGGTTTCGTGGCGATCGATATTTGAATAGATACCCTATGTTAAATGTTACTCCGTTCGTTAGAAGGATAGCACATAGATGATTGATCTGTGTGATTACCGACCGATAGGCACTGTCCACGGATGTCACAACGACATTGTCTTCACCACAAATAGCCTTCGCTTGGGCGTGCATGGTGGTCCCTCCGCCTGACTGGACAAAGATCCTGGCCCCATCATCGTACATCCTTTTATAGGTCTGCCAGATATGGGCGGGATGATCGAGGTTGTCAAGCATGGTCTGCTGGATGTCTGCCGCATCCTGTGGATAGGGACCACAAGTTATAGCCGAGTAAACCGGAACCATTGGCCGACGTATAGAGATATCCTCCGAGAATGTCTCCAGTATCCGCCGCAGCGGGCTAAAAAGGGGAGTGTGTACAGCTAGATATGGAAAGAAGGATTGGGTCCAAACCCCTTGCTCTTTAAGAATTTGCATGATATTCCCAAGTTGTGTTGATTCACCACCCAAGACCTGCAATTCAGGCCTGACATGGATGGCTATGGTGACATCCGGAAATTTCTGCAAGAGAGGTTTTAGCCTTCCTTCACTGGTACTAACAAGTGCTAGCAGGCCCTTGTCTTCAAGCGGGGAAGTGTCAACAGGTAACTGCCAGTAAATTGGGATAAGTTCCTCAGCATTAAGAGCTCCAGAGGCACACAGGGCAGAAAGATCGCCAAAGCTTTGACCAAACATCATATCGACAGGGACATGCAATTCTTCTAACAGAGTCCAGCTCACCCAATTTGCAACGGCAATTCCAAATGGGGTTAGGTTGCGCTTAGAGGGGTCGGCAAGACATATGTAAAGCTTAGATGAGTCGAAACGTTGACGTATCTTTTTACGTTCTTTTTCTGAGAGATACATGGGGGGGAGAAGAAGATAGTTGGTGGGGAGAGGGTCTTGTGGATTGCCGTCGCGGCGATCAACCCGGTCAAATACAGCCCGCGCCTCGGGAAAATAAAGACAGAGGTCTTGCATGCAGTTCCAATAGAATCCAAGCAAATTCGGAAATTCAAAACCCGGGAACAAACACGCAATCTTGCCCGGTTTATTAGATGAATTGGGGGTATAGTAGATATCATCAATGTCATCGAAGTGCACGTTCTCTAAACTCAGGCGTTCGTGGCTAATCGCCAGATAATCACGCAGTTGATTTAGGTCTTTACAAACCAATGCGATTCGACAAGGATCGCTCTCTACAAAATTCAGATATAGCGTATATGCAATATCTTCGAGTTGGACATCCAAATGGTCTTGCCCTAAAAACTGTTGGAGTTGCCGCACCTTAGATGCGAGTTCAGTGGGGGTCCTGGCAGTGAACACCACCAGTTCAGTCTCCCATATCAATCCGGGCTTAATCTCCCTAATAATGGATATTTTGTCTTCAGCCTGTATCTCTTCCAGAATTATATGGGTGTTGGTTCCATCGAATCCGAAGGCATTGATGGCAGCCCTCCTTGGGGGAAGGGAGATATCATGTATCCACGGACGGGTCTGGGTGTTGATATAAAATGGAAAATCTTCAAGTTCCGCCCTCGGCTCCTCACAGTGCAGACTGGGTGGGATAATTTTGTTTGATAGACAGAGGGCTGTTTTGATAAAAGAGGCCATGCCGGCGGCAGCCATAGTCTGCCCGATTGGCGATTTTGCAGAACTCATGGGACGAACCGGCTGATCTTCATCCCGAAGACCAAAGATAGACCTCAGGGTTTCTTTTTCTGTTATGTCACTGTCGCTAATTCCGCTGCCATTGGTTTCCAGAAACCCGATTGTCCCTGGCTCTATCCCTGCGTCTCTGTAAACCTGTTGAAGATTTAGTGCTTGTCCTTCGATAGACAGTGTTGTACTAACGACGCCCTTTATAAGACCATAGATACGATTGCCGCTGCATTCCGCATCTGATCGCCGTTTGAGAATGGCCGCCCCTGCCCCCTCGCTTAAGAGAAGACTATGAGACTTGTCAAAAATGTAGATACCCCCCACGACCACTGCATCGCATCGATTCTGACGCAGGCGAGTGACACCTTGTTCTATGGCCATAAGTGAAGAGATCCAGCCTGCATCTATAGTATAACTGGTTCCCTTTAGATTGAGCCAACTGGCAATCTCGCTTGCGAATGGGCTTGAAGTAGGCGCTGCTAAACTTGCAATTTCACCGCGCCCTATGATTAGGTCCGTTCGCTCTTGAATCTGATCATTGGAGGCCAGATCGGCGTCTTTCAAGGCGGCGGCGATGACATCGAGCATCAGGAGTTGCTCTGGGTCTTCGGTGCTGACAATGCCGGATCTGATATCGTATTTGGCAGGATCAAACGGCGGTGTCTGGGTAAAGCGGCCCTGTGGAATCTGGGTGACAAAATCTACCCCATTGACTATATTGGTCCAAAACCCAGAGAGATCTTTTGCCCCTGGAAAGACACAGGCCATACCCACAATAGCGATATCAGATGAACTCATACAATCGATTTCACGAGCAGGGGCTGGGAGATCTGTTTGAGGCTGCGAGTGACAACCACTTCAGGGGCGTTATGGGTATTGCGGTGCAGCTCCTCCATAAAGAATCTTACCCCTTCCTCCACGGGAATAAGTCCGATCCCTTTTGAAAGGTACAGTTTACGGAGTTCGTCGGATACCATCCCTGAATCCCACGGACCCCAGTTGATAGAGATAACGCGTGATGGCCACTCATTATTAAGACGGCAGGCCAACTTATTCAAAACTTCGTTTGCCGCACTGTAGTCTGATTGACCAACGTTGCCAAAACGCCCGGCAATAGAAGAGAAAAAGACAAGAAACTTCAGTGTATCCGGCTGCAATCTTTCCGCCAGGACCTCGGCTGGGGTAACCTTGGTTGAAAAGACCCTGGAGAATGAATCGGGAGTCTTATCTCTGATCAATTTATCTTCGATGACGCCTGCCCCATGGACAACCCCATCAATCCTCCCCCATCTGGCGTAAATATCGTCAAGAAGATTACTAAATAGTTTCCGGTCACGCACATCGAGGGCATGGTACTCCACTTGCGCTCCAGATTCCTTCATGGCGACAAGATTGCCACGAATCTGCCTCTCCTTAAGGATCTTCTGCAAATGTTTTTCAATGGCAACTGGTGTAATCTTGGGATCCTCTTGCCGCAGTTCCTGAATGAGGTGCTCTCTCAAGGATTGCGGATCCTGCAAGACTCGAGTTTGTGGGGATTCCTCTTCTGAAAGAGGGGTGCGCCCGACGATGACGAGGTGCGGCCGGTATTTCGCGGCCAATGCCTTGACGGCCTCAGCGGTAATTCCATAAGCGCCGCCAGTAACCAGGATTACCGATTGAGGGTTAATGGGCAAGGGAGAAAGGTCTTCTATCTCCGGGCCATCTTTTTGGAGATCAATCTTCCACCGACCTTGCTGATCCAAACCAACCTCTATGATGCCATCGAAGACTGTTAATTCTTGCCAAATTTTTATTGACAAAATTTGTGGGTCTGCATTTGGATCAATATCGATGCACTTAACCCTGACCTCTGGCCACTCCCTCGCAACGGCCTTGAGCAAGCCAACGCAGCCGGCCTGACCAACAGGGAATGAATGCCTTCCCTGGAGACCAAAATGACCATCCATACCTGAGAAATTCACTAACAAACCACCGCCAATACGAGCGCTTTCCCTTAGATCGGCCTCAAAGACCTTAATCAAAAGGAACAGATGTCGGACAGCGTCAAAGTCACCATCCATTACACCCGTAAGATTGAATATGCCACCAATGATATCCTCGGATTTTCCGATCAGCGCCCGTAATTCCTCGACGGATTTTTGGGAGGAAAAGTCCACCTCAAAACGATTATTCTTCAATATCCCTGTCCTTCTCCCTGGAATGATTTGGCGCACACGGTAGCTTTGGGCAGCCAATCCTCCGTATAGCTCTACGATCATCCCCGGTGTTTCACCAACAAGGAGGATTATGTGATCCATAGGGAAGGCGCTTGCCTCGGAAGGGCTGTTTGGTATGGCTGGTACTGATTTGGGTATAAGTCGCTGCACAGGATCAACAGAGAGATCATTGGCTTCTTCCGTGGAAGCTGGCTGAGATAAAACTGGATTGAATGTGGCGTCTTGTCCCGATGACGGTATGCCTCCTGTCATTATTCTTAACCGACTTTTATCATACCACTCCACGATGCTTCGTAATGTCTTCAACGCCGTAAACTTATTCATGATTTTTGCTTCATCCGTTGCTTGTAGCAGATTATGGTAGTTACTCAAGGCACTGATGATTTCAACCAATTTGATTGAATCAATGCCCAGATCTCTCTCTAAATCAAGGTCTAACTTCAACATCTCGATGGGATAACCGGTCCGCTCACTCACCACACGCAAGAGACTCACCTGGAATTCTTCGGTGGGTGGGATTTCCTTTGATACACTGGCGTCACTTGCCATTGGCACAGCGTATATTGTTGATGGCTGCCCTGTAGTTACTTCACGAGGCCCAGTTTTAGGAGGGTTCGAAGGTATTAAAGCCACCTTGCTTCCCGAGGGCTGGACGGACAATCTGGGGATTACCGGGACGAGTGGAACCCCTTTGAGGGAAGCGACACGTTTCAATGGTCTCCCAGGTGGCGTAACTTTCCGCTCTTCTAAATAAGCAGACATTACCTGTTCCTGCAAGGTGACAAGACGTTCTGTGGTCCGCTGCTGTTCCCGTTGCAGTTCGAGAATTTGCGCCATATTGGTCTGAAGCTGAGCGATAATTGGGGCAGCGATTAAAGCATCTTGGGGGTGTTCAATCGGTGATCTCACCGGCCTGGATGGCTCTGCCGTCTGATGCCAGGGACTCGCCTTGCCACCATTAACTCGCCAGATGATCGGACTGGGATTGGCGTAGGCCTCCGCTCCCTTGAATACTTCATCGGTAGAGATAGTAGCAAGCCGGCGATTCTTGAACCACGATTTCAGATTGACCGAAAGGCCAAGATTCCTGGTCTGGGCAAGCAGATGCCCAAGCTGCAGCCAACCTGAACGTCCTTTTGCGTCAAGGGATAGAACTGTGTGTGTCTTGTTACTAAGAATACGTTCAACCATGTTGGCAAGAATCCGTCCCGGTCCAACTTCAATAAATATCCGTGCCCCTGCCTTGAACATTTGTCTGATTTGTCTTTCGAATTGGACAGGTTCACTGATGTGGCGTACCAATAAGGCCCGGATATCCTCGGGGGAGTCCGGATATGGATTGGCAGTTGTATCACTGTAAACCTTGCACCAAGGCTTATGAAAATCGGTCTTTTTTAGCTCTGCTGCAAGCTTCTTGCCCACCATTGCTGCCAGGGAAATCAGATCTTTCCGTGAAATAGCGCCAGCCGCACATAGGGCGACATATTCACCGAAGCTATGGCCAGCCATAAATTCCGCCTCAATGCCGTAGGTTTTTAAAAGATCATAGGCCACGAGATTGACTACGGCCAGGGCAGGTTGGGCAATATGGGTCTCATTCAGTTCTGCTTGCTGTTTATTACATTCTGAATCCGAAAACACCGGAAGGGGGTAGATATATCTGGAAAGGGGCCTTTCGAGGCAATCTCTTAGTAATTCATCTGCTAATCCAAATATAGAGTAGGCCTGGGGTATCGACAATACCAGGTCACGCAACATATTTACCGCCTGCGAGCCTTGTCCTGGGAAGAGAAAACACACACCATGAGTGGCACTTGCGGTATCTTCAGAATAATACACACCTTGAGGCATATTGATAGATCCTTTGGCAGATATCTCAGATAGGGCGATCTTCAACTTCTCCTTCAGGTCTGTGATAGACGTGGCCACAATGTCCAGTCGAATGTCTTGTTTGCTGCCTCTTCGCCGAATTTCCTCTTCATCAAGAAAGACCGAGTAGGCTGCCTGGGCCAGATCGGTAATTTCAGTTTTTTCAAGCTCCGAAGATATGTGCTTGATGATGTCTTGAATCTCAGCACGGGATGCACGCGTCCATGAGAAGATCTCGGCCTCACGTGGGGAGATATCCAGACAAGAGGATTCACGGTAGCCTGCTGTATATTCTTCTAACACCACATGAAAGTTAGTTCCTCCAAAACCAAGGGCGCTGACCCCAGCACGTCGTGGGTGACCATTGCGGCTGTCCAGCCAGGGCCGTGGTTCGGAATTTATATAGAACGGAGTCAGACTAAAGTTGACACGTGAATTTGGTGTTTTAACGCCGATGGTCGGTGGTAGAATCTTATGTTTGAGGGAGAGAATAGTTTTGATGAGTCCGGCCATACCTGCTGCGGCTTTGCAATGGCCAATCATTGACTTGACTGAACCGATAGCACAATATTGGAGAATGGAACCAGTATCAGTAAAGACCTCGCTGAGTGATTCGACCTCAACCTTATCCCCAAGGAATGTGCCGGTGCCATGGGCCTCAATCAATTCCACTGTATTCGGACTAATATCAGCATCCTTATAGGCCCGATGGAGGGCGCTGACTACTACTCCTCCTGGATGAGGAGCAATCAGGCTCCGATTTCGTCCATCACTCGAACTACCTATACCTTTAATGACAGCATAGATGTTATCACCATCCCGTTCTGCATCGCTCAATCGTTTCAGGACTATAACTGCTGCGCCTTCACTAATGACAGTTCCATCGGCGTTATCATCAAAGGGACACGCCCGTCCGTGTGGCGAGAGGGCGTAAGTTTTTGAGAACGCAAGATAGGCAAATGCGTGGTTGGTCCCATCAATTGCCCCAACGAGAGCGACATCACAGATACCTGCCTGCAGTTGTTTGATGGCTACCTCCATGGCCGCCAGAGAGGATGCACAGGCTGCATCAACAGTGAAGTTGCTGCCACCGAGATCGAGCCGATTGGCCACACGTCCTGCGACGATATTGCCGAGGAACCCAGGAAATGAATCACCTGTCCATTTCGGCAGCTTGCTATGGAGCGAGTCAATAATCTCTTGACGTGTTTTGGTCGGGAGGCCCTCTACCTTTGGCAGGTAGTGTATCAACATGGTGCGAAACAAATAATCGATACCGAGATCGTGCATTTGCGCAACAGCAAAGATACAGGAGGTGCGCTCACGCGGAAATTCATATTGGTTGTAACCGGCATCTTCGAGGGCCTGCCAGGCGACCTCGAGAGCCAAAAGTTGCATTGGCTCAATACATGATAAGCTGGCGGGTGGGATTCCATATTTTGTAGGATCGAACTGAATATCCTTGAGAAAGCCACCCCATTTGGAATAGGTCTTATCTGGTGTTTGGGGGTCGGGATCAAAGAAGTCTGCTGCTCTCCAACGCTCGTCTTTAACCTCACGTATGGCATCCACACGATTTACTATATTCTGATAATATTCCTTAAGGTTTGATGCCTCTGGAAACATACTGGCCATCCCGACTATGGCTATATCTTCTTTCTCAATGGTCTTAGTCTCTTTTGGAGGAGCAGCTAATGCGGCGAGGTGTTTTTCGGCACCCCCGGAAAGCTCAGCATGCAAATCGGTTACAGAGAGTGTTGCCTCACGTAAGGCAGCTACCTGACCCATCATGAACAACCCCTCGCATCGCTGGGCTTTGCGATCAAGCCGGATGAACTTGTCACATTCATCTGTTGTCTGGACATTGGGATGGCGAGTGATCCCTTTGGCAGCAATGCGGAGACGTCCAACGTTCAGGATTTCAAGTTCCCTGCGGATCTCATCACCCTTCTTTTCGGCTCGGATCATTTCCTGTTTCTTGTCTTTAAAATCATTAACAAAGGGAGTCTTTGCACAGCGCGTGGCATAACCAGGGGCTGACTCAAGCAACGCAGTCTCTTTACATAAGATTGCCTGTGTCTGATATTCAGGGGTTATGGCTCCAGTAGTGACTGCTTCCTTAGTAAAGAGATAGGCAGTTCCCATGAGAACGCCAATCTTCATACCCCTTGAAGTCAACGGGGCGGCGAGCGTTGCCACCATGGCAGCGGATAGACCATCATGTATGCCGCCGGCAAATAATATCTGGACCTTCTCGGAATCATCGATGTCGGCTTCAAGAAGGTTCTGAACGGCTGATTCCCACAGGGTGAAACTCGTGAGTGGCCCCACATGTCCGCCACCTTCACGACCTTCAAAGATAAACTTACGGGCACCGTCTTTGATGAATATTTCCAATAGGCCAGGCGATGGCACATGGAGGTATGTACTAATGTCATGGATCTCGAGTTCGGCTGCCTGGCCTGGGTGTCCTCCAGCGATGACGGCAAACCGTGGCCCTATTTCGCAGATGGCTTCGGTTTGTTCTCTCCACAGTTCTGGAGGCAGGAATCCAAGAATGCCCACGCCCCAAGGAAGATCTCCCATCTTTAACTTTGTCTCAGTAAGCAGAGCCCTAAGCTCGCCTGAGCGCATCACTCCTACACCCAAGAAAGGCAAGCCGCCATTAGTTGCCACAATCTCACAGAAAGAGGTTACGTCAAGTATGAATTCAATTCTGCCGACCGATTGGAACCTTTTTCTAAAGAGGGTTCGAGGTTACAAAGCTTAGTTCTTCCAGAACGGCTGAAACATCGAAACCATTCATCCCCTTGGCCTATACAGGTAGTTTCAGTACCATCAAGCCGTTCCCAGACCTTGCGTTCCTTAAGAGAAAAAGGGGACTCCTCGGTCAACCAGAGCTGTTCGCACAAGACCACTCCTGTTGCACCCGCTGCCCTGGCCGCTGCTGCAGTATGCAATCCGATTCCGCCTTGAATCCAATAAGGAATATTGCGGTAATCGGGGGACATAATATCAATTTCCGGCAGGTCGATGACAATAATTGATATTATGTCCCCCGATTACCAATCAAATTGCCAAAATGATGGACAAAATTTATGAGATGCGATACTAACCATAAGCTCCCTCCTCAGGGAAAAGGAGAAAAATGACAAAACGAACTCTAACACCTCGTTACAGTTCTGGATTTCTACTGTTGTTCTTTTCGTTCTCCCTTTTCTTCTCCTTTCCAGTTCATGGCCGGGTGTATATTGATGAAGCGGGGAGAAAAGTAAATGTCACTCCCTACCCAAAAAGAATTGTATCCCTTGCCCCCAGTATAACGGAGACGCTCTTCGCCCTCGGACTGGATAAGGAGATTGTGGGGGTAACAATGTTCTGCAATTACCCTGAAGCTGTCAGGTCAAAACCAAAAGTAGGTGGTTTTATCAACATCTCTCTCGAGAGGGTTGTTTCTCTCAGTCCCGATCTGATTATAGGCACCTCCGACGGGAATAGGAGGGAGACCGTTTTGCAGTTTGAGAGAATCGGTCTTCCCGTTTACATAGTCAATCCGGTCAGTCTCGAAGATATATTCAAGATGGTGTTGGATATTGGCAGAATTACGGGTAAAGAAGATACGGCAAAAAAACTGATTTTCAACCTGCGAAGAAGGGTTGAGTCTGTTGTTTTGAAAACCATCCGGGCAAAGAAACCACGGGTATTTTTCCTCCTGAGTACTGATCCGATGATTACCGTGAGCAGAGATACCCTTCATGATAAGCTGATAACACTGGCCGGGGGAGTAAATGTCGCCGGCAGGGATACAATAAAATATCCCCGCTATAGTATAGAGGAGGTAATGGTAAAACAACCGGACGTGATCATCATAACCTCGATGAAAAGAGAGGATAACTTTGTCCTTAGAAACAAATGGAATAAGTGGAAAAACATCCCGGCAGTCAGAAATAACAGGATTTATATCATAGATACCGACCTGATAACCCGTTCCTCGCCAAGGATTGTTGATGGACTGGAAGAGCTGGTGAAAATAATCCATCCGGAACAAAAAGCAAAGTAACTATTCAGCCACCAAGGCACAAAGACCCAAAGAGAAGATGGATATAAATTGAATAACGGAGATTTCTCATTAATTTCAATGTGCCATGCATTAAAAAGGCTATTATAAAGAATTAATCCTATAATCTTGGTGCCTTTGTGCCTTTGTGGCAAGATACCTGAGTAGTTACAAAGCAAAAAGATGATTCCCTGTTTACCCATATTTTTGTCGCAGACCCATATAATATCCAGAAGTTGCTTTTCTCGTTTTGTTCCAGTATATATAAACCGAGAGGAAAATCATTTTAAACGAGATAAGTATGCCGCTTGTCACCTTTTATTTTCAGCTCCACCAGCCCTTCCGTCTCCATCCGGTGCGGGACAAGTTTCTTTGGGAGGAGAAAAACCGGTCCATTTTCCTCAAAGTGGCCGAGAAATGCTATCTGCCTGCGACCCTGATGTTTACGGAACTCATTGCCGCCCATCCAACCTTCAAGATCACCCTCGGCATGTCCGGCGCCTTTTTGGAACAGGCCGAACTCTATAAGCCCGAACTCATCACCGGGCTCATGTCTCTCTATGCAGCGGGTGAGAAGAACCGTCAGGTCGAATATCTTGATGAGACGTACTATCATTCTCTGACCAGTCTCTTCGAAGATCCACAAAAGACTGAATTCCGGGAGCAGGTGTCACTGCACCGGGAAATGCTAAAACGACTCTTCGGGATCTTTCCGACCTCTTTTCGCAACACCGAATTGATGTACAATAACGATATCGCCGCGGTCGTCGCCGATATGGGTTATCGCTCGATCCTCTGCGAAAAGCGCGATGACATGTTCAGCAAGGAAGGGGCCGCGATCTCGCCCAATGCCGTCTTTCGGGCGCGAAATGCGAACCTGATCGTCATCCCCCGGAACAGGGAATTGAGCGACGACATCGCTTTTCGGTTCCCCCACAATCCGTTGACGCCCGAGCAATACGCCCAACACCTTTCACTCATCGACGGGGAGGCCGTTCTGCTCGGATACGATTACGAACACATCGGCGAACACATTTGGAGTGAAAAGGGGATTTTCCGGTTCTGGCGAGGACTCCCGGAGGCGCTCGAAAAACATCCGAATTTGGTTATGGCGACACCGACCGAAGTGGCGATGCAGTTTCGGGAAGCCGAATGCCCTTTTTTGGATATCCACGGCCTTTCTACCTCCTCCTGGGCGGATGCAGGCCGAAATACCTTTGGATGGCTGGGAAATCCCACTCAGTACGAACTCTTTCGCGACATCGAGCGAATGGAGACGGCGGCCCGTCGAGCGGGAGGAGAACTGCTTACCCGCTGGCGCCATCTGACGATCTCAGATCACGTTTATTTTCTCCACGAACGGATCGGAGAGGATCATGCTGTCCATGCCTGTTTCAATCCCTATGAAGGGTCAATCGCCCGCCCTACGCATATCCTGACGCGCAAGATTGATGATCTGGAAACCACAATCAAACATTTCATGGTACTGAAGAGACATGAAAAGACGGCGATCCTTATCATCTCTCCCGAAACGGGGCGACTACCGGAGGATATGGGCGGTCTGGCCCGTTTCATTTCCGGGAAGAGCGGCGGCCAGGGGGAGGTGGTCTCGTCCCTGTGCGAGGGTCTCAGCGAACGAGGTGTAGATGTCCATCTGGTGATCCTCAATCTCAAGAAGAGGTTCCAGCGGGAGGCTCAGATGACCGACATGCAGTGGCAGGATGTCCGTTACCGGATCGATCCCGAAATGATCCATCTGGTCAGCTCTTCCGTTTTTGCCGACAATCTTAGCGCCTATTCAGGCGATCCGATCCTTACAGCCGTCGAATTCCAGAGGGAAATTGTGAACAATATCATCAAAACCGTCCGGGCCAGGCACGAGGGGAGGTTGATCATCCACAGCCATGACTGGATGGCGGGAGGGGCTATTACTGCTTATGCCGCTGCGACCGGTCTGCCTATCCTCCATACGGTACACAACGTTTTCACGGTTTGCCTCCCTCTGGATTTGTTAGGGGGGATCGGCCTGAAGAACATTGCCGACCGCCTCTTTCTTTCCGATCACGAAGGGAGAACCTGTATTGACTGCCAGGCTACGGCGATAAAAAACGCCACGATGATCAACTTCGTCGGCGAGCGGTTTCTTAAGGAGGTCGTAGAGGACTACTTCCTGGACAGGGATCTGGTACCGTCCGGCGTCCGTCAGGAAGTCAAGGAGAAATATTACCATAAAGCGGCCCGGGCGATCATCAACTCCCCCTCTACGCGGATCTATCCGGAGCGGTGCGAGGCGCTGATCCGGAAGTACGGGCCTGAAGATCCGGTCATGGAGGCGAAGCGCGACAATCTTGTCGAATTCCAGAAAAGGACCGGGCTCAACGTGAATCCGGACGCGCTGCTCTATTTCTGGCCTTCCCGCCTCGATCCCTTCCAGAAAGGGGTCGAACTCTTCGAACAGATCATTCAACGTTTTGTCGGTAAATATCACGAAGTCCAGATCGCAATCGTAGCGGACGGGATCGGCAATGACCGGACTTATGCGGAACGCTTCGGCGGCATTGCCTACCATTCCGGCGGACGGATCGCCTATCAGCCCTTTAACGAGGAGCTTTCTCTTTTGGGATATGCCGCAGCCTGCGATGTTTTCGGGGCATCCCTTTATGAACCATGCGGTCAGATCGACCAGGTAGGGAATATCTACGGGGCAACCGCCACAAACCGCGACACCGGCGGATACCACGACAATATCCGCGAACTGAGGCTCAAGGCGGACGGTTCGCCCCAGGATGTCGGAAACGGTTTCCTGTTTCGCGATTACGACATCGGCGGACTCTGGTACGCTCTGGAGAAAAGTGCAGCCTTTCACCGCCTGTCGCCGGAGATTCGGGAAAAACAGATGCGGCGGATCATGCGGGAAGCCCGTGAACGGTATAGCCTGGGGCACATGATCGCCGAATATATCAGGATCTACGAAAAACTGAATAACGGGAAGCCACTGGTTTAGAACGTCAGAATCCCTTTAAGAATTGTAGAAGGAGGAATAGATTATGTCGGATGGCAAGGAAAATTCAAAGAAAAGTACCGATCCTGTGGTTCAAGAGATGAGACAAGTTAGATTATTCTTCGCCAAGAGATTCTATGTCTGCTAGATCTTTTTTCCGGCCGACTGCCCGTTTATTAGCTATGTATTGTTCTCTGCCTAAGAAGCATACAGGAACATCGCCATACAAACCTTCTATCTTTCCCTTATCTGCTTCTTCCCAATCGACTCCTGTTATTGAAGTGATGATGTCAATACGGACAGGAGGAACACCAAGCTGGACTACAGAATTAGGATTCTTAAAGTCCTCAATTTTCAGATTCATAGAGCCGAAACCAAAATCAGCCAAGGCAGATAAGATTTTTTGTGCGTTCTCAGGTGAAGGATGAATAAATATATCAATATCACCGGTAAATCGTGGCGCTCCGTGATATGCAAGGGCATAAGCCCCAACAATCATGTATTCTACATTATGCCCGTTGAATAACTCGAGCAACTCTTTGAAGTCTTTCTGTACTTCCATAATATTGCTTTCTCAGATAATCGACGGTTGCAACGCGTTCTTCCGCAGGACGGCTCAACCAATATGAAAGATCATCCTTCGCAGATTGGAGGTCATGAAGTTTACCTTTACGGACAACTTTTTTAATTGGAATCGGGGACGGGTTCATATTTTCTTCCGTTTCCATTTCAAACTGCTATCTCCATTACTTTGTCATTTTTTGAGATAGCAATGTCTTGAACGTCGACAGATAAACAACCCTCTACAGCTTCATAAATATTGCTCAGCAATTCGTCAAAAGAGTCGCCTTGAGTAGCACACCATGGAATGGATGGCACTTCTGCCCAATAACCACCTTCTTCTGCTTCATGTATTACGATTTTTAGTTTCATAATTAATCCTCTTTTCTTGGCACATAACGCAGCGTTAGGCGTGCCTTAGCTGTTTCAATATCTTGTTGGCAATCCTATACAAACGGCGTGGATGTAACCATCACGTGTTCCTTGCCATCTACTAACTCGATCTTTGAATCCAGAATTCGTATCATGATATGTGAGTACAGTCTATCCTTCTCTTCGATCAACTGCCCCATATCCTCTTTGAGGTTCTTGCAAGCGACTTCTGACGTATTGTTTGCCTCTCTGAACTTCTCGACATACCGGCTAATCAAGTAATGACGTTTTGGATGTTCGAAGCAGGCGATGTTCCAAGCAGAACACGCTATCCGCAACAGATTCTCCTTATGTTCCAAGTTCTCGCCCATATTCAAGAAACCTTCGGCGCGGAACGGAAAACTCAGCGGCGCGGCTTTTTGCGTCCGCTGAAGTGCCATGTTCGCCGATATAAGCGGGCCATCTCTCCTTTTATGCGGCTTTCGAAACCTTACGAGGAGCAGGGGCACCCTGTAAAAGACCCTGGACGCTGAGGTCTTCATCAATGTCTGGCCAATGTATTCCGTACCCCGCTCCAGCAATTTTCCAGTTCTGGCGCTGTTCCGGTGTCGCATGCAGCAAACGCGGATACCAAGCTATAGGAGCCGTTATGGTCCGTCCGTCAAAAATATCCACACTGATTGCATCGTCAGTAAAGCGCACTTCCTTAACTCGTTCTCCTGCTTTAGGTTCCAAAGTATTCATTCCATGCCTCCAATAATTATTTTTGGTTCTCGGTAGTGAGCGCTTCCAATTTCCTCAATTCCCTCGCCGGAAATCCGAGATTATATGCCAAGGCCACAGGCTTGAGCCAGAATTTGGCTGAGAAGGCGTTCCGGTCGATGTGGACATGTGGTGGTTCGTGCAGATCATGGCTGACAAAATAAAACCTGTATGGTCCTGATCTCAAGACTGCTGGGGACATTTTCCTTTTCCTTGTATATCAATCAATTTTCCGGCGAACGCCCCGCATAACCGGTTGCCAATGGAGCGCAGCGGAATTGGCAATCCGCGTTAATGCGGTTGTTATGTTCAATTCTTAACTTCTATCTGGTATTGCTACCAACTAGGTCTTTCAGATTCCGAATGCATATCTGCGACCAGTTTTCGTATTTTGCGATTTGATTCTCAAGGGTCTCGAAAGCGAGAAACGCAGCTTCGTTAATAGATTTCTCTTTCGGAAAGACGTGCGGTTGCTCAAGTTCGAAAACATGTACCAAGCCAAAGTGGACTCTGCCGACATCATTTGAATCGTCATTTATCATAGCAGCTAGATGCTGATTGTACTGCGCTTCTACTCTAACTTCCTCGTGCACCTCACGAGCCATTCCTTGCCTATATGTTTCGGAAAACAGATTGGTATCAAAAACCGAAATGTGTCCCCCTATACCTATTGAGTATTCTCCAAGCAGCCGTTTCTCTGCCAACAGTTTACCTCTGAGGTATGAGAAAGCTGTTTTTTGGCGGACGAAAATAACATACGGTATGATCTGCTTATAGTTATGATTGTTTTCGACGTCTCTTCTTCTTAGGAAGCGTGTAACCGTCGTGTCTTCTATCAACCGGAAGTAGCTAGCAATGTCAAAGGTCAGACCCTGGAAATATCCCGCTTCCCAGAGGGTTTTTGTAGGAATGACCCTTACATATTCATCCATCAAGTCGGCTTTTGGCATCAATCGTTTCTCCTTCTGCCCCAAGAGATGTTCCCAGCTAACCCAACACCTAGAGCTG
>Ga0100399_1001441_pt1 | contig 17486 bp, 13 predicted proteins | sample CryGeymeta201523_FD_81545 | JGI IMG/M metagenome (GOLD analysis project Ga0100399, IMG submission 81545) | Groundwater microbial communities from Crystal Geyser aquifers in Utah, USA - Crystal Geyser metaG 2015-23 | ecosystem: Environmental > Aquatic > Deep subsurface > Groundwater | place: USA...
AAGATCCATGATTTGAAAAGAAGCCCGTGGTCTTCTAACTGAAGGGATAAAAACAAACTCTGCGAAATACAGAGTTGCTTTTATCCTTTTTCGTCCCGCAATGCAAGACATTGTTCGAAACTTTGCTTTTGATGAACTACGGAAGTTCTCGCATGTTTTTCAATACTCAATCAGAATTAAAGGGTTGGATACCTACTTCTACGTTGTTTCATTTCGTTGTAAACGCTCCTGTGCAGCTTTTAATTCCTTCTTTTTTTCAATAATTCTTTTTCTTAATTCTCTTATTCTTTTTCCTGTGCCTTCCACAGCTGTTCCTTTTTCTATGTTTTGTAATATGTTCCCTAACTCTGCTTGTAAAGAAGCCAATTCCTGTCTGAGCGTTTTGGTCAGGGCCCTTTGCGCCTCTAAGGCTTCGGGGCTTCGCTCCAATTCTCTTTCTGCTTTTTCAGTATTCCATTCTGGCCTTGCTGGTTTTTTACCAAACAAACTTGTCATATTTTTATTCAATTAATTTGTGTACATTGATTCGTTCTCTTCTTGGTTGTTCGTGTTAAAAAATCAAGGTTTCAATACAGATATAATGATGCCACAGAAAACGCTTTTAATCAAACTTTGGAATTGTGTGTTTTTACGCGCATTGCGCAAGCAAGCTCTGCCCGGACATTTCCTGCGGAATTGGCACGCGCAGTAAATCCAAAATTGTCGGCGCCACATCAGCCAAGCTTCCCCGAATTTCCCGCTCGCATAATGCGATTTCACGGCTGGTTCTGTCACGATACCATTGTTTATCAATAAGCATAAATGGGACCGGATTATCATTATGCGCCGTATCGGGCTGGCCGGTTGTCAAATTCATCATTTGCTCAATATTCCCATGGTCAGAAGTTATGATGAGCGTCGCATGTGCCGCAAGCGTTGCGCGGATGATACGATTCATAAGTTCATCCGTGTACGCAGCCGCTTGCTTGCCTTTTTCGTAATCGGTCTGATGCCCGGCTGCGTCGCAATGAACAAAATTCACAACCAATAAATCATACACATGTTCGTCCATGGCTTGAAACAAGCGGCTCGCCAATTCTTCTGACTGCAATTTCACATCTCCGCTTATTTTTTTTGACGGGATGCTGATGCGATATTCGTTCTGAAACGGTCCGCGATGCAGGCCGTTGAAATAATCATTGACTAAATTTGCTTTCATGGATTCGCATATTTTGATGCACCGCTTATTCGCACTGCTAAGCGTTTCGCACAATGAATGTGCAATCGCGTCTTGCGGGAAAAAACACGGAATTAAAACGTGCTCGCCGTACGATGTCATAGCCGCATACGCAACTCCCTGTGGACGCGCCAATGGAAAAAACGGGAAATCCGGCGCGGTCAACGCGTATGCGATTTGATGCATACCGTCATCCCGGAAATTGAAAAATACAACAGCGTCGTTTTGACGAATCTGGCTGTCGTATGTTCCGTCAGAACTTGCAATCCCGGTTGGCTCAATAGTTTCATCGGTCACGCCGCGGCTATACGCGACATCAAGCGCGGACATCACGGTTGATTGCGTTTTTCCGCCCTCAAGCAAAAAACGCGCAAATGTTTCCGTGCGCTGCCAATACTCATTAGTATCCATGGCGTAATATCGTCCAGACACGCTTGCGATACGCCCAAGGGCAAGCGATGAACATAGAGATTGAATATGGGGTAATAACGTTTTCGCTTCGTGCGGAAGCGATTCCTTGCCATCGGTAATTGCATGAATGCGCACATCCGAAACACCGCGGTCTTTTGCTGCGCGCAACAATGCTTCTATATGTTCCGAAGACGCATGGGTTTTTGCCCTCGACACAATCCCAATGAGATGCAAACGGCCATGAGATTGTGTTATATACGATAAAACTTTTTCCAACTCCGGATTTTTAAAAAAAGTTCCGTCCTGAATAGCCATGGTAATTTTCGGATATTGCTGATACACAATTCTTCCTGTCCCGAGCGTCAAGTGGCCAATTTCACTTGACCCGGCATCGCCCCACGCAAGACCAACTGCAATACCAGATGCTTGCAGCCCGAAATACGGAAAATGCGCCTTGACCCAATCATATGTCGGCATCGGAACTTCACGCATAGGATTGCCTTGCGCTTGCTTTCCAATACCAAGACCGTCAAGAATAAGAAGAATGACTGGTTTCATAAGACATCTTTGTTTACAGTATAATCTATCCAGCATATTATCTCAATGTGTCAAAAATGAACTATATGATACAATCTGTCCAAGGAATAATAGTGTAGTTCATATAATTATGCGACCAGATAAACAAAGAGCATTTCTTCTCCGAAGAGAAAATAAAAGCTATAATTCAATCGCAAAAATTCTTTCTGTACCTAAAAGTACTTTGTCTGATTGGTTTAAAAAAGAGGGATGGTCCTTAGTTATTAAGAAGAGGTTGATAAAAAAACAAGGCTATAAATCACGAATAAAGATGAAAGGGCTTAATGCCATCGCAAAACAAAAACGGGAGGCATTATATCTACAACAAAGGCAAACTGCTTATGCGCAATTCAGACAATATAAAAACCAACCCCTTTTCCAATCCGGTCTCGCAATTTATTGGGGTGAGGGAGATAACAAGCTTGAAAATGGTATTATTCGAGTTGCGAATACTGACCCATTCATGTTAAAGTTATTTCATAAATTCCTCAAAACATATCTTCCGGAGATCGGCGATCTTATTAAGGCATATCTTATTTTATATCCGGACTTAAATGATAATACCTGCAAAAAGTTTTGGTCCGCCATTATTCGTGTTACACCGGATAGATTCCTAAAAAGCCACTACATCACGGGACATCACCCGACAAAGAGGCTTCCACACGGGATATGCACAATCTATATTTCTCGAAGGGCGTATAAGGAAAGGATTTGTGAGTGGATTGAACTTTATAAAAAAGAAATACGTGCTATGCGGGTGTAGTACAACGGTCAGTATGCGATCTTGCCAAGATCGAAACGGGAGTTCGACTCTCCTCACCCGCTCCTTTTACCAAAAAGCTTGAATCCACTTTACCCCGTTAAAGGCAAGTCGCCAATGGCGGCCTTGTGTCGTAAACAAAGGTCTCTCACGGGGTTTCACATATTCCTCTTTTGCGTTCAGGGCAGTTTCATGCTATACTTACAGAACATACAGAGCACATGCCTTCTTTTCTTGCAAAAATTTTGCTGCAGTTAGTTGCGAATATTGTGGTTCTGCAACTCGCGGTCGCATACATTCCAGGTGTTTCGTTTTCCGGAACGCTCTTAGACATTATCAAAGCAGCAGGAATCCTGACACTTTTGAATATAGTGCTCAAGCCGTTCGTTGAATTCATTTTGGCGCCGTTCGCATTTCTGACTCTGGGATTGTTTTCGTTGATTATCAACGCGGCGATGCTGTGGCTTGCAACGTATTGGGCGCCACAACTCGCATTTGCAAATTGGAAAGCACTCTTGTTAACCGCTGTTGCATTCGCATTCATCAACTTCCTATTCCACGCCGCTCAAGCGAAAAACGACTAAAAACACATTATTCATATGCAACTCGCACTTCATGCCGCACAAATCATTCTGTCGCTGTGCATCATTTTATTCGTGCTGCTTCAGCAGCGCGGAACCGGACTCTCCGGCATTTTTGGCGGGTCCGGAGAATTTTACGCAACGCGGCGCGGTTTGGAAAAAGGATTTTTTGTCGCAACGCTTGTGTGCGCGGCACTGCTTGCTGCGAGCGTTATTGTAAGCTTCGTTGTATAAACGCACCATCCTTGTTAGACAGGACTGGTGCTGAGGTAAACCCCGCACCATCCTTGTTAGACAGGACTGGTGCGGGGTAAACGCGCCATTGATACGAATCGTATGGAAATAGCTTCCCTACATGTTTTGGGAAAACGCATTGCCGCATTTTTTTCGCGTGTACGTCCCGCGCGCGTTATTGCGTTATGGCGGGTATTACGTCCTATGGAAAAAATCATTTTTCTTGCATGTTTTGGCATCGCATGCGTAGGTATCGTATGGCTCGGCATTCACGCATATGAAACCAACACCACAATCATTCCTGCGCGCGGAGGAGTTTTTTCCGAAGGCCTTGTCCAACAACCGCAAAGCATTAATCCGGTTATCACAAACGGAAATGAAACGGATGCGCTTCTCGAAGCACTCATATTTTCAGGATTGTTAAAGCCAGACGGGCAAGGGGGCGTGATGCCTGATTTGGCGCAATCATTTGAAATGAAAAATGACGGCACGGTCTATGTTGCGACGCTCCGCGACAATATTGTATGGCATGACAACCAGCCGCTGACTGCGCAAGACATTCTTTTCACAATTGATATGATGAAAAGTCCTGCGCTCCAGCATCCGCTTGCGAATTTCTGGAATTCGATCACGGTGCAAGCGCTTTCGGACAAAACCATCGCATTTACCCTTGCCAAACCCTATGTATTTTTCCCGCAATACCTTACATTCAAAATCATTCCGAAACATGTGTGGGAAAATGTTCCGGTAAACCAATTTTTGCTTTCCGAACTCAATAGCAAACCTATCGGGTCAGGCCCGTATCAATTTAAAAAACTTACGCTGGACAGCACAAATGCAACCAAACAATACACGCTTGTGCGTTTTCCGCGCTATTACGGCTCAGGTCCGTATATTGACACGATTGCCATAAAATTTTATCCCGATACAGCAGCAGCTGAAAACGCTTTGCGCAAAAAGGAAATTGCAAGTTTTGCAAACATCCCATGGGACGATATACGAGCCATAGAGCAAACACAACGAATCATCACGCTTCAAAAACCTGTTGTACCTACAACAATCGCTTTGTTTATGAACATGAATGCGGATATACTAAAAGATGTGCTATTTCGTAAGGCGCTTGCGTACGCGATTGATAACAATGCAATTGTGCAAGACGTTTTCCATTCATACGCGGTTCCACTTGACGCGCCTGCGCTCGTCGCAAGCTCAACGCAATATATATTCAACCCAACCCAATCACAAATATTTCTGAATGCCCTTGGCTGGAAAGACACGAATAATAATGGCATACGAGATAAAAAAATGTCATCAAGGGCAAAAACACCAACTGAGCTGGACATATCCCTTATCTATTTGGATGCGCCCGACATGCAGGCTATTGCAGGCCATATTGTCAAAAACCTTCATGACATCGGCGTCAATGTTGCGCTTACTGCGCTGCAGAAAAACGAATTTATGAACCGCATTGACAATAAATCGTTTGAATTAATTCTTGCAAGCGAAACAACGCTGACCGGGAGCGTGCCTGATATATATCCGTTTTGGCACTCATCACAACAAGCTATATTGGGCCTTAATATAAGTCAATACACAAACAAGGAAATTGACCGTATCGTAACTGACATAAGAAAAGCGAACGACCCTGAACGTATCAATATATTATTGGACGGATTTGCAAACCGCATACGCGCCGATGTCCCGGCAGCATTCTTGGTTCGGCCACAATGGACGTGGGCAATTGAAAATTATATTCACATGCCAGACATCTTATTTATCAACACGCCCGCACAGCGCTTCGCGCGCGCAAATGAATGGTACATATACACAAAACGCATATGGAACAATTAACTTCACTTTTTGCATACGTCGAACGCATTGGCGAACAATTTCATCATGGATACACCCAGGGCGCATCCATACGCGGAATCGCCCGAAAGCGGCGTATCGTGTGCGCGGGCATGGGCGGGTCAATTCTTGGCGCTGAATGTTTCCAAACTTTAGCCCTGTCGGAGCGTATTCCCGTGCATGTGACCATCTGGCAAACATACGGCCTCCCGCACGAGGTTCTTGCATTGCGTCCTCTGGTATGTTGTATTTCGTACTCTGGGAACACTGAAGAAACGCTGTCTGCATTTGATACGGCACGTAACCATTCGCTGCCGCTTATGGCATTTTCCACTGACGGAGTATTGCTTCGCAAAGCAAAAAATGCCCATGTGATACACCCTGTAATACCAGACGCAATTGTACCGAGATTCAGCGTTGCATATATGTTCGGGTTTCTCACCGGTATGTATGACAAACAAAGCGTAAACCCCGTTAAATTGCCTTCAGCACTATTTAACGGGGTAAACCCGAACCACATCTTTTTGGCACAAAAACAAATAAGAAAAAAGGCGCGCGCAATTGCCAGAGTTATCAATTCCACGCGATGCCTCGTATATACCATTCCCGCCTTGACATCATTGGGACATGTATGGGAAATTAATCTGAACGAAACAGCAAAAACACTCGCTTTTGCCGACGATATTCCTGACACTGACCATCACGCGCTTGCGGCGCTTGCGTGGCAAAAATCCGTGAAGGATTTTACCGCGCTCGTTATACGCGGATTTGAAGAATCGCCTGCCATGCGAAAACGGCTCAAGTTATCAGAGCAAACGCTGCGCTCAATAGGGCTGAAAACTATTTCCATACAGCTTGAAGGCAAAACAATACGCGAGAAAATTCTGTTTGGACTTGCGCTGGCGCAAATGACCGGGCTTGAACTCGCAAAAATAAAACGCGTCAATCCGCTTGAAACCAAAATTCAGGAACGATTTAAAAAACAACTGCGAAAACCATAGCGCATGCTTAAATGATGGAACCCGCCTGCACATTTGCCTCATGGAAAAAACCCAAGAAACAAAATGAAAATGAAAACAACAAAACAGGTCACGATATCACAGCATAGTTTCGGTGGGTAAACCCGCTATGCGCTTCTTGCTAAAGCAACGGAAACTCGCCTTTTTTAAAACCAAACTAAGGGGATATGGCGGAATTGGCAGACGCACTAGCTTCAGGGGCTAGCGGTAGTAATACCATGAGAGTTCAAATCTCTCTATCCCCACAGGAAAATGTTCTTGTCTTCGCAAGAACTTTGTTCTTACGAAGACATTGTTTCGGATTTTAGGTTTTGGAAATTGGAATTTGTTCAAGATTCAAGATTCAAGGTTTGAAGCGAAGCCCATGGTCTTCTGGCTGAAGGGAAAAACTGCGGCGCAACTATCCCAGTAATGGAGCGAAGATTCAAGTCTTCCTTTATTCATCACAACACAACAATATATTATTAACGAACCGATTTTTGTTTCCTATGCATCAACCGGCTCAATAACATAAATTATCATAGGAATAAAAATAAAATATGATACCAATGAAAAGAACAACAAGAATGCCGAGAGCTCCCCAAACGCCTTCGCGACGCAGAAACGAACCTTCAAGCGCGCATGAAAAAATCATTCATGAATCAAAAAGACAAGAGGCAAAACTGCGCATTATTCCGCTTGGTGGACTTGAGGAAGTTGGAGAAAATATGACCGTTATTGAATACGAAAAAAATATCATCATCATTGATATGGGATTTCGGTTTGCTGATGAAGACCTGCTGGGTGTTGATTTTTTGATTCCAAATATTGAATATCTCAAAGACAAAAAAGATTGGATTCGCGGCATTTTCATCACGCACGCGCACTACGACCACATCGGCGCCATTCCGTACCTGATAGACAAACTCGGGTATCCGCCAATTTATACTACTATGCTTTCCAAAGGCATTATCTTAAAACGCCAGGAAGATTTTCCGCGTATGAAAAAACTGCGCATTGAAATCATCAACAAGAACGATTTCAAAACCATCCAAGCAGGGCCATTCAAGGTTGACGCGTTCCATATCAATCATAATATCCCTGATTCTATCGGACTTGCAATTCAAACGCCCGTGGGGCAAATTATCCACACATGCGACTTTAAGTTTGATTTTCAGCCCGTTGCGGACAAACCCGCAAACCTCGCGCGCATTGTTGAACTTGCCAACCGCGGAACGCTTTTGCTTATGTCGGATTCCACTGGGGCGGAAAATCCGGGGTATTCGCTTTCCGAACAGACAGTTATGGAAAACCTTGACGAAATTTTTGATAACGCGAAAGGGCGCATCATTGTATCCACATTCGCGTCGCTCATTGGCCGTATACAACAAGTTATCTGGCTTGCGGAAAAACATGGCCGCAGAGTTGCTATTGACGGGTACAGCATGCGTTCAAATGTTTCCATCGCGACCGAGCTGAAATACATTCAGGCGCAAAAACATACCTTGATAAAACCAGAAGAAGCAATCAAGCTTCCTGATAATACAGTCGTTATCATGTGCACAGGCGCGCAAGGCGAAGACCGGGCATCTCTGATGCGAATTGTCAATAAAGAACATCGATTTTTCCGCATCAAACCAGGAGACTCAATGATACTTTCCTCGTCTATTGTTCCGGGGAATGAACGCGCGGTGCAATATCTCAAAGACAGCTTATATCGCCAAGGAGCAGAGGTGTTTCATTACAAAATGATGGATATTCACGGGTCGGGCCACGCGTATCAAGAAGAATTGAAACTGATGCTCAACCTCGTCAGGCCGAAGTTCTTTATGCCGATTCACGGACAATATTCAATGCTCAAATCCCATGCGCATATCGCCCAGACCCTTGATATTCCCAAAGAAAACATCGCGGTTGCGTCAAACGGAAATATTATTGAAATCACGCAATCATCCATCAGTATTTCCACGCAGCGCGCGCCGTCAACATCAATGATGGTCAACAGCTTGGGTACAGATAGCGTAAGCGAGGTCGTGCTAAAAGACCGCCAAGCAATGGCTCAAGACGGCATGATGATTGTACTTGCCTTGGTCAAATCAGGAAAGGTTTTGTTTGAACCGGACATTATCTCGCGCGGATTCGTATATATGAAAGAGTCAAAAGACCTGATTTCCGAAATACGCAGACGCACGCGCCATGTCATTGAACGATACGAATCCCGTCCGCGCCACGCGCAAACGGATCGCGACCAAAATAATGATGGCGCATTGAAAAATATTCTCAAAGAGGAATTGGGGCGGTTTTTATCAGCAAAACTTCGGCGGAGACCAATGGTTATTCCTGTGATTAAGCGAGTATAAAAAAGGGTTTAAGGTCTTCGCAAGAACAGAGTTCTTGCGAAGACCTTAATGTTCCAAATTCAAAACAGTTTGGAATTTGTGGTTTGAGATTATTCATGATTCAAGATTCAAGATGTGCTATAATATACCCTGTAGTGTCATGCCAGAGGCAGATCCGCCTTTGGCGGAAAAATGCGACTGCCTTGCAAAAGAATTCCATGCATGTTACATATAAGTCTTCGCAAGAACAAAGTTCTTGCGAAGACAAGGTTCCGCGGACTTCTTGTTATATAAAATAAAATCGGAAATACGGCATAAAATTCTGTCGCATTTCTACTACAGGGTATAGCTATTATGCGTATCCTTTCAGGCATCCGTTCATCTGGACAACTCACTATTGCCAATTATCTTGGCGCGATTTCGCAATTCATTGCTCTACAAAACGAACACGAGTGTTTTTATTTCATAGCAGACCTGCACGCAATCACAACTCCATACGACCCCAAAACGTTTTCGCACAACGTTCTTGATGTCGCGGCAATGTACCTGGCATTCGGTCTTGACCCGTTAAAAACCACGATGTTTCTGCAATCGCTTATTCCCGAGCACACGCAACTGCAATGGTTATTAGCAACCATCACGCCCATGGGCGAACTTGAACGCATGACGCAATACAAAGAAAAAACGCATCAAGGCGACCCGGCAGATGTAGGGCTGTTTATGTATCCAGTGCTTATGGCTGCGGATATTTTGCTGTATAAACCTCAAGCAGTGCCGGTTGGCGAAGACCAAGTGCAACACGTTGAACTTACCCGCTCCATTGCGGAAAAATTCAATAAACGATTCGGTGAGACATTTCCTCTTCCTGAACCAAAAACGCTGGATAAAGCATTTTCGCGCATTAAATCATTGCAAGACCCAGCAAAGAAAATGTCAAAATCAGATGACAATCAAAAAGCATCCATCGGGCTTATGGATACACCGGAACAAATCAGGGCAAAAATGAAATCGGCAGTTACGGATTCTAAAAAAGATATAGTATTCAATCCAAACAAAAAACCTGCAATAAGCAATTTGCTTACCATTGCAAGCGGATTTTCTGGACTTCCAATTACTATGCTTGAGCAACAATTCAAAGGTGCTTCATACGCTGATTTCAAAATGGCTGTTGCTGATATGATTATTGAAAAACTGACGCCCATGCATGAAAAATATTATGAGCTCATCAAAGACAAAAAGAAATTGAAAAACCTCTTGGTTGACCACTCGCACAAAGCCCAAGTAATTGCCTCGGAAACACTCAAAGAAGTGCAGGAAAAAATGGGGCTGGCATTATAGAACTTGAAACGTAAATCTTAAAACTTGAACCACAGGCACCTGATTAGATGATAAACACAAAAACGGGCTGTGCCCGTTTTTGTGTTTATTGTATTCAAAATACTTTCTATGTTTGATTCCAATGAATAACCTCTGTGACAGAATTTTTTAAGGTGCTAAATACTTTCTGCAGGTCTTCGCCTTTTGCTTGTATGGTTCGTGTAGGCAATACTGGACTAAACAAAAACCACTCTTGTTTATACACATTTGGGTCAATAAAAATCCTGATGCTTTTGTCAAAACCAAATGGATATGCGCAACCTGGTTCTGCGCCAAAATATTCTTTTAATTCTTCCGGGGTTGCTAAACGAATTTTGCTCGCATGCAAATCCTGTTTGACTGCGCTCATATCTGTTCGTTTTCCCTGCAATGTTACATACACAATAAAAGTATCGTCAGCTTTCAAAACCATGCATTTGCCTTCTGTGCCGAAAAAACCAGTTTCTTTTTGAACCGCAGCTAAATCTTCGTATGTCAATGCTGCCCGATGTTCAAATAATTTATATTCAACTTTATTGGTATCCAATAATTCGATAAGCTTTTGATATTGTTTAATATTGTTGTACATACTCAATTTTGTGCATAATAGATTTTGTGCATAATAGATGGATTGCCGGGTTTACTATCCTATTGAACGATCGTCCAATAGGATAGTTATGAATGGTTTATTGATTTATTTCTATTTTGGGCTTTAGCAAAATTCTCTTTTCTTATTCTATTTTTGTCCCTCACACCAGAGGACCATAGGCTGTGCTTATGCTTGCACGCCGAAGTGTATTTTAACAACGTAGGCCTGCCTGCGGTAGGCAGGCGTGCCTGCGCACTGAAGTGCATTTCGGCACGCAGGCGTGGATGAATGACGTTTCGGGATGTCGCCCGTGAGGCTCCACTTTCCCTATTTTGAATTGAGGTGACATTTTTCTGCAAGCAAAGGGCTGCGCCAATTGGGGCGGCCATTTGCTTTATTCAAGGGTTTACCACGTAGTAGATTTTCAACATAATACATCAACTATATTGTTTATTATTATTTATTGATTCCAATCCACAGTTTTTCTTTGCCATCGGCCATTTCAGTTTCATACGCAACTTGATGTTTCTCAAAAATGACTTCTCGTGCTTTTGTTTCTTTTTTAAGCAATTCTACGTACTGTTTTAAAAACGCAAACGCACCCAACGCATCGTAGTACAACGTAATCGTATCCTGCGGCAAAAGCCCCATTGCCTGCCTGCCTTCTTGAACAGTTCGTACGAGCTCACGCACAATGCCTTCTTGCTTTAACTGCTCCGTGATTTCCGTATCAAGCCCAATTGCGCTGTCTCCTTGACTATCAACGACACATGATGATTTTTCAGAAATACGGTTAACAAATCGTATTGTTTTTACATTCACTTCATCAGCCAAAATCGCGCACAACTCTTCAGACAATGCTTGTTTTTGCGCAATTTCCACAACACCCAATGGTTGACGCACTTTAATCACAGCTTTTGCGCGAAGCGCCAAAATGCGCTCCGCAAGCGCGCGAATTATTTTCATATGATCAAGAATTGGAGCAGAACCGTTTATGTTTTCAGGTGGTTCGGCTCCGCTCTTCATAAGTGCGGGCCAGGATGCCATATGCACGCTTTCCGGAATCTGGTTTTGGTCTTGCAAACGTCTTCGAATTTCCTGCCATATGTGTTCTGCCAAAAACGGAACAAATGGAGAAAACATAATTACAAAATCAAGCATCATGCGCGCGCAAAACGCAGACACGTTCATGAGTTCATCGGCATTTTCCGGCTTTTGAAATCTGCGGCGCGACCTGCGAATATACCAACGTGACAAATCATCAATGAATTCCTGCAATGCCCTGCTTGCTTCATATACACGATACGCATCCATATGGTTTTTGACAGTTGTTGAAAGCAATGCCATACGCGCATTCATCCATTGGTCCATAACTTCCGTTGCTTGTGCTTTTGCCATATCTACCTTTTGGGGCGCGTACGTTTGCCAAAACTTCAAAACATTCAGTATGGTCATTAAATCCTGATGCGCGCGGCCTTTCATGTCTTTTTCGGAAAAACGCTTATACTCTCCAGGGTCGTTTAACGTGTAAAAATACCAACGCAATGCGTCAGCGCCGTATGTGTTAAATATTTTCCATGGATTTATGATATTGCCTTTGGATTTGGACATTTTTTCTCCATGCTCATCCATAACATGCCCCATGGAAATAACATTCAAAAACGCAGGACCAACGTCAAGCAAGGTACTGATAGCCAAAAGCGTATAAAACCATCCGCGCGTCTGGTCAATCGCCTCGGAAATGTATTGTGCAGGAAACGGCAATTTGTTTCCCATAAGCTTTGCATACGCAACTGGTTCGGCTCCGCTCACCACAAGTGGTTCGGCTCCGCTCACCACAAGCATATTCGGGTCCTGACCAAGTTCAATCTGTTCAAACGGGAAATGGAATTGCGCAAACGGCATTGCGCCAGAATCAAACCAACAATCAATCACATCCGTGACGCGATGCATAAGGGCTCCGCATACAGGGCATGCGCATACAACCGCATCCACAAACGGGCGGTGCAAATCAACTTCACCTTGGTCGTTATACGGAAAATTTGGCGAGGTGAACTTTTTCATTCCTGCCAATGCGAATCCGTCTATTTGCCATGTCTGGCTAAGCGAGTGCGTAACAAGTTTTGATTCCAAAAGCCACAACGGGTCTCCGTGGCTGATAATCGCAATGGTCTTGCCATGATATTTCGCATCGTACTCGCGTACAACCGCAAGCATCCGTATTTGCACGTCTGATAAACTTTCTCCATTTTCAGGTTTTTTTGAAAACAGCGCATCCAAAGATTCTGTTTTTGTCGCATGATAAAATGCGTCGTATTCGGATTCGGGTTGATACGCATATATGCCGCAATTAATTTCGCGCAACCGTTCATCATATAAAAGTTCTGCATTGGGAAATTGCTTATGTAAAATCTCTGCTGTTTGCCTGGTACGCGCCAAATCCGAACTGATAATCATATCAATATGCGTATCCCTCATAGATTCGGCAAGCAGCCGCACTTCTTGAATTCCTTTCTTGGTCAGGATGCTGACCATATTTTCTTTTTCTGGCCATGGAGCCAAATACTTTTCCACATTGGACCGGGACTCGCCATGCCGAATCAACACATACGTATTCGGTTGATACGCATTGCGCGATAAATCCTGAAGCGACCCTATTGCAAGTTTGTGCGTAGGATTGCGGTCGCACACCCATATCGGAAGCGGCGTTCCCCAATACCGCTCGCGGGAAATCGCCCAATCCTTCACATCCTTCAGCCACTCGCCGAACCTGCCTTGTTTGAGATGCTCGGGCACCCAATGAATCAATTCGTTATTTTGAATCAAGCGGTCTTTCAAAACACTCATGCGAATAAACCATGATTGATGCGCATAATACAACAAGGGTTCATGGCACCGCCAGCAAAACGGATAGGTATGCGTAATAGTTTCGGTTTTATACAGCACGCCATTGTCTTTGAGCCATTGACGAATGGCCGGGTCTGATTTTTTCGCGGGCTGATTAGCCCATAACGCAACATCCGAAATGAAATTGCCTTGCGCGTCCACCGTGTGGTATTCGGGCAATGCATAGCGTTTACCCAAATCATAATCATCAATACCGTACATAACAGCAGTGTGCACGATACCTGTTCCTTCTGTTGCAGTGGCAAAACTCGCTGGCAAAACTTGAAATGCGTTTTCAATATTTTTCGGATTCGCGTTTTTGATATACGGAAACATCGGCTCGTACCGCATACCAACCAAATCAGAACCGCGCGATTCCCGGATAATCTCATACTCATCCTGCAACACCTGTATACGGTCTTTGGCAATAATGTATGTCGTGCCATCTGTGGTGAGCGGAGTCGAACCGCCTGTGGTGAGCGGAGTCGAACCACTATTTTTTTGCTTGAGCCATACATACGCAATATCAGGATGAACCGCCAACGCCACATTTCCAGGCAAAGTCCATGGAGTTGTGGTCCAAACCATAAAATACGTGTCAGGGTGTTTGCTATCCGCTACTTTGAATTTCACATACACGGATTCTTCTTGCGCATCCTCGTACCCTTGCGCAACTTCATGCGACGAGAGCACAGTCCCGCATCTGGTGCAATACGGAACGACTTTGTAATCCTGCTGGAGTAATCCTTTATCCCATGCTTTTTTCAAAATCCACCACAGCGATTCCATATATGACGCGTCATAGGTAATATACGGATGCTCCAAATCCAACCAATATCCGATGCGTTCGGTAAACTTATCCCATTCTTGTTTAAACCGCCACACGGATTGTTTGCATTTTGCGTTAAATGCAGCAATGCCGAATTGTTCAATGTCAGCTTTTGTTTTCGTTTTGATTTCCTTTTCAATTTGAAGTTCAACCGGAAGCCCGTGCGTATCCCAGCCCGCTTTGCGCAACACATTATATCCTTGCAAGGTTTTATACCTGCACACAACATCCTTAAATACGCGCGCAATCACATGATGCAGCCCGGGACCTGCGTTCGCGGTCGGAGGACCTTCAAAAAACACGAATTGCGGACGATCGGTTTGCGCGTTCACACGCTCAAATATCCGTTGTTTCTTCCAAAAATCCAAAATACGCTGTTCCAAATCCGGAAACGGCGAGGTTTTGTCTTGGTGCGTGTTTTCTTTTTTCATACGCATGATTTTCAGTATAATGGATTTATTACATACGAGATAATACGCCAATACCCAACAATCCCAATCCCATTTTGATAACTGTCATTGCCTGCGCAACTAATTTTAATCTGACGCTTTGAACTACGGGACCTGCATGAACAACATGATGCGTTTCGTACCATGCATTGACCATTGTGGCAACCTCGTACACATAGTTCGCAATATAATTGGGCGCGTATTCTTGAGACGCCTGAAGCACGACATCATGGAATTGAATCAATTTTTTCAGCAACACATTCTCTGCGTCATCAAACAATGCGAAATCTTTTTGTGTCCATGTTGTTTTTTTCGTTTTTACTTTTGCCTTTGCCTTGGCGCAAATACTTGAAAGCCGCGCATAGGTATACTGCACATATGGCGCGCTGTTGCCCGAGAGCGAAAGCATAGCATCCCAATCAAACAAAACATCTGTGTTTCGATTTTGCGACAAATCATTATACTTGATTGCGCCAATGCCGATGACGCGCGCGATGGTTCGCAATTGTTTTTCTGAAATAGTTGGATTTTTCTTTTTGGCAATCGTATACGCGCGTTCGCGCGCTTCAGATATCACATCGCGAAGCGATATAAAACTTCCGTGCCGCGTGGAGAACTTTTTGCCGTCAAACCCAAGCATCATGCCGAATTTGACATGCACCAAAAGCGCATGCGCGTCCAACGGATGCAAACGGTTAATCGCAAACAACTGTTCAAAATGAAGCGCTTGTTCATTTGCAACCACATACAGCACCGCATCAGGACGCCATGTTTTGCAGCGAAACGCGATAGTTCCTAAATCGCTGGTGATATACAAAAACGCTTCATCGGTTTTTTGAATAAGCGCGGGCGGGAGTTTTTCTTGGTCAAGTGGAACAATTAAAGCGCCTTGGCTTTTTTGCGCAATGCCGCTAGCGACCAAATCTTTGACAATGGAATCTACAAGCGTTCGGTAATGGCTTTCGCCATACTGATGCTGAAACGGCACAGTTCCCAATAATGCGTATATATCCGTAAACTCGCGAATGCTTATTTTAACCAAAGCGCGCCAGATTTTCATGTTTTCCTTGTCTTTACGCTGAAGTTTGACTGTTTCTTGTTTTGCGCGTTCGGTCAGTTCCGGGTTATCTTCTTCCCCGTTCGTAAACCGCACATACAAATCCTGTATATCTTCAAGAGACAGTTGGGCAAGCGATTTTTTTGAATATGTTCTGTACGCCGCAATTAATTTTCCAGCAAGCATGCCCCAATCCCCCACATGACTATCCGTGATAACCCTCCACCCCATATACATATATATGCGCGCAAGCGCGTCGCCGATAATCGTTGACCTGATATGAGCAATTGCAAGCGTTTTGCCAATATTGGGACTTGAATAATCAACAACAATTGTTTTCTTCTTCCTTTGCTTGATTGCGGCTTGAATATTTTCTGATGCAATGTGCGCAACCCATGCCGGATGCAAAACAAAGTTTATGTATCCGCTTTTCGCCTCAATGGCAGAAACAAACTTACAAAATCCTTTATTTGTTTCCAACTCTTTTTTTAAATCTTCGGCAAGGGCAAATGGCGAGGCACTGCGATTTTTCGCCAACACAAAAGCGATATTCGTTGCATAATCGCCGAACTTGGAGTTTCCTGATGGGAAAACAGAAAAATCACATTCAGAAACATTGAGAATAGCTTGTAACTTCCCTTTTAAAAAGTCTGCAATAAACATAGAGTATTTATGTATTGTACCATGTAGGTATAAAAAATCCCTTCATAACCGAAGGGCTTGCTTCTATACCATAATATCAAAACCCCCGGGTCAACACCGAATGCGAATCGCACGGATAATAATGGAGGGTTGAAATATCATATTGATATCATACAAATCAATCCAGTAAAAGTCAAATACTTGTAAGTAAAACGGCTTTGATTCATGCGTATTACTTACGTAAGTTATATAGTAAAGATTGTTACAATATATAACGATCGTAACATAATGTAACATCTGATGCTGTATTTCTGACTTTATTTTATAAACAAAAAGTCCGCTAGGCCTTGTCTTCGCAAGAACTTTGTTCTTGCGAAGACTTTACTATTTGGTTACTTTTGCTAAGGCAGTCGCATTTTTCCGCCAAAGGCGGATCTGCCTCTAGCATGACACTACGGGGCATACCATTTCTTGAATCTTAAATCTTGAATCTTGAAGCTTGGGATTTAAATCGTGGAACTTGGAACGGTGTAAAACGAAAAGTGTAAAACGGAAAGTTAAAAATAGTTTTACATCTTACGTTTCTTTATTTTGAATTTTTCGCTTTGCATTTTACGCTTCTTTGTTTTACATCTTACGCTTACCTTTTAAGTCTTGGGTCTTGAACCTGGTGCTTGCTTAGGATTTAGTGCTTAGGATTTAGTGCTTCCCTTTA
>Ga0100399_1001461_pt1 | contig 17396 bp, 20 predicted proteins | sample CryGeymeta201523_FD_81545 | JGI IMG/M metagenome (GOLD analysis project Ga0100399, IMG submission 81545) | Groundwater microbial communities from Crystal Geyser aquifers in Utah, USA - Crystal Geyser metaG 2015-23 | ecosystem: Environmental > Aquatic > Deep subsurface > Groundwater | place: USA...
AGATCTTCAAACATATCGCCTCGCAAGATAATTTACATTTTCTTCGAAATCATCACGTTTCTTGCCGGTCTGCTTTACGGTTTTACCTGCAAGCGATTTATTTAAAACGTATTCCCAGATTAACACAAACCAAAAATAAATCCAACCACCAATTGCCAAAAGTTATGTAGGCCGCCAAAAGTCCTCTATACTATTGGTACAAAAAAGGTGACAGATTTTAATTGTACGTACGATAAGAATTTGTCAAATTAAAACTACGACAAATTAATAGTGCATATGCACTGGGAATTTGTACCAATTTTTCAAAGCGGGTTACAACTTTAGGACAATCAGTGGTGATGGTTTAAAATCATCAAACCCTACCAGTTTTTCTGAACAAATTATTTTTTTGCCAAGGTGATCCAAAAGGTACAGCCGGTAATAATCCGGATATTGGGAATAATAATTTAAAAGATAAAGATTTTTTTTGTCACACAAACCGATATTAAGAGCCTGAAGATCAACCGCGCCTTCACGCAAAACATTTTTAACTTTTTTTAAAGCTTCTAACGGCGGTAATCTTTTCAACAGCTTTCTTAACAAAAACCAGATTTTTTGACTGCCGATTTCTCCGGGTATTCGCGAAGAAAGAGAAACTTTTTTCAACAAACCGTTAAAAACAAAAACGTAAGGTTCGTCCACGAAGGGTTGATTGTATTCAATGACACCTTTTTGATTCGGAAAAGAAGCGCTTCTGGCATGAGCCGCCAAAATTAATGTTTTAGGGAAACTCTCAAAAGTATTTCCCTCTTCCCAAACCGGGAGTAAAGATTTTCTTGTTTGCCAAAGACCTTTTTCGTCAACCCAGGAAATTCCCCAACCGTCTCCCTGCCAATCTCCATCATAAGCTTTAGACTTTTTTGCCATCGAAGAAAATTCTTTCAATAATTCTTCCGGTTTTGTTGGATTTTCAAATTTAGCGAGTAAAAATCTACACATTTAGTATTTCTTTTAACTTTTTTATCACCAGATCAATATTTTCTTTCTCTATAGTATAGGGAGGGAGAAAACGGACGACATTTTCCCCTGCCGGTATTGCTAAAATTTTATTAATTTGCAACTGTCTTAAAATTTCATTTCTTTTGTCGTCCAGCTCGACACCAATCATTAAACCCTTACCCCTGATTTCTTTGACCAATGGCAACTTAACTGTCTTTAATTGTTGAATAAAATAATCTCCTAACCGGCCAACTTTTTTTAACGTTTTTTCATCAAGCAATTCCAAAATCGCTAATATTCCCCCGCAGGCAAGGGGATTACCGCCAAGAGTCGAACTGTGTATCAGTTTGGGAATTTTTAAAGCAACTTTTTGAGAAACCAAGCTCGCCCCGATCGGAATCCCGCCTGCCAATCCTTTTCCCAGACAAACTATGTCGTAGCTAATTTTTTCTTTTTCGGAGGCAAGAAAATATCCTGTTCGACCAACCCCGGTTTGAATCTCATCCAGTATGAGTAATATTCTTGCTCGATCACAAATTTTCCTCACATTAGTCAAGTAGTTATCATCGGGTAAAATTATTCCCCCTTCACCTTGAACCGGTTCAACTATAAATGCCGCCGTTTGATCATCAATTGCCTTTTCTAATTCTAAAAGATTGTTGTAAGCAATGTGCTTAAAGTTCCAAAACAACGGCTCAAAAGGCGCCCGATATTTTTCTCCCGAGGTTGCGGACAAAGCTCCCAGTGTTTTACCATGATAAGCATTATTACAAGCAATAAACTTCTTTTTACCTGTTGCCAAAACCGCAAATTTCAAAGCTGCCTCAATCGCTTCCGTTCCTGAATTAGAAAAATACACCTGAGTTAAACCACCAGCGCATCTTTTTACCAAGGCTTCAGCTGACATGGCGCGGGTATCATTGTTAAAACTGCAATGAAGGGTGATAAGTTTTTTTAACTGATCTGATAGTTTTTCCAACAAATACGGATGATTATAACCAAAAATATTTACGCCGTAATTGCTCATCATATCTAAATATTTTTCTTCGTTTTGGTCATAAAGATAGACCCCTTTTCCTCTTGTCAAAACAAGCCCGCGGTTAGGATAAGTGTTGACTAAATATTTCTGTTGTAAATACTGATAGTCTTTCATTTTTATTCGATAACTGTCCCTTTTCCGGCAAGAGCATTAATGATCGGATTTTTAATCCGGCCGTCACCCCAATAAATTTTTTCCACCCCTAATTCAAAGGCTTTTTTCGCTCCTAATATCTTTTTCTTCATCCGGCCTTGCGCATAAACCAAAAAATCTGCCAGTTTTTCTTTTTCTATCCGGCTAATTTTGGTTTTTTCATCTTTCGGATCTCTTAACAAACCCGGCGCTTCAAAAAGAACGACAATCTCTTTTACCTCCAGCTGACCGGCCATCACCGCCGCCGCCCAATCATTGTCGGTATTGACAATTTCATTCTCAAAACTGATTGCCGGCGGGCAAATAACCGGTAAGTAACCACTTCCCAAAAGAAGATTTATTAATTTGGTATTAATTTCCTCCACCCTGCCAGTTAAGTTATTTTTTATCAGCTTGGTTTTATCCCCGTCTTTAACAAAAATTTCCTTTTTGGCCTTTGCCTTCCAAAGTCCTCCATCCACCCCGGATAAACCGACCGCATCAAGACCAAACGACCGCATTTTTGCCACGATCTGTTTATTAACCAGCCCGCTATAAACCATCAAAAAAATAGCCAGAGCTTCATTGTCCGTATAAACACTGCTGACGCCGGAAGGAGAAATAATTGTTTTTGTCGGGCAACTTAGTTTTTCGGCAATTTCATCTCGCCGCCGGCTAGCTCCATGGACAACCACGAATTTTCGTTTTTTTACCAGATTGGCTAAATCTTCGGCAATAAAATCCCAATTAATATTACTGCCGCCGCCGGCTTTGACAATAATCATATCCCTAAATTCTCCTTTCTTTTGTCAGCAAATTTTTTTGGAATGGAAGTTCTTGTTAAGGAATGAGATTTTGCCAACTGGTTTAAAATCTCTTCCGGTTTAATTTTCTTTCCTAATTTTTTGGTTTGTTTTTTAAAATCAGCCGTTATTATTTTCGCTTCCTCCGGAGTAATAATATAATTTTCCATTTCTTTCAAGAAATAATAGATAAAGTTCCAGCCGCTTAAAGGGCCTAAAAGCAGCTGCTGGCTAGTAATACCAAATTTTTCCAGCTGGTGAGCTTCATAACCTTTATGCCCCAAAACCGCTTTCTGGTGAACACCGGCAATGTGGGTCCGATTAGTTAAAGAAACCGGTTCGGTCCATGGCACCTGCCAGCCCAAAATTGAAGCCATTAAAACATTCAGGGGATAAGCAAATTGCAGATTAAAATTCTTCACCAAACTCTTATCTATCTCGTAAAAATTAAGCAAAGCACCAGTGACTGAAGTAATTCCAGACCGTTCTGCCATGCCCCAAATAGAACTGTCAATAAATTCTGCCCCATTTTTAACCGCGGCCATTGTATTTATTAAAGATAACCCTCGGTCATTATGAAAATGGCATTCCAGATTAACTTTTGGATACCGTTTTTTAAAAGCTCTTACTCTTTGCCCCACTTTTTCCGGCGTGGCTGTTCCGGTCGTATCGGGAAAACCAAAAGCATCAACATACTGCGCAATCCGATCATAGACTAAAAAGAGATTTTTTAAGGAGGTGCGGAAAGCGTCTTCCCCGCTATATCTTAACCAAAGCAAAGGATTTTTCTGTCTGGTCGATATGACGATTTCTCCAATTAAATCCGACAATTGCCGTAAACTTTTTCCATAGTTTTCCTGCGCTTCCTCGGAAAGTCCCATATATAAATTCAAACCGTCAAAGCCAAGTCCTAGGGCAGTCTGAATGTCCAGCGGATGACAACGGCAGTGAGCAAGGAGACAAGTTTTTTCCGGGGTTAAAGATTTAATGTATTTTTTCAGGATCAGAAAACTTTTCCTTTCTTCTTCGCTTACCACCGGCGAATAAAATTCAAAGAAACGCACGCCCAGCTTAAGCAGCGCATTAACAATCTGTTTCTTTTCTGCCAAAGAAAACCGGTATTTATAAGTATCATAAAGTAAGGGTGACGATTGACCGTCTCTTAAGGTCGTGTCAATAAAACCTTTAAAATTTATTCTCATTTTATATCGGGTGCAAGCCCGGAAACTCTAAGGCTAAACTTTCTTCAAAACCAAACATTAAATTCAGACATTGAACCGCATTACCGGCGGTGCCTTTAACTAAATTGTCAATCGCCCCTAAAACAACCAGGCGACTGCCTTTCGATTCTTTTTCAAAACCGATGTCGCAATAATTTGTGCCTTGTAAAATTTTTGGTTCGGGAAAACGGTAAAGCCCCTGTTTTTTTTTAACAATCCGCACAAAAGGTTTTTCACCATATTCGGTTCGTAAAATTTTCCAAATTTCTTTCTCCTCAACCTCTTTTTTTAAAAAAGTGTGAATGGTAACCAAAATCCCCCTGACCATTTCGATCGCTGTTGCCGAAATATTAACGGTCACCTTTTGGCCAAATTGATTAAGAACTTGTTCTATCTCGGCCGCATGCCGATGACCGACAGGTTGATATGATCTAACGGCACCGGCTCTTTCCGGATGATGAGAAGACGAGCTGGGTTTATTTCCCGACTGAGAACTCCCCATCTTGGCATCAACAATAATCGGCTCTTCTTTTATCAAATTGTTTTTAATAAGGGGGTAAAGACATAAAATTGAGACTATTGCTTCACAACCCGGTCCGGCCACATAATCAGCCTTTTTTATTTGCTCGGCATAAATTTCGGGAACACCGTAAACGAATTTTTTTAGCAACGCGGATTTTGTATGAGGGGTATGATAATAATTTTCCCAGATTTTTTCGTCCTGTAATCTAAAATCAGCGCCTAAATCAATAATTTTTGGCGATAATTTCATAAAATTCGCCATTAAATCCATTGATTCACCGTTGGGCAAAGCCACAAAAAGCAGATCACATGGCTTTAGCTCTTCCAACCCGCAAAAAACCAAATCACAAACGCCCCTTAAGTTGGGGTGAACAAGACTGACCGGTTGGCCGGCAAAGCGCATGCTGGTTGCCTGTTTAACCTTTACTTTCGGGTGAAAAGCAAGCAGTCTTAAAAGCTCTCCACCTGCATAACCTGAACCGCCGATAATAGAAACATTAATCATTGCTATTAATTTTTTGCAAACAGTAATCGACAATCGCTCCGGAAATACTAACGCCTGTCGGCTCCTCAGAATTTTTAAACTCCATGGTATGGTTTATTTCGTTCACTTTTAATCCTTCGGATGTCTCAATAATGTCTATCGCCAAAATTCCACCCCTAACTGCTTTGGCCGCCTGCAGGGAAAGTTGCGAAAGCTCTTTAGTTACCGGACAATTAGTCGCTTTTCCACCCAACGCGGTATTAGTTATCCAATGAGAAGAAGTACGATAAATAGCACAAATTGTTTCACCGCCGACCACAAACGACCTAATATCCCGGCCGGGTTTTTGAATATATTCCTGCAAATAATAAGCCTTTTGTTGAGGTGAGCCCAGTACGTCTTTGTGTTCGATGATGGCCTCAAGAGAATCTCTATCGTTAACTTTTGCCAGCATTCTGCCCCAAGAACCAAGAGGCGGTTTAACCACTACCGGAAATCCGCCTAAATCAGCAACCGCCGCCATTGCCTGCTCCAAGGAAAAAGCCATGGCAAATTTTAGAGTGGGAACACCGGTTTTTTGAAGAGCCAACGAAGTCAAAAATTTATCCTCGCATATTCTCGCCACCCCGGACGGATTAATCACCACCGCCCCAAGCGCTTCCAAAAATTCTGTTGCATACCCCCCTTTAACCGTAGAAACCGACCTTTCCAGGGCAATGTCAAAATCGGGGCGGTAATGCAGCGGATTAAAAACTTCATTTCTGATATCAATCAGTTTTATGCCCGCTTTTTTCTCCCGGGCGGCTCTGATAATCAGCTTTTCCTCGGCTCTAACCGTCGAATGAAATAGTCCGATTGTCGGCATAAGGTTTATTCCCCCCAATCCTCTTCAACTTCGGGCGCTTTAGTTAAAGCGGCCGTATTTTTTTCTATTTTTTCCACCACCAGCCGGCAGCGGCAATCGGAACAACTGATAATTTCCGATTCTTCCACTCCTTCGGCAAGAACAACCTGGGCATCACAGACCGGACAAATAGAGAATAGTTTTGACATAGATTTAAATAAATAAATAATAACTTTTTTAATAATAAGCATCTGTCAGGCTATGTCAAATTTTTAATAACAATTGACAAATTTAATAAAAAATGTTAATTTTTTAACAAATGATAACCGTATCTAATGCAGTAGACCAAATCATTAAAAAAAAATCTTTTTTAGAGGAGGCCATCAACAGCGGAATTATTAATCTTTCTGCTTTAGCTAGACAGATATTACCGGAGGTAAGAAAAGAAACCTTTAAAGAGGTTCGGGAGGGAGCAGTTCTTATGGCTCTAAAAAGACGGCCAAAGACATTAGCCTCCAAATTTCAAGTTGACAGTGTTTTGGAAAAAAACCATGATTTAATCTTAAGATCAAATCTGTTGGAATTTACGATTTTAAATTCAAGCTTTTCTCCGGAAAAACACAAAAAAATTATTGAGGCGGTCGAAAACCAAAATAGAAACTTTTTAACGATAACGCAGGGAATTTTCGAAACCACAATAATTGTCAGCCGTGAGTTAAAAGATAAAGTTAAAGCGATTTTAGAAAGAGAAAAAATTATTTACCAGCCTGACCACCTCTCTTCAATTACGATCCGTTTGCCGGAAAAAAATGTCTTGACCCCCGGAGTCTACTACACGATTCTAAAATTTCTGGCCTGGGAGGGAATCAATGTCGTTGAAGTGGTTTCAACTTTTTCGGAACTTACAATTATTTTAGAAAGCCAAGAAATTTCCCGCGCTTTTTCAATCTTAAAAAATGCCCTTTCTTAAGTAAAAAGCCAATTTACCAAAGGTCTTTTTTCCAAAAAAAATTAAACCAATTCCCACTCTTTCAGATATTTTCTGACAATCTCCATCGGCAAACCGAAAGGACCGGTATAAGAGCCGGACAGGGATTCCACTAAAGTAAAACCGGCGGTTTCTTCGGAAATCCCCAATGCCCCCGACCGCAGTAAAAATTTATCGTCAACCAATTTCTTCAATTCTTCCTCGAAAAACGACTGCATTTTAGTTTTTGTTTCTGAGACTTCAACCACTTCGCCGAATCTTGGGTGAATTAAGCAAACACCGGCATAACAGATACTGCCGGACCCGGAATACGCCATCGCCATCTTCAGTCCTTCCTCCAAATTTTTTGGCTTCCGGTTAACCGTTTGATTTTTGGTTAAAAAAGGTGTTAAACTTTCTTTGATGACCAAGGAAACACTGACGGTCTCCGGCCCTGAAGCTCCGATAACGGAAGAATTAGCTACGCGAAGAGGCTCCAAGGACTGGTTGAGACAAAATTAAGACATAACCGGGAAAAACGGGAATTATCGGGTTTTTTGGATGCTGATGATCTCGCCATTATCCCTCCTCCGGAGGAAAGAAGAGAAATAGTTAAGGCGGTAAGCGGTTCCGGAGTGGAAGTTTCAGACATAAGAATAAAGAATGATGAACACTTGGGCATAGAAAGCAATCATTCCTCCGGCGGATTTTTCGGAGCGGAAATGGTCGGAAAAAATTTCCGCCGTTTACTGGAAAACCATCCTCCTTATGTTGATCCCCAAAGTTCACTTCTCGGCGGTTATATGGTCAATTTCAATTCTTACCGTGAACCGGGCTGGAATCCCGATATCAAAATTCCCCAAGACCTGCTTGATGTCAGAAGAAAATATGAGCTGGTCGGCGCCATCGGCGCCACCCAGCATTTTTGCCAAGACCTGGCCATCGGTCTTGATATCGGCTGGCAGGGAATTCTGCATAAAATCAGAATCTCAAAAGAAGCCAATCCCGACAAAATTGAATTTTTAACCGCCCTGGAAAACGTGGCGGTTGGCATCCAGGCCTGGATCACTCACAATGTAGCAGAGGCAAGAGCGATGGCGGAAAAAGAAACCGATCCGGCAATCAGAGAAAACTTACTTCAAATGGCAACAATGAATGAAAAACTTGTCAACCAACCGCCGGAAACTTTCCGCGAAGCCTGCCAATGGATGACCTGGTATCAAATGGCGGCCAGGATGTACAACGGCAGCGGTTCTCTGGGCAGACTGGACGCTCTACTGACGCCTTTTTATGAAAAGGATTTTATAGAAGGAAGAATTGATAAAGAAGAGGCCATTTTCCATATCACCTGTTTTTTGATAAAAGACACCGGTTATATCCAGCTTGGCGGACCAAACGAAAAAGGCGAAGACACGACCAATGAGGTTTCTTTTATGGTTTTGGAAGCGGCTCACCGGCTGAAAATTCCGGCCAATATCGGAGTTTGCGTCGGGGAAAGCGTTGATCCGAAACTGCTTCAAAGAGGACTTGAAATTATGGTTGAGGACAAAACCGCTATGCCTAAATTCTTGGCCATCGACAATACGATAAGGGAATTTGCCAGGAACGGTTATCCTTTGGAAGTCTGCCGGCAAAGAGTTTACTCCGGCTGTCATTGGTCCGCCATTCCGGGAAAAGAATATACCCTAAACGACTGTGTAAAAATAAATTTCGGCAAAGTTTTTGAGGTCGCCTTTAAAGACATGATGGAGAAAGAAGCTTCCCCGAGTACGGAAAGATTGTGGACTTATTTTCAAGACCATTTGCGGATTGCTGTTGACGCGACCGCCCAAAGCATTGATTTCCAGATTGAAAATATGCAAAAGGTCTTTCCGGAACTGGTTTTGGACCTGCTTTGCGACGGACCGATTGAAAAAGGAATCGATGCTTCCGGAGGCGGAGTTGAATTTATTAACCTAGGAGTTGACGGGGCGGCTCTGGCGACGGTCGCCGATTCCTTTGCCGCCTTAAGCCAAAGAGTAGAGAAAGAAAAAAAGCTTACCTGGGACCAAATTGCCGAGTACCTAAAAAATGATTGGGCAGGACCCGAAGGAGAAAGAATCAGACTGATGATGAATCGTATTCCCCGTTACGGCACCGGTGGAACGGATGCCGATAATTGGGCGGAAAAAGTAGCCAAAACATTCTCTGAACTGATAAGAGAAAAAAAGACCCCTCATGGTTACAATATGCTTCCGGGCGTTTTTAGTTGGGCCAATACGATTCCGATGGGGAAAGTCCTGGGGGCAACTCCCAATGGCCGCAAGGCAGGAGAGAAAATCTCACACGGATCCAATCCGGATCCGGGATTCAGGCGCGACGAAGCGTTAACGGCCTTAAGCAACGCCGTTGCCAATGTAAACAAGCAGCTTGGTTGGGGCAATACCGCTCCTTTACAATTGGAAGTTGATCCGGGGTTGATGCCCAGCGATGAATTAGTCATAATTCTTGAAAATTTAATTAGAACTCACTTTAAAGACGGCGGGACGCAAATCAATTTAAATGTCTTAAATAAAGAACAAATACTGGAAGCCAATAAGGACCCTTGGAAATACCCTGGCTTAATCGTAAGGGTAACCGGTTTCAGCGCCTATTTTGCCAGTCTTTCTCCGGAATTCAGGCAGTTGGTCGTTGACCGGATTACCGGATTGTCTTAAATTAAAACCCCAACCATATCAAACAAAATTACCTTAATTTGTTTTTTTGTCCATCCTTCCGACATATTCTCCTTCTTTGGGGAAACCGTTTTTAAAATCAGTCAGAAGTTTTTGTGAAAGCGCGTGAGGGTAAAGATTATCTGGCAGATTGTTCATATCCAACCAAGTACACCAAACGGAACCGTCGGGATGTTGGGGATCAAAAAGATGTTCCAGTTCTTCAAATTTTTCAATATCACCTAAAATAAATAGTTCCACACTATGTTCATTTTCTTCCGGAAGGATAAAATCCCGGATATAGAGAATTTTTTTAAATTCGAATTTGGCTCCACTGCACTCTTCGGCCACTTCCCGGATACAGCCTTCCATAATCGTTTCACCATATTCCAAATGGCCACCAATATAATGATAGTAATCTTGTTTTTGCCGATATTGAACCAAGACTTTACCGTTCTTAATAACAACTATTCTTAACCGAACATGAATCAAGTGATTTTCCATATGCTATGATCATATCATTTCACTTCTGAGGAGTGAAACGGCAATGACAATACGGGTAATCTTTAATACAATTATCCCCGTAACCGCAAATTGAAGAAGTAAATCTGCTTAAAACTCGAACTACTTCAAGCCAATCAAGATAACGAAAGCTAATTATTTTTTGTTTCACTTCGTATCTTTTTTCCGCCCGTTATGATAACTTTCTTTTTAGGCAGATTCAGTTCTTTAATTTCAAGTTTACATATGACGAAAGAAAAAAAAATTAAACAGTTTCAGGCTAAGTTGGCCGAATACGAAAAAAGCTGGCTTTTAAGATGAAAACCTACCGCGGTGTTATCCACGAAAGCGCTCTTTCGGAACTGAAGCATTCTGGGGTGATGGTTCTGCGCGAAGAGAAATTACCTCATTACTAAACTGGAAGCACTATCCACTTTGATCTCTTTAGAACCATAAACAAAATTCCTTAAAATGATTAATTATACATTATCTCCGTCCTCACGAAATATCCCGGTGGATTGTCTTTTTCCCCGGGGGCCAAACTAACCATCGGTTTCTCTTGGGGGAGTTTTGGATGATTTTTCAGCCACCCGTCTCTCAACTCATAATATTTATCCACTGCTTCTTCCCGGGCCGGGACAATCAGCCCGCCAGCCCTCACCGCTTGAGGAAAGAACCATTCATTTATTACCTCAATTCTTGCCATGACCGCATTTTAAATCTATCACGGCCAAAAATCCAATTTTTTCGGGGGTAAAATATGGTTTCTTGACAAGACCGACTGTCTTATGTAAAACTTAAGTTGTGAAGAAAGTGTTGGTCTTGTTTGTTTTAGCTTTTGTTTTATCCGTTTCCCGGCTTCAACCGGTACTCGGCCTTGATTCTACCGATTCAGCCAATACAAACAGAAATTCCGAAATTCAAAAAAGAATTGAAGAAACAAAAGAAATAAGAGAACAAAGACAAGAAGAATTCCAGCTGAGATTGCAAGAAATTAAGGATACCCGCAAACAAAAAATTGTTGCCAATCTTGGTCTTTCTTATGTCAATATCAATAATCGCTGGACAACCCATTTCATAAATGTTTTGGAGAGATTGACAAAAATATTGGACAAAGTTGGAATAAAGGCAGAAGAGCAGCAAAATTCCGAAGCGTTAAATTCGATAAATAATATTTATAGACAAATTGATGAAGTTAAAACTGCGGTTAAAGAACAGGCCCTTAAAACATATACGATTGAAATAACCGGTGAAGATAAACTTGGGGAGGCTGCCAAAGCCGTTCACTCCCAGCTTAGAAATGACCTGCAAGTCTTAAGGGAACAAATTAAGGAGATCCGGGAATCGATTAGAGCCGTTATTCAAACCTTATAATTTTATGCCTGAAACAACAAATCAGCCAACAGCCGATATTCCGGTACAAACAGCCGATGTTTCTCAAACCGGCGGACCATTGCCGCCAAAAAGAAAATTTTCACCAATCTGGATATTGTTGTTTGTCTTAATACTGGCCGCAGCCGGTGGAGTTTATTACTATTTTAACTATTTTAACCTCGGACAAACGGTTGCACCTTCCTTTTCCCCTTCTGAAAGTCCGGAACTTACTCTGCCTCCTTCGGAAGTATCAAGTTCAACAGACATCAACACTCTGGAAAAAGAACTCGACGATACAGATTTAGGATCGTTTGAAACAGATCTTAATCAACTCGATACCGAAGCCGGACAACTTTAATTTTCCGCCTTCTTCAGTCCGCCGGTCCGACGGACTTAGCAACCCTTTCCGCAATCCCGACATCCCACCCCTTTAGTCCTTCATCCAAAGAAAGCTTAACTAAAAAGATACAAACAAACTTTGATTATCATACCCGTGTGAACCCAAATTAAACATATCACAAGCTTGAGCAATACGCCTCGCTTCTTGCCAATAAGAACCAATCCCCGCTGAAATTGCTTGCTGTTGAGCCATTTCTGTTATCCTTTGTTTTATTTGTTCGAGCCGCAATTCTATGGGGACTTCCGGGGTGGAAATGGCAGTTGAATGGGCGTTGAAACACATTACTAACCCTTGCGGCCAAACTCCCGAAGAGAAAAAATATATGAAGAAAGTCCATATTGAAGCCGTCAATTATGCCTTGAAAGAAATCGGTGTTAAAGAAACTCTTTCTAAAACAGAAAAAGAAATGCTTAAAATTCTCGGGATTAGCACCGAACCCAAAATCACTCCCCCAAAAAATTAAGCATACTCATCGCGGCAATTTTTTTCGGGTCATCCCAAGTAAAAACTCCTTCTTCCAAATCCAAGGCAAGGCTGTTTTTTGACACCTCCGCCGACCAATTTTTGGATTTCAGGGCAAACAATTTATCATCCATACCGATATTTTAATTGTATGGATATTATATTCCTAAATTTTTCCCCAACCTATTTAGGGCCTTGCGCCAGCCGGCTTCCTGGGCTTCCTTCTCAGAGCAAAACCAGTGTTCGCTCCTGCCTTCATCTATTTGGGTTTTGGCATAAGAACCACAACCGAGGAAGAGATGGGACAAGCTTGCCAAAGCTCCCGCTTAGCTTCTTAAGAAGTGGCAAAGCCTTGTTTAACCAGTTCGAGATTAATAAATAAACTATCTACCCAAACATAACGCAAAAGCCGGCCATACTTGTCCCTATCCGGAATATCCTTTTCCAAACGAACTATTTTCCCTTCAACTAAATCTTTATTTTTTTTGAGGTTGAAATTCCTTCCACTGTTGGAAATATGAGCGATTCTTCTCCGTCTCAAACTTGGAGAGATGACAAATTTCCGGAATATGCCACATCCCCTTAAAGGGCGGGATTGCCCTTTTTGTCAATAAAATTCCATCCTTGGAATTTATCATCACATCAACAACAGCCAGGGGGACTTTATGATAAATTGCCATGAATTCCTCCAACGGCAGCCTTTTGTAAGGCATAGAATGACTATAACCCCAAAAACCTATATTAACGCTCTAACTTTCCCATTAAAGGCTCTTCCCAGCCGAAACATGTTTCGATATCTTCCAGTTTCTTAAAGCTTTTTGCACATTTAGGATCGGCTTTATAAAAATCTAGCAAGAGATTAACACTCTCTTCTATAAATCCGCCGACTGTTCCGTCAGAATCATCCACCCCTCCTGTCTGTAATTTTTTATCCAATTTAAGGAGTGTATTAACAACCAAATTCGCGGTATCGAGATTGGCTGACAGCCGAGAAAATACTGCGGATAACCGATTGCAACCTTCGGTTAATGAATCCTGATAGTCAAACCAGATTCTCGAAGGACCGGTATACGCCTTGATAAAACGCATTGCCCCAGATATCTCCATCTTTATCAGATTAAGCTGGTCTTGGGTAATTTCTCCAGTTTTCCCGCTAAATTTTACTATATTATGCTGGGTTTTCTCTTCTTCTGTTAAAGATTGACCGCTTTTTAAGCCATAAATAGCCACCGCAATCATGTGTTTGCATAAAGTATCGTTTTGGCCAAGATAACAAGTACAATTGCCGTCTGTAAATTTATTTTTAGAAACAACCACTTGGTAAGATTCCGTCCCTAAAACATCGGCTACATAAGTAAAACCGGTATCTTGAAAGTTTTTTACCTTACCGGTCTCATATAAAACCACCGCTTTCTCCCAAGTCCCGCTATCTATGCCAAACTTGATTTTATCCAGATTATATTTAGATTCCATTTTCCGAATTATATATCAAAGCCGGTTACAAAAAAACAAGGGCATATCTTTCTCTGGAGGTAATCCCGATTTTTTTGACATTACGGGTTATGTTTGATATAATGCTTAAAGTTAACCGCAAGTTGAAGAAATTGATCTGCTTAAAGTTTGAATTACTTCCGGCCAATCAAGATAACGAAAACTAATTATTTTTTGTTTCACTTCGTATCTTTTTTCTGTCCGTTTTGGTAACTTTCTTTTTAGGCAGATTAATTTCTTTAATTTTGATTTACAAATGACAAAAGAAGAAAAAATAAAACAACTTCAACTCAAGCTGGCCGAATACGAAAAGAGGCTGGCTTTTAAGATGAAGTTTTACCGTGGCGTTATCCACGAAAGCGCCCTTTCGGAACTGAAACATTCCGAAGTGATGGTTCTGCGCGACATGATCGGGAGCCTAAAAAAAGAAATTTCTGACCTTCAAAAATAAAATAAAAATAGTACAATTGGTATTGTATGGACTCTCGGCTCACCTGCCCCCAAGAGAAACCCTTGTCAACTTCCCTGACAAAACAGTTGTTAATATGTCTTTTAAGCGTCTCTCTCCCGCCTCTGGGGCTTTGGCCGGCGGTCAGATATCTGCGCCAGAAGGACGAAAAAGCAAAAAAAATCGGCCTGGTTGCAATTTTTTTAACCGTCATTTCCATCGTGTTGACAATTTGGCTGACGGCTAGATTTATCGGATCACTGGGCCAAAACTTTGGCAGCCAGCTGAATATGTTTGAAGACTTGGATTACTAAAAAACGGCAACCTCTTGACAGATTAGCCAAACTCTTTTAATATGCCGTGAAGAATGAATCTGATGACTGATGAGGTTTTGGCTGTACACGCAAAAAATAGAGGGAAATTAGCGACCTTGGTGACCACTCCTGTTTCCTCCAAAAAAGATCTCTCTTTAATATATACTCCGGGAGTAGCCATTGTTTCCTCCGCTATCGCCAAGGACAAAAAGTTGGTATTTGACTATACAATCAAGGGCCATACTGTCGCTATTGTGACCGACGGCTCGGCCGTTTTGGGACTGGGGAATATTGGTCCGGAAGCCGCGTTGCCAGTAATGGAAGGGAAAGCCGCTCTTTTAAAAACATTTGCCGATCTTGACGGCTGCCCGATTTGTCTTAGTACTCAAGACCCGCAGGAAATAATAAAGACGGTAAAATATATCGCCCCGACTTTTGGCGGAATTAATCTGGAAGACATTTCCGCTCCACGCTGCTTTTTGATTGAAGAGGCTTTGCAGGATTTGGGGATCCCGGTTATGCATGATGACCAGCACGGTACTGCGGTGGTTGTTTACGCGGGATTGATAAATGCGGCGAAGGCGGCAAAAAAAGAGCTTAAAAATTTGCAAGTGGTCATTAACGGCGCCGGGGCAGCGGGCAACGGAATCACAAAAATGCTGGCCGGTAAGGTTGGAAATATTATTATTCTTGACAGCAAAGGCATTCTCTCTTCAAGCCGGTCCGATCTGGACTCATACAAAAAGCAACTGGTAGAAATAACTAACAAAGAAAATATTAAGGGAAATTTAGCCGCCGCCCTTAGGGGAAGTGACGTTTTTATCGGCGTTTCCCGGCCAAATTTGCTTGATCCGAAAGATATCTTACTTATGAGGGAAAGACCGGTAATTTTTGCCCTGGCCAATCCAACTCCGGAGATCATGCCGGATTTAGCCAAAAAAGCAGGCGCTTTCATCGTTGCCACGGGAAGATCCGATTTTTCAAATCAAATAAATAACAGTCTTGCTTTCCCGGGCATTTTCAAAGGCGCGCTGGCAAGTAAAGCCGGCCGGATTACCAATGAAATGTTACTGGCGGCCGGAAGGGCAATCGCCAATCTGGTTAAGAACCCTTCGGTGGATATTATTATGCCCGGGCCGTTTGAAAAAAACCTCGCTCTGACTGTCGCATCAGCTGTTTCGCAAGCATTATGAAAAAAGGGTTTTATTTAATTTATTTTGGGGAAGGCGGGGGCGGGATGTGTTTTGCCGCCAAAACAGTCAACAGGGAACCGGCAAAACGTTTGGCTTTAGCAATATCATTTTTATTCGGCCGAGCCTTGTTAATTCCTCCGATTATTTTCAAAAAACTGACCTCGTCATAGCCCTTACAGCTAAATTCACCCACAATTTTAAAGCCTTTTTTTTTAAGAATATTTCTTAAGGCGCGGTGCCAGACGGCTTTTAATTGCGGCAGGCCGGCGGTGGAGAAAAGAAAAACTTTTTGTCCGGGGACAGCCGGAATCTTTCCCGCCAGGTCCAAAATAGCCTGATGGTGTTTCCCGAAATAGATGCCCGAGCCCAATCCGATTAAATCATAATTAGTTAAATCCTTTACCTCGACCTCATCGGATTTAACCAGTTTTGCCTCCAACTCTCCCGCAATAGCTTCGGCAATTTTTTTGGTATTGCCTTTATGGACGGATTGAAAAATGATAATGGATTTCATCATTCAACTTATGTGTGAAGCTAAATCACCTCTGGGGTGTGAAACTTTTCTTGTTTTCACCAAAATTACTCAAACTAATAAGATAACCTTTCGCTTCGCTAGGTTTTAAACCGCTAAGCAATTTACAAAGTTTTAAATCAATATCCTTATTTCTCATGTTTGTTGATAAAGATATTATCGAGGGCATATCTTTATTTTTTGCCAAAGGCAAAAAATGTTTAATGAAGATTGTTCAAATTAGGAAATGAACTACACGGCGGCAAACCTTCATCGTTGTATCCTTGCCTAACTAAGGAAAACAGCCTTGCCACAGGGATTCTTGTTCCGGAAATTACCGGCGTACCCTGCAGGATATCCTTATCAACCGTAATATATTTTTTCAACTTTTTCGGCATAATCATTATTATACACTTTTTGTAAAGACTAGAAAAAGGTCATTTTGTGATATATTTTTCGGGTAACTTCAACGTCCGCCTCACAATATTTACAGATCAAATCAATTTTCCCCTCTTCATATGCTTTAAAAACATTTTTTCCTTCTACCTCTCCGCCTTTTGAAGAAGGAATTCCAAGGGCTTTTGCCAACGTGTCAAGACTGATTTTCGATTGCGTGCTCCATTTACTCCATTCATACATCACATCATAAATCGGAGAATTCCGGTAACGAGCAAAACCAAGTTCTTTCGTCGGTTTAACGCCCAAAATAATTGACCGCTGGTAAATAAACCGCAAATCAAAATCCATATTATTAAAACCGATAAAAAGATCAACCTCTCTGGCCAATTCCCAAAAATTTTTTAACATTTCTTTTTCGTCACCGGAAAAAGTTTTTGCCGGTTCCTCGTTCAAAGCGTAACCGATACAGGCGATTCTCCCGAACGCGCCGTCAAGTCCCGTTTGTTCAATAAATTCTTCAAAAGTTGGGGCATTTTCCCCCATCTTCAATTTTTTTCCGGTGGATTTCTTCCAGCATTTTATGCAAATCTTTCGGCGCCGGCAATGTTTCAATATCAAAAA
>Ga0100399_1001465_pt1 | contig 17370 bp, 15 predicted proteins | sample CryGeymeta201523_FD_81545 | JGI IMG/M metagenome (GOLD analysis project Ga0100399, IMG submission 81545) | Groundwater microbial communities from Crystal Geyser aquifers in Utah, USA - Crystal Geyser metaG 2015-23 | ecosystem: Environmental > Aquatic > Deep subsurface > Groundwater | place: USA...
AAGCCGCTCGCGAAAAACAGGCGGGTTCAATTATTCTTTGCCACAACCATCCGTCTGGAACGTTGCAACCCTCGGATGCCGATATGAAAATTACGCGAAAGATTAACGAAGCTGCCAAAATTATGGATATTTCTGTGCTCGATCATGTAATTATCGGCGACCAAAAGTACTACAGTTTTGCCGATGAGGGAATGTTGTAAACACTGAAAAAACAAAGAAATGATTCTTTTTTATTCCGAAGAAATCACGCCGCGAATCGAATTTATAACCCAATTAATATTCACCAAAATACATCGGGTTGAGGTTTCATTTACAACAAATCAGGCTGAATTTGTATATTCTGAATTGCCAAAAATAAATTATTCGCATAATAAACTGGACGATGGGATTTATTTAAAACCTCACGGGCTGCTATCTCAAAGTACCTTGGTGAAAGTAGATGTTAAACCTTTTGAATACAATAACTACGCTGTTTTTTTTGAAAGTTCGCCGGATTCGGTTTTTCCATTTGACCCGTTTGCAGCTTCCTTTTATCTAGTTACCCGGTACGAAGAATATTTAGAGACAGAGTTGGATAAATTTGGACGATTTCCGGCAGAAAAAAGTATTTTATCAGAACTTAATCTGATTAAAAAACCGGTTGTAAATATTTGGGCCGATTGGCTGGCAAATGAGATTAACCGGAAATATCCACAGATTATTTTTATCAAAAGGCGGTTCAAATTCATTTCCACCATCGATGTCGATAATGCCTGGGCCTATTTAAACAAAGGATTTTGGAGAAAAAACGCTGCTTTGGTTAAATCGGTTTTAAAAGGAGATATTTCAGAATTTAGTTTCAGAAGAAAAGTACTTAAAGGCAAAGAAAAGGACCCGTATCACACTTATGATTATCTCGATACGGTATTTTCAGGGAACGAAGAAAAGGTAAAATTCTTTTTCCTGCTGGGCGATTACGGAAAGCTGGATAAAAATGTGTCGCACGAAAATACAGGGTTTCAAAAGCTAATCGTGAAAATAGCTCAGGATTACGACATTGGGATTCACCCGTCGTTTGCAGGTTTTATCAATGGATGTCATGGAAAAGTAATCAGGGAAAGTCAGCGGCTTCAGAATATTACCGGAATAGAAATTTCGAAAAGCCGCCAGCATTACCTCAATTTGAGATTCCCGAAAACATACCAGAATTTGATAAAAGCCGGAATTAAAGAAGATTACACTTTAGGATTTCCAGACCAGACTGGATTTAGGGCCGGAATTTGCACTCCCTTCAATTTCTATGACTTGGAGAATGAGGAATTAACAAATTTGCTGATAGTTCCGTTTCAGGTAATGGACGGAACTTTGCGCAATTATTTGAAACTTTCGCCCGACGAAGCTTTCAAGGAAACTGAAATGCTGATGAATGAAGTAAAAAATGTGGGAGGTACTTTTGTAAGTATCTGGCACAACGAAACTGTGAACGATTGGGGCGAGTGGAAAGGATATCGAAATGTTTTTGAAAAAATGAACCAGTTGGGTTTTAAATGGGCAAATGAAAAACCAAATGCATTATATTAAACACCACGATATTGCTGCCGAAAAATGGGAGCATTGTATCGAAAATGCCGGAAACAGTCGTGTTTACGCCAACGTTTGGCACCTCGACCGCACTGCCGTGGTTTGGGATGCCTTGGTTTGGGGCGATTACGAATTTGTGATGCCGCTTCCGGTTCGCAAAAAATGGGGCATTTCGTATGTTTATCAACCACTTTTTTGCCAGCAATTGGGAATATTTCCCAAACCCACAAAAATAATTGCTGAGCTTTTTTATGATGCGTTGTGGGAAAAATTCCGATACTGCGATGCTCATATCAACTCCCAAAATCCTTCAATCCAAACTGAAAAAGGAATTGATTTTTTACCCCGCCAAAATTATTTGCTTGATTTAAAATACAATTATAAATCGTTGGCAAGAAGTTTTTCTGCAAACACCAAACGGAACATTGCAAAGTCAGGCGTTAATAATTTGCATTACATTGCCGGAATACGACTCGAAGATTATCTGGCTTTTAAACAGGCAAATCTGATGGATAAAGTTTCAAAAAAAGATATTGAAAAACTTAAAAGTATAATTGCTTTCGGCCAATACAAAGGATTTGGCAAGATTCATGGCGTTTACAGCGCCGGGAACGACTTATGTGCTGCGGTGTATTTTTGCAAATGGAAAAATCGCGTGATATACATGAATGCTGCTTCAAATGAAGAAGGTAAAAAGCTGGGGGCGATGTTTTTTTTGGTCGATAATTTTATTAAAACCAACGCCGAAAAAGAAATCATTTTAGATTTCGAAGGGTCCATGATTCCGGGTGTTGCCCGTTTTTACAGCGGTTTTGGAAGCATCCCCGAAACCTATTTCCAGCTTAAATTTAATCGGTTACCTTTGCCGCTCAGGTGGTTAAAACGTGGTTAAAATGAATGAATTTCCGCGATTCGTGAGTAAACAATTTGGAAAGCTGATCCCGGTTCAATCGCTTTTAAAGTTGAATACCCCCGTTTTTTTGCCATTTTACCACGTTGTCAGTAATAAAAAGCTACCGCACATCGTCAATTATAACTACCGGAATATTGCCAGGTTTGAAAATGAACTCGATTTTTATCTGAAACATTTTAAACCGGTTTCATTATCAGAATTAATTTCAGTTAAAAATACCCGCGAGAAAATCTTCCATTTAAGTTTCGACGACGGGTTAAAAGAATGTGCCGAAATTATTTCGCCCGTTTTACTCAGGAAAGGAATTCCTGCAACGTTTTTTGTAAACACGGGATTTGTTGATAATCAGCGGCTTTTTCATAAATACAAGGCCAGTTTAATTTTTAACCGGCTCAATGAAATTTCTTTTCCCAAGGCAGAACAAATTTTAAAAAGGCACAATTTGAATGGAAATGAAATATTAAGAGTTTCTTTTTTGCAGGAAAATATTTTGGATGAGGTCGCCGCTGAAATTGAGATTGATTTTAACGATTTTCTGAAAAACCAAAAGCCTTACTTAACCACCAAACATTTGCTGCAACTGAAAACCGAAGGATTTTCAATTGGCGCTCACAGTTTTAACCATCCCGAGTTTTGGAAAATTTCGGAAAATGAACAGTTGGATGAGGTTAAAAAAAGTATGCATTGGTTAGTTGATAAAATTAATCCCGAAATAAAGGCTTTTTCATTCCCGTTTACCGATTCGGGAGTTTCGTATCATGTGCTGAATACTTTGAAATCAGAAAAAATTTGCGATGTAACATTTGGAACTGCCGGAGTTAAATACGATGAATTCGATTTTCATTTTCAGCGCTATCCGGTTGAAAAAGAAGGTGATTTTATGTTGAATTTAAAGGAAGAACTTGTATATTTTTGGCTCAGAAAATTGATTGGAAAAGCAACGGTAAAACATTGAAGTTTTGAAAACTCATTTATAGACAAGGGGATCAAAATTGCATTTTAATAAAAGTACGATATCTGAATAAAAACAAATATTTCATGATGAGTTTTATAGAAGAACTTTACAATACATTCAAAAAGAACAAAAATAATCGTGCATTTTGTGTCGAAGGAAGGGATATTTCTTATGGCGAATTTCTTGAATATGTAAATGGGGCAAGAGAACTTTTAGAAAAATTAATGCCTGGAGGAAATAAACCTGTTGGCATTATATCTTACGAATGTATAGAAACTTATGCTGCCATTTTTGCAACGTGGTTTAGCGGTAACCATATTGTCCCAATTAATCCTAAACACCCCATTGAGCGAAACATGAGGGTTTTCAATAATACCGGAGTTAAAGTTGTTTTTTCTGTAAAAGAGAAAATTGAAGGCATAATATCGCCTGAAAATTTTAAAGTACTTAATAATACCGGGGTAAAATCGGAAGTGGAATTGAATCCGGTTACATTGGGCGACCAGCAAATAATGTATATTTTAACCACTTCGGGAAGTACCGGAATCCCAAAACATGTTCCAATAACTGTTAATAATGTCACTTCATACCATCGTGGATTTATAAAAGCTTTTCCTGAACTGAAAAGTGATGCCTGTTATTTGCAGACCCACGATCACACTACTGATTCTGCATTTACAAGTTATCTCCTTCCTTTGTCGGTAGGAGCCTGCGTTTATATTTTACCCGATGATCAATTTAAATTTTTAACTATTGCAAAATTAATGGCCGATAAAAATATAAACTGGGTAAAACTTACACCATCGGTACTCCAATATCTTGTGTCATATATTTCGAAACTAAATCTACAACACATAAAATATTTTGCATTTGTTGGCGAAGCCTTGCCAAAATCGTTAGTGGAAAAATGGTGGCCCATATTTCCCAATGCTGAAGTGATAAATTTTTACGGTCCAACTGAAGCAACCATGTTATCTACTTTTTACAGGTTTAAAAAATCCGAGAAAATTCGCGAGAAAAACGGTATTGTATCCATTGGTATCCCCTTTCCTGAAGTAGAATGTATTATAATTGATGAAAACGAAAAAATAGCGGAGCACTGCACCGAAGGTGAACTTTGCATTGGTGGACAACAAATAATGAGTGGTTATTTGAAGCAGAACAAAAATCCATTTGTTTATATCAATATTAATGGGATTGAAAAAAAGTTTTATCGCACGGGCGATGTTGTTCAGAAAGATGAGGATGGCTATTTTTACTTTATGGGAAGAACTGATGACCAGGTAAAAATACAAGGCTACCGCATTAATTTAATCGAAGTAGAGAACATAATCAGAAAAATAATTCCAGATAAAAAAGCTGTTGTTGTTAGTAGTGAAAAATCACAAGGAATAAAAAGGCTATTTGTTTTTATCGAACAAGGAGTGGAAAACACAGAAAAAATTAAACAGGAATTAAGAAAGCATTTGCCATCGCAATTAATCCCTGAAGAAATAATTGTAGTTCCGGATTTTCCGTTTACCGCAAGCGGTAAAATTGATAAAAAATGTTTGGAAAAATTATACTTACAGGATGGATTACGCTGAAAAAAATCTCTATGCCTTTTACAGGTATTTTGGGGGTGTAAAAAATGTCAACCTCATTATTGAGAAAAGCTACAGCTCAGTTTTGTCTGAAAATGGGAGTTGGCCACAAATGATTTTTGATTTAAATCAGTCATTCTCTCCTGAAGATAGTATTAAAGGGTTAATATTCGACATTTCAAAAAAAAGCCTTCCTCCATTTTTTGTTGCACCTGAAAGTTACATTTCAGGCGAGCATTCCAGCATGTTAAAGAAATACGGTTTTGTGCCATTAAAAATGTTATCAGGAATGAACATGGATGTTCAACCTCAAAAGAATCTTTCTCTTTCACCGGAAATTACCTTCGAAGAACTCATTTCAGATGATTTTTTAAATCAGTACAATAATCTTATTAATACTGAATTATTAAATAAAGAATTTCCTTTGGATCCGACTACCTTAAAAGATTTAAAAAACAGTAAAGTAAAACCGCTTGGTTTATTAAGAAATGGAAAGTTAATATCTGCATTATTGCTTTGTTTATTGAATAATAAAGGAGGACTTTACTTCATTGCTACCAGAAAAGAATTTCAAAAGCAAGGTTACGCAAGCGCATTAATCAAAAGCACCATTAATTATGCGTACAATATTAATTTAAATGAATTAATTTTACATGCTAATCAAAATTCGGTTGAATTTTACAAAAAAATCGGATTTGTCAATCAAAACAGGTTTATCATTTATAGAAAGCTTTAATATGGATAATGAAAATATATTGAATAGATTACGCCCGATTTATAAGGAAATCTTCAAAGATGATATTGATCTGAATTTAGCAACCTCTCCCAACGATATTGGTTCATGGGACTCTTTAAACCACATATTGCTAATTAAAAGAATTGAAGAAGAATTTCAGTTTGAGTTTGATTTATTTGAAGTTATAGAAATAAAAAATACGGGAGATATAGTTAATACCATTCAAAAGTATTTGAGCTTTTAAAAATACGAACCTACTGCAAACAGTAAGTAACGCAGACTAAAACTACAAGTAATAAAAGTGCAGATAAGAGAAATAAAGGTTGGTGAACTGCTTGATTTTATAGAAAGCGACGAATTTAAGAACCTGGATATTAAACCTATTACTGAGTTAAGGGCGATATCGCAGTATAATAATCCTGATGCAAATCTGGAAGATTTTGCACTGATTTACGTAGTTGAAAACAATGAATTATTAGGTTTTGCCGGTTTGCTGCCCAAATTTGTCAATAATGAAAATACCCGCATTTTCTCAAATTCATGTTGGTGGGCGCATCCTGAAAAAGGCAGAGGAATTGCAATTCCGCTTTTTTACAAACTGATTGAAAAGGCAAATTTTAGCTTGTTCCTTTCAGAATCAACAACACACGCCAAAACTATTCTTGAGAAGACAGGACTTTTTGGCCCCATCAATCAAAACATTGGGATTCGGGGATTTATGCGTTTTTATTTGGCGGACATTTCTTTAAAACATTTTCCAAATAATAAATGGTTATCGTTTCCCCTTAAACTTCTCGATTTTTTGCTCAATTTGTTTTTGATTCCATTTAGGGTTTATTTCCTGAAAAAATTTGGTAAGAATAGTTTTAATATCGAACCAGTTTCAAAGATTAATAAGGAAATTGAAGAATTTATTGTTCTAAATTGCAGTTCAGAATTTGTACAAAAAACCCCGGCAAGTTTTGATTGGTTTAAAAACTACCCTTGGGTAACGGAAAAATCCAAAGTGAAAACAGTGAATTATCCGTTTGCATATCAGGTAAATAAATTTGAGCTAAATTTTTTTGTGTTTAAACATGAAAACGAAATAAAAGCATTTGTTGCAATTTCAAATCGGGACAATTTGTCGAAAATTCCTTTTGTATATTTCAATGACAATGATAGAAAAGAAGTTACGCACACAATAATGAAGTTGATAATAGAAAAAAAATATGATTCACTGGTTGTTTTTCATCCAGGAATTGTTGATTTTATGCAACAAAACAAAATGCCATTTTATTACCGGAAAAAAGAAATAAAATATTCGGGTACAACAAAACAGATTTATGATATTTTTAGGCAAAACCCAACTATGCAGGATGGCGACGGCGATGTAATTTTTACTTAAACTAAACAGGATGGAAATAAAAATCTTAGGCGGAAATCATTCAATTTTAGACCAGTACCTGTCGGAAATCCGGGACGAAGTGATCCAGAAAGATCCGTTGCGTTTCAGGGAAAACATGTTCCGGATGGGTGAAATATTTGCCTACGAAATCAGCAAATTTCTTGAATTTGAAGTTGCCGAAGTAACCACTCCATTGGGGATTGCTAAAGTACCTGTATTAAAAAGTCAACCGGTTTTAGCTACCATTTTACGTGCGGGATTATCCATACACAATGGTTTGTTAAAGATTTTTGATAAAGGTGAAAACTGTTTTATTTCGGCTTACCGTAAATACAATGACGCAGGTGAATTCGAAATTGAGTTTGAATACATGGCTTCCCCCTCGTTAACAGATAAAGTGGTAATTCTTTCGGACCCGATGCTGGCCTCGGGAAAATCAATGGAAATCGGGTATCACGCACTTTTCAGCAAAGGAATACCAAAACATATTCATCTGGTTTCCATCATTTCAAGCCGGCAGGGTGTTGATTACATTCTTAAAAACATCAAAGACGAAAATGTTACGCTGTGGCTGGGCGCCATTGACGAAGGGATGACACCACATTCGTATATTGTTCCCGGATTGGGCGATGCAGGCGATTTGGCTTATGGCGAAAAAATAGACTCAAAAATAACACAGAACGATTAGCTATTTCGATTTCACTTTAAACAGTTCCTCTTCGGTAACTTTTTTTACCAGCATACTGTCTTTCAAAGTTTTATTGATGGCATTAAAAGGTGCGGTAATAACTTCGTCCCCTTCTTGTAAACCTTCAGCAATCTCGATGCTTGTGTTATCCTGAATTCCGGTTTTAACTTCCGTTTTCCTGACCCGGTTACCGTTTAAAACAAAAACTACTTCCTGTTTTTCATCCTGCTTAACTACTTTTTCGGTATCAGCAGTTGTTTCTTCATCTGTTTCCGTTATTACTTCATCACTAATTTCCCTTGTTCCACCGCCTATCTTTTTAACCCGTGTGGTTACTGCCGAAATGGGCGCTGTAAGCACATTTTCGCGCGATTCGGTCAGTATATCAACTGCCGCCGACATTCCTGGCCTGAAAGGATAATAATATCCTCTTGCAGAATCAATTAAATCGATATATGATTCGCTGAGCAACAGTACTTTTACTTCGAAGTTGGTGACCTGGTCAGCGGTGGCGCCAACAGTGCTGGCCGAGTTGGCGATATCGGTTACAATTCCTTTAAATTTGCGGTTGAGGTAGGCGTCAACTTCAATCAAAGCGGTGTCGAATTTCGAAACTTTTACGATGTCGTTTTCATTAACATCAACCTGCACTTCCATTTTGTTCAGGTCGGCAATCAACATCATTTCGGTTCCAATCATCATGCTGGTACCCACAACGCGTTCGCCTTTTTCAATATTTAAAGCGGCAACCGTTCCCGAAATAGGTGCATATATTTTGGTTTTTGTTAACTGCTCGCGGGCTTCGGCCACCGATGCTTCGGCGCTTTTTACCGAATACTGGGCAGCTTTTACTTCGGCCTGTGCTACATTAAAAGCTGCACGCGCTGTTTCGTAATCCGAAACGGGAATTGTGCTTTTTTCGAATAACTGTTTGGCGCGGTTGTAAGAAAGTTCGCGTTCGATTAATTGTGCCTCGGCCTGTGCCTGGCGGGCTTTCGATGAATTCAGGGCGGCTTCGGACCTGTTCAGCGCCGAAATATAAATTTCAGGTTTTATTACACAAAGTAAATCGCCAGCTTTTACCTCATCGCCGTCTTCAACATAAAGTTCAATTACTTCGCCCGAGACATCAGGGCTGATTTTAACCTTTGTTTTTGGCTGAATTTTCCCGTTGGCCGTGATAAATTCGGTAAGTGTTGTTTTTTTTATGGTTTCGGTAGCCACGCTAATCGAGAATTCTTTCCCAAACCAACCCATTTTTTTGCCAACAACAAGCAAAATAATAACGATTACTAAAATTCCTATGGCATAAGGTAATATCTTTTTGTTCTTCATTTTAACGAAGTTTTTTTCTATGGGTAAGAAATAATCACATTAAATTACATTACCCGATGCTAAATTCCAATAAAATTTTGAATGTTATTGTTTTACAAGCATTCGGGCTGTTAAACGACTGTGTTGTTCAAGATAAATATCCTTTTCCTTTACCATCCAGTCGAGAACTTCCTCGGTGTAGTGTCTAATGGTAACCAGCATCAAATCGGTATTATAGCGTAATGTATAGTAGGGCGACAGTTCGTTGAAAATTGTTTCCCAGTTGGCTTCCGGCGCATCGAGTACCAGGTTTAAGTCGATGGCCGATTGTTGCATCAATGTAATTTTCACCCGGTTTTCGAGCAAAAAATTAACCACCCGGTTAATGTCTTCAATGCTGATAAATGAAAAATCCTTTGGAGAAAGGGTGATCAAAATCTGGTTTTCTTTCATAATAAAAATGGGCGGCAATTCAATTTTATGATCGATGGCGTGAATCACAGTTCCCGGTTCGTCGGGCGATAAAAACGATTTTACATACAACGGGATTCTCTTGTTGTGCAATGGTTTCATGGTTTTCGGATGAATAACCTGCGCACCTGAGTGGGTCATTTCCACTGCCTCACGGTACGACAAAGCGCTGATTTTTACAGTCCCGTCCATTTTTTTTGGGTCGGCGCTTAAAACACCCGGCACATCTTTCCATATCGTTACACTTTCGGCATTTAAAACATTTCCGAGAATTGCCGCTGTAAAATCGGAACCTTCGCGCCCCAAAGTGGTGGTTTGGTTGGTAATTGTTGAACCAATAAAACCTTGTGTGAGATAAAGTCGTTGTTTGTCGAAATCGAAAACTTCGTTTGCCAGTTCTTCCGTTAAACCCCAGTCAACATTGGCGTCGCGGTACATTTCATCGGTGCGCAGGCAGTTTCTGATATCAATCCATTGGTTGGCAATTCCCGTAAAATTCAGATAATCGCTAACAATTTGCGACGAAATCAACTCTCCAAAACATATAATCTGGTCGTACTCGTAATTATAATCGAACGAAGGCGATTTTTTTAGTTTGATTTCCAACTCCGCAAATTGTGCAAGAACTGTTTCAGGAGTTCCGTTATTTTCAAAAAGTTGATTTGTTATTTCGAGGTGATAGTTTTTAAACTGCTGAAAAATTTCCCATTTACGCTCGGCTTTTTCGAAATATGCCTTTACCAGTGTTTCGAGCAGATTGGTTATTTTTCCCATTGCCGAAACCACAACAACCATATTCCCTGGCTGGCTGTTAATGATTTTTGCAACATTTTTTACAGCTTCTGCATCTTTTACCGATGCGCCACCAAATTTAGAAACCTTCATGTTTTTAACTTTTCAAAATTTCAGCAAAACTAAATCATTCCATTCAAATGAAGATGATATAAAGTCACAACTGTAAAAAACAGGTTTTATTTTATATTTTTTTGGCTTGAATTTAATGCCTTCGGCATGAAATGATTATAGCAAATCGGAATCAGCCAGGTTCATAATGCCGAAGGCATGACATACATGACATAATAGAAAGCGACAGCGTCGCGATAATATTAGTAGAAAAATGTTGTTGACGTTCTTAAAAGGTGCAGCACACCGTAACCTAAAAAATATTGCGGTGCGCTGCACCTTATTTTCATCATTCAACTCCCATTCTACAAATATTAGGGTGCGGTGCACCTACTCCCATAAAGTTATTTATTTTGAGGTTCGTTTCAAAAACCGTGGGGACATAGTAGCTGGAAATCGCCCTTTGATTTCAAACCTTATTAAAAAGGCTTAGAATGTTTTGATTTTATATTTTCAGTCTCAATTAAATGTAAAAATGATAGAAATTGGCTATTTTCGAAGTTCAACATAAACTAAAAATAAAATGAATATTTCATCGAAAGTAAAACTGAACAATGGCGTTGAAATGCCTTGGTTTGGATTGGGTGTTTTTATGTCGAAAGAAGGAGCAGAAGTTGAAAATGCCGTGAAAGTAGCTTTGCAAAACGGTTACCGGCACATTGATACCGCTGCCATTTATCAAAACGAACGGGGAGTTGGAAGAGCGATTATAGAAAGTGGCATTCCGCGCGAGGAGATTTTTATTACATCAAAAGTGTGGAATACCGACCAGGGTTACAAAACAACACTGGCTGTGTTCGAAGCAAGTCTTGAAAAGTTGCAGACCGATTATCTCGATTTGTACCTCATTCACTGGCCAAAGGGAAAACGTTCGGTTGAAAGCTGGAAAGCGCTGGAAGAAATTTACAAAAAAGGCCAGGTGAAAGCAATTGGGATCAGTAATTTCCTTGTTCACCACCTCGATGAATTTCTGCCAGAGTGTAAAATAATGCCTGCTGTAAACCAGTACGAATTTCACCCCGAGCTGCTGCAGCCTGATTTGCTGGAATACTGCAAAAAAAGAGGAATTCAGCCCGAAGCCTGGAGCCCGATGATGAAAGGCCGTGTTAACGATGTTCCCCTGATACAGGAACTGGCGGCCAAATACGGGAAAACCCCGGTTCATGTCGTGCTTCGGTGGGATATTCAGAAAGGAGTGGTTACCATCCCAAAATCTGTAACTCCCGAAAGGATCATTTCCAATGCTGATATTTTTGATTTTGAATTATCGGAAGAAGATATGGCCAAAATTGACAAACTCGATAAAAATGGCAGAATTGGCGGACATCCCGATTTTATAACGTTTTAATTTAAAACCAGCGCCAACTAAAACCAGCACCAGACTTCAGTCTGGTGATAATAATGAACCATAATGAAAAATCTATTCCTCTTTTTTCTGATTACCAACGCCTTTATCTTATCCGCCCAAATCCAAAAAAATAATAAAAGCACCCTGACCATCGAAAAAATAATGCAGGACCCAAAAACCTGGATCGGAACCTCACCCGATAATATCGTTTGGGGCGAACAGAATAACCTGATTTATTTCGACTGGAACCCTGAGCAGGACACGCTTTCTTCCCTTTATTCCTACAACCTGAAAACAAAAAAAACCGAAAAGGTTACTGTTGAGGAAAAGATAAAACTGCCCCGTAGCACAGGAGATTACAATGCCGGGAAAACCAAAAAGGTTTTTGTACGGGATGGAAATTTATATTTGTATGATATTCTTAAAGGAACCGAAAAACAACTGACAAACTGGCTCGAAAGGGCATCTTCACCAAAATTTGTATTAAACGATTCGGAGATTTCTTTTGTAAAAAACAATAACCTTTTTACCATTCATCCCGAAAGCGGTCTAATAAAACAGATCACCAATTTTGTTGAGGGGGAAGAAAAACCCGATCCGAAAAAAAACGATCAGGATGAGTGGCTGGAAAACCAGCAAATGCAACTTTTTGATGTGTTGAAACAGCGCGATGCAATGGATAAAGCCCACGAATTTCAACAGGAAAAGGAAAAAACGGTTCAGCCCGAAAAAATTTATCTTGGAAAAAAACGATTGGGAAATGTAACGCTCAGTGCAACCGGTAAATATGTGGTTTACACTGCTTTTTTGAGCGCCCAGGGAAACAAAACAACTTCAGTAACCCATTTTGTTACCGAATCGGGTTACACCGAAGAAAAAACCGGGCGCACAAAAGTAGGGAACGCCCAAAATCAGGTTGAAATGGGAATTTTCGATGTGGAAAGCAACAAAATCATCACAATAAAAACCGACCCGATTCCGGGGTTAAAAGACCAACCCGATTATTTAAAAGATTATCCCGGGCGGTTGCCCAAAGACAGTTCGGAGATAAAAAACAGGGCAATTAACCTGGCCGGGCCGATCTGGAATGAAACTCAAGATTTGGCGATAGTTGCGGCAATGTCGCACGACAACAAGGATCGCTGGATTTTACTGCTCGACCCTGCTACCGGAAATCTGGAAACACTCGACCGTCAGCGCGATGAGGCATGGATTGGCGGCCCCGGTATCGGCGGCTGGGGAATGTCGGCAGGAAATGTGGGCTGGATGCCTGATGGTAAATCGGTTTGGTTTCATTCCGAAGAATCGGGTTACTCGCACATCTATACGGTGAATACAGAAACCAAAGTGAAAAAAGCGCTTACCAGCGGCAGTTTTGAGGTTTCGGATGCTTTTATTTCGAAGGATAAAAAGTACTTCTGGTTTACTGCAAATAAAGTGCATCCCGGAGTTACCCATTTTTACAGAATGTCGGTTTGGGGAGGCGAACCAGTGCAAATTACCTCGATGGAAGGTGGAAATGAAGTTACCCTTTCAACGGATGAAAAATTTCTGGCTATCAGATTTTCAACAGCCAACAAACCCTGGGAATTATATTTACAGGAAAATAAGGCGGGAGCTGAAGCAGTTCAGATTACACATTCAACAACCCCGGAGTTTGAAAAATACAACTGGCGGATTCCTGAATATGTAACTTTTAAAGCAGCCGACGGTGCAACCGTTCATGCCCGTTTGTACCGACCCGAAAAACCTGAAAAACAAGGCCCGGCAGTAATTTTTGTGCATGGTGCGGGCTACCTGCAAAATGCACATAAATGGTGGAGCAGCTATTTCCGGGAATACCAGTTTAACAATTTTCTTGTTGATAATGGTTACACGGTTTTGGATATCGACTATTGCGGAAGCGCCGGTTATGGCCGCGACTGGCGTACCGGAATTTACCGCAATATGGGTGGAAAAGACCTCTCTGACCATGTTGACGGCGCAAAAATGCTGGTTGAAAAATACGATGTTTCTCCCGGTAAAATTGGAATTTACGGCGGTTCGTACGGTGGTTTTATTACGTTGATGGCGATGTTTAAACATCCTGAAACATTTGCTGCCGGCGCTGCTTTGCGTTCGGTAACCGACTGGGCGCATTACAACCACGGCTACACCGCCAATATTCTGAATACCCCGGTTGAAGACAGCATTGCCTATCGCCGCAGTTCTCCCATTTATTTTGCCGATGGGTTGAAGGGCGCACTTTTGATGTGCCACGGAATGGTTGACGATAATGTACAATTTCAGGATATTGTTCGATTAACACAACGCCTTATCGAGTTGGGTAAGGAAAACTGGGAACTTGCTGTTTACCCGGTTGAATCACATGCTTTTCGTGAACCATCAAGCTGGGTGGATGAGTATAAACGGATTTTTAAGTTGTTTGAGGAAAATTTGAAGGAGTAAGCAAGATAATACTTCTAAAATTATTATAAATATTTTGAATCTGTATTATTTAATAATTTATTGCGTTTAAAAGTTTCGAGAACGATTGCTGATTTAGAAGGCAAAGCAAACGTACTTTTACATTTTATTTCAGAAAATAATAGTTACCGGGGTCGGGATCGGGAATGGTGGGGAGCATGAGTTTCATAGGGGATTTTAAATTAATGGGAAATGGTTCGGATTTAATTAGGAGTTAAACTTGAGATTGTGAACAGATTACTTATAAACCAAATATTAAATCATATATTGTTATATTTTTAAGCTTTTAAATTTTAAAGAAGAGAAAAAATGAGCAAATGGAAGAATTACAACATTTACACAAAAGTACGTGCCATACTTTCAGAGGTAGAATACCACAATCCAAAACACCATTTCGGTCGCCCGTTTTTGACAGCATATCAATTAGCTATTGAATTTGCAAATCATTATCCACAAGAATTTGCCAAGCTGGGGTATCAAGTTGGGGGTAAAGGTATTGGTGTACAATATAGTCTTGCTAAATATCTTGCTCGTCAACTGTCAGCCCGGATAAAATTAGATGAGATTACAGATATTGAGGGCGGTTTTCTCTCCAATCTTCATTTGGATAATATTGTCATAGATAAAGCAGGACAAAAAATTGTATCATCACTCACTAAAACTAAAATTGATTTATCAATGTTCCGTCTACTAAATTAAATATTAGATAATGACCGAACCACATAATGAAAGTTATTCTGATTTTACTATCCATTTAATTTCTTTCAATAAAATAATTTTCTAACTGGATCGGGGAATTTGGGGCATAATAAATAAAGGAAGATATTAATAATAAACATGTTCACCCAAGAATGAAATTTTTATCACCCCTTGTTTGAGAGGGTTTTGCGTTCTTGGTTTTGGCAGGAATTATTTGTAATTTTTTAATTTATTTGTTTGTATAGTTAATTAAAACATACAAAATGAAAAACCTAACCTTTCTATTTTTACTGCTCCCAGTTTTACTGTCAGCTCAGGATTATTTAATTACTTTTTCCGGAACAGGAGAAAGTAGTACGGTGTCAACAGTTATTGTGGAAAACTTGACTCAGAATAAAAGCCTGACTTTGAGCGGAAGCGATATTCTGCATCTTAAAAGCACGATTACCGAAATTTCCGATTTAGTTTATAACCAGGCAGGAGGGATTCAATTTTATCCAAATCCGATGAAAGAATTTTCTGTTATGGAATTTGCCATGTCTGAAGAATGTAATGCCAAAGTGGAACTATTTGATATATTAGGAAGAAAATTGACACAAACCCAAAACTATATGAATCGCGGCAGACATTCCTACCGAATAACCGGACTTGGTAATGGAATGTATGTTCTGAAGGTAACCACATGCAATAATGTATACTCAGGAAAGCTGATAAGTGACAATGAAACAGATGGAATAGTTGCGATAACTTACCAAAATACAATTCTTGTTAAAGATAATTTGGTGAATACAAAAAGTGCCAATTCTGAAATAATAATGCAATATAACACAGGAGATGTATTGAAGTTTAATGCAACAAGTAGTGAAAATAAGTCTGTTAAAGTTGAAGTAATTTCACTAAGTAAAAACATTGAAATTCCATTTTATAATTGTACTGATCCGGATAAAAGAAATTATGCCATAATTAAAATCGGCACACAGGTTTGGATGGCCGAAAACTTGGCCTACCTACCTGCTGTTAGTTCTCCAACAACCGGTTCAACTACTATACCATATTACTACGTATCAGGTTACCTAGGCACCAATGTAGCAGCAGCAAAACAGCATGACAATTATACAACCTACGGGGTGTTTTATAACTGGCCAGCTGCCATGGCAGTTGCCGAAAGCAGCAGCACCAATCCCAGCAAGGTTCAGGGGGTTTGCCCAGAGGGGTGGCATTTGCCTAGCGATGACGAATGGAAACAACTGGAAATGGCACTGGGCATGACACAGGCACAGGCCGATACAACTGGTTGGCGTGGAACTTACGAGGGCAATCAGATGAAATCAACTAGCGGCTGGCTTTACAATGGTAATGGAACTAATACCAGTGGTTTTTCTGCGCTTCCGGTCGGCTACCGCGTCAGCAATGGAAATTTCCACTACTTTGGTCACCGCGGGTACTGGTGGAGTTCTTCTGAAACCATTTCAATTCGCGCCTGGAGTCGTTACCTGTACTACTATTACAGCAATGTATACCGGGCCGACAACCCCAAGGAGTGTGGTCTTTCAGTTCGTTGCGTGAGGGATTAGCCAAAGGAGCGAGCTTTAACTATTGCTTCTTTTAAACAGTGTTGTTTTTGAAAATATAGTAAAGTGAATTTTAATCACTTATTTATGTTAGATTACTATCGAATCTCACCAAAAAATAAGCCGGCCATAATATTATTTTGGTCTGTCCTCCCAGCACAGTCAAATGATGTGATCGAAACCAATTCCGAAAATTTTTCTTCGTTTTCTTTGAAGAATTGACGGAAACGATCAAACACTGCTTTCGTGGATTTACAAACAGAACCCATACTAACCAACGATACCCATTCCATAAAAACCGGTATTTGGTTTTGGATCCTTGTGGTTTTTCAACTTTTTCAAAGTTTTAAACTTTGGAAAAGTTCACCGATAGTTGTTTTAGTAGTGATTCAAAATAACAAGACAAAAAATTACTTTTTAGCCGATTTTTTGGGATTTAAAAATTCGAGCAGTTCGTTTTTGTCGGAACCAAGTGTCCGCAGGTTATTTCGGATAATAAATTCCGGAACCGGATCGATGTGGGATTGAAGAATAATATTTTATGCATTATGCAACTTCCGGGATAGAAACATTCGTTGCTGTCTTTCTAAAATCGAAGTTATTATAAATCCGGCTTAAATTTTCATTCGACGAGAGTAATTCCGTAATTGTTGGTGGAATCATCGGTTTTGTTTTGCTTTTTTTCAGTTGCCATCCCAGCCGTTTTAATTCCAATCTGAGCGTATTTTTATTTGTGCAATATTTAAAAAATTCAGTTAAAGAAATTTTAAAAGACT
>Ga0100399_1001492_pt1 | contig 17200 bp, 20 predicted proteins | sample CryGeymeta201523_FD_81545 | JGI IMG/M metagenome (GOLD analysis project Ga0100399, IMG submission 81545) | Groundwater microbial communities from Crystal Geyser aquifers in Utah, USA - Crystal Geyser metaG 2015-23 | ecosystem: Environmental > Aquatic > Deep subsurface > Groundwater | place: USA...
CATCACCACATCGAGAAGGAGCACTGGCCAACCTTGCGAGGCGGCGTAATTGTCGTCAAAACAGAGCAAGGTGAACTCTTTCCGCAGGAGGATGGTGGAGACGGCGGTCAGGAGGGCGATGGTGGCGATGAGGATGGAGTCCTGCCAGACGATCGACGCGGCTTTGCCGTAGATGAAGGACTCGAGGCCTGCAGCGTTTCCTTGAGGCATCTTTTGGATGAGTCCGAGAATGGCGATGCCGATGCCGAAGAAAACGCTGAGCACGTAGCCCATGGCGACGTCGTCGCGGAGGCGCGTGGTTTTGGTGATGGCGAGCATGAGGAGCACGCCGGCGATACCGGAAATGGTGGCACCTAACAACAAGCCGGGAAGATACTTTCCGGTGCCCCCCATGGTGACCATCACCGCGAAGGCGATGCCGATGCCGGGGAGTGTCGCGTGGGAAAGAGCGTCGCCCATCAACGAGCGTTTGCGCATCAGGAGGAAGGAGCCGATCAGTCCGGATGTCAGCCCCAGCAGCATGGTGCTGATGACGACGAGTCGGACGTTGTGGCTTTTCAGCAAAACGACATCGAGCAGATCCTGGAAGGTGAATGGCAAGGGAATTTTTGGTTTTCAGTGTTGCCTGAGGGCAACGGCGGCATTGTCTAACAGGTCGAGCTTTCCGCCGTAGGTTTTCCTGAGGTTTTCCTTGGTGAAGACTTCTTCAGTGGGACCGGCGGCGACGACGCGCATGTTGAGGAGGATGAGCCAGTCGAAGTATTGGGAGACGGTGGCGAGGTCGTGGTGGACGACGATGCAGGTTTTGCCTTGAGCGCGGAGTTCCTTGAGAAGGGTGACGATGGCTTGTTCGGTGGCGGCATCGACGGCGGCAAAGGGCTCGTCCATGAAATAGAGTTTGGCATCCTGGACGAGGGCGCGGGCGAGGAAGACACGTTGCTGCTGACCACCGGAGAGCTGGCTGATCTGGCGCTGGGCGAGGTGGCCGATGCCGACTTTTTCGAGGGCTTCGAGGGCGAGGGTTTTCTCCATTTTTCCGACACGGCGGAGCCAGCCAAGCTTGCGGTAGGTTCCCATGGCGACCACATCAAGCGCGCTGACGGGGAAGTCCCAGTCGACGCTTTCGCGCTGGGGGACGTAGCCGACGAGGTGGCGTTGCTTTTTATGAGGCTGACCGTAGATGTGGGCCCAGCCGGAGGTCGATGGGATGAGGCCGAGGCAGGCTTTGATGAGGGTGCTCTTACCGGCACCGTTTGGTCCGACGATGCCGACGAGTTTGCCTTCGGGGATATTGAGCTCGATGTCCCAGATGACCGGCTTGCGCTGGTAGGCGACGGTGAGGTCGTGAATCGCCAAAGGACAATTCGGTGGGTGTTCCGCATGAACCCCCGTGGCGATGTCGACGGTTGAGGTGGTGGCGTCGTGCATGATTGGCAAGGAACGGGAATTTGAAATTCCCCATGGAAATGGTGTGGTTGATGGGAAGTTGCGCTGAGCTTCTTTGATTGAATTGGCGATGAGCCTCGAAGGCTCAGCCACCGCCGAGCTTTCCATTAAGTCCTTTCTCTGGGGCTTCGCCGCCGAGGGCGCGGGTGATGGTGGTGACGTTGTGATCGATCATGCCGATGTAGGTTCCTTCGTAGCTTCCGGTCGGCCCCATGGCATCCGAGTAGAGTTCGCCGCCGATTTTGACTTCGTGGCCTTTGGAGCGGGCGCCTTCGATGAGCGCCTTGATGTTCTTTTGGGAGACCGAGCTCTCGACGAAGACGGCGGGGATCTTCCTTTCAACGAGGAAATCGACAAGCTCACTGATGTCCTTGAGTCCGGCCTCGGACTCGGTGCTGAGTCCTTGGATTCCGCGAACTTCAAGATTGTAGGCGCGTCCGAGGTAGTTGAAGGCATCGTGGGCGGTGACGAGGACACGCTGGCCATCGGGAATGGTGGCGATCGACTTGCGGGCGTAGTCGTCGAGCTTCTGGAGTTCGCCGAGATAGGTCTCGGTGTTCTTCTGGTAGAAATCCGCGTTTGGCTGGTCGAGCGCAGCGAGGGCCGCACCGATGACCGGGCTGGCTTTCATCCAGCCACTGACATCCATCCAGACGTGCGGGTCGTGGTGGTCCTGCTCGTCGCTTATCACGTAGTCTCTGCTCTCGAGAATCTTTTCGGTGACGGCGTGGACGGGCTTGCCGCTGGATGCGACACGGACGAGGACGTCGCCCATTTTGCCTTCAAGCATCAGGCCGTTGTAAAAAACGATGTCGGCAGCCTGGATCTTCTTCACGTCCGAGGCGGTGGGCTTGTAGAGATGGGGATCGACACCTTCACCGATCAGTCCCTCGACTTCGGTTTTGTCTCCAGCGATTTGGCGGACGACATCGGCGATCATGCCGACGGTCGCGACGGTGCGGTATTTGCCGCTTTGTGGCTGCTCTTCTCGACAGCCCGCGGTGAGAGCAGAGAGGGCGAGGAGAAGCGGGAAAAGGGTGGCACGGAGTGCTGACATGGCCGCAACAAACGGTGCAGACTTTGAATAGTCAAAGTTAATTTCGATGGGTCATCAAATGCGAGCTGGCAATTGACTTTCTTCTGGCTCGCATCGGGGAGGGAGGCTGGCAATCTCGCGCCCATGTCTGAACGATTGGCTGGGCTGTTACTGCCTGCATTTTCACCGCGTCGAGAGGGCGATCTCGGGATTGGCGACACCAGGGCGCTGCGCGAGTGGATTGATCTCTCATCTGAGCATGGGGTGGGCTTTCTGCAGTTGCTTCCGATCAATGAGACGGGCGCGGACGACAGTCCTTACAATGCGATTTCGTCGGTGGCGCTGGAGCCCTTGTATCTGACGATGGAGGAGGTGCCGGGTCTCACAGCAAGCGAGTTGAGTGATGCCCGGGATCGAGTGGAGGCTGTCGGTGAGATGGGGGTGGGATTGGATTCAAGCGCGCCGGTGGTTGAGTATCATCAGGTGAGGCGCGTGAAGAGGGCCTTGTTGGAGTTGGCATGGGCACGTTGGAATCGGGCTGAGCCATCTTTGCATGAGGCCTTTGCTGCGTTTCGCCAGAAGGAGGCGGGTTGGCTGGATCACTACTGCGTGTATCGTTGGTTGATGGATCGTGCTGGTGGCACCGAGGCGTGGGACTTGTGGCCGAGGGACTGGCATTCGGTGACGGGTGCCCGGCAGTTTTTGCAAAAGCAGCGGGAGGTGGATGGGCCGATGGTCGATTCACGATTGAGCTACTTTGCCTGGGTTCAGTGGCTGTGCTTTCACCAATGGCGCGAGGTGAAGAAGTATGCGGACTCGAAAGGTCTGAAACTGATGGGTGACATCCCGATTGGGGTGAGCCGTTACTCGGCGGATGTATTTTTTGGGCGCGAGGATTTCGATCTGGATTGGTGCGGTGGTGCTCCACCAGAGACCATGTTCAAGCATGACCGATTCATCCAGAAATGGGGTCAGAACTGGGGGATTCCACTCTATCAGTGGGAGAAAATGGCGGACGAAGGGTTTCCCTGGTGGCGTCAGCGGATTGACAAGCTGACCGATATTTTTCGGATTTTCCGGATTGATCACGTTCTCGGTTTTTATCGCATCTATGCATTCCCTTGGCGACCTCAACTGAATGCTGAGTTCCTTGAACTGAACGAAAAGGAGGCGGCATTGAAGACCGGTGGCGAGTTGCCCGGATGGTCGCCAAGGCCGGATGATACGGATTCCAACAAGGCGGCGAATCGCGCGGATGGAGATCTTCGCTTGAAGGTGATTCTCGAGGCAGCAGGAGAATCTGATGTGGTGGGCGAGGACCTTGGGTGTGTGCCGGAGTATGTCCGCCCGCATCTGGCATTACTGGGAATTGCGGGCTTCCGAATCCCGCATTGGGACTTTGATGATGAGGGGGAAGTGATTCCAGGTGATCAGCTGCCGGAGTGTTCCTTCGCGACTTATGCGACGCATGACCATCTGCCGATTCCCGCGATGTGGGAGGAGTTTCGAGCGCATTCGGTGGACGAGTCGTTGGAGGATCACGAGCGCCTAGATGCCGCCGAGCATTTGCGTTTGATGATGGAGTTTGCCGGGATTGAGAAAGACGAGCCCTTTAATGATGAGATCTTGTGGAAGCTGATTGATGCCTTGATGGCCTGCAATTCCCGCTACGCGGCGATCATGGTGAATGACCTTTTCGGAATGACCGAGCGGATCAATCAGCCGGGGACAGTGGGGCCGCAGAATTGGACCTTTAGACTTCCGAAGACGGCAGCCGAGTATCGAAATGATCCGGCGTGGGGCTTGTTGAAGGCATCAGTCGCAAGTAGTGGTCGTTGTTTGCGATGAAGATCACTTCTGCCACCTTTTTGACGAGTTCTCCGGATTTGGAGCACTGTCCTGATTCCAGCCTTCAGGAATTTGCGTTTATCGGACGCTCGAATGTCGGCAAGTCCTCGCTGCTCAACCTTCTCGCGGGGCGCAAGGATCTGGCGAAGGTGTCGTCGACTCCGGGGGCGACGCGCTTGATCAACTTCTTCACGATGAACAAGGATTGGCTGCTGGTCGATCTTCCGGGCTACGGTTATGCGAAGGTGAGGAAGGAAAGCCGACAGGAATTCCAGCGGGCGGTTTCGGACTACCTTTCGCAGCGCGGACAGCTGCGCTGTGTGTTCGTGCTGATCGATTCGCGGCTGACGCCTCAGGCGATCGACTTGGAGTTTTGTGATTGGCTGGCGACGGGAGAGATTCCTTTCGTGCTGATCTTTACCAAGACGGATAAGTCGAAGGCGACGAAGGTGGGGGTGAATGTGGCGCTGTTTTTGGAAGCTCTCAAGGAGCGCTGTGAAGGCGAGCCGAGGTATTTCCAGACCTCGACGAAGACGGGCAAGGGTCGTAGTGAGGTGCTTGAGTTTATTGAGCAGGTGCTGAAGGTGTGAATTTCCACCCTCCGAGCGAGTTTTCGGGCGGATGCGCATGAAATTCAGCGCGCCTGCAAGCGAAATCTGAGGGGAAATGGCACGGCTGGGCTGGCAAAGCTTGGGATTTCCGTCTGGAGCTTGTGAAAACTTTCACAAACGGCTTGAGACTGGGGCGGGGGATGGCATCTTCGCGCCGTTCCCCATGGTCACTGACAACAATTCCACTGCCCACGCGGCCTACGATTCGAAGATCGAGGGCAATGTGATCGTCACTCGCGTGGATGCCGCGATGAACTGGATGCGCAAGAATTCGATGTGGCCGATGCCGATGGGCTTGGCTTGTTGCGCGATCGAGATGATGGCTTCGGCCTGTTCGCGCTTTGACCTTTCCCGTTTCGGGATGGAGGTGATGCGTTTTTCTCCGCGTCAGGCGGATGTGATGATCGTTTCCGGAACGGTAACCTACAAGATGGCGCTGGCGGTGAAGCGGGTCTGGGACCAGATGCCTGAGCCGAAATGGTGCATCGCGATGGGCGCGTGTGCTTCGAGCGGTGGAATGTATCGCAGCTACGCGGTGCTTCAGGGGATTGACCAGCTGATTCCGGTGGATGTTTACATTTCCGGTTGTCCTCCGCGCCCGGAAGCATTGATTGCCGGCCTGATGAAATTGCAGGATCAAGTCGCCAAGGAGCCTGCTTTGGCCAACCAGAAGAAGGAATTCTTCGAAGAACTCTCCTCCTAATTCACGATGTCCTCCGCTCATGATATTGAAGCCCTCAAGGGTAAATTTGGTGACGCTGTGACGGGAACGATTGAGTTCCGGGGTGAGCAGACGATCTGTGTGTCTCTTTCGTCGCTGCACGAGGTGCTGGCGCATGCGAAGAATGAACTCGGCTATGATTTTCTGCTCGATGTCGCGAGTCTGGACCACTTCGGCGAGGATCCTCGTTTCGAAATGGTCTATGAGTTGACGACACTCGACGACTCCAAGCACTTGCGCGTGAAGTCGAAAGTGGCTGAGGATGAGAAGGTGCCAAGCGCCACGGATCTCTGGCTTGGTGCGGATTGGCACGAGCGCGAAGTTTACGACATGATGGGTATCGGCTTCACCGACCACCCGAACCTGAAGCGCATTCTGATGTGGGAAGGCTATCCTTTCCACCCGCTGAGAAAGGATTTCCCGTTGGCGGGTCGTCCAAGTGAAATGCCGGATGTGGCCTTTAGCGGAGTTGCTCCGCTTGCCGGTGGTCCATTTGTGACCGCTCCGGGTTCGGCGGATGTCGCCAAGCGTGAACCGCGTTCACGTGCGATGGATTGAGCCCTCGATTTTACGTTTTCCCTAACCCCGCCATCTCATGCAGACTCCTCCGATTATGCGTGGAGGATTCATGTCCAAATGGAGCACGATGGGGACCGATCTCATCGCCGCTCGGGTGACGCTCTGCGTGGTAGGCCTGCTGGTGCTGATTCAGTTTGCCATCGAAAGCGTAGGTGGCTTCGTGGAGAACCGGGAGCTTTGTGGGAAGCTGGGGCTGAGTCGACAGGGGCTCGCAAGCGGGGCGCTCTGGCAACCATTTACCCACGCACTGATTCATGGGAACTGGGTGCACTTGATCATCAATGCCTTTGGTTTGCTGGCGATCGGCCCTCGAATTGAGCGGATTGGTGGTGGGCGCTTGTTGCTTGGTCTTCTGGCCTCCGGCTGGCTGATGGGTGGTCTATTTCAGCTGATCTTAAGTGGTGGTCCTGAGCTGATTCCATTGGTGGGGATATCGGGGGGAGTAGCCGCTGGATTGCTGTGGCTAACGGGCGTTTCTCCGGGATCTCGGATGTGGCCATTGCCCGTATCCGGAAGGAATCTGGGTATCGGGGTCATGCTCGCATCGGGCTTTCTGGCGCTGATGAATCCAGTTTTGGGTATTCCAGTGCTATCTGAGTGGGGTGCGGCTGTCGGGAAATATGCTGACGGAGGCGTCTCCCACGCCTGTCATTTCGGCGGGGGATTGCTCGGATGGGGGATGGCACGCTGGGCGCTTAGGCCTCGGGTGAGCCTAGCGAAGCTCCAAAAGGAAAGGGCCCGCCGCGAAGCTGCGGACGGGCCCAATCGTCGTTTGACTCGTTAGGGGCGACTCAGTTGACGTTGCGACGATTGCGGATCTCCTCCAAGCGTTGACGCTGGGCATCTTGGGCTGCCCTTAGGCTTGATTGGCGTTCGGCTTGCGCCGCTGCTGCCCGTTGGCGATTGGCCTCTTGATTTTGTTTGGCTTGTGCATTGATCTCGGCATTGCGAGCACGAACGGCCTCGACACTCGCTTGGCTGCGAGCCCGGGTATCGGCGATGATGGCCTCGCGGCGGTAGTGGTTCTCAGCCGCTCGCGCATCCAGATTTCGCTGGGCCTGGTTCCATGCCGTTGGCTGACCTTGGTAGCGACCGGGCGGTTGTGCTTGGTTCCGAACTGGCTGCCGGGATTGATCCCCGCGGAAGTTGGCTGCCGCTGTGGCCTGATTTCGCTGCCAGCGAGCGACATTGGCATCGTTCCTGACTCGAACCTGATTGGCCCATTCGTAGTTTCTCGCCTGAAGCTGAGCGACTCGGTCCTGCTGTTGACTCAGGATGCGCCCATTGACACTGCGAGGAACGGGGGCATAACCGCTTCCTCCCCAACCGTAGGGGTGGGGGCAGTTGGAAATCGGACGAGGGGTGTAGCCCCGTGGGTAGTATCCGTAAAGGTAGGGGTCGTAGTAGGCGCTCCGGCGGCGATCATAGTAGCAGCGGACAGCCGGGTCGTAGAACCAGTAGTCGCTGCTAGTGGAAACAAAACTCGCACTGATGCCCGTGGTTCCGTAGCTGGTGGCATAGCCACCGTATGAAGGGTCGTAGTAGCACGAGCTGAAAATCGCGGCGGCTGCTGCGATGAGCGCGGATTTGATCAAGCGATTCATATTCATTGCGGTGGGTATGACGGTTCTTTGGAGAATCTATTCACCGGAATCAGGCCGTTGTCTAGAGGTTGGATTGACAGCAGGGCCCCAGGACTCTTTTTTGGGGTAGCCCTGCGGGGATTCTATGAGCAAACCTATCCTTGTTACCGGAGGAGCCGGATATATCGGCTCCCATACCGTCAGACTTCTCGCCTCGCAGAACCGCAAAGTTGTCGTCTTGGACAACCTCGCCTACGGACATCGCGACGCGATCGTCGATGAGGGGGTCGAGCTTGTGGTTGGTGATGTTGGTGATCGAGCGTTGCTGGAGAAGCTTTTTGATGAGCACGGCTTTGAGGCGGTGGTGCACTTCGCAGCCTTTGCCTATGTCGGCGAGTCCGTGACCGATCCACTCAAATACTACCGAAACAACACCGCTGAGCCGCTGACTTTGCTTGAGACGATGCAGGCAAAGGGCTGCAAGTCCTTCGTGTTTTCCTCAACCTGTGCGACCTACGGGGTTCCGGATGCGATTCCGATTGTTGAATCCAACAAGCAGGACCCGATTAATCCCTACGGCCGAAGCAAGCTGATGCTGGAGTGGGTTTTGCGGGATTGTGAGTCCGCTTGGGGCTTGAAAAGCGCTTGTCTGAGGTATTTCAACGCGAGTGGATCGTCGGCCGATGGAAAGATTGGTGAAGACCATGATCCGGAAACCCACCTGATTCCTCGGGTGCTGATGGCCTTGAAAGGTGAAATTTCCCACGTGGATGTCTTTGGCACGGATTATCCGACGCCTGACGGAACCTGTATTCGCGATTACATCCACGTCGAGGATTTGGCCGATGCTCACGCCAGGGCCATCGACCATCTCGCTGGAGGTGGCGATTCGATCCGCTGTAATTTGGGGACTGGTGTCGGCGTTTCCGTCAAGCAGATCATTGATGCTGCTGAGGAGGTGACGGGTCAGAAGGTGCCGGTCAAATATGGCCCGAGGCGTGAAGGCGACCCTCCGCAACTTCTTGCAGACCCGAGGCTTGCAAAGGAAATGTTGGGCTGGGAGGCTAGCCGAAAGGACGTTCGTGAGATGGTCAAGGGCGCCTGGGCCTGGATGAATGGCCCCAATGCCGGTCACTTTGAAAAATAATCTGATGCTGCGTAATCGCGATGTAATCACATTCTTGCTTGCCAACTCGGCTTGTTGGGGGCACTTGTTTTGAAAGCCAAATTTGAGATGAAAAGAACCTCCGCCTACCCAAGAGCAGGTTTCACCTTGGTGGAATTGCTTGTCGTTATCCTCATTATCACCGTGCTGCTCACCCTCGGCGCAGCAGGTTTCCGCAATGCTGGTGGGAAAGGCGTGAGCACGGCAATTCCTTCCACGGAGGCGATTTTCGACGAAGCCCGCTCGGTGGCCGTTGGCAAGGGCACGAGGTCGCGAGTGCTGATCGACATCGATGACCCCAAGATCGAAGGGAATTATCTGAGGCGGATGTTCGTGATTTTTGAGAAAACCGACGATAATGGCGACCCCATTCCCAATGCATGGGAGCTTTCGGGCAAGGCCTATATCTTCCCAGCGAAGACCTATTTCAGCCGTCAGTATAGCAAGAAAAATCACAAGTCGCAGTCTGGTAATCTGGACACGATGACGCTCAACGGAGTGTCCGGCATGTATAATTCAAAAAAGGCGGGGTATCTCTACTACGAGTTCAATTCCGAGGGCATTTGCACGACAGGATTGAATGGTGACGGTTACGATGCCCCTAGCTTCGTGATTGGTAGCGGAGCTCGCGGCAAGGGCCAGGAAGAGCCGAGAACGACCAGCGAGGGCCGTCGGGACTTCGGTGGATTTGTGATCTGGCGTAACGGGGCGACTTCCGTCTTCCGCAATCCTACCCAAATCATCGGTTCTGAAGAACCCACAACTTTCTGACACATGAAAACCCCAAGTAGTTCAAAAGCCCGCAGGGGTTTCACTTTGATGGAGACGGTCATCGCGATTGGAGTGCTGGCATTGCTGCTCACTGGATTCCTCGCGGTGTTTGCTCCTGCAACAGCTGGTATTCGTAAGGCGGTCAGTATTCAGGAGGCAGACCGTCTGGCATTTGCCTTGCAGAAGGAACTGGTGCTGCTGAGAGGCAATGCGTCAGAGCAGAAAACCGGGTTCGAGAAGGCCTACGATTGGATCAAGGGTTCGACGAACAACAACACGGTTCTGCTGGTGTATCAGTATCGCTCCGTGATCGATGGGTCACTTCGCAGCGATGGAACTCCTGAGCCCTACACCTCTGCGGGTGGAGTGGCAGGTCAGGATTTTATCGTTCAGCCGATCGTTCGTCAGAAAAGCGATCCGGAGTTGGAAAAGGATCTTAAAGCGCTGGAGGGTCGGATTTACGCGGCTAAGCTGGTGCAGTTAGTTTTTAATAGTAAAGGTGAGCTTGCACGCGGCAAAGAGGGCGAAATCACATCCCCTGACGGTGGTGCGGGTGGTTCGACGGCAGACGCTTATCCGGAAGCTGTGATCGCGTTCGCCGCCGAGTTTCACATGCTGCCGAATTCCGCCTACAGCTACATCAAGGGGAGCCAATTCAACGTGGCTAAGCTCGATAGTCCGGTCTTTACCCGCAATCTCGCGGTTCGTCGTTGATCCCCCAGAAACCTATTCGCCATGAAAACCTTTTCAGCAAAACCCCGGAAGTCCGGCTTCACCCTTATTGAATTGATGGTGTCGATGGGGATTACCGCCATCATCATCACCGTGCTCGTGACCATCACCGGAGTCGCCACGGATACTTGGACTCGCAGTCGTTCGCAATTGCGCGCCTCCCGTCAAGCGAAGGTGCTGATCGACACGATGGCCAAGGACTTTGAATCCTTGGTTTCGCGCCGTGGGGACAACATGGAGTGGCTCTATGTGTCCATGGATTCGGGGGCTAATCTTCCGCAAGTTGTGAAGTCAGGAAACGGTAATTCCAATGTCGCTGCATTTACCTTCTTCACGGCCGCCACGGACCGCTACAACGGACAGATCGGGCAAGCGTCGGATGCTGGAGGTGATGTGTCTTGTGTCGCTTATCGGATGCGCTTTCAGGACCCCATCGAAGGGGGCTCTGGTGACAAGGACACTTCCACCTTCGTGGTTTATCGGAGTCTCATTAATCCGGACGAAACCTTTGAAAAGTTGTTGGGAGAAGAGGATCTTCGTGCCGCGTTTTCATCATTTGAAAATGGCGTGGATGACGAGGCAAATTTCATCTGCGAAAACGTTTTCCAGATCACGGCAACCTTCTTGGTTGAGGTCACTACGGATGGAGGCGCTGGCGGATCTGCCAGGCTTGAAACCGCCCGGGTCACTCTGGATAGCTCATCAACTAGCGGTGAATTCCGACTCCTAGGTAGTGGAATCAAGGTTCAAAATGCCGAGCTCGGCACCTATACTGAGGAAGAGATAGCTGCTGGTCGTTTGACGGGTGTTGAGTTGAGCGTTTCGGTGCTTTCCGATGCTGGCATGATTCGCCGCAATGCCGCGGAAGGGTTGAGCGATAAGGATTACGCACGCCAGTCATTCAACTACTCTCGTGTGGTTGATGTTCCCGGGAACTGAGGATTTGAATCACAGCGTTTGCCGCAGGTGCTCGATCGCCTCGGCAAGATCCTCCTGAGTCACGGTGTCTGCCAAGTAAGCGTCACCTGCTTGGCGAAGGAGGACGAAGCGGATGGCTCCGGCGGCAAACTTTTTGTCGCGGGACAAGCGCTGAAGGATCGTGGAGGATGCGATTTTTTCGGGTATGACAAGTGGGAGTCTGAAGTGTTCGAGAAGTTTGAGCACGGCGCGGGCACCTTCATCGCCTAATCCCGAGCGTTTCTGACTGAGGAAGAGAGCCGCGCGGAGACCAAGCGAGATGGCTTCGCCATGGAGCATCTCACCATAGGGGACAGCGGCCTCGATGCCGTGTCCGATGGTGTGTCCGAAGTTCAGTAGCGCCCGAGTGCCTGCGGTTTCGAGTTCGTCCTCTTCCACGATTCTCGCCTTGATGGCAATGTTGCGCGCAATGAGGTCGGCAGGAACGTCAGGTGAATCCGGGTCAAGTCGCGCGAGTTCGCTGAGCATGGCGGCGTCGCGAATGGCAGCGTGCTTGATCACTTCGGCAAAGCCTTCACGGAATTCACGAGAGGGAAGGGTGCGTAGGGTTTCGGGGTCGACGAGGACCAGACGTGGCTGATGAAAGGCGCCGACGAGGTTTTTTCCTTCGGGGAGGTTGATACCGGTCTTGCCTCCGACCGATGAGTCGACCTGAGCAACGATGGTTGTGGGAATCTGGACGAAAGGAACGCCGCGATAAAAGATGGCGGCGACGTAGCCTGCGAGATCTCCGACGACTCCGCCTCCCAGCGCGATCACCAATGAGCTGCGATCATGGCCGGCCTGGGCAAGTGAGGAACAAAGCGCAGCGGCCTGGTCGAAGGACTTTGAGGCTTCGCCTGCTGGAATGACATGTCGGCTCACTTCAATGCCAGCGGCCTTCAGTGAGGCGGCCAAGGTGTCGCCGTGATGGGGGTCAACATGACTGTCGCTGATGACGGCGGTTTTGGTGCCGGCGCGCAGAGCGGCGATTCGCTCCCCGGCTTGTGACAGGATTCCATTTTCGACGACGACATCGTAGGAGCGTTCGGCGAGATCGACATGGACGGTAGGCATGGGCGACAGAATGGCGATTCGAGGATGGGATGCAACTCTGACGCGCGATCTAACGAGATCGTTGCTGGTGCCATTCCCGGGTGTCCGGGAAAACGAGCTGGGCGAGGGGGCGGTCGGCGAGTTCGAAGCTTTTGACGATGTCTTCGAGCAAGGCAAGGGAGGCGATGGTGTCGAAAAGGGCGTCGTGCCAGCTGCCTTTGGGCGCGAGCTCCCGAATACGGGCCTCGAGATTGCGGCCGATGCAAAGGGCAGAGAGTGAATGGTCGGGCAGTTCGGGCCACGCGGCGCGTGCGAGCAGCAGCGTGTCGACCCAGGGCCCGAAGCCATGGCCGGGGAACGCACGGAGGAAACGTTTCTCGGTGCCTTTTCCGTGAGCAACGACGACGGCGTCACCGAGGCGCTTTTTCACCACCGGCCAGAGTTCGAGGAGGGAGGGCGCGCCGATCAAGTCCTCATCCCGGATGCCGTGAACCTTTTTTGCCGACCAGGTGATTGGACTCGTGGAGCTGAGGTAGGAAACGAATGGCTCGGTGTGACCGGTGCGGATCGACCATTCTGCCAATCCAATCTGGACCGGGACGTCGGTCTTCCCGCGTGCCGCACCTGCCGACTCGAAGTCGATCCCGGCAAAGCGAACTTGGCAAATGGGGGTATCCGGCGTCACGGGAGAAGCGATGCATTCGCCGTGGGGAAAAGGAAGTTCTTTCCTGTAAGGTGATCAAAAGGTCTCGCAGAGACTGGACGAGGCAAGAAAGGCTCTCTCGAGCGAGCCTGCACCGGGAGTTCTGTGAAAGTATTCTATGATCCCGGGCTTGCCATCGCGGCGGGCCTTGCGAAAGGTCCGCTTCCGCAATGCCGGATCGACGAACACCATTTTGGCTGTGGCCGAATCTGTTGAGCCTGGACGCCCCGCTGGTCGCGGTGGCGTGGCTTTTCATGTTCGCGCGTGCGTGGCGGGTCGACTTCCACCCGTGGCATGCCTATGCGGCGCTTGGGTTGACGGTTTGGGTCATCTATGTGGTGGACCGCTTGATCGATGTCAGGATGCGCCCGGCCGATGACCCGACGCTTGGTCTCAGGCACCATTTTCATAACAGGCATTGGAAAAAGTTCTCGGTGGGCGCCCTCCTGGCGATAATAAACGTGCTGTGGCTGACGCTCACGTATTTACCTGTCGAAATCATCGGCTACTCGATCCCGATCATCTTTTTGGTTGGAGCGTTTTTCGCCTTGGTGGTGCTGGTGCCGTCAACCCGCGACATTCCCTACTGGAGGAATATCGTGGCTGGAATGACTTTCGGGACGGGGACTGCCTTGGCAGCCCATGTTTATGTCCCGACCGAGCCGTTCTGGGACATGATGCAGAGCCGGGAGGTGATCAGTTTTGGCGTGCTTTGCGTGCTCAATATTTCGGCGATTCATCTATGGGAGCATTCGAGGCGTTCGGACGATCCGGAGGTTCGGGCTGCGGATGAGATCAGTTTGACCTTGCCGCTGATCCTGCTTGGAGCGGCTGCCTTGTGGTTTGCCTTCCAGGATAATCCGGGGATGTTTGGTGGTACGGTCGCCGAGACGGAGTCATTAACCCGACCGTTCTTTTACGGAGTGCTGGTTTCAGCGGCTCTACTGCAAGTGATCAATCGAACCCGGGATCGCTATTCGATGGATGCATTGCGGAGTTTGGCGGATGCCGCGATGATTGTGCCGCTGCCTTTTTTCATTGTTTTCGCGGGCAATTGATCGGCGCTTGCGGGGCGATAGGGGCTTCCCTAGCTTCGCCGTTCCATGACCAAGGCGCTTGAAGTAAAACGACCGGTTTTCCTGATCCTCGGAGCACCGGGATCGGGAAAGGGAACTGAGATCATCGCAAAGATCGTGACCTTGCCCGTCGATCGGAATACCGCAGATCATATCGTCTAATGGAACATCCACGAATCGTCTTTCTAGGGACCGGTGAAATCGCCATTCCGGCCTTTCGATTTCTTATTGAAGAAGCTCCGTGCCCTGTCGCGCTGGTGACGCAGCCGGATCGGCCGGCCGGGAGAAAACGCGAACTCAAGCCGCCACCGATCAAGGAAGTGGCGGTGGCCGCAGGCATCCCCGTTTTGCAACCCGAACGGGTGAAGGAGGAGGGTGCGCTGGAAGCGATCGAAGCTTTGAAGCCAGATCTGATCGTGGTGATGGCTTATGGTCAGATTCTTCCCAAGCGGCTGATCGAAATGGCTCCGCTCGGCTGCGTGAATCTTCACGCCTCCTTGTTGCCGAAATACCGCGGGGCGGCCTGCATTCAGGCCGCGATGGATGCGGGTGACTCGGTCACGGGGGTAACGCTCATGCATGTCGTTCCCAAGTTGGATGCCGGCGATGTGATTCTTGCGAAGGAAACACCGATTCGTGACGACGATACGGGTGGCACCCTCCATGATCGCCTTGCCGACGTGGCGCGGGAAGCGCTGAAGGCGGGTCTGCCGTCTTTGCTGGATGGATCGGCTGGAAGGACGAGTCAGGAAAGCATGGGGGAGGTTTCCCATATTTCGAAACTCGATCGCGAGGACGGTCGCATCGACTGGTCCTGGCCTGCTGAGCGAATTGAAAGGCGTCTCCGAGCCTATGACCCGTGGCCAGGATGCTTCACGACCTATGACGATGGCTCAGGTCCCAAGCGCTTGAAGGTCTTTCCGGCCAAGCTCGGCGATGGTTCGGGGCAGCCGGGAAGCATGACGGTCGTGGATCGTCAGGTCAGGGTCGCTTGCGGAGATGGGCTTCTCCTTCTTGGTGAGGTGCAGGCCGATGGATCCCGCCGGATGCCGGCGATCGACTGGAGCAGAGGATGGAAAGGTCAATCCGTAACACGTCTCGATTGAAAGTCGCTGTTCTTCGTGCCACCCTTTTTCCTTTCGTCATGAAAGCTCTCCTCGTCTCCGCGGCATTTCTTAGCCCGCTCGCCGCCACTACCATCTCGGTGGTTCCGATCTTTGAACCAGTCAGCCTTCATGAAACGGATGTTGATGAAGTGATCACCGACACGGGTGAGGCACTTCAAGCGACGGTGGTTTCGCGTCCGATGGCTCTGACTGGAGCCTTTCCTGAGACTCTCATCGAATCGATCCGTACGCCGCTCAAGCTTCCGACGAACAATCCGAATTACACAGTCGAAGAGGCAAATCTACTGGTTCTTTGCATGATTGGGATTTCGGCGGAGGTGACACAGGACGGGCTCTTGGTGAAATTTGATGTCTCCAAGCTGGAGATCCCGGAGGGTGTCGATCTAACCGTTCGTCAGGTGCTCAAGCTGGGAATCGTTGCCGTGCGCAAGACCTTGGAAGTTTATCAGGCTCCCCAGTCCGACACCTTGGTCATTCGGATTCGCATCACGGGGACAGACGAAGGGACGGCATCTCTGACAGAACTGGATTCGCAGTTTGAGCTGGGGGGAGCTTAGTCAATCGACGGCTCACTCGAATCGTGTTGGTTCAGGCTTTCGGTGCTGAACTTGGGTTGTGGTGCTTTTTTCAAGAGTCTCCGGTGGCCATGATCCGTGTAAAAGCACCTTCTTGTGGTTTTTGCCCTTTCCCGGAGGTCGGTGGATTGCTTTGATCCAAGCCACATCGCATGAGTTCTGAAGAGCCTTCCACAAGACGCCGCGTTATCCTGAAATTGAGCGGTGAAGCCCTCCGGGAATCGGGGAGCCGAGACAATATTTCGCCAGAGATCGTTGATCGCATCGCCAACGAGGTGAAGGAGGCGATGGAGACGGGCCAGGTGGAGTTGGGGATCGTCGTGGGCGGTGGAAATTTCTGGCGTGGAGCATCGGCGAGTGCCCGCGGCATGGATCGCGCGACGGCGGATTATGTCGGCATGCTGGCCACGGTCATGAACTCACTCGCGCTGCAAGGGGCGCTGGAACATAAGGGAGTCCCTTGTGTCGTTCAGTCGGCCATTGAAATGAAGAACGTGGCTGAAACGTTCATTCGTCGGAAAGCCGCGAAGCAACTCGATGATGGCAAAGTGGTGATTTTCGCTGCTGGAACGGGAAGCCCGTTCTTTTCGACCGATACGACCGCGGCCCTCCGTGCCAGCGAAATGGGAGCCCATCAGGTGCTCAAGGCGACGATGGTCGATGGCGTCTATGACGCTGACCCGAAGAAAAATCCCGATGCCAAACGCTTCGAACGCGTCAGTTTCCAAGAATGCATCACCCGCCAGTTCAAGGTGATGGATGCGACGGCTTTCAGTCTCTGCATGGACAACAAGATTCCGATTGTGATCTTTGATCTGGGCAAGCACGGGAATGTCACGGAAGCCATTCTTGGAGCCGATGTCGGCACCGTGGTCGATTCCCAAGGCTGAACTTTTTTGGAGAACCCTAAATACCGAACTGTCATGGACCCCGCTGAAGCCATTCTTGAAACTGAAGTTGCAATGCAAAGTGCCGTGGAGCATTTGGTGCACGAATTCGCCTCCGTCCGCACGGGTAAGGCATCGCCTGGTCTGATTGAAAATCTTGACGTCTTTGTTCGCAGTTACGGCAGCCAGATGAAGTTGAAGTCACTTGCGGTGATCAGCTCGCCCGAGCCCCGTATGTTGGTGGTCTCACCCTTCGATCCGGCTACTACACCCGAGATTGAAAAGGCGATTCGCGAGTCCAAGCTGGGTCTGAATCCTGTGGCTGCG
>Ga0100399_1001534_pt1 | contig 16981 bp, 19 predicted proteins | sample CryGeymeta201523_FD_81545 | JGI IMG/M metagenome (GOLD analysis project Ga0100399, IMG submission 81545) | Groundwater microbial communities from Crystal Geyser aquifers in Utah, USA - Crystal Geyser metaG 2015-23 | ecosystem: Environmental > Aquatic > Deep subsurface > Groundwater | place: USA...
ACCGGCACTTCTTTCAGCACTGGCCCCAGTGACATTCGTCTATGTTCTGGGTCGACATTCTCGACCAAGACTTCAATTGGTTCGCCACTCTTTAGTTCGCCAAAGGAAGCTAAGCGCGAAACATGGATTAGTCCGTCAACTCCAGGCTCAAAGTTCACAAACACACCAAACGGAGCCGATCTAGACACTATACCCTTCACAGTCGTCCCTGCCCCATACTTCTCAGCTACCAAGCTCCACGGGTCAGCCAAAAGTTGTTTCATCGAGAGATTCAGTTTCCCTGTCCCCTCCTCTACTCCCAACACTTTCACTTCGACTTTGTCGCCTACTTTGAGATATTTATGGATATCCTCTACTTTCTCCCATGAAATCTCAGAAATATGTACGAGCCCCTCGACCGTAATGGTCTCTTTGCCTGCCTGCGCAGGCAGGCCAGAGGTCACAGGTACCGCTACAAACGCCCCAAATGAGAGTACTCCAGTCACACTACCTGAGAAAGTATTACCTACCTTGACGGCCTTGAGTGCCGACTCACGTTGCTCCATCACAGCTGCTTCCGACACGTGTTTTTCTGAGAAAATTAACCTGTTTTTCTCCCTATCTACCTCTATTGGTTTGACTGCAATATCTTTCCCAACCAAAGCTTGCAAAGCCCCTGCATAGCTCGCCCCAAACTGGCTAGATGGGATAAAGCCTCGCAGTCCCTGCCACTTTACGATCATCCCACCCCTATTTAATTCAACTGTCTTGACGACCACCTCTTTCTCGTTCTTAAGGTAATCATCTAGCATCGTCCAGAGCTTATCAAACATCGCGCGCTTGAGTGACAAGAGAATTTGTCCTCTCTCGTTTTCATCTGATGCTACATATACATCTATCTCATCTCCTACCTTGATGGTCTCGATAAATTCTTTGGCAAAATCATACTCGCGCTCAGCCACAATCCCCTCAGTCTTAGCTCCAATATCTACCATCACCATCTTACGGTTCACCCCTGTCACGAGTCCTTTGATGGTCTCACCTTTTTTCGGCACCGAAAGCGTATAGTCAGAGGTAGCTAACAACTCCTCCATCGTCGTTGGTTCTTTTGCAATTACTTTATTTTTAGTCATATCAAAAAATCTCCTTTCATGAGATAAAGCTATTGTACCTCAGGGAAACAATTCTCACAACTAATTCACAGCACCCGGGATCAAATCACTTGGTTGAATCAGATACACATCAGTTGGTACTTGCCTCGCAATGACCAGGTAACGCACCATCACAATCAAAGCGCCGATTCCCACCGCCAAAACTAACATTCCAAAGAATTGATTTCTCATTATTCCCTGTTTTTTGGGTATCACTATTTTTTTCTTCATTGACATACCCCACTCACTGCAGTCTTGCCTGCTGGGCAACATAGTTTCACCGTTGGTTTCTGCGCCGACCCCGTGTAGCAACCAGTCCCACCCTCGAGAGTAACCTCTCCCGTCCCAATGGGTGCGCAATACTTATACATTTTCCTACCGGACACAATATTAATTGGTTGCTCTGTCCCATATTTACATGCGCCTTTTAAGGCGACCGTATAGCAATCTTCCCATTTAGTAGCCTTACCCGCATATTTCATCCCCACAGGACACTTCCTGCCAGCTAGTCCTGGTGCACATTTGTGCATCCCAGCAATACTAATTGGCTTGGGTTTCATTGTCTTATTCACCTTATCAACCAACATATCACTGGTAATTGTTTTTTGGTCAAACATAAGTCCAGATTGGCAGGCATCACTACGAAATGCCCCCGCCCAACTCCGCAACTGTATCGCCATTGCCCGACATCCAGCTTCCGTTACCCCTGGTTTTGCTCCCGCTGGATTCATGGTCTGGCACGAAGCACCTGAAGTCGGTGTACTTAGTGGTTGGTTCACACATCCACCTTTAGTTTCCTCACTCTCTCCACACACAGGGAGCCCCTCTTTGCGCTCAAAATCAATCTGGTCTATCTCCGGATCAGCATACATCCATTCATTCGCCTTAAATGTCCAGTATTGAGCCACCATTGCGCCAATCGCCACCACCGTCATGACCACTACTCCCCAGAGTGCAAACTTATATGCACCCATCCAAGGTGTAGTTTTCTTACTCTTCTTAACTTTTTTCATACCCCAGCTCCTTTTTATTCTGTTACTTACTCCACTATGAAACATTTCTATGGATATTGCAAGCCCCGATGATTCCCCCACCCACCATGATTCCATTTTCATCATAAAAAACCGCGCTCTGCCCCTCCGCTACCGCAAAAACTTTCTTTTTCAAACTGACTTTTCCATCTTTTATCATTTCCACCTCCACTAGTTCTCCGAGATTCCTGATCCTCACCCATAGCTTCCGTGTCATCCCGACCAACGTGGAGGGATCTATCTTAAAGTTATTTGTCATCGCCTCTCCCCACTCTCCCACAATCAGTTGGTTCTTCTCTTTATCTTTTCCAATTACATATAGCGGTCTCATCTCTGCTGTCTGACTTTTTGGGTTCATCTCCCACCCCCCTCTTTGCCCGATGGTATAAAACCACAATCCTCGATGTTCCCCAATTTTATGACCTGCAGGGCCTGGCCCTGCAGGATACAAAACAACATCTCCTTTTTTCTCTCCTAGTCTATCTTCAAGCAACTTACTCACGTTTACCTCTCCCATAAAACATATCCCCATCGAATCCGGCTTCTCTGCCGTCACCAATTTCAGCTCTTTGGCTTTTGCCCTCACCTCGCTCTTATCCATCTCTCCCAGCGGGAACAAGATATGTGCCAAGTGATCTCTTGGTATCTGCCAGAGAAAATATGATTGGTCCTTACTCTCATCCCTTGCACATTGTAGTTTGAAGGATAGTTTGAAGGAGTCTCCTTGTAGATCCCTACGAGGAGACTCCTTGTAGGTTGCAATTCGCGCATAATGCCCCGTCGCTACATAATCAAATCCATTCTCCATTGCATAATCATAAAAAATTCCAAACTTGATCTCGCGGTTACACATCACATCTGGATTAGGTGTCCTTTCAGCCTCATATTCGCGATAAAAATATTCAATTACTTTTTCTTTATATTCTTCCCGAAAATCCAACACTTCAAAACTAATTCCCAATTTCAGTGCTACTTTAAGCGCATCTTTTTTGTCTTGATCGGTGCGACATCCTGGTGTGTTGTAACACTCTAGATATACTCCGTGGACTTCGTATCCCTGCTCCAAAAGGAGCGCCGCCACCACCGAGCTATCTACTCCACCTGACAATCCCACAACTACTCGCTTATTATCTGACACTGTGTCCCTCCGAAGTTCCCCTTGAACGAAGGGGGATATCTGGCATTTTACGGTTTGACGCCCATATTCACAAGTGTCATAATAAAAGTATGAAATTCTCCGATGATCAAATCCAACAGCTCAAAGAACTTATGAATACAATGTTTGATAAAAAACTCAAACCGATCAAGAGAAAGCTCAACTCCATCGAAAAAGATCTAAAGTGGACTATGCTACGCTACGACACTCGTCTTGTGCACCTCGAAAATCATTTTTCTCACCCACCTGGTCGCGCCGACAACTAAATCTACTCCACCACGACCGCAAAACCCGACAGATCCAACCATCCAATCAACATCTTCTTACTCATCCTTGACCTATCCGTGATTGAGATCCTCGACTTGACCTTGCGCCCAGATAGATAATATGTGATCCCCACCACCTTGCGTTTTTTCTTACCTAGTGAGTTATAAAAACTAGATTCATACAACACGTTATCCACACTCATCAGTCCCAAATCTTCTGCAACCCTGATATCCAAGCTAGAGATATCCGCCCCCGTATCTATCTTGGCCATTAGTTTTTCCCTATGCCCGTTAAGTCCTACTATCTCGATTTCTTCATACCTTCCCACACTCTTTCTCCCCAGACCTTTCTCTGCTAGTTTGGGATCGGCAAACAAAGCTTGGGCTACTCTGATTCCGTGGCGGGGCGAAACTATCTTGAGCCCTTTTACCCGTGCAAGTCGCTCTTTAAGCCCAGCTCTATTGGCAATTTGGATCTTGAGTCCTGGTTGAGCATTGACCTCTAGTATCATCGGGGTAGAATTATCTCCGTCTGGTTGGAGCACTATATCGCACGCCATATACCCAAGCCCTATTGCTTCAGTCGCCACAATCGCGGTCGTTAGTATTTCTTCCCATTGCGGGATCTGGATATTGGCCAACTTTCGTCTCGTCCCAGGAAAAAAATCGGTCGCCTTCGCGTGATGCACACCGTAAGTCGTGATACCTGTCGCAATATCGATCCCGACAGCTGCCGCGCCCTGAAACAGATTGGCCCTCCCCCCCGATTCTTCCGTCGGTAGTCGTACATAGCTCATGATCGGGATCCGGTTAAATACAATCACTCGGATATCAGGGGTACCATGGTAGCTATATTTCTCAAATATCGGGTGCACTCGTACTCTTTCTTCGATATATGCGATATCAGATACATCATCCATCGAGTAGCGCCCAGCCAAAATATCGGCTATATGTAGTCTCAGATCATCCACTCTCCAGATTTCACCCGTCGAATCTATCCACTCTCCCGCAAACTCACCCTGTTTCTCAATCACGATTATCCCCTGCCCCCCAAGTCCATTATTGGGTTTAACCACAAAATCAGTTTTTAACTTCAAAAAATCAAACTTCTCCAAAATCTCCATACTATTGATGATTTCAAATGTCTCCGGCACTCTTACCTTGGCCTGTTTTAGCGTCTTTTTGGTAAATAGTTTGGAGTTGGCGATCGTCTTCCCTATCCGACTATTGTAAACAGATGTATACAAATGATTTCTGGAGTTGAGTCCCAACACATCGCGTATTTTCATAACGCTCACTCCTCTTCATCTTCCTTGACTATCCCCCGATACATCAGATATTCGCTCAGCCTGAGCCCTGTGTATCTCCCCATAAACACATCAAATATTCCCACGCCAAAATACACGATCTCAGGATAAAGTAGTACCACTCTTTGTACACTCTCCCATCCCAAAAGTAGTGAGATTAAAATAGCCAAAAGAAAGGTCTCAAGGATCAAATCACGCGCTTCTTTTCCACTCCTGCCCTGCTGAATGTCGATAAACGTCTCAGCCAGTAACATGAGGATCAGAATCGGGAAGATTCCCACACTCACCACTCCTGCGACATTAAAGATCGACGCTCCCCACAAAGCCAAGAATACTGATCCAGATACTATCCACAAAAGGAGTGCGAGGCGTGGCAAGTACTGTAGCTTGAGGTGTTTGAGGATAATGCGAGCGACAGTTGCCACACTCAAAATCACCAAAAACAAGATCACCCCACTCCAGACACCAGTTGCTAGGAAAGCCACAGATAGTAGAGCTGGGGTGAGTATTCCTACTCCCCTCATCCCTATCAAGTGACGAGCTGCCGCCACGATGGCCACAACCAGTGGGAACAACAAGATCAACACGACCGTATTTACCGGCACATCTTTTGCCACAGCCGAAGCCACAGCATGACGCAAAAAGTTATGCCAAGTCAGTGGGCCCGTTGGGTTCTCTTCCAAGACCTTCTCGAGTTTACTCTTTACCTCTACCGTTGGCTGGGTGATATCTACTTTAGGCATTGGTGACTCAATTATTTCACTAGACATAGTGGCGTCAGGTGGCACAACTTGTGCATGAACCGGTCCCACCAACACCGACAAAAAAACAACCAACAAAACCAGGATCTTTTTTACCATGACACGTATTATATCAAAATATAGCTTACAGCGCCGCCTCGAGTGCACTCCAAGGCTGAGCCCCCTCCACCACCTTGTCATTCACAAAGAAGATCGGAGTTGCCCCAAACCCAAGCGACTGCACAAAAGCCGTGTCCTCTGTTGGTTGTCCCGCATATTTCCCACTATCTAAACAGCTTTGGAGTTTAGCGCTATCGAGCGAGTTCCCCATCAGTGTCACAACCTTACTCGACTGAGCAATATCATTTTTTACCACATCATTCAAGAGATCATATCCAGCTTTTGTCATGAGCTTGTCGTGCGCTTCCCAGAATTTGCCTTGATCATAGGCACAATAGAGCGCTTGTGTCCCCACCTCTCCCGCTCCATGTCCCGACGCATAAAAAAAGATAAAGCTAGCTTGCCCAGCATCTACCATCTTCTTGATCTCAGGTACTGGGGCGATGTACGTCCCGCCATCTTTGACCATCTTAAACTGCGTACTAGTATTATTAAGCTCAGGATGGAGGCCTGCCGCAATATGACAATAGGGACAAGATGGGTCGGATACTTCCGCAATGATAGTCTTGGCATTCTTATCACCGAACGTAATATGTTTCCCGTCAAACTTCTCTTTGATTTTGTCTAGATCTACTGTTGTAGGCGTAGTTTGTGCTGCAGTTGTCTCCCCCGCTACTTGTGCCACTTGGTTTGGTACACCTTTCTCCAGATACTCCGTCTTTGTCTTATACACACCCAAAAAATAAGCCCCAACTACCAGGAGTATCACCATCACATATTGTGTAATTGCCTGCTTCATTCCCATACTATACCAGTCGCCCTCCCAAAAACCAACCCCCACAATCTATATCAAACTCTCATCGACTCGACAATATTCTCAGTCTGTCCTTGATTTGACAAAAAGTAGTAAAAGTAATAAATTATTACTTATATGCTTAACTCAATCGCCACGAGCAACGCCAAACATCAAGTCGTTATTCCTGGATTTGCCAGGAAATCGCTTGGGATCAAGGGGCCAGTCCAATATTTTGTCACAGTCACACCTGATCAAAAAATCACTTTTGAACCATTTACTGACATTCAAATCTCTCAAAGAGCCAAAAATCTTGCCTATCTCAAAATTCTCAAGTCTACTCAAGGAGCTTGGGCTGGCGACGACTGGCCAGATACTGAAGCTAAACGAAGGAAAATTGAAATTTCTGCAGCCAAAAAACTCAAAAACTCATGGTAATCCTTTTCGACACCAATATCATTATCGATCATTTAAGACTCAAGGGTAAGAACTCGGTTCAGTATAACTTGATCAATAACCATTTAGATGACTCATTTTCGATATCTACAATTACAATACAAGAATTATTTGCTGGAGCAAGCACTCTACACAAATCCCCACTATCCTTGCTCAATCAAACTTTATCGGAGCTCGACATTCTGACATACACGCAAGAAGTCGCAGAGCTTGCTGGAAAAATTATGAGAGACTATCACCCCACCTTTGCCGATGCCGCCCTCGCCGCCACGGCTATCCACTATGGTGCTAGTCTTGCCACACTCAACACCAAGGATTTTTGGGAAATTCCCCATCTCAACCTTCTAAAACTACCTATTTTCTAGTGACATAATGAATTAATTCATTATGTCACTCACACCAGATCTATTTAGTGCGAGATAGACTCTCAATTTTGACCTGCTCCGCCACCGCGTGAGCAATTGCCTCGGCCTGGCCTGGATCAAACATGCTCGGAAGAATTTTATCAACTGTTGGCTCTACAAAGCTAGCCAAAGCGTCTCTTGCCGCCTGCTTCATACCCACCGTCACTTTGGTAGCTTTCGACTCTAGTAATCCCTTAAAAAATCCCGGGAAAATGAGTGAGTTGTTGGCTTGGTTGGGGAAATCCGATCTGCCCGTCCCCACAATCGTTGCCCCACCTTTCTTTGCCTCATCCGGCATAATCTCGGGATCTGGGTTTGCCATGGCAAGCACGATCGCATCTTTGGCCATGGTAGAAACCATCGCAGCGCTCACAATCCCACCCTTTGACACTCCGATAAACGCATCAGCTCCAACCATTGCAGTAGAGAGATCTCCCATCACTCTCTCCATATTTGTTACTTTCGCAAACTTCCCTTTCCACTCTCCACTCTCATTTGTGATGATCCCTTTCGAGTCTAGGATTATCACATCTTTGACGCTTCGCAGTCCTGTTAGTTGTTTCAGTTCTCCATCTACTCGATCAATTGAGAGTAGCATCTGAGCGATTGCTAGTCCTGCGCTCCCCGCTCCCGAGATCACGACTTTCAGATCCTCATATCGCTTCCCCACCACTTTGGCGCCGTTCATCAGTGCCGCAGAGACCACCATCGCTGTCCCATGTTGATCATCGTGCATCACGGGGATCCCAATATTTTGTAGCCTATCCTCTACCTCAATACACAGGGGTGAGGTGATATCCTCTAGATTTATTCCGCCAAAGCTAGGTGCTACAGCTTTCACAAAATTGACTATTTCATCAGCGCTGTGTAGATCAATACACAGTGGGATCGCCTCCACTCCCCCAAACTGCTTAAATAACAGTGCCTTCCCCTCCATCACAGGCATTCCTGCAAGAGCTCCAATATTACCCAGTCCCAAGACTGCACTTCCATCACTCACAACAGCTACCGTCCGTCCTCGCCACGTCAAATCAAACGACTCATTTTTATCTCTTGCTATCTCGCGACATACTTGGGCTACCCCAGGTGTGTACACGAGTGACAAATCGGATTTGTCCTTGACCTCTACCGTCGCGCACACCCCCAATTTCCCCCTATTTTTCCGGTGCAACTCGACTGATTGTTGATATATGTCAGGCATTTTGCCTCCTGCCTGCCGGCAGGCAAGCCAACCATCGCTCAATATCCAGTGCCGCTTGTACCCCCATCCCCACGGCCGTCGCCGCTTGCCGATAACGATGATCGCTGCAATCCCCCGCAGCAAACACACCAGCAACTGATGTCATCGTCGGCCACACCTTCAAGGAGTCTCCTTGAAGGTCAATATATCCGTTTTCGTCCAACTTCACATCTGAACCTTTCAACCATCCCGTGGCTGGAATATGCCCTATGGCAAAAAACAATCCTTCCGCTCCCACTGTTTCCCCATTGATTACCAAACTCTCAACTTTATCTACACCATTGATCTTTTCTACCTCACTATTCCACAAAATTTTTACTGTCGGATTATCCAGTATCCGCTTCTGCATAGCCACACTCGCCCGCAATTTATCTCGTCGCACAACTATAGTCACATTCCTGGCAAACTTAGTCAGCGCCATCGCATCCTCGATAGCAGCGTCCCCTCCCCCCACGACATAAACATTTTTACCTTTATAAAAAGCGGCATCACACACCGCACAAGTCGAGAATCCCTTTCCCCAATATTTTTCTTCCCCCACTCCCAAGAGCCTGGGGGATGCCCCCATCGCCAAAATTACAGCATCAAATTCCTTTTCTCCACTTTCACTCACTAACTTGTGTTTGCCATGAGCCATGAGCCATGAGCCATGAGCTACACTCTCATACATTATCTTTGTCCCAAATTTCTGTGCCTGGCTAGTCATCGCTAGCATCAGTTCTGGCCCAGTCTTCCCCATCACCCCAGGATAATTCTCGATCTCTGTCGTCTTAGTAAGCTGTCCACCAGGCTCTTCTCCTGCATAGATCGTTGTATCTATTTGAGCACGACTGGTATAGATCGCCGCTGCTAGCCCTGCAGGCCCACTACCAATTATTGCTATCTTATGTTTTTTTATTTCCATACCAACTACCAAATACCAGATACTAACTACTAACCTGTTTCAGCAGCTGTTCATACATGGGTCTACCTGCAAAACCGACTTTGCGTGCGATTTCTTTCCCATCTTTAAACAAAATCACGGTTGGGATACTCATTACTCCATACTGTCCTGCTGTGGCCTGATTTTGATCCACATCTAGTTTCCCGATCTTGATTTTCCCGACATATTCATCAGCCAAAGAGTCTACCACCGGCCCTGCCATCTGACACGGTCCACACCATGTCGCCCAAAAATCTACCATCACTGGCTTGTCACTTTTTAACACTTCCTCCGCAAAGTTCTGATCGGTAAATATTTGCGTATTTGTTCCTGTCATATTTATCGCCCCCATGTAGGGGCGGACCCCCGTGTCCGCCCGTTTATTTTAATAATAACCAAATTCCCATGCCCAATAATACCACAGCCAGTGCCAAATGCATCCACTTCTTCGCCTTATGTTCCCACTCCTTCATCTCCACCATCTTCTGCCCTCTCCACATCACTACCAAAACCACAATCAAGGGAAGCACAAACAAGAAATTGTAATAAAGAAAATAAAGCACGACTAGGGGGAAAGCCATCCCCGATTGCGACAGGATTGTGGCTGTCCCCACATAAATAGGTAGGCTACACGGTGTCTCAAGCAGTGTCACCAGTACCCCCAGCAATATGGTCGCTGGATAACTAGTCTTCTCCACTATCCCCTGCAGTCGCTCTTTTGAAGCGGTGGGGATGCGCAGATGTAGTCCACCCTCAATCCCCAAAAAGTCCTTAAACTGGATAGCACCTGCGATCGTCAGTATTCCTCCAATTATCAAATTAAGAATCTTGGCTCCACCCGTCAAATCAAATCTAGAGACAAATGAATATAAACCCAGTCCCACAACCAGATAAGTCACAAATACCGTCCCTATGTACAACAATCCTGTCTTGAGCACTCTCTCGGGTTTTTTGGCAAAAACCAGTAAATATCCCAGGAGCATCACCATCATCCCAATCGCACAGGGATTGATCCCATCCACCAGTCCCGCTACCGTGATCATCGACAACGACAATAGCTGTTCTTTACCTGCTAAATAACACGCAAGCCGTGTACATTCTCCTGCCATCCTTCTATCTTACAATCTATACGGCTGCAAAACCAGCCTGATCAATCCATAACCAACCAAATACACCCATATCGCTGTCCTAGGGGTCCGTCCCCTAGGCTTCAAATACCACATTATTCCAAACAGTATTATGTCGAGTATTGCCTCGACGCTCCACCATGGCAATATCCAAATTTTGTTCACAAACTCTCCGTTTACCCCATTCCCAATTCTCCCGATCGCCTGCGAGAGCGGCAAAGCAGTTGCCATCGCACCCAGCGTTTCCCACGATCTACGATCTACGATCCACCAAGCGACAAATCCCCCTATCAAACCTCCCCAAATACTCATCCCCCCATTCCAGACAGCCACTATCTGTCCTAAGTTTTGACTATAATAGCTCCATAAATCCACAATGTGATAAAGTCTCGCCCCCACAAACCCAAACAGTAAAATCCACGGTGCAACTTTAGCCACTTTTGGCTCTAAATGCTCTGCGATACTATACCCCACCACCCCCGCCAACCCAATAAAAAACCCATACAGATGAAACATACTACCCTACCCAAAAACTAAACACCACAAAGATCGCACTCATAATCCACATAAATACTAGCCTCTCCTCATCTCTTATCTCTCTCTTGATCAACCAAAACAACCGAATATGGAGTCGTCTCGGCTCCCTCTTCTGCAATCGCCACGCATCCGCCAAAATATGGAGCATGAGCCCCATCACCACACCCTTCCCAAATAAACCAGTAGTCGAGGTGAGCGCAAAAAATGATAGAGGCACCCAGATCGCCATAAACAAAGACGAGCGAAAGGTCAATCTCTCTTGTTCCAGTCGTAGCACATCCAGCAAGTTCAAGGCCGTCAAGTATTTTTTTTGTTTAATATACCAACTAAACTGTTGGGATATTTGTGTAGCTGGATAGCTATAGGTATAGACAATGCGATCCGCAAACAAGATCAGGACCCCAAAAACAACTCCCAAAATCCAGAAGGCTGAGTCCCAGATACTCGACCACCCCAGATGTATGACCAATACTACTGTAGCGTAACCTAGTGCCAAAGGGATATGGGACAACAAATACCTTTTCATAAAATCAGTATATAGCAAATGGCAACTGGCACATAGTGAATTACCATGAGCCATAAACCATGCACTATTTACTATTTTTCTTGAGCTCACTCACCTTCCACATAAACAACCTCCCCTTCGACTTAGCATGCTCAGCGTCTACCACAAATGCCCTCGCCGCCTCCAAAATCGCCCTAGGAATCGTCTTGGCCATTCGTATATAAAGTGATTTGTGCGCCAGATCATCTAGATCTATCGCGAGTCGATATCCATAATCCTGAAACTCGCGGGAGATATATTTACCATCGCTCCGCCCCTCAAACTTGGCCAGGATATCTCCCAACAATGTTGGTTGATTAGCCTTGACCATACATCGTCTCCACTTCATCTAATGTTGTGATCTCGTTCACACTCTTGTCATCGCGGAACTTAACAAGGCGCGGAAAACGCAGTGCATAACCTGCACTGTGTGTGGGGGAAACCGTGATTTCATCAGCCGCCACCTCCACCACTATATTTGGTTCTACCCAAACGTCCGGAGTCAGTATTTTTGGCACTATATATTCACCAGGTTTCTGGTCACTCTTTATAGTCTGTAATCTCTCCCCCAGTTCACCAAAAACTTCGTCGGTTATTCCCGTCCCTACTTTTGCCAAAGTTACAATATTTTCCCCCAATTTAACCCCCACGAGAAATGCTCCCAGCGTAAAATCACTTCTCTTCCCTTTCCCCAGATAATAACCCATGATCACAGCGTCTATTGTATCGGCGAGCTTGGCTCGGCTATCCTCACTTTCCTTAAACTTGACCCAGTTAAATCCAGTCCTGCCAGGCATATACTCCCCATCAATTTGCTTGACTAGTGCCCCCTCTAGTCCTGCCTCTAGCTGTTTTTTATGATACTCGCGCAACACATCTGGATCATCTGTTTCGATGTGCTCATCCACCACCAAAACATCTCCTTTGGAAACTGTTTTTACCAAAATCTCTCGTCTTTTTTGCAGTGGTAAATGGATCAGACTTTTCCCATCGAGATACATAATGTCAAACACAAAAAATCGTAGTGGCACACTGCTTTGTGCCTCCACCACCCCATGTTTCCGTTTACGGGTGATAGTCAGCTGGAACGGGACCAATTTACCCGTTTTAGGATCATACCCCACCGCCTCAGAGTCCAGTATCACTTCATCTGCGTTAACTTGATCTGCAATTTTTGTGAGTTCGGGGAACATCGCCGAGCTCTCGTCCAAATTGCGGGTAAACGTTCGCACCTGTCCTCTAGAGAAATGGATTTGCACTCTCGTCCCATCCCACTTTTTTTCCACGTACACCCTCCCCATCTTTGCGATCATCTCGCGCGGTGTCTTGAGCCTCTGGGCGAGCGCCGGGACGATCGGCGTCCCGATAACTACATCAATCTTTTCTGCTGCTTTCTCTGCCCCCCATTCCTTGACCATCTGTGCCAAGACTCCCACATCTGGCCTCTTTTGGTATGCTCGGTCGAGCATTTCGCTATATTCTTTGTTGCCATTTTCTAGGTAGCTCAGGGCGTCTATCACTGTCTTGTCGCTAAACCCCAAACGTAGCTTCCCCGCCACCATTCGGACGATGTACTTTGCGCTGATAGGATCCATCTGCTTGATCAGCGTAGCTACTCCCCTCACTTTCCTCTCTTGGCTCCCACTCCCCGAGTCCTTCGCTATTCTCACTAGTTGTTCATATACCTCACTGACCGTCATTTGAGAATTTGAGAATTTATGATTTGTGATTTTCTCTGCCAGCTCTCCCAAATCCCCTACTCTCTGATACTCCTCCCAACCTACCCCCAGAGCCCGCACGATCAATTTATCGGCCAGATTAAACTCTAGCCTATCAAACGGTGGTCGTAGCTCTCCTAGTGCCAAATAAACCAGTTTATCTACCTCCTCATGACTCGCCTCTTTGAGCATTTCCGCCAAGATTACCGTCTTCTCATTACGCAAACTCGTCTTATCAATTCGCTCAAAATATTCCGCTAGTCTACTAAATTTCATATACTTATTGTACCTCACTGCTCTCCGGCAGGGCCAGGCCCTGCAGGTCTGGATAGTTTGACCTGCGAGGCCTGGCCCTATGGGTACTCAATTCACTCCTTGCCAATCTCCGCAAACTGTGCGTTAATAATATCTAGCACATAGTTAATGGTTAATAGATTATGAATTTACTACTTACCATGAGCTATACACCATGAGCTATAAACCAATATACTCCATCACCAACACCATTCTCAAGAACGTCGGGGTCATCGACTCCGCCTGCGAAGTCATCACTCATGCTCCCCTCGTCCCTGCCTGGGAAAAACGTTTCCAAACCGATGCCCGTGCCAAAATCATCCACCACGGTACTCACCTCGAAGGCAACGATCTAAACCTCAACGAGGTTGAGGAAATTCTTGCTCCCGATCTACCATCTACGATCCACAATCCACAATCTTCACCCCTCCCCGCCCGTGACCGCGACATCCAAGAAGTCATCAACTATCGCGCCGTCATGGACTATCTCGACACCCTAGTCCCCTCCCGGGGGACAGTCCCTGAAAGGAATTCCCGAGTGCAACTCGAGAAGGGCTCGTCGGCAGACGAAGGGACTGTCCCCACTGGTACTCATATCCCCCTCACCCCCTCCATCCTCGCCGAAGTTCATCGCCTGACTGTCGAGCATATTTTGCCCCAAGACGAGGCCGGCCAGTATCGCTCTGTCAAAGTCATCATCAGAAATACACAGAGCCACGAGATCACCTTCCGTCCCCCAGGCCCATTCGAAGTTCCAGGGTTAATCGAAGAACTCTTCAAGTGGCTCGCTAGCCCAGAAGGCCAAGAGGTCCACCCCTTGCTTCGCGCGGGGATTCTTCACTACGAGTTGGTGCGGATCCATCCCTTTACCGATGGTAACGGTAGGACCGCCCGCGCCATGGCTCTCCTCCTCTTATTCCTAGAGGGTTATGAAGTTAAAAAGTTTTTTGCTCTCGAAGAATACTACGACGCGCATCCCGAAGAATATTACTCTGCGCTCCAATCAGTCACCATCAGTCACGAGCTCACCACTTGGCTCGAGTACTTTACTCTTGGCATTAGTATCGAGTTCAACCGCGTCAAGTCGCTAGTTCACAAGCTCTCCCTCGACTTGCACCTCAAAAGTACTATCGGTGGTCGCCAGATTACGCTTTCGCAGCGTCAGATCAAACTAGTCGAATACATCGAGCGCCATGGTGAGATCGGTATGGGCAACGTCCGCGAACTCTTAAGTGACGTCTCCGACGACACCATCTTGCGCGATCTACGCGATCTGGTCACCAAAAATCTCTTAATTAAAAAAGGTAGTACCAAAGGAACTAAATATTACTTGAAAAAATAAACTATATGAACTACCCCGACACCTCAGTCATCATGATCCTCTTTATCCTCCCCTCTCTTTTTGGCTTTATCTTAATCGGTGAAGGAGTCAGCAAAATCATGAATTACGACAATCGTGGCTGGGTTGGAGTATTGATCGGCGCCGTCTTTGTGGTCGTCATCATTACCGCCTACTTTATGCTAAACACTAGAATGATATAATATTGGCAATCCAATTGACAATTTTCTGACTGGTTCCCAACACTTTCTTATGTTATCCTCTATCACTCAATCCCTCGCTGGCCGTATTGCCCTATTCAACCTCTACCCCCTGTCTCACGAAGAACTCCTCACTGCCAAACTAGATCACCCCAAATTGTCTGTTCAAATATGGCACGGCGGTTATCCTCGACTTTATGAACAAAAAACCGATCCCACTATTTGGTTGGGTTCATATATCCAAAGTTATCTGGAACGCGATGTTGGTTTACTTCAAAATATTGACAACCTCAAAATATTTGACAATTTCCTTCATCTCTTGGCTGGTAGAACCGGTCAATTGCTCAATCTCTCTTCGCTTGCAGGCGATGTTGGTGTCTCTCACAATACTATCAAAACTTGGATCCATTTACTTGAAATTAGTGGCCTCATCAAATTGCTCGAGCCGTATTACATCAATCTCAACATCTGAAACACTCAAATATCTCTCTAATCACCAAGATATCGCTAAACCATATTTCTGGCGCGATCGCACAGGTCTGGAAGCCGCCTTGCTCTTGGAACACGGGCTCAATATCAGTCTCTTTGAAATCAAATCTGCTCATACCCCGCCCCGCAATTACCTCGGTAAATTGACACACATCCAAACCTACCTAGACAAGCCTTCTACTTTAGGTCTTATTTATGGTGGTACTCAAACCTATGCACGTACAGATGGCCATATTCTCAGTTGGCACGACTTTCATCTTCAACTCACTTAATTTTATTCTCCATACGTCCCCGGCACCACCTCATTCCACTCCATCTGGAACGTCTTCATGCTCTCTGGCATGTTTAGGAGTAGATCCATTCGATGTGTAAATTTCTCTGCTGGATTTGTGATATTGTCCGCTCCCAGATCACGTCCCAAACTTATGTTCCCCCACGCCACAATGCTCCCCTGCACATCCAGTTGAGTTGCCCCACTCGTCACAAAATCATTATCCATTACATAAAGTCCCTGCACACTCATCACACTCGGATCTACAGTCACCTTCCCTTTGACAATCACCGCCAAAAATCCCCCCGGAGCTACTATCACATTGGCCTTGATCTGGAGATCTCCATCGACAAATACCACGTATTTTTGCCCACTCGTTACATTCCAATTATTCGCAATTGTCGCCCCTGGTCCATAGCAAAAATCTTCACCAGGGGTACAGTCACCTTGCCCCAAAGTAGTAGTCCAGCTTGGACTCTGTCCAGCGATCACCCCCAACTTCTTTGCAAAAAAAGCATAGTCCATCTTCGTCCCCATATATGTCGATTTTGCACTCCACCCTGGTGTCGAGACACTCCCCGCTCCCAAATCTATATTCCCCCCAGATCTCAAGAGTGCTCCCTCATAATTCTCCATGCTCCTAGTAATCAATTTTGTGGTAGCTAAAGGTAGTTCCGATTGCACCACCGTTCCGCTAGCTCCTCCAGCATACGCCCCTGCATAAAGAACCTGCCACCAGGCTTCACGTGCCTGAGTCAGATAGAATACTTTATTTGGCGCATCTGGCGGTACGAACAGAACAGTGGAACATGAGCCACCATTACACGCTGGCGAACAAATATACCCAGTCGGCAAACTCACTGCCAAAGTACGCGTCCCAATCGACAATCCAGTAAA
>Ga0100399_1001540_pt1 | contig 16958 bp, 16 predicted proteins | sample CryGeymeta201523_FD_81545 | JGI IMG/M metagenome (GOLD analysis project Ga0100399, IMG submission 81545) | Groundwater microbial communities from Crystal Geyser aquifers in Utah, USA - Crystal Geyser metaG 2015-23 | ecosystem: Environmental > Aquatic > Deep subsurface > Groundwater | place: USA...
GCTTTGTGGGCTGTAATTTTCATTTCCTGTTTTGGGTGAAATGAACTGGCCACACAATTGCCGTTTTTTCCATCAATCATCGAAACTTTTACGGAAGAACTTCCAATGTCGAATCCAAGTAAATACATAATTTATAATATTTTATTTAGTTTAATTTTGTTCGAACTGTTCTGTTCTGGTTGGTATCAAAAGTAATTTCAAAAAATGGTGTTTCAAAGACAAAAAATATGTTATTAAACATTTTTGTCAATCTACAACGACGACCGCAATTTTAAAGTTGTTGGAACTTTAAACTGTACCGGTTTGCCAGTCGTTACAAATTCGACAGCTTTTTTTCCCATCAATTCAAAATCGGTGGAAATGACTGTAATTCCATTTTTTACATATTTCTTCATCGGAGTTTCATTGTAGGAGATCACACCTACTTCGCGGCCCGGTTCAAATCCCTGTTCTTCGCACTGGTCGAGGAAATTGGCCAGTGTGCGGTCGCTAACCAGAAAATAAAGGCCTCCCTGTTTTATTTTAAATTGTTCGGAGTCATTAATTACAATGTGTTTAATACCATAATCGTTACAAAACATTTCGAAATAATCAATTGCAGTTTTAGGATGGTATGTAAACTCCGGGTAATAAAATGTAAACTCCTGATATTTTGAAATTTTATCAATATTAGCGCTAAAGCATTGATAAACAGATTCTCCAAAATCCTGATAAACCGTTGATTGTGTTTCCGATGCATTAATTTTCCAGTCGATTATTAAAAGTTGCTCCTCCGGTATTTTTGAGATAAGTTTTGGAACTTTGGGGTGGTCAAAATTCATAATGATATATTTGCTGTACCTTCCCAAACAGTCGTTGATTATTTTTTCGAAAACGTTGATGTTATAATGATGGAAGTGCAAATCGACCCCGATATTTTTTGGAAGGTTTTTTCGGAACGACCCGTAAAGTACTTCTTTGTACGCCTTGTAAGTGTCGAGGAAAAGAAAAACTTTAGTAATATTTTTGGTAACAAAATAGCCCCTGTTAGGAACCGATTCAACAACACCTCTTTTTTTTAATTCGGCATAAGCTTTAAAAACTGTATCGCGTGAAACCTGACATTCATTCATAATTTGATTTACTGATGGCAGCATTTCACCCGATTTTAACTGGTTTTGACAAATTGAATTCACAATGGCGTCAACCAGTTGCTGAAATTTTAAAACATTTGAATTGTTATCGACAAGAAATTTAAAATCACCCATGATGTTTAGTTAAGCAGTTCAGCACGTATTCTGTTCTGTTCCACAAAACTAAAAATTAAATTTAAAATTACCCACAAAAAAAGGATGACTTCTGCCATCCTAACTAAAATTTTAAAATTGAATTATCCCCGGATAAATAAGGCCTTAATTATTTCCGCTGCCATTTTTGGGTTTTCCTTCAATCTTCGTGTTGAATAATTAAACCATTGTTTCCCAAAAGGCACGTAAATCCTCATTTTGTGTCCCCTGTCAACAATCGATTGCCGCAGGTCAGGAGTTACTCCGTAAAGCATCTGAAATTCGTACATGCTTTTGGGAATTTTATATTTCTTAATCATCTGTAAAGCATTATCTACCAGAAATATATCGTGTGTGGCAATGGCTGCAAACATTTTATTTCTGAATATGAAATCCAGGTCGTTTAAAAAATTATCCCTGACTTCCTGATAACCTTTAAAAGCAATTTTCTCAGGTTCAACATAAATTCCTTTACACAGCCTGAAATTTATTGGATGTGATTCTGAATTTATCAGACTGAGATTTTCAAGGTCGCTCATTGTACGTCTTAAATATGCCTGCAACACCAGTCCTACATTTTTTGGGAATTCGGTCCTCAGTTTTTTGAAAAGCTCAATTTCCATGTCAACGCATGAAGAATCTTCCATGTCAATCCGTACAAAGTGGTTTTTTTGGGCTGCCAGCGCAACTATATCACGGATGTAATTGTAGCAGGCCTCTTTATCGATAAGAAGCCCGAACATGGTTGGTTTTAGCGAAAAATTGCCAGTTACTTTTTCACTGGTGAATCTTTTTATAATTTCAACATACTGGTTTTTGTTTACTCGCGCTTCTTCAAGCGTTTTAATAAACTCGCCTAAAAGGTCAATGGTTACCTCTATCTTTTTTTCGTTGAGCAGTTTCGAAGCCAAAAGTCCTTCATCGATTGTTTCTCCGGCAATATATCTTTTCGAAAAAACCCAAACCAGCTTTTTAGGTATATGAGGCAACATATTTGCAATTAACTTATTCAACATTTTTAATTTATTGAGTATTGAAAATCGGGATAAAAGTAGTGTGCCAATCAGGTTTATTTCAATGATGTTTATCAGCCGCGATTTATGATTTTATGCAGGTTTTAGCCCAAAGTTGCTGATTTTTAAATATCTGAAAAAAGTGTTAAACGGATAATCTGGTTTAAACTAAAAAATTATCTTTGTGCCAGTTTTTAAAATAAATCTAAAATTTTTACTAATGAAGGGAACATCGTTGATCGTAAGCATTGTGCTTTTTGTTGCAGTTGTAGTTTTGTATGTTTTACATTTTACAGGAGGGAGTAAAAATGGACAGGGGCCGGGCGCCGATGATAAAGCGGTAATTAGCAGGGACGGATTAAAAATTGCTTATGTTAAAGCCGACTCGGTGATACTGAATTACAAACTGGCAGAATTCCTTCATGATGATTTTACAAAAAAGCAGGAAGTTTATGCAGGCGAATATACCAGTAAACGCAAATCTTTCGAAAAGGATGCTGCCGCATTTCAGGAGAAGTTGCAAAGGGGCGGGTTTTTAAGCGAACAACGCGCAGTGCAGGAACGCGACAGGTTGGTTGGAATGGAACAGGAAATACAGAAAATGGATCAGGATTTATCGGCAAAACTGGGTGAAATGCAAAATACAAACACACAGCAGGTTTTGGATAGTTTAATGAATACTTTAAAACATTATAATGCAAATAAAAGTTACGATTATATTTTCAATGCTTCAAGTATTTTAATTGGCGATGAAGGCGATAACATTACCGTCCAGATTTTGAAAATTATGAATGACAAATATGATGCAACAATTGTAAAGAAATAAAAAGAACGATACTATAAATTGAATCCGGGAAATTCCCGGATTTTTTTTGCAATAAATTTTAGCTTTACAACATGTTTGCCAATACTTATCTTTCTAAAAACAACAGGGTTCCGCTAATTGAATCGTTACCAAATCCACAATGCAATATCAGCATTGTTATTCCCTGTTTTAACGAGACTGAACTGTTGCAAACACTCGAATCGTTAAAAAAATGCAGTTTGCCTGATGCAGTTGTTGAAGTGATTATATTGATTAACCACGCGGAAGATGCGAATTTGGAAATTAAGAATTTCAATATTGCAACAAAAGATGAGGCAGAATGCTGGATAAAGGAAAACAACAGCAACAAATTAATCTTCTTTGCGATTGGCCCGGTTGAGTTAAGAAAAAAGTGGGCTGGGGTAGGACTGGCGCGGAAAACCGGACTGGACGAGGCTGTGTTGCGCTTTAATCATTTCAACAAGACCAGGGGAATTGTTGTTTCGCTTGATTCTGATTCGCTTGTTGAACCAAATTATCTGATTGAAATTGAAAAGCATTTTAAACAAAATCCAAAACATGTTGGCGCAACGATTAAAGTTGAACACCAAAAAGGTGGACTTTCAGAAAAACAAAAACAAGGGATTGAACTTTATGAAAAATATTTGCACTACTATAAAGATGCTTTGCATTTTGCAGGTTATCCGCAGGCAATGATTACCATCGGATCGGCTTTTGCCGTAACCGCCGAAGCGTATGTAAAACGCGGAGGAATGAACAGGCGACAGGCAGGTGAAGATTTTTATTTTCTGCAAAACCTGGCGCAGTTGGGCACTGTTGGCGAGATTAACACTACCCGGGTTTTTCCCTCGGCACGGTTGTCGAACCGGGTACCTTTTGGAACCGGCGCTGCCATTCAGAAATGGATGAAAGGAACAGAAGACCTGACCAAAACCTATAATTTCAAGGCTTTTGCGGATTTAAAAACTTTTTTCGATGCAAATGAAAAATTATTTAAAACTGATGAAACAGGGTATTTAAGTCTAATTTCAGGGATGCCTGAATCAATTCGGCAGTTTCTTTTACAAGATAATTTTTGGAACGAGCTTGATGATTTAAATAAAAACTGCTCAACCCTGAAATCTTTTCAAACCCGGGTTTTTCACAAGTTCAATGCCTTTAAAATACTGAAGTTTATGAATTTTGCGCATGAAAAATATTATGAAAAGGCTGATTTGCATGAGCAGTTTTCAATCCTGAAAAATTTAACAAAAAAATAGCGTTCATCCGTTATTCAAATGAACGCTGTTTTTCTTGCTCCTCTCCTTGGCAGAGTCCCGATAGTTATCAGCGATTTTTCAAAAGGTTTTCATTTTAGTTCATACTTTGTAATTTGCACATTTAGAATTAGTTAATCGGAATTTTAATGAAATTAAATATGGCGGCATTTTCTTCATTATTAAATAAGGTAATAAGGTTGGTTTTCTCCTATTACCCTTTCTATTAAGTTTAATGAAAAAAATAAGGTTAATTAAAAACAGAAAAACCTTATATTCAACATTATAACCTCTTAGTAGAAAATTAATGTATGTGATTTCTAACCTTATTACCTTATTTGTCATCAATATACAACCTAATAAAAAAATTCACTTGACTCCGCCATTTTCTAAATGAGTAAATATGTCTGTATATCATTCATTCATATACAAACATATAAATCTATATTTTATAAAACAGCAATACTCTTAAAAATCGCTGATAGTTATCGGGAGGGGAGAGGCATCTATTTCAACCCGTTCGCCAGCATATAGTAAATCTCGTTCCAATGCAACTCTTTTTTGAATTGTGTTACACAGGTATCTTTATCAATCACAACAAATTCAACATCGGCAAATTCGGCAAAAGTTTCAATATAATCTGGTGTAAGTGCCAATGTATAAGCTGAGTGGTGTGTTCCACCGGCATAAATCCAGGCTGCTGCACCATCGGCCAGGTTTGGCATGGTTTTCCAGAATGCCGAAGCAACCGGCAGTTTTGGCATTTTTTCCAATGGTTTAATCACTTCAAGTGTATTTACAATAATCCGGAAACGGTTTCCCATGTCGATTAAAGTTACATTCATGGCATCGCCGGTGGCACTGTCGAAAATCAAACGGGCAGGGGCATCTTTACCGCCAATTCCCAAGGGATGAACTTCGAGCCGTGGTTTTTTTGCAGCTATGGACGGACAGATTTCCAACATGTGAGCGCCCAAAACGGCTTCGTTGGCCGGGTCGAGGTGGTAAGTGTAATCTTCCATAAACGAACTGCCGCCTTTCATTCCTGCCGACATGGTTTTAATAATGCGCAACATCGCCGCCTGTTTCCAGTCGCCTTCGGCGCCAAATCCGTAGCCGGCAGCCATTAAACGTTGTGAAGCCAAACCCGGTAACTGTGCAAGTCCTGTAAGGTTTTCGAAGTTGGTTGTAAAAGCCTTGAAATTACCATCAACCATAAAACGTTTCATCGCAATTTCGTAACGGGCCTGAACACGTACATTTTCGTGGTATTTTCCCCCGGGTTTGCAATCAGCAGCAACTTCATATTCTTTTTCATATTCTTTGTACAATTCATCAACTTCGGTATCTGCCACTTTTTCAATATAATTTACCAAATCACCAACTCCAAAAGCCGAAATCTGCCATCCAAATTTAATCTGGGCTTCCACTTTGTCGCCTTCGGTAACAGCAACTTCGCGCATATTATCGCCAAAACGGGCTACTTTTAATCCCTGTGAATCGGCCCAGCCAATGGCAGTGCGGCACCATTTGGCAACATCGTCCTGCACGTTTTCGGCTTGCCAGTGACCAACAACCACTTTACGGTTTTTGCGCATCCGGGTATTGATAAATCCATATTCCCTGTCACCGTGGGCGCTTTGGTGGAGGTTCATGTAATCCATGTCGATTTCGCTCCAGGGCAGGTCGCGGTTAAACTGGGTGTGCAGGTGCATGTAAGGTTTGGTGAGCGCTCTCAGTCCGGCAATCCACATTTTTGCGGGAGAAAAGGTGTGCATCCAGGTAATAAGCCCGATACATTTTTTATCAGAACTGGCCTGAATACAGAGTTCCAGTATTTCGTCGGGTGTTTTTACCACCGGTTTAAAAACGATGGTCACCGGAAATTTGCCCGATTTATTGAATCCATCAACAATTGCTGCCGAATCTTTGTCAACCTGTGCTAAGGTTTTTGGACCATATAAATGCTGGCTTCCGGTTACAAACCATACTTCCATTTGTTTAAAATCTGTCATTTTTATTGAATTTTAATTTGATGCTAAAATAATAAAATATAGTTAAACGTAAAATTTACACTTTTGAAAAATTTTACACCGGTTTTGGATTTTGGTTGGATAATTTCTACTGTAACATACAAAATAATCAACCTTGAAAAGCGATTCATATTTATCTGAACATTCTTAAAAGAACTATTCAGGTTTATTGTCTGCAATGGTGTTTTAGGAAATGATGGGAATTAAACAATAAAAAAGTAATGACTTCGGGGGATTAATTAGCACGAGCAAACCTATTTGAGAACCGCATTATAAAATTAATGCAAAAAATTCATAAAAGACAAAACGTTGACAATTGTCCGTTGTACAGTTTTCTACAATTAAAGATTTTTAGACAATGGACATTAACAAAAATTTGGCTATAACTCAAGACGACTGCGATTGGAGAAAGGTTTATCACAGGAAAAACTCGCTTTAATTGCAGAAATTGATAGGACTTACATTCCGAGCATTGAGAAAGGTGAAAGGAATGTTTCCATTGTTATTGCCGAAAAGTTAAGCATTGCTTTAAATGTTCCTATTACAGAACTATTTAAAGATTAGAAGTGGACTTATTAAAAAACTACATTAACCGTAAATTCGGCATTGAAGAGAAAAAATTTTGAGAGGTATTAATCAAAAGTCCAGGAGCAGAAGGTTATATTTTAGGAAATATTGGAGAAGAACTTTTTAAAGAATATGCTAACTCAATTGGCTATGAAGCTTTGAGAATAAAAGAAAAACCTGAAGGAGGAAACAATGCAAAAAGTAATGATGCAAGAGGAGATTTTTACATTCGTAAAATAGGTTCAAAAAATGATGATTGGCTTGTAGTTGAATGTAAAGGAGTAAAATTGCCACCAGTAGCTTTTGCGGGTCCTTAAACTTAAATTCCTTTATACAGTCTCCTGTTCAAATCTTTTTTTAAATTTGTCATAATACGTTATTTTAAATGATTAACTGCCTCAAAGATACTGGTTTTTGGTGGCCCAAAAAACCACCGAACGCCGGTGAGGTTAAGTTCAACAGCATCTACCCAAAAGTGGCGGTTCAGTGGTTAAATCAAGTTTTGTGCTTGGTTGACAGTGAAGTGCTTCTAAATTACCACCTTCGGGTAGCTTCAAAACGTGTGTTCGATTTAAACCGTATTCTAAAAAGCAATTCTTACAAACCTGAAAGAATTCATCCTTGAATTTGGTAAAGATTTTCTTTTCATTGAAGAAGAATAAATGCCAATATGAATAGAAAAAACTGAATATGACACATACAAAGAAAAATATAAATTTTTCGAAACCAAGACACAGGTACTTTAGTAATGAATGTGGCTTATCTGTTTGCCCTGAATGTGGTTCTGATTTGAATGAAGAAGCATACTGCTGCCAAAAAACCTGGAAGGAATGAACCTTGCTTATGTGGAAGTGGGAAAAAATATAAAAATTGTTGCGGGGAATAACAAAATTCCGAAAAGAATCAACTTCAAAATACTTGATCCCAAAATCCAACAAAAGATTAACTTCATTCCACGATTATAATATATTTATACTAATTCAGCCTTAATTTAATAGTGTTTTTATAACGTTTGTTAACAGAAAGTATATTTTTGCACCTCGAATTAAGTTTAATGAGTTTAATTTAATATATCAGTATGGAGACAGAAGGTGTAAGATTTATTGCAAAACCTGAGATATTGGATACGGTTTGGAAAAAAATTATTGTAGAATCGAACTTGCCCGAAAGTTTAAATCCTTTGAGGGAACTTTCGAGAAATATGTGGTGGGTTTGGAACACTGAAGTTCGTGAGTTATTTCAATATATCGATGGTAAAATTTGGGAAAATTGTAATCATAATCCGGTTGTTCTGCTGGAAGAAGTAAGCTACAAACGGTTCCTTCAACTTGAAAAAGATAAACCGTTTATTGAAAAAATGCATCATTCAGCAAATCTTTTAAAGCAATATCTCGATGAACGTAAAAAGCTAAAGGGACCCGAAATTGCCTATTTCAGTATGGAATACGGACTGCACGACAGCCTGAAAATATTTTCGGGCGGATTGGGAATTCTGGCAGGCGATTACCTGAAAGAGGCCAGCGATTCGAAAGTTAACCTGGTGGCAGTGGGTTTGCTCTACCGTTACGGTTATTTTAAGCAAACCCTGGGTGTCAACGGCGAGCAAATTGCAAATTACGAGGCACAACATTTTTCGAAAATCCCGGTACAACCCGCGCTCGATAAAAATGGCGAATGGATTTCTGTGGAAGTTGGGTATCCAGGCAGAAAATTGGTTGCCAGGTTATGGCAGGTTAATGTAGGCAACATTAAACTTTATCTGCTTGATGCCGATCACCCTGAAAATGAAGAAAATGACCGTACGATAACCCATCATTTATATGGTGGTGACAACGAAAACCGGCTAAAACAGGAAATGTTGCTGGGGCTCGGTGGAATCAGGGCTTTAAACAAACTGGGCTACAAATCAGACGTTTATCATTGTAATGAAGGGCACGCTGCATTTATCGGTATCGAAAGAATTGCAGATTTAATACAAAATCAGGGACTTACTTTTGCCGAGGCTAAAGAAGTGGTCAGGGCTTCAACCGTTTTTACAACACACACACCTGTGCCTGCCGGACACGATTCTTTTCATGTTGATTTGCTCAGACATTACATGGAAAGCTTTGCCGGTAAAATTAGTTTAAACTGGGATGAATTCCTGATGTTGGGTAAAGCCAACATTAACGAAGACCATTTTAACATGAGTTATCTGGCATGTAACCTTTCACAGGGAATCAACGGTGTTAGTATGTTACATGGTGATGTAAGCAAAGTTGTGCTCAAAAACCTGTATGCCGGATTTTTGGAAGAAGAACTCGAAATCGGGTATGTTACCAACGGTGTTCATTACTCTACCTGGGCAGCGCCGGAGTGGAAAGAAATTCACAATAAATACTTTGGGGCGGATTTTTCTGTCAATCAGCTAAATTTTGAAGCCTGGAAAAACATATACCATGTTCCCAACGGTGAAATCTGGAATATTCGTGAAAGTTTACGATTGAAATCGATTAACTATGTTAAGGAACGTTTTTCGGATAACTGGATAAAACGTCACCAAAACCCAAAGATGGTTACCGAAATTTTGGGAAAACTCGATCCTAAAGCGCTCACCATTGGTTTTGCCCGAAGGTTTGCTACATACAAAAGGGGTTACTTGTTGTTCAGAAATCTTGAACGGTTGGAGAAAATTGTAAATAATCCTAACCGGCCGGTTCAGTTTATTTTTGCCGGTAAAGCACATCCTGCCGATAAAGCTGGCCAGGACCTGATTAAAAGTATTGTTGAAATATCACAGCGACCTGAGTTCAGGGGTAAAATACTCTTTATTCAGAATTACGATATGAATTTAGCCAAAATGCTGCTTCAGGGTGTTGATGTTTGGTTAAATACACCCACCCGCCCACTGGAAGCATCGGGCACCAGCGGAGAAAAAGGTGTAATGAACGGAACTTTGCATTTCTCAGTTCTCGATGGCTGGTGGGTGGAAGGCTATAAAAAAGATGCGGGCTGGGCACTTCCGGCTGAAAGAACATTTGAATACCAGGATTACCAGGATGAACTGGATGCCCAAACCATTTATAGTATTCTCGAAGAAGAGATAGTTCCTTCGTTTTATTCGCGTAACAAAGAAGGTGTCCCCGAAAAATGGGTAGGTTACATCAAAAATACAATTGCTCAGGTAGCGCCTAATTTTACTACTGCCCGGATGATACGCGATTACCAGGACCGATATTATAATCCGCAGTTTGCCCGTGCGAAAAAGGTTAAAGCCGACAATTTCAAGATGGCACGCGAAATGTCTGCCTGGAAATATAAAATCAGTTCAATCTGGAATACTATCGAAGTGAAGAGCATTGAAATGGATGATGGAATAACAAACATCATGAAAATTGGGAAAGAATATCCGGTAAAAGTTTTGCTCGACCTGAAAGGTTTATCATGCAGTGAAATTGGTTTGGAACTGGTAATAACCGAAAACGACAATAAAGAGCCTGCCCGGGTTATTGAAACGGTTGAACTTTTAGGCGAAAATGGCGAAGGTACCGTATGTTGTTACAAACACAATTTGCACCCCAACCAGCCGGGAACTTTTAACTACGGTTTCAGGATGTATGCAAAAAATGAGAATCTGGCACACCGTCAGGATTTTAGATTTGTTCGCTGGATTTAAAACTAAAATATTACAATATTTTAAAAAAGGTGTCTGATTTCGGGCGCCTTTTTTTATTGAATATGGCAAAAACTAAAATTCAAAATATAATTTTGTATGGTGTAAAAACAAATCGGCATGAAAACCAAAAATAGTTTAGGCTCAAAAATTAAAAATTACCGCGAGTTCAGGCAGATTTCGCGAAGCGAACTGGCGCTAAAGGCAAACCTCGACGAAAACCAGTTGGAAAGTATCGAGGAAAAAGGTTTTGTTCCATCGCTGGGTCATTTAATAAAAATAACACGCGCTTTAGGAGTGCGAATCGGTACTTTTCTTGATGACCAGGATCAGATAGGTCCGGTGGTTGTTAGGGCTGGCACAGAAAAATCGTCGATGAGTTTTTCCACTAAAAGCGAATCAACCCGCGAGCACCTGAGTTTTTACTCTCTGGCACAGGATAAATCTGGTCGCCACATGGAACCGTTCATGATTGATATTGAACCGTCTGCACATTCCGATTACAAATTATCGTCGCACGAAGGGGAAGAGTTTATTTATGTTTTGCAGGGTAAAGTTGAAATAAATTACGGAAAAGAACTGTATTTGCTGAACGAGGGCGACAGTATTTATCTTGATTCAATTGTGGCGCACAATGTTCACGCTGCCGCAAATCAAAAGGCCAAAATTCTGGGCGTGGTTTACTATCCGCTTTAAATTTTTTAAAAATGCATTTACTCGATTATACTTTAGGCGAAATGCTCGAAAAGTGGGCATATAAAACTCCTGACCGGGATTTTGTAGTGTATCCTGACCGTAACCTCAGGTTTACCTACGGTGATTTTAACAAACGGGTTGACGCATTGGCAAAGGGTTTTTTGTTTATTGGCGTAAAACCAGGCGACAAGGTGGGAATTTGGGCAAAAAATGTTCCCGACTGGACTACCATAATGTTTGCAACAGCCAAAATTGGGGCTGTGCTTGTAACCATCAATACCAGTTACAAACTTTCCGAAATTGAATATTTGTTAAAGAATGCAGACATTAATACGCTTTGCCTTGTTGACGGTTTTCGCGACAGCGATTATATAAACATGATTTTCAATTTGGTTCCTGAACTAAAGGAACAACCCCGTGGAGAACTACATTCCGAAAAATTTCCCGAGCTGAAAAACCTGGTTTTTATTGGACAGCAGAAACATCGGGGAATGTATAATACAACCGAACTTATTTTGCTGGGCAACCACATTGATGATTTGGAACTTGAAAGTGTAAAGGAAAATCTTAACTGCCACGATGTAATTAATATGCAATATACATCGGGTACAACAGGTTTCCCGAAAGGTGTTATGCTTTCACATCATAATATTTTAAACAACGGATATGCTGCCGGTGAGTGTATGAAATTTACAGCCGAAGAAAAATTACTGGTTTGTGTGCCGCTTTTTCATTGTTTTGGTTGTGTGCTTGCAGTTTGTGCAATAGTTTCTCACGGTGCAACCCTGGTTTTTACTGAAGATTTCGATGCGGTGATGGTTATGGCATCAGTTCAAAAAGAAAAATGTACTGCATTACATGGCGTGCCTACCATGTTTATTTCTGAATTGAATCACCCCATGTTCGACATGTTCGATCTGAGTTCTTTACGAACCGGAATTATGGCCGGAGCGATTTGCCCCATTGAAACCATGAACCAGGTGATGACAAAAATGCACATGAAAGATGTTATTATTGTTTACGGTTTAACTGAGTCATCACCGGGAATGACAGCAACCCGATCACACAATTCGGCTGAAGTACGCGCCACAACTGTAGGTTTCGATTTTCCTAATGTTGAAGTAAAAATTGTAAATTACGAAACAGGCGAGCCCTGTTTGTCGGGCGAACAGGGCGAAATCTGCTGTCGTGGTTATAACGTGATGAAAGGTTATTATAAAAATCCGGAAGCTACCCAAAAAGCAATCGATAAAGATGGCTGGCTGCATTCGGGCGATTTGGCTATGAAAACTAAGAATGGATTTTATAAAATTACCGGAAGAATTAAAGATATGATCATCAGGGGTGGCGAAAACATCTATCCCCGTGAGATTGAGAATTATCTGTATCGGTTGCCGCAAATTGAAACTGTTGAAATTGCCGGTGTTCCAAGTCTAAAATACGGAGAGGCAGTTGGCGCTTTTATAAAACTAAAATCAGGACAAAAACTCACCGAAGAGGAAATTACGGATTTCTGCCGTGGAAATATTGCCTGGTTTAAAATTCCAAAATACATATTCTTTGTCAATGAGTTTCCGATGACAACCAGTGGCAAAATACAAAAATACAAACTAAGTGCACTGGCAGTTCAACTTTGTGCCGAAAATAGGATTGATATAGAGTGATGAATCATTTTTTGATATTATACTTTGTTAAGGAAGTGTGTTATCTTTGGGGTCAGTTAAAAGTAAACAATTTTGAAAATGTTAAAATATAAACGAATCCTGTTAAAACTGAGCGGCGAATCATTAATGGGCCAACAGCAATATGGCATCGATCAAACCCGGTTAAACAATTATGCTGAAGAAATCGCATCATTGGTACAGGCTGGGGTTCAGATTGGGATAGTAATTGGAGGAGGTAACATTTTTCGCGGATTAAGTGGCGCTGCAAAAGGTTTCGACAGGGTTAAAGGCGACCAGATGGGAATGTTGGCTACGGTAATCAATAGTTTAGCTTTGGATTCAGCCCTGAAAAATCATGGCCTTAAATCAAGGGTTTTAACGGCTATCAGATTGGAACCTATCGGCGAATACTATTCAAAAGAAAAAGCAGTGGATTATCTTGAAAAAGGTGAGGTAGTTATTATTTCGGGTGGAACGGGCAATCCATATTTTACAACTGATACGGCAAGCGCTCTTCGTGGAATTGAAATTGAGGCTGATATCATGTTAAAAGGAACCCGCGTTGATGGAATTTATACCGCTGACCCTGAAAAAGATACATCTGCAGTAAAATTCGACACCATAAGTTTTGAGGAAATCTACAAACGCAATTTGCGCATTATGGATTTAACAGCAACAACCTTATGTAAGGAAAACAATTTACCCATTTTGGTGTTTAACATGGACAAAAAAGGAAATTTAAAAAAAGTTTTAGCTGGTGAAAGCCTTGGCACCATTGTTCACCTTTGATTTTTTTAACCAATTTTAGAATTTTTTTCTTATTAAATTTTAACTGTTTAATTTTTTTCTATATTTGCTAACAGTTAATTGAAACGGTCTTATCCTAATGAATGAAGAAGTTGACTTTGTTTTAGAGCTTACCAATGAAAAAATGAAAGCTGCAATAGCTCATCTCGACAAGGAATTGTTGCACATTAGGGCCGGAAAAGCGTCACCAGCTATGCTGGATGGAATAATGATTGAGTACTATGGTAGTTTGACTCCGTTAATTCAGGTAGCAAATGTTAGTACACCCGATGCAAGAACGGTAACTATTCAACCTTGGGAAAAAGGGTTGATACCAACTATTGAAAAGGCAATTATGAATGCCAATTTGGGGTTTAATCCTGATAACAATGGAGAACTTATCAGAATAAATGTTCCGGTACTTACTGAAGAAAGAAGAAAAGGTCTGGTGAAACAAGCCAGTCAGGAAGGTGAAATTGCAAAAGTTAGCATCAGGTCGGTTCGTAAAGATGCAAACGAGAATCTGAAGAAATTGCAAAAAGAGGGTGTTGCTGAAGATATTGTTAAAGACGCTGAAGAGGAAGTTCAAAAGATGACGAATAATTTTAGTGTGAAAGTTGATAGCTTAGTGAAAACTAAGGAAAAAGATATAATGACGATTTAATTGTTTCTAGTTTTCTGTTTTCTGAACATTGTTTAATTGTTTTCATGGCTTTGAGGCAGCTTGTAGAAGCTGCCTTTTTTTTGCCCTTTTTTGTAAAAAATGTTTAAAAAAATCCAAGTTCCAGTCGGGCTTCCTCGCTCATCATCGATTTGTCCCAGGGAGGATCAAAAGTGAGGTCAATATTTACATTTTCAATGCTATCCACTGCCCGGGCAGCCTGAGTAACATCATCCATCAACACATCAATCACCGGACATCCGGGAGCGGTGAGGGTCATAACAATATTGGCATTGTTGTTTTCATCAACATCAATATTGTAAATCAAACCCAAATCGTAAATATTTACCGGTATTTCCGGATCGTAAACCTCTTTAAGGTTATTTATAATTAAGTCGATTCTTTTATCCATCTCTTTAACTCCTTATTTTTTTGAATCGGTGTTATCCTGCAATTTTGTTATAAGCAACAGCGTATAACCGAATTTGTTTTACCATGGCCAGCAAACCATTTGAGCGGGTTGGCGACAGATGTTGTTTTAGCCCTAAATCATCGATAAAATGAAGATCGTTTTCAAGTAACTCTTTCGCCGTACGACCCGAAACAACCCGTAACAGCAATGCAACCAAACCTTTCACGATTACTGCATCGCTTTCGCCCCGGAAATTAATTTTTCCGTCATTCATTTCTGCAACCAGCCAAACCCTCGATTGGCAGCCTTTAATTATGTATTGATCGGTTTTTTCTTTGGGGTCCAACCCTTTCAGGTCATTTCCCAATTCAATTAAATAGCCGTATTTGTCCATCCAGTCGGTGTAAACCGAAAACTCTTCAATAATTGCCTGCTGTGTTTCTTCTATCGTCATTTATATTTATTTTCAGCCTGCAAAGTTCGAAAAATTTTATTTTCCGCCAACGATATCCCGCACTCTTATTAAGAAAGAATCAAAATTGATTTCAAAAGGAAATTCATAGTTAACTTGAAAATCGATTTTTGTATTTTTAAACCCTTAAAAACTAAAAAACTAAAAGATTATGAATTCATTAGCAGGAACCAAAACAGAACAAAATTTATTAAAGGCATTTGCGGGGGAATCTCAGGCACGAATGCGTTACGACTATTTTTCCAGTCAGGCAAAAAAAGATGGTCTGGAACAAATTGCCGCTATTTTCGAAGAAACTGCGCTAAACGAAAAGGAACATGCCAAGCGGTTTTTTAAATTTTTGGAAGGAAACGGGGTTGAAATTACGGCAACTTATCCGGCAGGAAAAATTGGCACAACACTCGAAAATCTAAAAGCATCGGCCGACGGCGAAAACGAGGAGTGGACAGAACTTTATCCTGAGTTTGCAAAAATTGCCGAAGAAGAAGGTTTCAGGGAAGTAGCTGCTGTTTTTAAAATGATTGCCAGAGTGGAAAAGGCGCATGAAGAACGATACCTTACTTTGTACAATAATCTGGTAGAAGGGAAAGTGTTTAAACGTGGCGAAAAAGTAGTTTGGAAATGTCGCAACTGCGGATTCCTGCACGAAGGCACCGTGGCGCCGCAAATGTGCCCGGCTTGCCAGCACACGCAGGCTTATTTCGAAATTCAGGAAAAAAATTATTAGAGTTATTATTAGTCATACTATGACTCAAAGTCATGGTATGACTAATAATTTTTAGGATTGATTGTTAAACATCAATCGAATTTTATTTAATGCAGCCAAAAAAACATCAATTTCTTCTTTTGTATTGTACATCCCAAACGAAATACGAACACATCCCTGGATTCCGAAATGTTGCATCACAGTGTCGGCACACAAGTGACCAGTTCTGACGGCAATTCCCATTTTATCGAGCAACATTCCCAAATCGTAGAAATGAATTCTTTCGATATTAAATGAAATAACGCTTGATTTTTCGGGCGCTTCACCATAAATTCTGATTCCCGGAACCTCTTTCAGTTTTGAGGTTGCATACTTTAGTAATTCATGTTCCCATTCAGCAATGTTTTGCAGGCCGGTTTCAATTGTCAAATCGATGGCTGCTCCAAAAGCAATTACACTGGTAATATTGGGAGTACCGGCTTCAAATTTGTATGGCAGTTTGTTAAAAGTTGTACCATCGAACGTAACTTCTGCAATCATTTCTCCGCCGCCCTGGTAGGGGGGCATTTGTTCGAGCCATTTCTTTTTACCATAAAGCACGCCCACCCCGTTTGGGCCGTATAATTTGTGGGCTGAAAAGGCATAAAAATCGACATCCAGTTGCTGAACATTAACATTCAAATGTTGCACTGCCTGGGCGCCGTCAACAAAAACGGGCACATTGTTTTCGTGAGCAATTTTTATGATTTCAGAAACAGGATTAATAGTTCCCAAAACATTTGAAACATGAGAAACAACAATGAGCTTGGTTTTTTTGTTAATGAGGGATGGAAGTTTTTTGATTTCCAAAACACCCGAATCATTAAATGGAAGTTTAACGATTTTTGCTTTTGTGCGCCCGGCTGCCAGTTGCCACGGGACAATATTGGCGTGATGTTCCATTTCGGAA
>Ga0100399_1001584_pt1 | contig 16701 bp, 17 predicted proteins | sample CryGeymeta201523_FD_81545 | JGI IMG/M metagenome (GOLD analysis project Ga0100399, IMG submission 81545) | Groundwater microbial communities from Crystal Geyser aquifers in Utah, USA - Crystal Geyser metaG 2015-23 | ecosystem: Environmental > Aquatic > Deep subsurface > Groundwater | place: USA...
GATTTTAATTTTTGCATGTTCTTTTGCAAATTGAACAAACGCTCAATCTTTTAAGGTGGAGTTTGATAGGTGGGTATGTATGATGTTCAATTTGTAATTCGGAAGAACTTCGTTCTTCCTCTCGCCGTTTTCAATATAGAAAACGTCGAACGCAAGGAACTTCTAGTTCCTCGTAGTTTGCAAGCAGTGTATAATCAGTGCTAAAACAACCATTACATTTATATATTCTCCAAACAATGAGGTTCTGTGGAGAGACAGACGTTAATTAATGAGGTAAGGGACACATTAGCAAAATCTGGTTTTTATGTTTCAGGTTCCTGTAATGCTGTAAGTTTTGACATTATTTCAAGAAGGGATAATATGCTGCTGATTATTAAGGTGCTGACAAATGTTGACGCCTTCAGCAAGCCTGTTGCAAACGAGTTAAAAACATTAACAAAATTCCTTGAAGCCTCACCACTGCTTATAGGTGAAAAAAGCGGTGCTGGTGAAATAGAGGATGACGTAATATACCTACGACATGGCGTTCCAATAATATCAAAAGGAACATTTGACAATCTGTTTCTTGGAGGTGTACCTCCTCTGATGTATGCATCACCGGGCGGGTTTTATGTACGCCTTGATACTGATATAATCAGAATGGCAAGGGAGAAAAAAAAGATTTCACTTGGTACACTGGCTGAAATTGCAGGAGTCTCCAGAAGGGCTATACAGATGTATGAGGAAGGTATGAGTGCAATGATTGATGTAGCAGTACGTCTTGAAAATTTCCTCGGTGAGCCAGTTGTTTTACCTATAGACCCATTTTCATATGCGTCTGAAACACCTGATGAAGAAATAGAGTTTGATATGTTTGAGGATTTTGAGAAAAACGTGTTTGCAAAACTGAATGAGATTGGATACAGGGTTGTGCCTATACTAAGATGTCCATTCAATGCCCTGACAAAAGATAAAAAAACATTGATCCTAACAGGTGTGGAAAGATATGCCATGTCGTTGGTTAAAAAGGCGCATATTGTCACAAACCTTTCCAAGGTGACAGAGAAACATTCTGTGTTCTTTGTGGACTATTCTGAAAAACAAAACCTTGAGGGTACACCATTGATAAGCATCGGTGAACTAAAAAAAATAAATGATCCTGAAAAAATCGTGGAACTTATTCTTGAGAGAAAAAAAGGATAGAGATAAGATGGAAACAGCAAATATTGATGATAAAATATTTCTTCTGGGAAGTATCCTAGGTCTGACAAGTGAAAAATCAGAAATAAAAAAAATATTCGAAAGAATAAAACCTGATGCAGTTGCACTCCCAATTTCTGAGGAGGAGCTTGAAGGATTAAAAAAAATATCTGATGGTGAAAAGCAGGAAATTCTCCTCTCGGGCTATGAGGAGGTTTATGCAAAAAAACTTGCTGCCCATGGTGAGGTGCAGGTACCTCCTCCCAGTCTCACAGAAGCCTTTGAACTTTCAAAAGAAAACAGTGTACCGGTTTATGCTGTTGACATGAACGATGAGGAATACACTGATGCGTTTACCAAGAATGTATCCACAATCCAGCTGATTCTTCATTCATTAAAAATTAAAAAAGTCAGGAAAAAGAGGTTCAAATCCAAAACACCCGAGACGTTTGTTTTTGAATGGGACAAAACCGTAAACAAACTGAAAGGTTTCAGGGCTTTGGAAAAAAAGAGGGAGGAATACATATCAAAAAGGCTGTCTGAGTTGTCAGAAAGACATAATAAGATATTGGCAGTAATTGAGCTTCAAAGACTGAAAGGAATCTCTGAAATACTTGGGAGAAACAGAAATCTTTAAATATAACCAACGTATATTGTGTTCTGGGATGGGATGTGAACAACCTCACGCTGCAGATATTCCAGGACTGGGAAGATATAGCAATAGCCCGGAGGTGGTAGATTGTATCTAAAGGAGGTTGTTTTAGAGAATTTTAAATCCTTCGGGAAAAAAACAAGAGTACCTTTCCTTCAGGGATTCACTGCAGTAACAGGCCCAAATGCATCAGGGAAGTCAAATATTAGCGATGCAGTTCTGTTTGTTCTCGGACCAAAAAGTTCAAAGGTTGTCAGGGCAGGTAAGCTGACAGACCTCATATTTAACGGCGGCAACGGCAGAAAAACTCCGGAGTACTGCAAAGTTTCCCTTGTTTTTGACAATTCCGACAGAACAATACCGCTGGACAGCAACGAGGTGAGCCTCACGCGTCTTGTGAAATATGCAAACAACCCTGAAAACTACTACTCCTATTTTTATGTAAATAGCAAGATGTCATCACTTACGGAGTTTGAGAACCTGCTCGCGCATGCCCATATTTCCGCGGATGGCTATAATTTTGTCCAGCAGGGGCATATCAACGCAATTACAAGCATGAGTGCCCTGGAGAGAAGAAGAATTCTGGATGACATTGCAGGCATCACAAAATTTGACTCTGACATTGAAAAGGCTGACAGGGAAGGAGAAGAAGTAGAGCAGAACATGGAAAGAACAGGCATCATACTGAAAGAAATCAAAGGCCATTTAAAATCCCTGGAAAGAGACAGAGAGGGTGCGTTAAAATATAAGGGGTTAAAAGATGAGTTGATGACCAGGAAATATCAGTTGTGCATCAGGAGAAAAAACAGTATTGAGAATGAGATTGAGAGCCTGAAAAAGCAGATTAATGAATATACAAAAGAGAAGGCGGATTTTGAGAAAAAACTTGGAGAAATAAAGAATGAATATGAAAATGTGGAAAGAGCGTTTAGGGAAATTGAGGATAAAATCGCGGACAAAGGCGGTGAGGAAGCAAAGAAAATAAAAGAAGAAATAGATGAGATGAGAACAACGCTTGTGAGAGCTACTGAAGGAATAAACTACTCAAAGGATGAAATTAAACGTCTTAAGGATGAAAGGGCGAGGATTGTAATTGAACTGAATAATGTGGAAAAAGAATTGAGAAAAAACGAAAAGGAAAAAAGCAGGGTGGAAAAAGAACTGAAAAACAAGGAAAAAACCCTGAATGAAAAACAGGAAAAATACAGCGAGGTTCAGACATTAATATCAAAATCAGACTCTGAATCATTATCGATTCAGAAAAACCTCGCACAAATGAAAAAGGAATATGAGGAACGACAGGGCGTACTTAAAACCCTGAAAATTGAATCTGATGTGCTTTCAGAAAGACTCCAGCGCCTTAACTCGAACATTGCGTCTGCAGAGGAGTCAATTAAAACATATGAGGCTGAAATAAAGGATATTGAGTTTGAAGAAAAAAATCTGAAAAAAAGCCTTTCTGTAAAGACTGACATGATGAAGGAACTGCAAGACGAGATGTTACTGAAAAAGAACGAGGAGGAAAAACTGGTAAAGCAGATTAAAGAAATAGGGCCAAAAATCACGCGCCTGATGAATCTCAAATCACAGTTAAATGCTGAATCTGAGGCTAAAGAATCTGTGAGTAAAGGGTACACAATGGCTGTGAAGGAAATTCTAAATGCAAGGGACAGTGGGGAGTTGAAAGGCATTCATGGTGCTGTAGCAGAACTTGGAATCCCCCCAAAGGAATATGAGGATGCATTGTCAATTGCCGCTGGGAGCAGGATGCAGTCCATCATAGTGGACAACGACGCAAATGCAGCAAAAGCCATTGCGTATCTCAGACAGAAAAAACTTGGAAGGGTAACGTTCCTGCCTCTGAACAAGATGATGAAAGGCATGGCTACTGGAAAATCCCTGATGGTTGTAAAGAATCCGGAATCACTGGGTTTTGCCATAGACCTGGTAAAGTTTGATGAAAAATACAGAAACGCATTCTGGTATGTTTTCGGAAGTACCATTATAATGAAGGACATGGATGCTGCAAGAAAATGCATGGGTGGTGTGAGACTTGTCACCCTTGATGGTGAGCTGCTTGAAGCAGGGGGTGCAATGATTGGCGGCAGTATTGAAAAGCACATGAAATTCAGCAGGGGCGAAAGTGAAATTGACAGAATATCAAAGGAACTACGGGATGCTGTTCAGAAACAAGAGCTTTTGTCCTCACAACTCCTTGCTGTGCGGGAAAACATGAACAGTATCCACGGAGATTTAAAGAAATACGATGTTGAGGACAGCAGCGTAACCATGAAAATGGCTGACCTGGGTGTTAAACATAAGGATTACCTAGGCAAATTAAACATTCTGAAAAGGGATATTGAGCAAAAGCTGAATGAAAAAACTGAAAATGAAAAAGCATTGTTGGAGAAAAACAGGAAAATTGAGGAAAATAAGAAAGAAATGGCATGTCTTGACAGAGAAAAGGAGGAGAAAGGGAAACTGTTGCTGAAATCAACGACAGCAGAGCTTGCATCAATGTCAAAGACACTGAAGAATGAGGTGGATGCCTTAGCGGATGAGATTAGAACCTTGGCTTCTCAGGGTAAAACCCTGAGCACCCAGATTCAGATTATTGAACAGAGAAAACAGGAACTCATTGAAAATGAAACCAGTATTGTGAAAACAATATGCTCACATGAGGAAAAAATAAAAACATTTACCGGCACAAAGAACGAGTGTGAAAATAAGGTTAATGCCCTGATGAAGGTTGGGCAGGCAATGGATGGGGAAATGGAAGAATTGAATAAAAAAAGGGAGAAAGCCTATGAGAATATTGTGAACCTGAGAAACACCCTTGGAAACTACTCTGACAAGATTGATACATACAGCAACATGGCATCTGATGTGTCAAGGAAGATACCAGGGTTTGAGGAAAAACTTGCTGAGATAATCGGGGAGATGCAAAACTACCCAGAGCCTTCAAAAGAAAACATGGGTGAGGAATTACCATCCATAGAGCATCTGAAGGACGCAATACACAAATGTGAATCTGTAATGGCGTCTCTTGAGCCTGTGAACATGAGGGCATTGGAGGACTATGATGCACAGGAGAAAAGAAAAAATGAACTGGAAGAGGAAATAAAACGTTTAATTGAGCAGAAAAAAAATCTTATCAAACTGGTAGAAACCCTGAAAAGCAGAAAGAAAGAAGAACTGCTGAAGGTTTTTGATTCAGTAAACGAAAACTTCAAAAAGATATACCCGCAACTTTCAACTGACACAGAAGCAGAACTTGTTCTTGAAAACCCTGAAAACCCTTTTGAAGAAGGCTTGGCAATCCATGTTAGGCCAAAAGAAGGAAGGATGCTGAAACTTGAATCGTTATCCGGCGGGCAGAAAACCCTCACTGCCCTGGCACTGATATTTGCAATTCAATGTTATGAACCATCACCGTTCTATGTGCTTGATGAAGTAGATATGTATCTTGATGCTGTGAATGCTGAAAAAATTGCGCAGATGATAAAGAACAACTCAAAGTATGCGCAGTTCATCATGGTTTCCCTGAGAAAAATTACCCTGAAGGAGGCTGATCATGTTTATGGTATTGTGAAACAAAGTAATGGCGTTTCAAACATCATAGGCAATGTAAATCTCTCGCAAATCGGGGAGAAGGGCGAAATAAACATCGGAGGTGCCAGATGAAAGTAGTTAGTAGTCAGGGATCAGTAGTCAGGGAAAAAGAAATTAGAATAAAACTGTCCCCTAGCCCCTATCTACTTGCTCCTATTTTACGGAAAAGCCAAGAGGCTTTTCCTAAAATGCTAGGAATTTGCTTATGCAAATTCCGTAGCAACTACTTGCACGGGGGTGCCAGATGAAAAACAGCAATGAAAACATTAATCCCAGAAGTGTTTCAGATGAGATTTTAAACCATCTGCTCTTTCATAAGTCATTAATATCTGAGGAGGATGAAGCTGGTAGAATAAACAAGTACATGGAAATGGTAAAATCTTTGGATAATGACTACACATCAATAAAAAATAAATTTGACAGGGAGATTATGGTAATGTTTGAACTTGTCATAGGACACAGGCTTGACCCATGGGATATTGACCTGGTTAAATTTTCCAAACTATACCTCAAAAGGGTGAGGAAAGAAAAAAACGTTGATTTGGTTACTGCTGGGTACATTGTTTTGACAGCATGGACAATACTTAAACTGCAGAGCGACAAACTGTTGGAATCATCCATGCAGAGCGATGTGGAGGAAATTTCATGGGATGTTATCCCTGACTGGTTTGTTGAAAACGACAGATATGATTACACAACCGCTGTATTGCATGGTGAGGCATCGATTGAGGAGAGGGTTAGAAGGAAGGGTGATAGAAAGGTTACCCTGTTTGAGCTCGTGGAAGCATTCGACGAGGCAAAGAATAATGTGAGACTGAGAGAGCTTATGTCTGAAACCAGGAAAAAACAGAGGATGGCATATGAAAAAAATGATTTAAAAAACATTGGTGAAAAAATTCATAAAGAAAACATGGAAGAGGACATGGGCATTGTCTGGGGAAGGATATCTGAGTTTGATGGAAAACCAATCCCATTATCAAACATATGCAATGGTAAGAAAGAGGATTTTGTAATGACCGTACTGTCCGTACTGTTTTTAGCAAATAGTAAAAGACTCAGGGTATGGCAGAAGAACTTTCCCTACGGTGAAATATATGTTCAAAGGTGTGACACTTGAATGAACAGGATCCTGAATCAAGGGTGGTTGAAGCCGCATTGTTTTCAGCAGGCAGGCCGCTTAAGATAAACGAAATCAAGGATGCCACAGGTTTATCAGAAAACGTAATCATGGATTCATTAGAGAAACTTGTCAATGAATACGATGGGAAAGGTACCGCGCTTGAAATTTCAAAGGCTGGGGAAAAATATGTGATGCAGGTAAAAGCAGAATTTGCGAAGCATGTTGTTTCTCTTGCGCAGAAGGAGATACCTGACAGGCTTCTGAAAACCTTGGCTCTTATTGGTTATCATCAGCCAGTAAAACAGGTTGACCTGATGAGGATGATAGGGGCAAAGGTTTATGAGCATGTTCATGAGCTGGATGCGCTTGGACTTATAAACTCAAAAAAGGATGGTAGGACAAAAATACTCACAACAACAAAAAGATTCCCAGAGTATTTTGGAATAGACACAACGGACAGAAAAAAAATAAGAGAATGGCTTGGTAAAAAGGCGGGCGTGAAAGTAAAGTTATAGATATCCTACTCGCAGCCAATCCAATATAATGTTTCAAGGGTATTAATATCAATAACAAATATATCTATATGGCCAAGATTGTTTTCCTCCCAAGAGTTGGCTCTGTTAAAAACAATAATCCAAACATCTGTGTTGTTGAATTTTGCTTTCTCAGCAAGGCAGGGAAGCATTGGTATATCATAGTCGTATACTCCTGTTGCATAAATGCAATCCTCCAATTTCTCAGCATCCAACCCTAAATCCTCTGCCTGATTCCTCATATCACATATAATCGCATTCACAAGATTATCTGAATAGTTCACAGTAGTATAATTCTCCTTGAAACTCTCCCAGATAGATGTTGAAAAGAAATCGTTAATGCTTGTTTCATTGTAATTGTTTTCTGATGTTCTCACCTCTGGTCTGACCTTTAGGATTGTGAAGTCCTGAATGTTGCAGTGTAATTTCCAACAACATCATAGATATGGGTAGATGCCATCTTTAATGTAGAATTCCAATCATATATCCCATCTCCATCATAATCCCATTCCTCAAGAACAATTATGCCGTCAGAATCATAGCCTGTGCCATTAAAATAGACTACATCACCAACATGTACAGTTTGATCAACACCTGCATCTGCAACTGGTGCATTATTCTCTGGTACTTCTTTCTGTACTTCTATCTCAGCCCATCTATAGATTACACAAGCGCTAAAAATAGAAATAATAATTAATGTGATTGAGATGAGCAACCCAATCTTTTTCATTGTAGGGAAAGTATAACTTTCCCCGCACTCGAAAATTTATTTCATAAATTTTCTCGTAGACATGTATCTGTTTTCCTCTTTACTTAAACATTTTGGTATGAGTATCAAATTTTTCTGCCGAAATCTTAATGAACGCCCATATCTATTTATTGTTGGTGATGTCATGGAAATTAAAGAGATAAGAATTGAGGAGCTATCCACTGAAAAATTTATAAAAGAAAAAACAGAGGAGATTTCATCTGCTGTTGGAGATGGGGTAGCTATCAATGCATTATCTGGTGGTGTTGATTCATCAGTTGTCACCATGCTTGGTCATAAGGCTTTGGGTGACGGACTTAAAACATATTTTATAGATAATGGTTTAATGAGAAAAGATGAACCAAAGAAGATTGTTTCTTTGTTTAAACGATTGGGTGTCCATGTAGAAATAGTTGATGCAAAAAAGCAGTTTTTTGATGCATTAAAGGGGATAAAAGACCCTGAAGAAAAAAGGGAAGCTGTTACCCAAACATTTTACAAAAATGTTTTCGGCAGTCTTGTAAAAAAAAGTGGCGCAAAATATCTTTTACAAGGAACTATTTTGACGGATATAGATGAAACTGTTGCTGGGATTAAGCGCCAGCATAACGTTTTCCAGCAACTTGGTATTGATCCTGAGGAAGCATTTGGGTATAAAATCATAGAACCACTTGTGCAGCTCAGGAAGGATAGCGTAAGAAAAGTGGCTGAAGCAATAGGTCTGCCATCTTCATTATACAAAAGAATACCATTCCCAGGGCCTGCTCTTGCTGCGAGAGTAATAGGTGAAGTCACCCCAGGAAGAATAAAAACTGTGAGGGAAGCGACTGCTATTCTTGAATCAGAGTTAGCAAGTACAAATGCATTCCAGTATATGGCAATTCTGCATAAAGACAGGGTTACAGGAATAAGAAATGGAAAAAGGGAATATGGAATGCAGATTGAGATTAGATGCTGGGACAGTGTTGATGCGAGGACAGCGACACCAACAAGATTGAATTACGATACCTTAGAAAGACTAAGTAAAAGAACAACAACTGAAGTACCAGGGGTTGTATCTGTAACCTATAATGTAGTACCAAAGCCTCCGTCAACCATGGAGGCTGTTTAAATTGGGTATGGAAAAACTACAATGAAACCTTTTCCTTCCTCAAAAGTTTTTCAAGGGCAGTTTCAGCGTGTTTCTCAAGCTTCCCCTTGTCTTCAAGCACCTTTTTTACCTTAATATTCTGGTCTATGATATCCTTTTTTGCCTCCTGCTTTTTTTTCCAGATTTCTCTTTTATAGACAAGAACAGTATTTCGCATCTCCATAGCCTTGACATGAACCTTGTTTGCCCTTTCCCTGATTTCCAGATACCCCTTATGTTTTTTGTTTGCCTCATTAATCAGATGTGCTATTTCATTCACAAATGTTTTCATTTTTTCATGATACTCCTGCGACTCATTGTATAAACGAATAACCTCTTTGTGTTCCTCATCAGCTTTTTTGAAAAGCTCATCCAGTGAACCGCTTATTGATGTTATATCGGCTTCAGTCTTTTCCTGCTCCTTGAGTTTTTCCTCAATATTTTTAATCTCATTTTTTCCTTTTCTGATTCTATCAACAATTCCCCTTTCCTTTTTGATACTCATTGGCACAGTCTGCTGCTTAAACTCAAGTTCCTGCATGTTCTGTCTCAAAGATAACACCTTTTCAGGTAGTGAAAAAACAATCTTTCCCCTTGTTTTCCTTCTCTCCGTTATAAGTTCCTTCGCCTTTTTATGATAAAGGTCCCTGAGTTTTTTATGTTCCCTCATCTGATCCATGAGTTTGTTTCTTTTATCTTTTAGTTCATTCATCTGCTTTATCATCTCAGTTTTCTTCGTGTTCAAAATGTTTCTTTCATCCTTTATCTCATTTGCCTCATCATTCAATTTGTTTCTTTCCTCAATCAATGTCTGATATTTTTTTTCTGCGCTTCGAACATCATTTTTTTCCATATTTATCACTCACGATGCGACGGAAATTGCGCTTCGCAATTTCCTAGCAACGTATGGAACGCAAAGCGTTCCATAGTTGCGACGGAAAAGTGCAATCTTTCGGAATTTGCGAAGCAAATTCCAAAGATGCTAGGAAAAACGCAAAGCATTTTTCCGTCGCAAGCACTTTTCCTAGCATATTAGGAAAAACCTTTGGTTTTTCCTTAATAATTGTAGTAAACCTCTATTGTCAAATAGTAATCCACTGAACCAGCATGAGGCGAGGAAGAAGTTTCATTATAATAAACCTCTGCAAGCCATTCCCCTGGTTCATGATACATTATATCGTATCGGTTTATATTTACTGTTTCTTTGCCATTGTCATTCGTGTTGTTTGAGCAATTCACATATTCATATGTATTATTCCATTTCGCTAAAACAGATAAATCCAGATTTTCCATTTGAATCCTGTCACCCCAAGGAGGATAAGTAGGTGTATATGTTAGGATGATTGTTGCTTTTTTTGCAGCGGATTTTACTGCGAAAACGTGTTGTGTTTTATCACCCTTATCGATGTTTCCTTCAAGCGTCGACTTATAGTTCACATAAACAAAGGTTTGTTTAATCTTCATATTATTATCTTTATCTGTAATCTTTAATTTTACTTGATAAGTATTTGCCTCAGTGTATCTGTGTGTAACTACTGCACCTACCCCGGTTTCATTATCACCAAAATTCCATTCATATTTTACTATATCCCCTTTTGATAATGATGCATTAAATGTTATTGTATCATTTTCGTAAATAATATTTTTGTCAACGGATATTACTGCTTCCAAAACATATGTTTCTTCTCCTTTCTTTTCATTTTCCTCGTTCCATATGCACCCACTTGCTGAAACCATGATGATAATGGAAGCACATAGCACCGCTATATGAACATTTTTCATTATGGATAATTGGTTGTATTCTGTAATAAACCTTTCTACCCTCCCAAAATATATTATAGTAATAACACTTTACTAACAATAATGGCCGAGGAAGAAGTGCATATTCGAATAAGACTGCCGAGGAAAGGCGAAATATTCGGTGTAGCAGATCAACTGCTTGGCGCATCAAGGATTAAGGTAGTATGTGCTGATGGGAAATCAAGGATGGGAAGGATTCCTGGTAAGATAAGGAAAAGATTATGGATTAGAACAGGTGACCTGGTTATTGTCAAGCCATGGAGTTTTCAGGATGAGAAAGCAGATATTATTTGGCGGTACACGAAAACCCAGGCTACAAATCTGAGCAGAAAAAGGTTAATTCCAAAAGAACTTAATATGTTTTGATTTCTATGTTTGACAAGATTGAAAAGGTTGAGAGGAAAAAGAAGGAAATTCAGAAAACATATTCTGAGGTTTTTGACAAACAAACACTGCTTTCTTTAATAAAGATGATATCCGACAAAACTATTGATTCTGTGGATTTCCCAATATCAACAGGAAAGGAAGCAAATGTTTTCAGAGCAAAAAAAGACAGCAAACATCTGGCATTGAAAATATACAGGACATCAACTGCTGTTTTCAAGGATTTAACAAAATATATTGTCGGAGACCCCAGGTTCAGGAATGTTAAAAAAAAGAACATTGTTTATATCTGGGCAAGAAAAGAATATAAAAACCTGAAAAAACTATCAGAATTAGGGGTAAGGGTTCCTGCCCCTGTTGTGTGCAGGGATAATATTCTTGTTATGGAATACATAGGAACTGAATCAACGCCTGCCCCTATGCTTAAAAATGTTGAAATAAAAAATCCTGAGAAAACATTCAAAACAATCATAGGTTACATGAAAAAGGCATACAAAGGAGGGATGGTGCACGGTGATATGAGTGAATACAACATTTTAATGCATAAAAGGCCTGTTATTATTGATGTTGGTCAGGCTGTTGTTCTTGAACATCCGTTATCTAATGAATTATTGGAGAGGGATGTTAGAAACATAATAAAATATTTCAGGAAATTTAATATAAATGTCTCAGAAGATGATGCTCTAAAATACATAAGAGGTGAGTAGATGGAAATTCTGAAAATCCCGAAGGAAAGGGTAGGTGTGCTCATCGGGAAAAACGGTGAGATAAAAGAAAGCATTGAAAAAAAATCAGGCACAAAAATTTTAATTGATTCAGAAAATGGTGAAGTAACAATAGAAAAGGGGGATGCTGACCCGTTAACAGAATTAAAGGCGATAAATATTGTTAGGGCTGTCGGCAGAGGTTTCTCACCGGAAAATGCATTTAAACTGTTCAGTGATGAATACTATTTTGAGATTATGAACATAAAGGATTATGCAAAAACCCAGAAACACGTTATACGTCTCAGGGCAAGAGTAATAGGTTCCAAGGGAAGGACAAGAAGTATTATTGAGGGGCTTTCAGGTGCAAAACTTTCAGTATATGGCAGTACCGTAAGCATAATCGGCGATGTTGAACAGGTTCAGATTGCGCGAAAAGCAGTGGACATGTTATTAAGCGGTTCTGAACATTCTGTGGTTTACAGGTATCTGGAAAGGATGAGGAAAGAAATAAATCTTTTTTAACCCCCCCTGTGGTAACTAATAGTAAAAACATTTATATATTCTTTTACTATTACTTTCATTATGCTTAATCCTGTGGAAATTGGGATATTCAAAGCATTGGATACCCGGATGTATATGGGTGAGATTGCGGAGAGAATAAAACTTGCAGAATCCACAGTATCAAAATATGTCAATCTTTCCATACAGAAAGGGAATGGTTTGTTTGAGAAAAGAAGGGATGGGAAAAAGGTGTATGTAGTGAGGTCGAATGCAGCACATGCAAATCTTTTCCTTAGCATAATAAGGGAGTACCCAAGATGGGAGATAGAAAACCTGTTTTCGTATGCTAAAATGAATGTTGCAGTTAGTGCTCAAAAAGAAAAGACAGCAGATGAGATAGCATATATCACAGGACTCACAAGACAGTATGTTAAGAGGTGTTTAAAGGAATTAGGTAGGGTTGGAATAATCGTAAAAACTGGGAAGGAATATGCACTGAACCCTGGAGACAAAATAGTCAGAGATTTTATCAATGCCTATTACTCATACGTAAATAGAAACACTGTGAGGGATCTCTCACCTGATGGTATTATCCTCTGGCAGAGAGGAAAGGAGTTTTTGTTTAAAACCTCAAAGCATGTCAGATCAGAAAACATTAAAGAAACCGCAGTAACCTGTTTTCACAGATATGATATACCCCTTCTTACCACTGTGAAATACTATTTTCACACAAAAAGAACTTTGGATGTTCAGGATGTAATCCTCCATACTGTACTGATAGAACCCATGAGCAGAACATATAATGTATATGCCTGTTTGCTTTATCAGAAAACAAAGCCAGAAGATATACTTAAAAGGGCAAAGATGTATGATATTGAGGAACATTTCAGGCTTATTGAAAGGTACATAACAACCAAGAGAAAGACCGCAGACTTTCTCCCCCCTTGGGATGAGTACCGGGAAATTGCAAAGGACTATGGAGTGATAAAATGAAAAAACTTTTTGGGAAAGAATACATCCAGAAAGAGTTTACAAAAATTAATATGATTTTGAAAGAAAAAGTAAACCTCTACATGCTCGGTGGGGGTGCCATGAGTTTTCAGAAACTGAAAGATGCGACCAAGGATGTTGATGTTGTGTTGACAGATAAAAAGGCATTTAATTCATTATCTGACATACTTCATAAATCTGGTTACACGGATGTTATGGTTAAAGGCCCTTATGAAAGGATGAATCCAAGCAGGGTTTTAGAGAACTCAGATGGTTTTAGATTTGATATGTTTATTAAACAGGTATGCAACGGGTTGTTACTGTCAAAAGCCATAATTGACAGATCAACAAAAATAATATCATTTGAGAATGTTGATATTTTTACCGTTGCACCAGAGGATGTTTTCATTTTTAAAAGTATAACCTCAAGGGAAAGAGATAGAGAGGATATGAACACGCTTTTCCACCACGGCCTAGATTTCGATGTTATCCGGAAAGAAATTTTGTGGCAAAGCAAACACTCAAAAAATAGAGCATGGCTTGCTTTCTTTTATGTGGGTTTGGAAGAGATAAAAGTGATGTTTAGTCTTGACATCCCCTACTTTGATGATTTTTATGAGTTAGCCTGTGATGAGGTTTTACAGCATAATATTCTGCTTCTTCTTGAAGAAAAACCCAGAACAATTAATGATATTGTTAAAAAGATTGGCGAAGATAAAAATTGGATTATGAGAAATATCAAAAGGATGATAAGAAAAGGATTGGTTGTATTGGATGAGGATACAGTTAGACTGTCAGGAAAGAATATGGGGGATAAATAAAACAAGGAAGAAGAAAATATTATATGTCAATAGAGGAATTAACCATTGGTGGTTTAAATGAAAACATCAAAGGTTTCCGGGTTTTACAAGCTTAGCAGAAAAGAAAGACTTGAGTTTGTGAAAAATTTTGTGGAGCTAACAGATGAAGAAATCAGGGTTTTGAATGAGGCTCCTGTTGACTTTGGTATAGTGGACAGAATGATTGAAAACGCTGTCAGTGTTATGTCAGTTCCACTTGGTGTTGCAGTGAATTTTTTGATAAACGGCAAAGACTACCTTATCCCAATGGCGGTTGAGGAAACAAGCGTTATTGCGGCAGCATCAAATGCTGCGAAGATTGCAAGGGCAAAAGGCGGTTTCAAAACAGGTTCTACAGAGCCTGTTATGATTGGTCAGATTCAACTTGTGAACCATAAAAATCCTGAAGAGGCGAAAAAAATAATTCTTGAAAACAAAGAAAAAATTCTAAGAATGGCAAATGAAAAAGACCCCATGCTTGTGAAATTTGGCGGAGGAGCAAGAGACATCAATGTAAGAATCCTTGATAATGGGATGGTTGTAACGCATCTGCTTGTTGATGTCCGTGATGCAATGGGTGCAAATGCTGTTAACACTATGTGCGAGGCGGTTGCGCCATTCATTGAAAAAATAACAGATGGGAGGGTTTGTCTGAGAATCCTTTCAAACCTTGCTGTTCATCGTCTCTCAAGGGCAACCGCTGTTTTCCCAAAAGACATTGTTGGTGAGGATGTTGTTGATGGGATAATGCAGGCATACAATTTTGCAAAACACGACCCTTACAGGTGCGCAACTCATAACAAGGGAATAATGAACGGTGTAGATGCCGTGGTAATTGCTTCTGGTAACGATTTCAGAGCGGTAGAATCAGGCGCGCATTCGTATGCATCACTGAATGGTTATTCTCCTCTTACAAAATATGAAAAAAACAAAAACGGTGATTTAGTTGGAAGCATTGAAATACCAACGCCTGTTGGACTTATTGGAGGGGCAACAAAGGTTCATCCAACAGCAAAAATATGCATAAAAATCCTTGGTGTGAAAACAGCGAGGGAGCTTGGTGAAATAATAGCTGCTGTTGGTCTTGCGCAAAACTTTGCAGCGTTGAAAGCGCTTGCATCAGAAGGAATACAGAAAGGACATATGGGGCTGCATGCAAGAAATATTGCAATCATGGCTGGCGCTAAAGGTGAAATAATTGACAAAGTTGCTGAACAAATGGTGAAGGAAAAGAAAATCAGGATTGACAGGGCAAAGGAGATAATGGAGGAATTTGAGAAATGAGTTCTTACGGAAAAGCCAAAGGCTTTTCCTAAGATGCCAGGAAAAGTGTTTTGCACTTTTCCGTCGCATTTCTGGGAAAGTGAAGTGTTATGCCATCTTTTATGATATATATGTATAAATACTCCTACGATGATTACGCGTTGCCCATAAGATAGTTGTGGGTGAAACAATGGAGAAGATATAAGTGTATAAAGAAGAAAGAGAAATGCATAAAGCGACATGTGGTGACTGTGGAAAAGAGTGTGAAGTCCCGTTCAAGCCGAGCGGCGATAGGCCTGTGTATTGTAGGGAATGTTATCAAAAGCATAGACCAGCACGAAGAAGATAGTAACACACTCGTTTTACTGTATATCTGAAAATCAATGCGTATTAGCAATAGCAGCAGGTTGAGTTTACCTCAGTGAAATATATGTTCTAAATTTTGTCATTTTTTATATTGCAATACATAGTGGAGTAAATTAAATAATGTTCCCTGCCACATCCTCCATTTCCCTTTCACAGTAGTAGCATCTGAGTTTTATAGGATTTTTTGATACAACCCTGAAAACAGGCTCAACAGGCTCTTTTAGGTTTGAGATGCAGTTCGGGTTTGCGCATCTAACAATTCCCTTGATAGTATCAGGTAAGCTTAGCTTGTGTTTTTGTTCAACGTTGTAGTTTCTGATGATGTTTATTGTTGCATCAGGAGCAATGAGCGCTACCTTGTCAACCTCCTTTGGCTTCAGCTCCCTGTTTTCTATTTTTACAATGTCCTTTTTCCTTTCTTTTTCGCTTCTCACATTCATTAATATGCTTACCATGGCAGTAGGGTTTTTTGATATTCCAAGAATGTTCATTACCTTTAGCGCATTTCCTGCTGTTATATGATCTATGACTGTTCCATCTTTGATAGGCTGAACCTTTAGTTCCTTCATTTCCCCACCCCCGTGCAAGTGGTTAGGGGCAAGTAGTTAGGGGCTAGGGCGTGCAAGGAGTTGCTACGGAATTTGCATAAACAAATTCCTAGCATTTTAGGAAAAGCCTCTTGGCTTTTCCGTAAAATAGGGAATAGTAGATAGGTACTAGGGATTATGTTTCCCCTGACCCCTAACTCCTGACTACTAACTACTTGTATCATTTTCTCGCCCCCAGAACCAAGGCAAGTAATGCCATCCTTACTGGAACACCGTTAAAGGCTTGTTTAAAATACAAGGCATGCTTTGTTGAATCAACCTCCGGTGCAA
>Ga0100399_1001598_pt1 | contig 16601 bp, 19 predicted proteins | sample CryGeymeta201523_FD_81545 | JGI IMG/M metagenome (GOLD analysis project Ga0100399, IMG submission 81545) | Groundwater microbial communities from Crystal Geyser aquifers in Utah, USA - Crystal Geyser metaG 2015-23 | ecosystem: Environmental > Aquatic > Deep subsurface > Groundwater | place: USA...
ATTCGTTTTTTATAAGCTCAGTTAAATCGCCTTTCGGCTCTCTCCCCAGCGAGATAACCTGTGCTCCAGCACATTTGGAGATTATATCCGCCCGTCGGGCCATCGACATCGATAACTTCTCCGGCAAAGTAGAGATTGTCAATTATTTTTGATTTCATTGTTTTGTGATCTATCTCGTCCAAAGACACGCCGCCGCTGGTTACTATTGCACAATCAAACCCCAAAAGACTAACTACCTCCATTTCAATATTTTTTAGCGACTTTACGAGTTTGTATCTTTCTTCTCTTGTAATATCTCCTGCCTTCTTTTCTGGATCTATTCCCGAAAGCTTAATAACAAAGGGAATTAGTTTTTTCGGCAATAAATCGTCCAAACAATTCTTGAAATTTTTTTTCTGATATTTACGAAAATCTCGTTGCAATCTTACATCAAGATTTGAAAAACCCAAAGCTGGTTTTAAGTCCAAAGAAAGTTTAACTATCCCTTTTTTCAATAATTCTCCAACTGTTTTGCTAATATCCAAAATTATCGGCCCACTCAAGCCAAAGTGTGTAAAAAGGCATTCTCCAAATCTCGCCGTTTGTTTTTTGTTGTTTTGCAAAACTGTGATTTCAACATTTTTTAAACTTAACCCCTGCAATTCTTTTGCCCAATTCTCTTTCCTTTTAGCGGCGGAATATCCCGACGTTCTGTCGTCGGGGATGGAGCCGCTAAAAGAACTTGCCCGAATGGATACTCCGCCCTCGGAGGGGCGGAGTAGTTCCATTTTTATTGGAACTAAAGCCGGCCTTGGTTCAACAATTTTATGCCCCAAATCTTTGGCAAATTTATAACCATCTCCCGTAGACCCAGTAGCTGGATAGGATTTACCGCCAGTGCAAATAATATAATTATCCGCGATTATTTCTTTTCCGTTTTTAAGGATTATTTTTTCTATTCTATTATTCTTCTTTTCGAAATTTTTAACTTCAGAGTTATACATTATTTTAACGTCATTATTTTTTAGATAATTCACTAAGACATCCACCACATCTTGGGCATTATCACTAACAGGGAAAATTCTTTTGCCTCGCTCAACTTTTGTTTTTAATCCACGATCCTCAAAAAATTTAATAACGTCTTTTACTCCAAAAACCGAAAAAGCGTGAAAAAGAAAAGGTCCATTTTTTCCATATTCGGCAACTAATTTCCTCAAATCAAATTCGGCATGAGTTATATTTGATCTTCCTTTCCCTGTAATCAAAATCTTCCGACCGGCTCTTGAGTTTTTTTCCAAAAGCAAAACTTTAGCCCCTAGTTCTGCGGCTTGACCTGCGGCCATAATTCCCGCAGGTCCTCCTCCAACAACCGCGATATCGAATTTAGTTCTTTGTTCTTGCATAAAAATTATATGGATAAAAAAACGCCTTTAATGGCGACTCCTTTCTTTCAAATTCTTAACTTCCCCCTAGTTAAACAAAGTACTAATGAAGAAAAAAATAAATCCAAAATTTTGCACCAATAAAGCAAGGGTATAAATAATTTTTGTTGCGGCAAAAGAAAGTACAATACCGCCAATTAAAACGCAAATCGTTCCTATGCCTAAAAAAATCGAACGTCTCCTCACTTTTTTATCTTCTTTATTTTTTCCAGCTTCCCCAAAAAGGGCAATGGCTAATGGAAAAATGCCCAAAAAAGAAAAAATGCTGTAATTAAGAGCTGAGGGGAACTGGGCGTTCCAGTGCAAAATACCATTTCCGTCAATCAATGGGAAAGAAGGAAATAAAAAATGAAAGAAAATACTTAAAAAAACACCAACCAATGCTAATGGTATAATTATAAAATAAGAAGAAATGGTCGGCTTTGCTAACAAGAAAAAAACAGCAAATCCATAAGTAAAACCTATTATTAAAAACGGTTCGCCAATTATATTGCCTATTCTAAGATAAGAAATATTCTGTGAAAAGAAAAAAAAGAATAAAGAATATATCGCCATTCCTATGCCAGACCAAAAAACTAATCTTGAAAATAAAAAACCGAATCTGGTCGGCTTTCTTTTTTGAAGGGAGTAAAAACGATGGAATAAAAAAGCAATAACAAGGGTTCCAAATGAATATAAAATAGCTGTTAAGTTAAAACTAAGATTCATTTCAGCCGTACCTATTAAATACTATTTTCTTTCTACAATAATTGTGCAATTAGTAACCACTGCGGCAAGAGCGCCAACAGCGGCTAGAACCGGCGCAATTACTGTTCCTACAACCGCGAAAGTTAAAGGAATTTCCATTAACGTCTCGCCAGCTTCATTCTTGATAATAATTCTTCTCACATTCCCCTTTTTTATTAATTGCTTTACCTTGGTTAGAATTTCCTCGCCAGAAACTTTGAATTCTTCTTTTTTTGTGTTTTCTTCCATAGCCTTGCCCCGTTAGAAGTCTGCCTATTAGATTAACCGTTGATAACTCCATTATTAAGACCATTTATTATAACCCCGTTTTGCCCAAATGCAGAAAAAATTTCTTCTAAATTTTTTCTGCCAAGACTTCTAACGGGGTTTGCTTTTATTAAACTATACTACCTTTTTTTATAGTTTTAAACAATGCCATAGAAAAAGCCCCGGCTTATTTATCAAGACCGGGGCATATTTTGCACTATTCTCTCCTTAACCCCGTTGGAAGTTGACAATTCCCCTTTCTAACCTTCTGCCAAAAAGACATATGGCAATAGTATTGTAACCCGCCTATAGCTTTAAAAGAGTGAAAGCAAGGACACTTCTCATCTTCTTTGGGCCAACACTTTTCTAGAATTTCTCCTGGAATCTGCTCTCTATTCTCTTCTTTGCCAGCCATTTTTCTCCTCCTTCTTTTAGTGGGACTTTTGGCGAAACTCTTAATAGTTGATAATCTACTAATTTCAGTATTACTCCTTCAAAAATTTCTGTCAACTATGAAACCCCTCAACAAGAAACTATCAAGGGTTCATATTAAAGCTGAAGCAATAGTAATTATCCCAAAAACAAAAACAAACCAGCCGAATTTTACTTTATCGGCGAACTTTAAAAGGAAATGTATTGTCGCCAAGCCAAAAATAAAAGCGAAAAATACTCCGACTAAAGATTGAAAATTAATTACAAAGCTGTTCATATTCATCAAGATATTTCCGCCAAAAATCACTGGCAAACTCATCAAAAAACTTATCTTTAAAGCAACGTTGTCATTGAATTTTCTAAGAAGCAAAATAGAAACTGTTAAACCAGACCGTGATAAGCCCGGCAGAACAGATAGCCCTTGAGCCAACCCTAACAGAAAACCATCTTTTTTCTCCAGGTTTTCTGCTTTTTTGAAACCGTTCTGTTTGCTTTTGATTTGAAAAACAGCGGTTACTAGCAGAGAAAGCCCTGTAATTATGGTAATCGCTTTGCCTGTAAAATTCCAAAAATCTCCCGCTTCTTCTATAAACTTATAAATCATCAAACCTATAATTCCGCTAATAACAGTTGAGAGAATATAAAAATCAATCTGTCGCTTAACTCCTCGGTCGGTTTTTCTGTAATTTAAAAAATTCTTTATTAAATAAAAAACATCTTTCCTTAAATAAATTAGTGCGGCTAAAAAAGTGCCAAGGTGCAAAAATAAAATCTGCCGCAGCAAAAGGTTTATATCAAAAACATCTTTAAAAAACTTAACTCTAGCTAAAGTTATCATGCCGTCTGAGCTTATTGGCAGCCATTCAGTAATACCCTGAATTATTCCAGAAACAATTGACTCTAACATATTTTGCTATTCTATCACAAACAAAAAACCCGAGAAAGTTGTTCTCTCGGGGGACGGCATTACTAAATATCCCAGACTCTCGATTGAACGTCACTAGAATCTTTTTAATCGAAGACCGAATACCTTTTTTAAAAATTATGGATTGGGCGAGATAACTGGCCGTAGCTGAATTGATTTAGTAGTAATGCTTCCGTCTTGATTTGCAGAACCTGTTACAGTAACTGTTTTGCCAACTTCGAGATTTTCATTTGTTCCACTAGCAAATTTTGAAATTTCTGTTGAGGCAGAAAAGAAAATAATCTTTGAGCTGCCATCTGGCGTTTTAATAGTTAAGCCTTGCTCGTCTTTGCTGATAATTTCACCTGTAAAAAAGTTTGAGCCGTCTCCTCTGTTGAATCCTCTCTGCATAGCTCCGCCCGCATTTCCTTGAGAAAGCTGCTGGCGTTCTTCCGTTGTTAAATTTTGAAGATTTTGGCGAGAAAAATTACCTAAAGGATTTTTGCTCTGTTGGTACTTCATTCCGCCATAAAATGCGCCGCCAGCTACGGCAATTAGCGATAAAATAAAAATAGGTACTATTTTTTTTCACCCTGTTAGAAGTCTGTCTTATATAGTTCACCCCGTTAGAAACCTTGGGTAAAAAATTTTAATGTTAAAATTTTTTACAAGGCAGTTAACAAGTTTATCAAATATACTTCTATTATTCTTCAATAAACTTGATATTAGAAATAAACAGGTTTCTAACGGGGCAAGTAGCTAATTTCGAACAGACTTTTGTTTCAAGTTTTTACCCCCGTTATTACTGACCAGAAAAAATTTAGATTAAATTTTTTCTGCTTAGAACTTCTAACGGGGCCCATATTTTTGCCCTTTGATACACTTAGGGAAAACCTAAGCTTGCCTCGGGGATTATTCATAACGTAACGCTTCTATCGGATTAAGTTTGGCGGCTTTTTGCGCTGGCCAATAACCAAAAATAATACCGATAGCAGCAGATACACTAAAAGCTAAAATAATTGAAAATAAAGAAATTTTAGTTGCCATACCTCCAAAAACTGTGATTCCATAAGCCAAAACGCTTCCTAAAATTATTCCAAAAGCTCCACCGATAAAAGTAAGCATTACAGCTTCAGTTAAAAACTGTAAACTAATATCTGCTCTTTTAGCGCCAATGGCTTTTCGAAGGCCTATTTCACGCGTTCTCTCGGTAACAGTAGTCATCATCATATTCATTATGCCAATACCTCCTACTATTAAAGAAATTCCAGCTATGGCCGCCAATAAAATAGTCATTGTGTTGGTTATTGAAGAAGCCGCGCCCAGAATGTCTTGTTGGCTTAAGGTGCTAAAATCGGCTAATTGAGGGTCACTGATATTATGTAAACTTAAAAGAAGATTGGTAACTCCAGTTTGAACATCAGCCATCACTTGAGGGTTTTTTGCCTGAATACTAATTGTTGAAACATAATCAGTACCGGTTAAAAATTTCTGAGCGGTAGTTATAGGGATAAAAACCATATCGTCTTGACTGCCAAAACCGGTTCCTCCCTTAGACTTGGTAACTCCGATAACTTTAAAGTTAATTCCGTTAATTCTTATTGTCTGACCAATAGGATTTGCCCCTTCCCCAAATAAATCATCGCGGGTTGTCGGACCTAATGCTGCTACTTTTGACTGATTGAGAATATTCTGTTCTGTAATAAATGAACCCGAATCTATTTCAGCATTTTTAACACTTAGGTATTCTGCCACTGTTCCGACAACTTGAGTGTTAGTATTTTTTCCTTTGGCGACAACCTGATAACGTCGTGAAACTTCCGGAGCCACAGCTTGAACAAAAGAAACTTCTTTAGCTATAAGCTTTGCTGTCTTCAATAGTCAAAGTTTGAGCTGAACCCCTGTTAGATGCTACCTGCGAAAAATTCCTTTGAAACCCTGGCATCACGGTAATCAAATTTGACCCCATTGATTGAATACTTGTTTCGATTGAGCCAGTTGCTCCCTGGCCTATTGAAATCATAGCTATCACAGAACCAATACCAATAACAATACCCAAAATGGTCAGACCGGATCTGCTTTTATTGGAAAAGATAGCCAAATATGTTTCTTCAAACAAATCAGCAATAAGCATACTAATTTAAAATTTAAAATTGTAAATTTGAAGAATTGTCTCGGTAGTTTTTAAATTATCAATTTTAAATTTGCAATTTGAAATTATTGATGTCTTCCACAATTTCTCCATCCTTAAGAGAAATTTTTCGCTTGGCGTGTTCAGCAATATATTTTTCATGAGTAATCAAAATAACTGTTCGACCCTGCTTGTTTAAGTTTCGGAAAGTCTCAAGAACAACTTCACCAGTTTTGCTATCAAGATTACCGGTAGGTTCATCGGCCAAAATTAAAGATGGATTATTCACTAAAGCCCTGGCAATAGCTACTCTCTGCATCTCGCCTCCTGAAAGTTGATTGGAGAGATGCTGAAAACGACTCTCGTCCAAGCCGACAGCTAATAAAGCTTTATTAGCAACTTCGTTGCGTTCATTTCTAGGGGTATTGCTGTATAACAAGGGTAATTTTACATTTCTCAAAACCGTAGCTCTGCTTAGTAAATTAAAAGACTGAAAGACAAAACCAATTTTCTTTTTGCGAATTTCGGCTAGCTCGTCATCAGAAAGTTTTGAAATGTCCTTTCCGTCCAAAAAGTATTGACCGCTGGTTGGCGCATCCAAACAGCCTAAAATATGCATTAAAGTTGATTTTCCTGAACCTGAAGGACCAACAATTGCCACAAATTCCCCATCATTTATGGAAAAAGAAATGTTTTTTAAAACTTTTGTTTCAACGTTGCCAGACTTATAAATTTTGTCGATGTTTTTAATTTCTATCATTGTCCTACTAAAGTCCTCTCATTTGAAAATTTCTTTCACTGCCTACCCCTGGTATTTGAAAACCTTGATTTGATCTATTCTGCGTTGAGCTATTATTCGTGCTGCTGCTGCTTGAGTTAACCGTTGAAACGACAACAACGTCACCTTCTTTAAGTCCGTTAACAATTTCGGTAGAAGTGTCATTTGAAATTCCCACTTCCACTGTTTGTGATTTTGGTTTATCTGACAAAATCGTTCCCGAAGCACTGGCTAATAAAGCTTGTGTACTTTGCCCCGATGCGTCTACTAATTCCACTGCATACGAAGTTCCTTGGTTTTTAACTGCGTTATTGGGCAAGAGCAAAACATCCTGTTTGACGTCGGTTATAATGTCGGCGGTAACACTCATACCAGGTTTCACTTTTTCTTCTTGAGTATCAAAAGCAATCTTAACTCCGTAACTTACCACCCCTTGAGTAACCGTTCCCGACAAATCAACATCTATGACTTTCCCCGTAATACTAACGTCTGCTAAAGCATCGAAAGTAAGGGTTACTTTTTGACCAACTTTTACTTTGGCTGCATCAACTTCATTAAGTGAAATCTCGGCTATTTTTTGTTGAGTAACAACGCTTGCCAGTACCGTACCCGCAGAAACAGAATTACCATTTTTAATTTCGGAATTTATATTAACAATTGTACCATCAAAAGGAGCGCGAATTAAACATTCTGCCAATTTTTCCTGAGCATCTGAAAACGCATTCTCTTTCTGTGCAACAACATTTTTTTGGGACTCAATATCCTGCGGATCGGCACCAGTCTTCAGTTCCTCAAGATCTAAATTTTTCTCATCTAATTTTTCTTGAGCAGATTTGATGGCTAATTCAGCATCTTTAATTTTTTGAGGAGTGTTTTTAACAGTATCGTCAATTGTATCTTTAATTTTCTCAAGGGAATTTATATCAGAATAAACAGAAGAAACGTCGCTTTCAATTTTAGGCTGAAGAGCGTCAATTTGAGGTGCCATAGTAAGATATCCATAACTCTCAACCGAGATTGCATCGAACATATGCCGCGCACTTTCTAAGGCTTGGGAAACCGCCTTGGTGGTTTCGAGTGTATTATTTATTAATTGATAAATAGTATCGCGGTCAGCATCTCTATAAACTTGTCTAAAAAATACAAAATTTTCGGTAAAAAGGTTATCGGCTACAGAATAGTCATCCAAAAGTCTTTTAATAAACGGAGATTCTGAACCCAATATCAGCCTATAGGCACTAATATTTTTTTGCGCGTATTCTTCTGTCCCTAATACATTCTTCAAGTCTTCCATATGGGAAGATAGCTTAAAGAAAGTGGTGGAGACGGTACTATAACCGTCTTCATATGCAGTTGCCAAGGAACGTTCAGCGTCTATCGTAATCTCTTCATAATTTTCTTTTGCCTTATTCAAATCGCGCTCTGCCTGAGCAACAGCGTTCTCGGCCGGCACTAAAGATTTAGCATCGGGCTGGGAAAGAAGTTCTGCGAGTTTTGCTTTAGCGCTATTTAGGGCAACTTCAGCATCTTTAACCTCTTGTTGGATATCTTTTTTATCCAATTCAAAAAGAAGCTGACCAGACTTAACTTCTTGATTATCGCGAACGTAAATTGCTTTGAGTTCTCCGAAAACCAAAGACTTGATATCTGCTTGATCTAAAACAACTACCTGACCAGAACCAGAAACAGAAACAATAAGCGTGCCCTTTTCAACTGCTGCCAGAACATAACGAGTTTCGTTGGAACTACCTCTTATTCTTTTGTAGCCAAAATAACTTGCGCCGATTATCGCAAGAATAATAAAAATAGAAATAATTTTTTTTCGCAGAATCGCTCTAAAAAATTTTTTAAGCATAATGTTGTTTCCTTGCGGAGTTAAGCTATTTTTTGTTTAAAATATTAATACTCAAAAGACTAAAGTGTTTTCGCCCGCACAAAATAAATACTAAGAAAATTTCAGGCCTCCGTTCTCTGGCGCCTTCTGAACGGAGCGCCTCAAACTTCCTCCTTTTGATAAATAATCTATCAAATATCAAGATATTTTACCCCGTTAGAAGTTCTACCTGTTTTAGACATTAACAGCAACTTTTCAAGAAAACCACATCTCTTTGAAACTTCTAACGGGGTTTACCAGCCGAAACCAAAACCCCTGCCAAAACCCATATGGAAACCTCGACCCATCTTACCATTGGTCAGTCGGTCTTGCATAATCTGAAGACGTTTATCAGCTTGCTCTTGAGTTATTACGCCTTTGTCAACTAATGCCTGAAGATAAGTTTTCATTTCCTGCGTTTGCAATTCCTTCATTCTTGTTTGAATTTGCTCCTGACTAATGCCTTTTTCCTCCATAATTTGTTTCAAGCCTTTACCCTCTGCCCAAGCATTTTTTACTTCGTCAACGCTAATTCCGAGGATTTGTGCCTCATTTTGAAAGATAGCCTGCTGATGAGCAGCAATCTCGTCTGACGAAATATTACTAAAACCACCAAACCATCCGTGAGCTGAGGCCACTCCTACACCAAGTACGGCTAAAGCTGTAATTGGCAAAATTGTGTAAATAAGATATTTCTTTTTCATATTACAAATTTTTTATTCTATTCAACTAGTCTCGACCTTTTCTCTCTTACCATCTCCTCGGAGAGGATAATAAGAACCTGCTTCGCAAAACCTTAGTCCCGCCGTTTCTGCGGGATAAGAACCTGCTTCGCAGAACCTTAGTCCCGCCGTTTCTGCGGGATAAGAACCTGCTTCGCAGGACCTTGTTTCTCGCTTCGCTCGAAATAGGATTGGTACGAGATTCTATCTATTATTACAAATAAGGGTTAACTTTGTTTCATTAAATAAAAAGAAGACCGAAAAACGAATAAACCCCGTTAGAAATCAAAGGTTTCTAAAGGAGCAGTTCCTCCCCTTTCGTTCGGCCTTCTGTTTAATAATACAAACAAAAGAGCCTTCTTGTTTCACGAATTTAAAACCGCCTCCAAAAGCGGTTTTAAAACTTAGTAGAATATATTTTTAGCGCATTGGTCGAGGCGGCCGGTGTTCAAGCATAAACATATTAAATTGGTCTTCAATTCTGCGAATACCAAAAGCATAGACCGTATCATCTTCCCGCCTTCCCATAACCACCACCGCTTCTCCCTCTTTGATTTCTCTTCCGGGCAGAAATTGGGTATCAGGAGTTACAATTATAGTCAGCATTTGGTTATCGGGTTTTTTAATAAGAAAACCATTGCTTGTAATTTCCGAAATAATACCTCGGTGAACATTTTGAAGCCGGGTTATACTTGGGTCACGGTAAAATCCCCCCATTATTGGCAAACGTTTTTCTTGGGACCGCCAAAATAAACTTGGATGAAAACGAGTTCTTTCAATAATAATCCCTCCCAAAAGAACAAGGATGATAATAAAAAGTATCGAGTAAACAATTGGTCGACGATAAACAATAGCAAAGTGCTTGGCGAGTATTTCCATTAGTATAACCGAGATGACTGTTGCGAAAATCAAAAACCAAGGGAGTGAGATAAAAAGAATCCTCAAGCCAAAAACACCGAAACTAGGTAAAAACAAAGTTCCGCTAGCTCTCATGGCAAAAACTATAAAACTAACAAGAAAAAGGATAAGTAAAGTTAAAACAGCTGTGCCAAAAATTATTAAAATTGTTTTTAAAACAAAATATATTTTGGGACGCATTTTAACTCCCCCGCTCTTTATCTTATTAAGCACTATGTCGCTAATTGAATTTTGTTGTTGATTGTTTGTATCAGCCATAGAGTACAGCTTATTTTTTTAAAATAAATTTCATTAATTCTTTTGCTCTTTTTATCCGAATTCCAACTGTTGAAATTGGGATTCTCATTATGTCAGCTATTTCTTTGTAGTTTAGTTCTTGAAAGTAATAAAGAATAATTGACTCTCTGTATTTTAGTGCCAACTTATCAAGACATTTATCAATTATTTCTTTTGCATCTTGGCGATCAATTTCCCTTTCGATACTGTTATCGGCATGGAATTGTTGAGGAAAAAAAATATCTAAATCGAACAATAGTAAAGGGTTTTTCTTTTTCTTTTTGAGGGCGTTGACTAACTCATTGTGGGCAATGCGATAAAGCCATGAAGAAAATTTTCTTTTTGTATCAAAGCTTTGTATATTTTCGTAAGCTTTTATAAATACGTTTTGAACAACATCATTTATATCTTCCTTATCGGAAAGAAATTTTCTTGAATATCGCTTAATTTTATCTTCATACCTTTTTATTAAAATACTAAAAACCTCAACCTTGCCAGATTGAACCAAAAACGCGATTTTTTCATCATTTTCTTGAGAGACTTCTTCTCTCATAAAATTAATACAATAAATAAAAAAAATTTATTTCATTTTTACCTTCCTCTGCAAAACGATGAAAGCTCCGGCATCACGGCAAGGATGAAGAAGGGTATCCTCCGTAGCCTTGGCGAAGGAGGATACGTTTTGGAAGGTTCCGCCCGACAAAACGCATGGGAGGGCGCGGCCCCACGGGCATAAGCCCGTGGGACTCCACTTGGTTGAATAATCCAAAAGATTTTTAAATTAAAATATTTTTTAAGATGATTGAAGGCGCCGATTTTCTTTATTGCAAAAATATGAACTAAAGCCATAGAAGTAATAGCTAAAGCAAGCGTGAAGTTTAAATCCGAACTGGGAGACCTGATAAAATGAAAAACCCCTACGCCGGGTAAGAGTTCCAGGAGATTCGATAGTAAAATTAAAATGAACAAAGTTGCGTCCAAGGGAAAGATTGTTTCGGTTTTTTCTATATCATTGGTAATAGAGCTGATATAATTATAGATACTTTCCAGTATCCACTCTATAAAATTTTGCGCTTTTTGAGGAACAATTTTAGGTTTTTTCAAAGCTATAAAAAATATAGAAAATATAAAAACTGCTCCTAAAAGCGTAATCAGAAAGGAATTAGTAAACGGAAACCCAAATATTTCAAAAATTTTTTCAGCGGGAATGGAAATTTCGAGCGTTTCCATATTTAGGTAATTTATTCACAGAAATTAAACTTAATAACACTTACTCCTCCAAAACAATCTATCTCTATCATACACTTAAACTAATTTTTTTTTAACTTTTTAAATATCCTGCCTCCGGATCAGAATTCCTTTTTCTAAGGAACAAAAAGCCCGAGAGAGTTTTTTCCGGGCAAGACTTCTAATTTTACCCTGACTTGAGAATCTCAAGACACTAGCACCGAAGCGCAATCTTTCACTTTTCCATAACAATTTTTTATGATTTGAATTTTGTAATATCCGTGGAGCTGCACTCGCAAGGAGCTTTTTTACAGACGTGGCAATTTTCAGAAAACATCAAAGAAAGTTCGCTGGCTATATCTATATCAAGCGAGTTAAAAACACTGACTAAGCAAGAAAATAGGTCTGCCGCTTCTTCTTCAACGCTTTTAAAATCTTCTTCTTTGTGGCCGCCTCTCCAAGCCATCATTGCTTCAGAAAATTCACCTGCTTCCTCGGCTAAGTGGACACCGGCCTGCTCTAAAGTTCTTGATTTAGCGGGATAAATTTCGTTGAACATTCTCTGAAAATCCTTCAGGGTTTGAGGTTTCTTGCTTTCTTCTATGGCAACTGGCTGTCTTTTTTCCACTTTTTTCTCTTTGCAAGAACAAGGGCAAGTCGCACAATAAGAGCATAAATAAGGGAATCTTTTCCAGGTTTCACTTTCCAAATCAATATGCAATTGATTCATCAAAGAGGCAAACCAGCTTAACGCAATCAATAAATTTAACTTGGCTTTTTCTCTGTCTGCTTTTCTGATGCCCTTCAATCCCCTCATTATAAAACGTTCCACATTTGTAATCATATCCAATTGACTAAAATATCTGTCATTGGGCAGATCATAAACCTCTTTGACAAAATTTTGATATTCTTTTATGGTAGTATTTTCTTTAACAGAAGGCATAATGTGTCTTATCAAATATTAACAATAGACTGAGAAAATATCAATAAAAAAGAAAAATGAGTCGCGCTTAGCGCGACTCATTGGTTTATCTAAACGAAATGGGGTCATACTTAGAAAATATGAATACTTGGTGACTATCGCCAATAGCTTCTAGAACTTCCTCTGTTTGTTTTTGCCATCTCTCATCGCAGACGCGCCAGTCCTCAAACCCAAGACATTCTTCTGCTTCTTGTATTCTAAAAAAGAGGCCAATTATCGGCGCTGTCTGGTCGCGCCAATTATTAGGGCCGGCATCTTCGGAGGTTTGCCTTGACTTAGTTGCAATTTTTAAATAGTCTCTTTCATACAAAATAATTCTTGTCCGCGCAATGCCAATCAGATTTCCACCGGCAAGCCTGCATCCTACAGGAAGAAAACTAGATTTTCTCACTTTAATCCTCTCTATAATTGGAGAACCATCTTTACCTTTTCCATCAGAAACACGGTAGAGCGACGTCGTTGTCACCGCGTAAAACTCCATCTCCCACCTCCATTGGTAAGAACTATATTAAGAGCTATTTCATTATATTAAATTTGGAAAAGAAATCAATGGGATAATTTATTTGGTAAAAAGAACGCAAACCCCTTAACGGGGTTTGCGTTCTTGCGTATTGAAGACTTCAAAACTATGGCTGAACCTGAAGATAAGGAGCACAAGCCGGAACCTGCATAAGACCGGTCAGCGTATCCTGATATTGTTTAACTCCAGCCTGAAGCTGGGTTACTCCAGCGGCACATTCTTGAAGCTTTGCCCCCAAATCTTCTGCTATAGCTTTGCACTCCAACGCCATAGTTTTACACTTTGTGGCGCCAGAATAAAAATAATATGCTGCGCCAGTCAGAACAATTACCAGTAAAACTAGGACAACTGTTATAATGTTTTGTTGTTTCATTTTCTTGATATTAATACTTTAAAACGACCTTTATACTATTATACCCTATAACTATTAAAAAGAAATCTTGCATTAATAATTAATTACTGCCTTGTCCCCGATAGTTAATCCAAGTTGCCCGGCTACGCCACCTTTTATTTCGAGAACGTATTTTGCTTTTTTATCTGGGATTATAGAAGGACAAAATTCATTCATACAAGGAGAAGTATTCTCGCTTATAAAAACCACTTTTTCATCTTTATTAATCCAAATAATATCCAAAGAAATCAAGGTATTTTTCATCCAAAAACTATACAATTCTTCCTCCGGAAAAATAAAGAACATTCCCCTATCCTTGTCTAGTTTATTCCTAAACATTAAACCCTTTTGTCGCTCCTCTGGAGTAACAGCTAGCTCAACATAATAGCATTCACCTCTAAGGCAAATTTTTGCATTTTTATCATCCTGCCATTTTGATGCAGTGATAATGACAAACGATGTAATTATCACGCCGGCAACAAGAAAAATCCTAACTCTTTTCATAAAATTACTCCCTTATCATAACCAATAGCATTTTGAATCTTCCTTTTGCCCTTAAGGCATGGATAGAATTCGCCGGCATAATAATCATTTCTCCCGATTTAAGATTATGAACTACCACGGGCAAAGCCCGTGGTATCCTCAGGCTCCGCCTTCGGAGAGTTCTTTTTTTGCGTTTCATCCACGGCTAGAAGCCGTGGTTTTCGCACTTCAAAAATAAACTTTACCAGAAATAGTAATTATTGATTCGCCATCAAAAATATAGACTAATGCATTAAAAGGAGCTTTGTGTTCACTTAACCCTTGGCCTTTATCAAAAGCGAAAACCGTAATCGTACCTGCCTGTTTTTTATTATTTCTCTGCTGACAACAGCGACTTCTTGATAATCAATAAGGCATGATGCGTTTTGAACCCTAATTTTATCTTTGTTGGCTTTCATATTTCTTATTTCAAAACATTATTACCTGCTTAAAATTTTATGATATACTTTTTCGTAATCATCAACCATCCTAGAAACGGAAAATTTTTCCTCAACCCACGATCTACAGTTCTCCCTATGAATTTCGTCTATTCTCTTAATAGCCCTAACCATTTCATCAAAATTTTTTACGATAAATCCGGTTTTCCCGTCTTTAATTATTTCTTTTGCCGACCCTCTATCAAATGCAATTGGAGGAGTGCCACAAGCCATTGACTCTACAAAAATTAAGCCAAAGGGCTCCTGCCATCGATGGGGGTATAAAAGTCCCTTGGCCTTTCTATAAAAATCGCTCATCTTAAGATAATCTATCATTCCCACATATTTAATATTTTTATCTAAGTATGGCTTAATTTTCTTTTCCCAGAAAATACCTTTTGCCGGACCGCCGGCAATTCTCAATTTAATTTTTGCTTTTTTTGCCGCTAAAATTGCTAAATCAATTCCTTTTTCCGGTACAAACCTTCCGGCGGCAACAAAATAATCTTTCGGTTTTTCATTGAATTTAAATTTTTTGAGATCGATGCCGTTATAAACTGTTGCTATATAATTTAATTTTAGCAAAGGTTTCCTCTGGGCATTAGAAAGTGAAACTAAAAATATTTGGGGAATATTTTTTGTCCAAGAAAGCATATGTTTAATAAAACCATTTATCGGGTCGTGGATTGTAATTACAGTTGGTGTTTTTGTTAATGGAGCAAAATTAATGCATCTTCTGTAGGGATGGATATGGATAATATCAAACTTTTCTTTTTTATCCATTTGATAAATTTTTGAAACCATTAATTGCTCATAAAAATTTGCTACTTTCTCATTAATCTGAGGAATGAACGGTGAGAGTTTTTTGTTGTATTTAATAGCCGGCATTCCAAAAGAAACAAGTTTCGCATATTTCAATTTTGATTCCCTTGAACCAAAATAAAAAACTTTATGACCTCTTTTTGCTAAGCCTTCGGCGATGTAAAAAGCCATCCACAAAGGGGCATAAAAAGTATTCTGGGGTGGAGGAGTAGGCCACTCATTAGTACAAAAAATAGCAATTTTTAGTTTTCTTTTCACTCCGTTAGAAACTGTTGGTGAATTTCTCATATTTCTTTTACCCCGATTAGAAACCCTAAGCCAAATATGAACTACCACGGGCAAGACCCGTGGTATCCTCGGGCTCCGCCTTCGGCGAGTTCTTTCCGTTTAGCTGTATCCACGGGCAGAACCCGCGGTACTCGCGGAACGAAAATAGAGTTTCTAACGAGGTTTCATACTTTAATTAATTTATTAAAATCTAAACAATTATTTAGGAGGCTTAAATAGAATCTTCTTCTTTTGCGCAAAATAGCAGCCTTTTCTTTCTCTTCTTTATATTTAATACTCTGCAAGGAGAAATAGGAAGTAACTACTGGCAAAATTTTTTTAAATTTTAATAAATCCTGAAAATTTAAATGATTAATATAAGATCTGAGTACTTTTTGCCTAAAAGACCTTTTGGCTTCCCATAAATGAGTCCATAAATAACCAATGTCATAGGCAAAGTTATTAAAATGGATTAATTCCCAATCAATAATCCAAATGTCTTTTCCCTCAGATAGGATATTTCCCAGATTCAAGTCGCCATGACAAAAATATTTATTTTCTTTCTCAATTAAAGGAAGATCCTCTTTCACCAATTTTAAAATCTTTTTTGATAAATCGCTTTTAATAATGCATTTATTAGCAAATTCTTCATAAAGAGGGGGAAGATAGTTTTGGCAACGAAATTTCTTTAAATTAGGAAAAGTTTTCGGCGGAATTTTAGAAATCTCAAAAAGAGTTTTTATGATTTTTTTAATCATCCCTGGAAATGGTTTTTGGATTAAATTTCGACTATGGCCCAAAGGAGGACCTTTAGGATATTCTCTTTCAAGCCATTCAAAATCTTTTTCAATCCCATAATCTATAATTTTTGGTACTATTTCTTTAATTTTTAAATTAGCCTTTTTTATTTTTTTGAAAAAAATAATCTCTCTAATAAACTTCCCTTTAGCGTCTAAATTATTGTGGAGCCTTCCATAAAAAGCGA
>Ga0100399_1001600_pt1 | contig 16579 bp, 14 predicted proteins | sample CryGeymeta201523_FD_81545 | JGI IMG/M metagenome (GOLD analysis project Ga0100399, IMG submission 81545) | Groundwater microbial communities from Crystal Geyser aquifers in Utah, USA - Crystal Geyser metaG 2015-23 | ecosystem: Environmental > Aquatic > Deep subsurface > Groundwater | place: USA...
GGGGAGTGTGGCGATCGAGGTCCGCGGCGGTCGGGCGGAAGGGATCTATTTTATGCCGCAAGGGACGGCGTTGGATCAGATATCCAAAGTCGTTGGCATGCCGGAAGGCGATGCGAGGTTGCGTAGCCCGGAGCGGGGGATTTCAGACGGCGCCCTGCTGGTGATCTCCCCCTCGGGAGAAGCGACCCTCGGTGAAATGGCTGCCGCCCGGAGGCTTGCCCTGGGTCTCCGGATCGATCTTAACCGCGCCTCGGAGGGGGATCTTTCGCTGGTGCCCGGCATCGGCGACCGAATGGCGGCGCAGATCGTGCAGTTGCGCCTGGAAAAGGGTGCGTTCCACGATCTCGCGGATCTCGTTGCCGTGCCCGGGATCAAGGAAAAGAAATTGAACAGCCTCAAGGATTATCTGATGGTGATGCGGGCGCCCTGAAAAAAGTGCTGAGTGCCAAGTGCTGAGTGCTTCACTCAGTCCTCAGCACTATGTTTTTTAGGGGGTCCCGCTGCCTCTGTACTGGTCGAACAAATTGAGGACGCGCTTTACGTAGGTCTGCGTCTCTCGATAGGGGGGGATGCGGTTGTTGTTCCGCAGGACGGCGTTTTCGCCCGCATTGTAGGCCGCCAGGACGAGGGGGAGATTGCCGTTGAAGAGATTCATGAGGTAGCGGAGATAGCGGACGCCGCCGTCGATATTGGTTTCAGGATGGAAGGCGTCCCGGACCTGCAGCGAGGCCGCCGTCGCCGGCATCAGTTGCATCAAGCCTTGGGCGCCGACCGGGGAGACGGCCCGGTGGTTGAAGTTCGATTCCGCCTTGATGACGGCTTTGACTAAGGAGGAGTCGATGCGGTATTTTGACGAAGCCTTGGCGATCAGATCAGCGTAGCCGGCCATATCCCCTTTCAACTGGATGATGACCCTTTTTTCCTTCATCACGAGAACATAGGGAACGCCGTGCTCCGTGGGAATGTTGGTCAGATGGATGACCCCTTCGGAATCCGTGTACTTGTAGATATCCGCATCACATGCGGGTGCGGTGAAGAACAGAAGGTTCATCACCAGCAAAAGCAGAAATATTTTCGGGCACAATATTTTTCCTGCATGATCGGTTGCCGACATATCCCCTCCGCTTGATTGTCAATATACTTGAACCATTTCAGGAAATCAAGGTTTTTATCCCGCTCGTGAAGACCGCGATCTTCCGCTGTTGATTTTGCGGGTATATTCCTTTATAAATGGATCGGGGGAATCATCTGATCAGCCGCTGAGGTGTGAACATGCCGCTCGTCACGTTTTATTTTCAGCTCCATCAGCCGTTTCGGCTCCATCCGGAGCGGGGCAAGTTTCTTTGGGACGAGAAGAACCGGGCCATCTTCCTCAAGGTCGCGGAGAAGTGTTATCTCCCGGCGACCCGGATGTTTGCGGAACTGATCGCCGCCCATCCTTCATTCAAAATCACCCTGTCCATGTCCGGGACGTTTTTAGAGCAGGCGGAACTTTACCGGCCCGACGTGATCCGGGCGCTCCAGGCGCTCTTAGATGCCGGAGAAAAGAACGACCAGGTCGAGTGCCTCGACGAGACCTATTACCATTCGCTGACCAGCCTCTTCGAGGATCCGCTGCGGGTGGAGTTCCGGGAACAGACCTCCCTGCACCGGGAGATGATGAAGAGGCTCTTCGGGATCTTTCCGACCTCGTTTAGGAACACCGAACTGATGTACAATAACCCGATCGCGGAAGCGGTGGCCGACATGGGCTACCAGTCGATCCTCTGCGAGAAGCGGGACGACATGTTCAGCGGCGAGGGAGAAGGGGAGGCCGTCTCCCCCAATGCCGTCTTCCGCGCCAGGGATACGAACCTCATCGTCATCCCAAGGAACCGGGAGCTGAGCGACGACATCGCCTTCCGCTTTCCCCACGCCCCGATCACGCCGGAAACCTATGCGCAGTACATCGCCCGGGTTGACGGCGAGGCGGTGATGTTAGGCTACGATTTCGAGCACATTGGCGAGCACATCTGGAGCAACCTCGGGATCTTCGATTTCTGGCGGGGGCTTCCGGAGGCGCTGGAAAAACATGATAGCATTATCGCGGCGACGCCGACCGAGATCGCCCAGAGGTTCAAGGATGCGCCGTGCCCGACCCTCAACATCCACGGGCTGGCCACCTCCTCCTGGGCGGACGCCGGCCGGAACACCTTCGGCTGGCTGGGCAACCCCACCCAATATGAGCTGTTTAGGGACATCGAGCGGATGGAAACGGCGGCGCGGCGGGCGGGGGGCGAATACCTGACCCAGTGGCGACACCTGACCACCTCCGACCATGTCTATTTTCTCCACGAGAACATCGGAGAGGATCATGCGGTCCATGCCTACTTCAACCCCTATGAGAACTCGATTGCCCGGCCGACGCATGTCCTCACCCGAAAAATCGACGATCTGGAGTCTCAGATCCGGCGTTTTGTGGTCCTCAAGAAGAAGGAGACGACGGCCATCCTGATCATCTCTCCGGAGACGGGAAGGCTGCCCGAGGACATGGGCGCGCTCGCCCGGTTCGTCTCCGGCAAGAGCGGGGGACAGGGGGAGGTGGTTTCCGCACTCTGCGAGGGCCTTACCGAACGGGGGTTCGACGTCCATCTGGCGCTCCTCAACCTGAAGAAGCGGTTTCAGCGGGAGGCGCAGATGAACGAACTTCAGTGGCGGGAGGTGCGCTACAAGATCGATTCCGACAAGATCCACCTGATCAGCTCTTCGATCTTCACCGACAACCTGAGCGCCTACGCGGGCGACCCGATCCTGACCGCCGTGGAATTCCAGCGGGAGATCGTGAACAACGTCATCAAAACGGTGAGGGCGCGCAGCGAGGGGAGGCTGATCCTCCACAGCCACGACTGGATGGCCGGGGGGGTGATTACCGCCTACGCCAATGCGACCGGACTGTCCATCCTCCATACGGTGCACAACGTCTTCACGGCCTGCCTTCCGCTGGATCTCTTTGGCGGGATCAATCTGGGCAGCATCTCGGATCGGCTCTATTTCACCGAGACGCGCGGGAAGGCGTGCATCGACTGCCAGGCGACCGCGATCAAGAATGCCACCATGATCAATTTCGTCGGCGAGAAATTCCTGCGGGAGGTTGTCGAGGACTACTTTCTGGATCGGGATCTGGTGCCGCCGAGCGTTCGCCACGAGGTCAAAGAGAAATACGCCCATGGCGCCGCCCGGGCCAACATGAATGCGCCTTCTTTGCAGATGTACCCGGAGCGGTGCGGGGCGCTGGTTCGGAAGTACGGACCGGATGACAACGTCCTGGATGCGAAGCGGGAGAATCTCGTCGCCTTTCAGAACCGGACCGGTCTGACCGTCAATCCCGATGCGCTGCTCTATTTCTGGCCCTCGCGTCTCGACCCCTTTCAGAAGGGGGTCGAGCTCCTCGAACAGATCTGCGTTCCGTTTACAAGGCGGCATCCGGAGGCGCAGATCGCGATCGTCGCGGACGGGATCGGCAACGACCGGACGCATGTGGACATCTTGGGCGGGATCGCCTGGAATTCCGGCGGCCGGATCACCTGCCAGCCCTTCAACGAGGAGATCTCTCTGTTGGGATACGCCGCCGCCTGCGACGTTTTTGGCGCATCCCTCTATGAGCCCTGCGGCCAGATCGACCAGGTGGGCAATCTCTTCGGCGCAACGGCCACCAACCGGGATACGGGAGGCTACCACGACAAAATCCGCGAATTACGGCTCCGGGCGGATGGCGCCCCACAGGATATCGGCAACGGGTTCCTTTTCCGGGATTACGATGTCGGAGGCCTTTGGTACGCTCTGGAAAAGAGTCTGACTTTTCACCGAATGCCGTTCGGCATCCGCGAGAAGCAGCTCCGACGGATCATGCGGGAGGCGCGCGAACAGTACAGCCTCGACCACATGGTGGCACAATACATCCGGATCTACGAAAAACTCAACGGCGCCCGGCCGCTCCAGTAGACTCTCGCCGGGAGCCGCTCGATCGGGGACGGGATCGACCGCTCCCTGCCATGCCGCAAACCCCATCCCGAGAGTTTGAATTTCGCCGTAAGCCTGACAAATCGTCATTCCTGCGAAAGCAGGAATCCAGGATTTTCAGATACTTCCTGGATTCCGGGTCAAGCCCGGAATGACGAGGTAGGGGCATTTTTCAAAGGTTTCATCCTTGCGGGCGGGGTTGCCGTGTTCAGATCGAAAGGCTCCGCCGGACGCGATCCGCGATCTCTCGAACGCGCCGCATCGCCTCGTCCTCGTCGATCGTCAGCAGCTTCCGGTTCTGCATGACGACCCTGCCGTTGATCAGGACCGTGTCCACGTCCGCGCCGTTCACCGCATAGACCAGGTGGGAATACTCATCATACATGGGCGTCAGGTGCGGTTTGTTCATATCCACAATGCACAAATCCGCCTTTTTCCCCACCTCTAAGGTACCGATCAGAGAATCGAGACCCAACGTTCTGGCGCCGTCACAGGTCGCCATCCGGATGACGGTGCGGGCGGACATGACGGTGGGATCGAGAAGGGCCGATTTCTCCAATTTGGCTGCCGTGTCCATCTCCTGGAACATGTCCAGATTGTTGTTGCTGGCGCAGCCGTCCGTCCCCAAACCGACGACAATCCCTTGTTTCAGCATCGCGGAGATGGAGGCCACGCCAGAGGCCAGCTTCATATTGCTCTCGGGGTTGTGGACGACCTTGCAGCCGCGATCGGCAAAGAGACCAATATCCTCCTCGTCCATCACGACGCAGTGAAATGCGATGAACCGCTCATCCAACAGGCCGATCTCCTGAAGGAACGCGGTCGCCCGTTTGCCGAATTTTTCCCTCAACTGTTTCGCCTCCGCCTTGTTTTCCAGAAAGTGCGTCGCCAGCGGAATATGATAACGATTGGCCAAGGCCTTGGACGCGATCAGAAGTTCCGGTGAACAGGTATAAAGGGAGTGGGGTTCCACCATGATGTTGATGAGGGGATCGTCGGCCCATTTCTGGATCAGTTTTTCGGTGCAGGCCAACCCTTCCGCGGGCGTTTTAAAATTGGGGGATGGAAAATCGAAAAGAACCTCCCCCAGGAGACAGCGCATCCCGGCCTTCTTGGCCGCTTTGGCCGCCTCCTCCTCGAAAATATACATGTCGGAGAAGGTTGTCGTCCCCGATTTGATCATCTCCGCGCAGGCCAGCATGCTTCCCCAATAGGCCAGTTCAGGATCCGCATTTCGGGCCTCGGCGGGAAAGATATAGTCGCTGAGCCACTCCATCAGTTCCATGTCGTCGGCGATTCCGCGAAAGCAGGTCATGGCCGCGTGGGTGTGGGCGTTGACGAGGCCGGGCATGATGATGGAGCCCGGAGTGTCAATCGTTAACCGACCCCGATATGCGGACAGGATATCTTCCTTCCTGCCCAGCGCGACAATCGTATCTTTATTGACGGCGATTGCGCCGCCTTCAAGTTTCGCGTCCTTGTCATTTACCGTCAGAACCGTTCCGCCGGCAATCAGGATGTCCACCGTTTCCGCCATTGACACTCCTTGCCCAACAATAGTGCGCTGCACATATCATAACCATCGTCTCTCTTCAAACGAATATCACAAAGGGTCCGCCTTATGGTGGAAGCCCGCTTCCCTGATCCGGTCTGCAATTCGGCGGACCTCCTCCATGACCGCCGCAAGGTCGATCTGAAGAAGGCAGCGGTCTTTCATGACGATCCTCCCGCCGATGATGCTGGTCGCCACGTCGGCCCCGCGGGCCGCATAGACGAGGTGCGAAAAAGGGTGGTAAAGGGGTGTCAGGTGCGGTTTCCGGATGTCCACCAGAATGATGTCCGCCTCTTTTCCCGGGGCGATGGAACCGATCCGGTCCGCCATGCCCAGGACGCGCGCCCCGCCGATGGTCGCCATCTCGACAACCCTCTCCGCCGGCAGTGCCGTCGGATCTCCGGAAAAAACCTTGTGAAGCTTTGCGGCCATCCCCATCTCGCCGAAGAGATCGAGATCGTTGTTGCTTGCGCAGCCGTCCGTCCCCAGCCCCACATCGATCCCACGGCGCAGCATCTCCGGCACGGGGGCTACGCCTGCGCCAAGCTTCATGTTGCTCTCCGGGTCATGCGCGACCTTGACCCTGCCTTCCGCAAGAAGGTCCAGTTCTTCCCCGCCCAGCCAGATACAGTGAGCGGCGATGGTATTCTCATCGAGCAGATCGAGATCGCGAAGGTGTTGAACCGGCTTCCTGCCGTAACGCTCCCGGAGCAGACGGACCTCCTCGCGGGTCTCCGCCAGGTGGATCTGAAAGGAGACCCCGGTTCGGCGCGCCGCTGCCTTGACGGTCTGGAGGGTTTCCGGCGAGCAGGTATAGGCGGAGTGACAGAACAGGGACGGGGTGACCAGCGGGGAACGATCGCGCCACCGCTCCACGAACCGTTCCGCAATGGCGGCCTGTTCGGAACGTCCGGGCCGGTCGGGCGTCGGGAAATCGATGAACCCCTGGGCGATAACGCCCCGCATTCCCGTCGCGATTGCGGCCCGGCCGACCTCGCCCTCGAAAAAATAGCCGTCGCAGAAGGTCGTGGTCCCCGAGAGGATCATCTCGGCGATGGCCAGCATCGCGCCGGCATACACGGTCTTGCGGTCGATAAACTTCGCCTCGGCGGGAAAGATGTGGTCGTTGAGCCAGGTCATCAGCGGAAGGTCGTCGGCCAGGCCCCGGAAGCAGGTCATCGCAAGGTGGCTGTGGACGTTCACCAAGCCCGGCATTACGATGCAGCCCGAGGCGTCGACGATCTCGCGGGCGGTCATGGAGCGGGAGAGGGAAGGGGGCCCCTGCTGAACAAAAAGGATCTTCCCGTCGCGGATCCCGATGACCGGGTTATCCATGATCCGACCGGGCGGCGCCATTGTCAGCAGCGTACCGCCGGTGATCAGGATGTCGGGTTTTTCATGATCGCTGTTCATCGAAAACCACCACGGGAAATTCATCGCAGAGTCGCACAATACGCGATGAAATTCCATTAAAAGATCAAGAATGAATCCCTTGACACCCTTTTTCGGAAAGCATATAGATTTCCCGCACAATGATGCCGGCCTGGGTGGCGGAACTGGTAGACGCAAGGGACTTAAAATCCCTCGGTCCTTGAGGCTGTGCGGGTTCGATTCCCGCCCCAGGCACCAAGAAAATCAGAGGGTTGGCCGTTCGGTCCGCCCTTCTTTTATTGCTTCCGGAAGGGCGTGAAGTAATCCTGAAGTAATTTGACTCCGGAGGAACCCTTCGTACCGGTCCATCGCGGACCGGGCGTCCTCCGAATCGATGGTATTGTACCTCTCGAACATCGACGTCGTCTTGTGGCCGGTGATCTTCATGATGACGCTGCGGTCGACCCCGGCCTTGCGCATGTTCGTGTTGAACGTGTGGCGCAGGTCATGGATCCGGAAATCCTGGACTTCCGCCTTGGCGCAGGCTTCGTTGAAAGACTTTCGGATGCTATCGATCGGCTTTCCCCGGTAGGTGAAGACCGCCTTATGGCGGATCCGCCGGATTTTTCCCAGCTCCTGGAAGAGCGCCTTCAGGTCGTCGTTGAAGTAGATCCGCCGCGGCTCCGCGGTCTTCGTGTCGGCGGCCGTCAGTTCGATGAAACCCTCCTTCATGTTCACCCGATCCCAGGTCAGGCCGAAGATCTCCCCCGCCCGCATCCCCGTGTGGTAGGCGGTCGTGACGATGTCCGCCGCATGCTTCGGCAGGTGCGAGAGGATCGCCTCGAACTGGGCATGGGTGATGACCCTGTCGCGCTTGTTGTTTTCGGGCAGCATGGACACCTTGAAGCAGGGGTTTCTTTCGACCATCTCTTCCCGGATGGCCAGGTTGTAGATCCGTTTCATCAGGGCGAGCATCCGGTTCACCGTCGCCGGTTTGTAAACCCTCTTCTTGCCTTCGCGGGGCTTCGTCAGCATGTCGTACTGGAAGGTCTCGATCATTGCCGGCTTGATCTCCCGGGCGTTTCTAAGCCCGAAATGGACCTTGAGGATCTCTCCGCGCTGCTCGTCCTTGTTGTAACTCTTTTTCTTCATTGCCACGGGAAGCTTCAGATACCAGCCCACCAGTTCCCGGAAGAGGTACTCCTCCTTCTTCTCCAGGCCCAGGTGCTTCTTCTTTTCCCACTCCAGCATCTTCCGGCCGAAGGCCAGGTCGGCCATGCGCTTGCTGTAGCCGATCTTCTCGCTGGTGTATCGGATCTTTCCCGTTCGGGGGTCCACACCCTTGGGATACTGGATGATCCAGGGTCCGGCGGGTTCCCCCCTTCTTTTTTTCCTTCTATAAACTCCCATACTCCAATTCCTTTCTCTGCTATTCGAGAAGGAATCGGCAAGACAGCGTTTTGGGCACCACCTCCTTTCCAAGTTTCGTGAAGGATTATGGCACACCGCGCCGCCTTGTCAATCGATTTGTCCTCGATCCATCCTCAGTTGATCTTCCGCAGACGGTCCAGGAATTGGTCCACGTCCCGCCGGTCCCACTTCAGGAGCCTGCCGATCTTCTTGGTCGGAATCAGAAATCTCCCCAGCGAGATCTGGTTCCGGATCGTCTGCGGCTTCAGGCCGATGTAGGCCCCCAGCTCCCTGATGTCCATCATCCGTTTTTCCATACCGATCCTCATGAAAACGAAAGTTGCATCCGCGCGTCGCATGACCTTGCCCCGTCATGCAGACCTCTCCTTGATCGCGTCGAACCGCGAATACTCCCCATGAAAGAACAACAACGCCTCCCCGCCGGCGCTGTAGCGGGAGCCCTCGATCCGGCAGAGGGTTACGGGATCCAGCGCCTGATCCCGGGTCTCCATTCCTTCCTGAACGTCCCGCCCCTGGCTCGCCTTTCGGTTCCGGTGGAGGATGATCAGATGATCGCAGTCGCTGAAGATGGAGGCGGAGTCCTTGAGGTCCATGGCCGTCATGACGGTGTCCGGCTGGATCTTCCGGGGCTGGGCGATCAGGATGACGGGGATCTCCATCTCCTCGGCCAAAAACTTGAATGCCTGAACGGCCAGGCCGATCTCTTGGACCTGGTTGGTCGTCGTCCGGACGAGAAAATGCAGGTGATCGAAAACCAGCAGCTTCAGACCGTAGCGCTGGACGGCCTCCCTGAGCGTCTCGATGGCCCCTTCCAATGTCGGCTTCTGGTAGGAGTAGCCGAGATAAAGCGGCTTTCCCTTGTAGTCGATCCGGGTCCTTTCGAGCTCCGCGGGGCCGATCTCTTCCGTCCGCGTATGGGACTGGATGATCTTCCGGACCACCCGCAGGGGCTTCATCTCCAGGCAGAAGAAGAGGGAAGGGAGGTCCAAGAGCGCGTTGAAGGAGACGATCTGGAGGGCGAAGCTCGTCTTTCCCGTCTTGGGCGGCGCCGACAGAACGATCAGCTCTCCGTTCCGGAAGCCGTGCCGGATGATCCTGTCCACCGGCGCGATCCCCGTCGTCAGGCCCGTCGCCCTCTCCGGCGCGCTCTTCTCCTCGATGAATTGCTTCAGGCCTTCGGAAAAGGAGATGATCCCCGCCACGTCGAAGGGGCGAGAGGTTTTCACCAGGTTCTGGAACTCGAAGATGTCATGGCCGGACCGGAAATATTCATTCACGTCGAGACCATCCGGCAGAAGGATGTTGAAACACCGGTCATAACCCAACCGCCTGGCCGTCTCCCGCGCTCCTCTCTGTCCGGCCTCATCGGGATCATAGACCAGGTAGATCCGCCGGAGCGGTTTGATCTGATCAATCCAGGCCGAGTCGAAGGATCCTGCTCCGGTCGTGACGCCCGCCACGTTCCGCACGCCCTGGTCCCACAGGGTGACGGCGTCGATCTCCCCCTCGGTAAGAAAAATCTCCTTTTTCTCTTCCTCCCCGATCGCATCCCCGTTGAAGAGAACGGAGGGGCAGCCGGCGATCCGCCGGAAGCTCTTTTCCGACGGAGGCAGGCTGCGGTATTTGACGTTCACGGGCAGGTTCTTCCGGAAGTGGGGGATGGCCAACCATCCCTTTCCATCGCCGTCCACGGTGAGGCCAAGCCGGAAATGGCGGATAGCCTCCGGGCTGATCCCCCTGACCTCCGTCAGATAGGAGAGGGCTTCCGGGTCCTGCATCAGCCGTTCATGGGCCTCGAAGACCTTGCGGGGATCCACGGTTCCGCTGCCCGGCGGATCCGGGAAGGCCTGGCAAATGCCGTCTCTTGGTTTGCCCAAAGAGGGCAGGGCGCCGTTCCGGTTCCGGTGATCGTTGCCGCTATCCTCCGGCGACGGTCGTCGATTCCCCGAGGCGTTCTTCGGGTGATCGAAATCGCCGAGATGCTTTTGTAACGTGACGAGGTTTCCCTTCTCCTGGCACTTGTGACAGAAATAGGCGCCGCTCCCAGGCTCCATATAGAAATGGCCTTTCAGGTCTCCGCAGAAGGGGCAGATCTTCAGCACCAGTTGGCCGGAGAGCATGCGGTATTCAAGACCCCTGTGCCGAATGTATTCGAGGGTGGTCATGATTTCACTTCTCCTCCGGCGGCTCTTTGCGTCCGGCCTCCAATGCTCAAATCCGCCACCGTCCAGCCGCCCTGGTTCAAATCGATCACCATCCGGTCGTTTTGGTCCCGACCCGCCACCGTCGGGTTGTGCCTACTCAAAGCCATCGCCCTCCTGTCATACAGGCGGCTGCCGGTGGATTTTGGCGGTTCACGTCCGGGAGGGACGATGGTCCATCCCTCGCTTTCGTAATGGCGGTCCAAAAGAGGGCTGCCGGAGGACCTTCTCATCATCCGGCCGGGATTGGGCTCGAAAAGTTCCGCCCGGGTATCCCGTCCCCCCGTTGCACTCTCTTCCGCTCCCGCCTCTTGCCGGCGTCGGATGATTCCCAGCAGATACTTTTCATCCTTCCCCTGGCCGGCGTAATCCCTCTCCAGGTAGATCCCGATGCCGGAGAGAACTTGCTCCGGGGGGTATTTCAGCCAGGAACGGAAAATGGACGCCGTCAAGTTGTCGGAGATCTTTCCCGTTTTCCGGGTGGAGGCGAGGGCCTGAAAGACCCGCTCGAGGAGCGACCGGTCGGAATATCTCTTCCCCAGCTCGGGAATCAGCGCAGAATAATCCTCCAGCGGGTTTTTAACCTTCTTTCCATTCTTACCATTCTTGTAGATGTGCCCTTGGTGTGCCCCGAGTGTGCCCTTTGGTGTGCCCTTTTCCTCTTCTGTTTCTTGATAAATCTGCCAATTCACAATGGTTATCACCGAAAATTTGTTTGTCGTTTTGAGTGCCAGAAATTCGCTGTTTTTCAGAGTTGCAACAATGACGCGGATTTGCTTGAGGCTCATTTTCAAATCCTTTGCGGCGTTCCGCAGCGTGAAGATGAACTCTCCCGGCTCCAGGGCGACCCGTTGCAGTCCGACGGTGACGGCGTGCTCTTTGTGAGACGCCTTCAGCAGGCACCAGAGCATGAAGACGCAGAGGTTGGCATTCTGGAGATACCCATCGTCCAGAAAGCGCCTCCATAGCCGGACATACCCGCGATTCATATCCACCCCATCCCTATCTCTAATATGTCAGCAACCCCCCTCCGGGAGACAAGGAAGCCGATAAAATATTTTTTCCATTCATTTCATGACCTTGAGGATGTGAGCCCGGATGTCCAGGATCACCCTTCGGCGCCGCTGCCGATCTCGTTGATAATTTTCCGGTTGGGGGATCATCGCCTTGAAAGATCGACCTTCGAGGATCGTGGCGGTCAGCATCGCCCGATCGTCCTCCGAAATCACCCCTTCCCGGAGCAGACCGTCGAGGAACGCCTCTGCATCCGTTATCCGGAAACCGTCATCATCCCAACCGCCGGCGAAGATGCCTTCCCGCCGGTTGACGACGTTTGAAATCTCTTCGGAGAGCCATGAAGACCGTGATGGCGCCCACGCAGGATCATCATTGCCGGAAGGGGGCGGGTTGTCGGGCAGGTTCTCCATCCCGCCCATGATCTCGAAGCGTTCCTTTCGGAGTTTCTGATTGATCAGACCGCGGGTCCTGTTTTTCAGGCGTCCGGCGATCTGCGCGGCCACCTTGCGGGGGGCGATCTTTGTTTCCAGGATGATTTCAAGGAGGAAGGCGCAGATGTCCTGAACGAAGTCCCGACCGTCGAGGCTTCTCCAGCGCTTCCGGTTCAGCTTGTAGATGGCTTTAATGGCGGGGTTGAACAGGGCGAGGAGCAAAACGGCCATCAGACCGTCATGACCGCCCCGCCGGCATGCGTCGACCAGAAAGGCCAGGACCAGATCCTTGGTTGGGTAATCCCTGTTTCTTTCATGGAAAAAGGAGAGCAGCGACGCGGGGTCTGGAAATGGCGCGAGATAAGGGCATTCCAGCCTCAGCTCCTCATAATACCGTCCGAACCTTTCCGAACGGAGCTCCTCCTCGATTCTCGAAAAAGAAAAGCCCATGCGTGCGTTCCGGCATGGGCTTCGAGAGCCTCGGCGCCTACCCTTTCATGAATTATTTTGACTGGGCTTCTGGAGCCTCTAAAAATCGATGTTCTGCTTGCACTTGGGACACTGGATGCGGACCACGAATCCGGCGACCCCGGTGCTCTGGAATCCGCAGATGCATTTGACGGCGCGGATGATCCGGTCGGACTCCACCGAGATCGACGCCGTGATCCACCGGCCGCAGGCGCAGAGCTGTTCGCCCGTCATGGTCTGCAAGGGCGGTCTGGCGATTTCGGTAAGTTTTTTCCCGTCATGGGGACATCGGCACTCGTGCATGGGTCCATTACATGACAAAAAGCAAAATTTTGCTAAGAACGCAGGACACTATAGACGCTATAGACAATGAAAATTGCCCCTTCCGGTCTGAATGGGTCTCTTTTCGGTTTCCCGCCGCCATAAGTCGCGTCCCTGTGTTGTCCTGACTATCCATCACCGTGCCGCCGTTGGCAAGGTAGAGAGGCAGCTCCTGGCAGCTTCTGGCAATTCGTGTCAAAGAAAATTGCACGCCCCGGTCTGAATGTGTCTCTTTTCGGTCTCTCTCCGCCACAAGTCGCCTCCCTGTTTGGCCCGACTATCCGTCACCGTTCGTCTGTTGGCAAGGAACACAGGAGCTATAGGGGCTATAGGAGCTATAGAGAGAGAAAATTTGCATAGACCCGGCTGAAAAAAATATTTTCATCGGTTTTGTCCCCTGGAGCGGGGTCGCTGACATATTAGGGGTAGAAGAACATTTCAGGAGGTGGACCATGGACAATCAGCCGGCAAACACCGCCCAAGTCATCCAGGAGACCTTTTACGACATGGCCCTTTACATGGAGGCGCTCTTTGCCCTCTACGGCATCGACGGAATCCTTGCCGATGACATCATCCACTGCATCGACAAGGGGTACGTCAGGGCCATGAAGAATCTGAAGGGAAACGACCCGCCGAAACCGCCGATCAAGCGGAAGATCGCCGTGGACCGTTTTCTCCGGAAACTGGAGCAGGAGGTGAAGAGATGACCCAAGATGACTGTCGTTTGTATGAAACATGCAGCGCCCCCCTCTGCCCGCTGGATCGGGCAAGCCTGCTGAACGGCATCTGGTATCCCGACGAGGAGATCTGCCGGTCCAGGACTTTCGGCAATCTGCCCTGGATCAGGCAACAGGGAAAGATTGCGAAAAGCGCCTCCCCGACGGACAGATACTTCCATCCGGAGATGCTGCAAAGGAACTGCATCGTCAAAAAGGGGATCGCCGGACTTGATCCTGATGAGATCGAGAAGCCGCAACTTCAGAAGTGGCTGGATGATCACCCGGAAAGAAAGGAACTCTCCGATGAGAAAAAGACGATCCTGCGGCAACGGGCCAAAGAGGGGCGCTTCTGGGTAAAAGGGAGTCGGAGATGCGACACGGGGCAGCCTCCGTCCAAGGGAGGCCAGTCCCGTTTTTAAAACCGGCCCACGTCCTTGGACAAGGGGAAATTTCAGCTCCCAGAGCCTTGGTTTCAAGACCTAAAAAATGGAGGACGTGTGATCCTTCCATTCCGGAGGAGTTCCTGTCCGGGCGATGGCGAAATGGCCGAGCAAACAACACAGCAGAATCAGCAGCAGATGACCGCCGGTTTGTACCTGAAGCGCTACCTAAGCCCCCATAAAACTACCTCTATTAACATTTGACAACGAAAGTCATATCAAACGCGATTGTTAGGCGACATCTTTTTCATGTTCTTCCAAGTACCGGAATCTGGGTGGCTCCCCAAGGCGCTGTAAACGCTTATCGACGAGTGTCATCCCAATGACTCGACCGAGGAAAGCGAGACTGTCTGCCCATCTGGGCATGGCATCAGATAGGTGGAGTTCTCGGCCAAGTATCCTGTAGGACTCGACTACAACATCAGTAATGAGTTGAAATGCTTCCATTGTAAAGTAGTCGAATGCCTCCATGGGCAAACCAGCTATGCCAGTTATCCCTGGATGAATGTGCCAACTTAGCATATAGTAGTTGCATACATACCATTCCTCCCAGGTGCCGCCGACATGACGAGCGCGACCTCGCGCCTCCTGGAAACTGCTCCAATGTGTGGGCCACAAGACATCCCCTTTACGGTTATGCCCCCAGTATTTTAGGACTAGCGCCTCCACTTGTAGTTTTTCTTTTGGATCAGCGCACAATGACCGCTGTATGGAGAGATCCATGTCTGGAGAAAGAGGCTTAGTGGAGTAAAAGCGGACGAGTTTCCCTGCTGCTCGATATCGTTCAACGCGCGTGAAGGCATAAAGGCGATTAAGGGATTCATCCGTAGAGTCTTTGCTGAAAAGCGCCATGTCGAGGCCCAACTCAAAAAGAGACCGAGCTGAGGCTGCTATTGTCTGGAAGTGTATTGGGCCATTAAGCTTGTAAACAGAGGTCAGGTACGCGGCAATGCGGTAGTGAAAGCCTACAACAGCCTGTTCCCTCGGGTTCTGGTTGAGAAGCCCTTGCAACAAGGGCTTCAGGGAGACCTTCTGAAAGGTATAGATTGCACGGATGCCTTCAAAGGCTGCATCCGCGAGTATATGCGGTGTGACTGGTGTCATATCGGCCCTTATTATGTCGTTCTTATTGAATGGAACATCGAAATGCATAGCGGTTTCTCAGAGATTTCGCTTGATGGAATGGTTAGGCGACCTTCGGCTTTAGCTTGCCGAGAATCACCCCATAGCTCGGAGTCTCGGAGTCTGAGAACAACTGCACTTCGGCGCAAAGCAACTCCCGCTTCCACTCGTGGTGTATGTCAATGCGATGAAGAAGACCGGGATGAGCCTGTATTGGCTTCGTCAACGTTCCTACCCATCGACCAATTTCATCGGGCTTGCCAAGAATGGCCGGAAGGACGAAAGGTTCGCCTTGTAAGTCATTGATTGCTCCTTCGGCACAGGCGAATGCGTAGCCGATTTTTGCGATCATTCTCGCGAACGCGACCGGCTTGTGGTCTTCAGAAATGCGGATCTCAGTCGCGCCGAGAGATTTGCCTGTTATTGCGGGATGCGTTCCAAAGAGGACTGTAGCAATGCCGGTCATGGAGATGCCCGGATTTGAGGCGACCTCAGAAAGGTACCCAGGTGGGGCGAAGAGTGGGAAGTGAAGCAAGATTGGCAGCTCATCGACCTTGAGCTGAACCACTTCCTCTTTCCCGTTGCGAACAACCGTAACCGGAAAGGTTGTTGGAGCGTCCTTGTGCTTTGTCCTCGACTTTAGATCGCGAAAGATTCTTACCGGCCAAAACGATCCGCGGAGGAGGTCTTGTTCGACAGCGCCGGTGATAGAGGCACAGGAGCGGCAGCTCGACTTCGGAAGAACCGCTGTTCCGCTGAGACCGAACGGAAGGATGTGTTCTTTATCGAGGCTATCCGTCGCTCCACAATAGATGCAGCGACCGGCAGGCGAATAGACCTTGGCGTTGAGTATCTTCAACGAGTTCTCGTCTAAGGGTTCATTTCTCAATGGTAGCCTGCCCCTATCACTTTGTAAGTATTCTAAAATGACACTAATCTCGTGACAATATTTTCACAACCATTTATTTCTTCTAATCAGACATCTCCGCTATTTCCCTCAATCTCTTGATGAGCAGAGGCAATCGTGTCTGGCTGGCCCGATCAGGCGAAAGATGGCCGGGAATTGAATCGAGGAATTCATCACTTGCCAAAAGAATCCTGAATGTTCGTGATAGAAAATCTTTCAGATCATCCGATGAGCTTCTGATTTCAGAGACGATTTCCGGTCGGCCATCCAGGATCGTGATGATGTCTTCCATGTCGTGACTGGCCATATAATCGCCGCCACCGCGGCCTTTGAAAGCGTCAATCTTGGTTGCCAGGAAATAGGGGGGCGATACAAGCTTGATGGTCAGTTCGTTCTCCAATTTAATATGATCCGCGTTCTTTATCGCAGGTAGATACCAGCGGTTGGAGAATCCCAGGATCTCTTCCTGAGTCGGCATGATATCGACTTTGATCACATCAACCAGCCAGCGGCAGATAGGTGCATTTTCACTCAGATCCTGTTTGAAACCCCTGCTCCTGAGTTCTTCCTCAAGCCGGTAATACTCCATCCGTGAGGTAA
>Ga0100399_1001603_pt1 | contig 16568 bp, 20 predicted proteins | sample CryGeymeta201523_FD_81545 | JGI IMG/M metagenome (GOLD analysis project Ga0100399, IMG submission 81545) | Groundwater microbial communities from Crystal Geyser aquifers in Utah, USA - Crystal Geyser metaG 2015-23 | ecosystem: Environmental > Aquatic > Deep subsurface > Groundwater | place: USA...
GAAAGCGCACTTCATGAAAGCTCATGGCCGATGCTCCTCAAAGGTTGCGGCGCCCGCGCTCGACCGCGCGCGCCAGCGCCGCCGCGACCTGCGGGGCGGAGCGTTGAAAGCTGGCGGCGTCCTGGGTCGAGACATTCACCGTCACGCGCACGCCGCCGCCGCCGCGCACCCCCAGCCGCCCGTCGGCGCCGCGCGCCAGCGGCAGGATCGCCTCCGGCCCCGCCTCGCCCATAAGGCCCACGCCGCCACCGGTGGGAAACACTGTGGCGCCGTCCACCACGCCGCCCTTGGCGAAGGCGCGCACGCCGCCGGTCAGCGCGCTGACCGCGCCCGAGACCAGCCCGCCCACGCCCTGCCCCACCGCCGCCTGCACCGGCCCGACCGCCGCGCCCAGCGCGCCGCGCGCCACATCGCGCGCCATGCCGCGCAGCACGTCCGAGAACCGCCCGGTGCCGAACACCGCCTCGTCCAGCGCCTTGCGCAGGCCGCCGCCGACCGCCGACGACAACCCGCGCGCCGCGCGGTCGGCGCCTTGCAGCTCGACCGAGACGCGCCGCATCTCACCGGCGAACCGCGCGCCCGCGTCGCCCTCCTCGGGCGGCGCGAAAAACCCCTGCTCCGCTTCCATCATTCGGCGTCCTTCTTGCGCATGGCCACGCGCCCGGCGCCGCCGTCGGGAAACTTCGCCATCAGCTGGCCAAGCTGCGCGCGGCCCACCGGCGCCGCCACGCCCGCGCCCTCCAGCGCCGCCGCGAACTCGCGCGGCGACATCGCCCAGAAAGTGTCGGGCGCCAGCCGCAGCCGCCCGATGCCCAGCCGCATCAGGCCGTTCCAGTCCACCTTGCGGCTCATCCCCGGCCCCCGGTGAAGGCGACGCCGAGCAGCTGCATCGCCGCCCGCGCCGCGCCGGTGGCGCCGCCGTCAAAGGCCAGCGCCGCCACTTCGTCGCGGGTCACGTCGTGGCCCGCGCCGCGAAACCCCGCCGTCAGCACCGCGATCACGTCGCGCGCGCGCACGCCGTCGCGCTCCAGCCGCTCCGCAAGATCGACCAGCCCCTCGGCCTCCAGCTCCGCCTCCAGCGCCGCCAGCGCCCCCAGCGTCAGCCGCAGGGTGCGGGGGCGCCCGTCGATCACCACTTCCACTTCGCCGCGCATCGGGTTGGCCATGGTCAGAGCGCCGTGAAGCTCAGCGGCCCGGCGGATTCCAGACTGATCTCGAACACCGCCTCGCCGTCGTGATCGCCGGCATACTCCAGCGCCGCCACCTGAAACGCGCCCTCGATCCGGCCGAAATCCGGCACGGTCAGCTGGAACGCCGGGGCCACGCCCGCGAAGAAAACGCTGCGCAACGCGGCGTCCGAGGCCGCATCCTTGAACACGCCGCGCCCGCTGACGCTGGCCGAGCGTACGCCCGCCCCGGCCAGCAGCTCGCGCCAGCGCCCCGCGCTCTCCGCCGTGGTCGCATCGACCTGCGCGGCGTTCAGCGCAAAGCGCGTGGCGCGCAGACCCGCGACGGTCACGAAATCGCCGGTCGCGTCGGCGTCCAGCTTGATCAAAAGGTCCTTGCCCCGCTGCGCGGCCATGATCTCAATCTCCTGAATGACTTAAACGTTGTCTTCGATGGCCAGGCGAAAGCGCAGGTCGATCTGGCGCAGGCCCGCGCCCTCGATCCGCCGGGTGCGACCGCCCAGAAAATTGGCGCTGACCACCCTGCCCCGGCTAAGGCCGAGCGGCCCCAGCGCCACCGCGCACACCGCGTCGGCGAGCCGCTTCAGCGCGCCAAAGCCGCCCGCGCCGCAAACCACCGAGATCTGCACCGCGTGCGCCGCGCCGCGATCGGTGGCGGTGCTCCAGGCGTCCACCTGCTCATCACCGATCACGATCCACGGCCCGTCCTGCGGATCGGCCGCCGCGTGCGGGGCCGCGTCATAGATGCGCCCGCCCGCCAGCGCGGCCACGGTGGCGTCGGCGCCCAGCGCCGCGAACAGCGCCTGTTGCAGCGGCCACGAAAATGCGTAGGTCATGCCAGCCCCCCCTCGCGCACCCAGGCGATCAGCCAGGCGTTGCGGGTGTCGGCTTCGGTGACGCCCAGGATGTCGAACACCCGCGCGCCCTCGCGGAACCGCTGGTTCGGCTTCGGCCGCGACGGCGCGCCGAACGGCGCCCAGCGCAGCGTGACGCGGTGGGTGACCGCGCTGGCCTCGACGCCGCCCAGCACCTGCTCCACCGCCGCGCCGGGGCGCACCTCGGCCCAGTGCGCGCCAAGGCGCACCCAGCGCGCGGCCACGCCGCCGCCGCCGTCGGGCGCGTCGTCGCGCGCCTCCAGCGTCAGCAGCCGGGTCAGATCAGGCGCCCTCACAGCCGCACCCGCCGATACGGCTCCAGCAGCGCGGCGACACTCAGCGGCAGCGACGCCGGGCCGCGCGCCGCCTCGGCGCGCTGCTCGAAGAAATGCGCCGCAAGCTGGATCACCGCCAGCCGCAGGTCCTCCGGCGCATCGCCCCAGGCGCCGCCATAGCCCGCCACAAGATGCGCCTCGGCATGGCCGTCACGCGGGATCGGCGGCAGCCGCCGCCCGGCCCGCGCCCGGATCGCGGAACGCCCGTCCACGCTCGCCAGCCGCCAGAGCGCGGGATCGACCGTCGCGCGGGCGCCGTCGTCGTGCGCCAGCGCCAGTTCGAGGACCTGCGCGACCGGCTCCACCGGCAGGCTCAGCGCGTCAGGGCCGTCCCACGCGCTCACCCGCAGCAGCATCACGCGCTGCAGCAGCGCGCGGCGCGTGCGGTCCTCTACCACGCGCGCCGCCGCATCCATCAGCCGCGCCAGCGCCGCTTCCGACGCGGCGTCGTCGGCGAACCCCTGCGGCAGCCGCAGGTGGGCGGCCAGTTCAGCGACCATCTCGGCGGAAGCCGAGGGCCGGGCTGCATCGATCAGCATGACGTCACCGCCTCGCAAAAAGCTGTTCCATCCCGGCGCCGCATCCGGCGCCGGGTCCGTTCTCCATCACGCGGCGATGGTTCAGGCGGCGGCGAACTTCAGCAGCCGGATGGCGCCGAAATCGGTCACGTCGCCGCCCACGCGGCTGGTGGCGAAGAACTGCACGTGCGGCTTGGCGGAGTAGGGGTCGCGCAGAATGCGCACGTCGGGCCGCTCGGCGATGGTGTAGCCGGCGCGGAAATCGCCGAACGCGATGGCGAAGGCGTCGGGCGCGATGTCGGGCATGTCCTCTACCGACAACACCGGATAGCCCAGCAGCAGCGGGGCCTGCTCGGCGCTCAGGCTCTCCGACCAAAGGAACTTGCCGTCGGCGTCCTTCATCTTGCGCACCGCGCCGGCGGTTTTCGAGTTCATCGCGAACACCGCGTTGCTGCGATAGCGCGCGCCCAGGCTATAGACCAGATCGACCAGCGCATCGGCCGGATCGGTCGGGTTGAACGCGCCCGCCGCGCCGGTGGCGACATAGCCCAGCGATCCCCAGGCCCAGGCGTTGGCGGCGACCTTGGGATAGCTCAGGAAACCGGTCGGCTTGTCCACCCCGTCGCCGGTGACGAAGGCGGCGTTCTCGGCGCGGGCGAACTTCTCGGCGATCCGGTCGGCCAGCCAGCCCTCGATGTCGAAGGCGCTGTCGTCCAGCAGCCGCTGCGAGGCGCGCGGCAGCGCCGACAGCTCGTGCAGCGGAATGCTCACCTTGTCGAACAGCGACGGCGCGGTCTCGGTCGGCGCGGCGCCTTCGGTGATCCAGCCGGTCTCAAGGTCGCCCCGGTCCACCAGCACTTCGAACACGCCGGCCTCGATCTGCACCACATTGGCGACCGCGCGCACGGCGCCCGCGCCGCGCTTGACGCCCTCGATGCGCGCGGCGGTCAGCTGATCGACCAGATAGCCGCCCTCGGCGGCGACGGCGGTGGTCAGCCCCTTGCGCTCCACCGATACGGCGCGCAGGCCCGCCTCGTCGCCTGACCGCAGATAGGCGTCCAGCGCCTTGCGGTGCGGGGTCTGGTCGTCGGCGGCGCGCGACAGGGCCGGACGCTCGGCGCCCTTGCGATCCAGCATCGAGATCCGGTCGTCCTGGGTTTTCATCTTCACTTCAATCCTTTCCTGAAAAGACTTGAGATCACGAACAAAATTCGCAACCTCGGCCTTGGTGTCGAGCACAACGCTCGCCTTGTCGGCGCCAACGGGCGCGTCGCGGTCGGCCATGAAATACTCCGTCGTTGAAAAGGTCTGTCCTGCGGGCGGCGGGTTCAGGAGAACACGCCGCGCGCCTCGCGCAGCGCCTCGGCCAGGGCGCGGGCGGCTTCGTCCTCCGCCTGCCCGGCAAGGGCGTCGGTCTTCGCGCCGCTCAGGGCGCGGGCTTCGGGCAGCATCGGAAACGTCACCAGCGACACTTCCCAAAGATCGACCTCGATCAGCCGCCGCCCGCCGCCCGGCGTCTTTTCCGAGCGGATGGCGCGATAGCCGATCGACAAGCCGTCCACCGCGCCCGCCTTCAGCAGCGCGGCGGCCTCGGCGCCCCGGCGCACTTCGGTGATCAGCCGTCCCGAGACATGCAGGCCCAGCGCATCCTCGCGCAGCGCCTCCCACACTCCGATCGGCTGGGCCGGGTCGTGCTGCCAGAGCAGCTTGACCGAGCGGCCCTTGCGCGCCAGCGACACGGCGAAGGCGCCGGGCGCCACTTCGTCGCCGCCCTGATCGGTCAGCCCGAACAGGCTGGCGTAGCCCTCAATCCGCCCGTCGCTCAACGCGGCGCGCTCATCGAAGGCGATGAACTTGGTCTCCAGGCCGGGCGCGGCCTGCACGGCGCGGGTCTGCATGGAAATACTCCCTTGCTGCTGCATCACTCAGGGCCGCTTGTGGTAGGCGTTCATCAGCGTGGTGACGGCGTTCAGCCGCGTCTGCAAAGCCCGCCAGCGCCGCCCCATCACCCGCAGCTGCGCCAGCCGCCGCGCCTCCGCCACCTCGAACGGCTCCAGCACCACGCGCGGCGCGGGCGCCTGCCGGGGCGGCGTCAGCGCGTGCCGCTGCGGGGCGGCAGGCCAAGCAACTGGCGCTTCTCGTGGTCGTCCAGAAAGCTGGCCGCTGCGATCCTTCTCCATTGCGCATCCCTTTCTCCCGACAGCGCCGGAACCTTGTCGAGGTCGGCCTCCAGCCGCACTGCGCCGCCCCATCTCCAGCCCAGCCACCCCGACAGGGCGGCGGCCGTCCGGCGGACGAGCGGCATCACCGCCTGCCGGAAGAAGGCGCGATTGGCCTCCTGATAATTCGCGTAGGTGTTGTCGCCGGGCAGGCCCAGCAGCATCGGCGGCACCCCGAACGCCAGCGCGATCTCACGCGCCGCCGCGTTCTTGGTCTCCAGAAACTCCATCTCGGACGGAGAGAACCCCATCGGCTTCCAGTCCAGCCCCCCCTCCAGCAGCATCGGCCGGCCCGCGTTCTGGGCGCCCTGATGGTTGCTCTCCAGCTCCTCGACCACCCGCTTGTATTGCTCGTCGGTCAGCGACCCGGCGCCGTCCACGCCGCGATAGACCACGGCGCCGGAGGGGCGCGCGGCGTTGTCGAGCAGCGATTTGGTCCACTTGGCGGCGGCGTTGTGCACGTCGATCGACGTCGCCGCCGCCTCCAGCGGCGACATCCCGTAATGGTCGTCGAGCGGGTGGAACGCCCGCAGATGCAGGATCGGCGGCGCGTCGCAGTTCATGGCGAAGCGGTGCGCCGAGGCGCCCACCCGATATTCATACGCCTCGGGCCAGCCGTCGCGCCCGGGCGCCACCCGCATCCGGTCCGGGCGCAGCACGTGGAGTTCGGTCGGCCCCCGCCCCTCCACCGGCGTCGCCGCCTCGATATAGGCGTTGCCAGCCAGTTGCAGATGGCCATAGACCGCCTCCAGCATAGCGGCGCCGTCCTGGCCGGGGCTGGGCCGCTCCAGCAGCGTCATCAGCGGATGCTCGGCCAGCGCCGCGCCGCCCTCGGTGAAGCGCAGCGGAATCGCGGCGGCGGCCTCGGCGATCATGCGCACGCAGCGAAAGCCGACCACGTTGCCGCCATAGCCGACCCGCGTCAGCGAGACGGTGTCGCGCGGCGTCCAGGCGGCGCGGCCCAGGCCATGGATTGCGGTCATCGCGCCCACGGCGGACGCCTTCACCGCCCGCGCGGCTTCACGCCGCGCGCCAAAAAAGCTGAACGCCATCGGCGCCTCCTGAAAATTCCGGTTTCGTTACAGCGACCGCACCCGCGGCCCGGCGCCCGGCGCGCGCATCAGCTCCGCCAGCGCCCAGACCAGCGCATCCACCCGGTCGGGGCTATGGCCGGGGTCGCCAAAGCCGCAAAGCTCATCCTCCAGCGCCGGATGCGCGCCGACATGGCGCACCAGCCCGCGCTCGTAGAGCAGCGACACCGGCTCCGCCCGCGCTGTCTTGCCGCGCGAGGCGCGCACGCTCGTCACCGGGGCGAAGGCGTCCACGCGATGGATCATCTCGGCCACCAGTTCGCCGCCCTGATTGACCTCCGCCACGATCCGGTCGGCGCCATGCTCGCGCCACGCGGCGACCACCCGCGCCGCCCAGGCCGCGGGCGTGACCGAGCGCACCGAGCAGTCGGCCAGCACATAGAACGCCTCGCCCGCGCGCCCGACCGCGACGATGCCGCAGGCGTCGGCGTCCGGCCCGCTCGTGACCGGCGGATCGACGCCGATCACCACACGGTCCATCTGCGGCGCCATGCGCACCCGCGCCGCCTCGATCCCGCTGCGCGAAAACAACGCGCCGGGCGTCTCTGTCAGGAACTCGCCGCCCAGTTCCTGTCTGCCCTGATGGGTGCCCGCATAGCGCCGCGTCACGCTCTCCAGAAAATCCGCCGCCAGATTGGCGCGGTTGGCCGCCGTCGGCGCCGTGGTCATCACCGTTGACGGGTCGGACAGGATCAGCCGCAGCAGCGCGTTGTCGCGCGGCGTCGTCGTCACCACCTGACGCGGATGCGTCCCCAGCCGCAGGCCGAACTGGAGCATGTCCCACGCCTTCTCGCCCTTGCGCCATTTCGCCAGCTCGTCGCACCAAGCCGCGTCGAACTGCGGGCCGCGCAGCGATTCCGGGTCCGCCGCCGAGAAAAGCTGCGCCTCCGCCCCGTTCTGCCACACCAGCTTGCGCCGGGTCGCCAGATAGGCCGGGCGACGGTCGGGCGGCGAGCACGCCATGATCCCGCTGTCGCCGAACACCATCACCTCGCGCGCCTGCTCCCAGGTCTGCGCCACCAGCGCGATGCGCCGCGCGGCGCCGGGGCTGTCGGGCGTCGCGCCTTCGGCCTGCGCGCGCAGCCACTCCGCCCCGGCGCGCGTCTTGCCCGCGCCGCGACCGCCCATCACCACCCAGGTCGTCCAGTCGCCGTCGGGCGGCAGCTGATGGCCGGGCCGCGCCCAGAACTCGAACAGGTAGGGCAGCGCGGCCAGCGCGTTGGCGCTCAGGGTCCGCAAGAACGCCTCACGTTCCTTCGGCGGCTGCGAGGCGATCAAGTCTGCCGGCGACCTCGGCGCGGGCGGCGTCGAGGTCGAGCCGCTTTCCGGCATTTGCGGCGGTGACGGCGCCGATGCGGCGCTTGAGAATTTGCGCTTCAAAATCCAACACCATCAATACTGTTTTCTGATGCGCCTTGACGACGTCGGCTTCCTCGCCGCTCAGCGCCCCGGCTGCTTCGCCTTGCGCCTTGAGCCGCATGATGATCGCCGTCAGCGCCGTCGCCAGTTCGTCATAGAGCGTGCAGGCGTTTTCAAAGGCGCGGCGCACCACCGCGTTCGACCGTCTTGCTCCAGCCAAAATGAACCTCACGCAAAAAAGCACGAGCGCCAGCGCGACCCTCAATACGACTCACAATTTCTGACGATGCCCAATTACTATCAGGCAGCGTTCGCAATGTCAAGAATAAAGATAAATTTTATTCAAGTTGCCAAAGTATTAATGGCGCAGTCAAACTATTGCGCCGCGCGCTGTCGCTCGATGGCCCGCCAGGCGGCGACATTGCGGTTATGCTCGGCCAGCGTGCTGGCGAAGGCGTGGCCGCCGGAGCCGTCCGCGACAAAATACAGCGCGTCGCTCTCGGCCGGGCGCACGGCGGCGATCAGCGCGTCGCGGCCCGGATTGGCGATCGGCGTTTTCGGCAGTCGGTCGATGACGTAGGTGTTCCACGCCGTTGCGCGCTGGATGTCGCCGCGCGTCAGCGCCCGGCCAAGCGGCCCCTGCCCCTCGGTGATCCCGTAGATGATCGTCGGGTCCGACTGCAACCGCATCCCGCGCTTCAGCCGGTTGTGAAACACCGCCGACACCAGCGCGCGCTCCGAGGCGACGCCGGTCTCCTTCTCGATGATCGAGGCGAGCGTCACCATCTCCTGCGGCGAGGCGAACGGCAGGCCCTCGGCGCGCATCGCCCAGGCCTCCTCGATCCGGCGGTTCTGCAGCGCCGTCATCCGCGCCAGCACCTCCGCGCGGGTGTCGCCGCGCTGCACCGCATAGGTGTCGGGCGCCAGCGAGCCTTCGGGCGGAATGAGGTCGATCTCGCCGGTCAGCGCCTCCGACGCCCGCAGCAGTTCCGCCACCTCCCACGCGGTCAGCCCTTCGGCGACCGCGACGGCGTATTGCACCACCTTGCCGCTCACCAGCAGGTCGAGCACCTGAGCCATCGAGGCGCCCGCCGGAACCGCGTATTCGCCATAGCGCAGCGCGCCGTCCTTGCCCTGATAGCGCGCGCCCAGCCGGAACAGCGTCGCGGATGCGATCACGCCCGCCTGCTCAAGCTGCGTCGCCACCCGGTCCAGCGACGCGCCGCGCGCCACAACCACCGTCTGCGGCGCCGCCATCGGCCCTTCGGCGTTGAAGCTGCGCACGCCATAGCCGACCACCCCCGCCAGCGCGACGCCCAGCACGACCAGCAGCGTCAGCGCGTTGGCGGCGATGCTGCGCACCCTCAGCGCCCCCTCACGGCGCCTTGCCGAGAATCAGCGAGGCGTTGGTCCCGCCGAACCCGAAGGAGTTCGACAGCGCCACGTCGATCCGCCGCTTCACGGCCTTCAGCGGCGCGAGGTCGAGATCGGTAGGCGCCGAAGGGTTCTCAAGGTTCAGCGTCGGCGGCGCCACCTGATCGCGCAGCGCCAGCGTGCAGAAGATCGCCTCGATCGCCCCTGCCGCGCCCAGCAGATGCCCGGTGGAGGACTTGGTCGAGGACATCGTGACGTTCTTCGCGTGATCGCCGAGCAGCCGCGCCACCGAGTGCAGCTCGATCTCGTCGCCCATCGGCGTCGAGGTGCCGTGCGCGTTCACATAGTCGATGTCCGACGCGCCCAGGCCCGAGCTGCGCAGCGCCGCCGCCATGGCGCGATAGCCGCCGTCGCCGTCCGGCGCGGGCGAGGTGATGTGATAGGCGTCGCCCGACAGGCCATACCCCAGCACCTCGGCGTAGATTTTCGCGCCGCGCGCGCGGGCGTGCTCGTATTCCTCCAGCACCACCACGCCCGCGCCCTCGCCCATCACAAAGCCGTCGCGCGCCGCGTCCCAGGGGCGCGAGGCGCGGGTCGGCTCGGCGTTGAACCCGGTCGAGAGCGCCTTGCACGCCGCGAAACCCGCCAGCGACAGCTCGCAGATCGGCGCTTCCGCTCCGCCCGCCACCATCACGTCGGCGTCGCCGTAGCGGATCAGCCGCATCGCGTCGCCGATGGCGTGGGCGCCGGTCGAGCACGCGGTCACCACCGCATGGTTCGGCCCCTTGAAGCCGTATTTGATCGAGATCTGCCCCGAACAAAGGTTGATCAGCGCCGAGGGGATGAAGAACGGCGAGATGCGCCGCGGCCCCCGGTCGCGCAGCGTGATCGCGGCTTCCGCGATGGTCTCCAGCCCGCCGATGCCCGAGCCGACCATCACGCCGGTGCGCTCCTGCGCCTCGCGGTCGTCCGGGCCGGGCGTCCAGCCGCTGTCCTCCACCGCCTGCTGCGCCGCGATCAGCGCATAGACGATGAAGCGGTCCAGCTTGCGCCGGTCCTTCTGCGCGATCCAGTCGTCGATGTTCAGCGTTCCGTCCGCGCCGTCGCCCAGCGGTATCTCGCAGGCGATCTGGCAGGGCAGGTGCGAGGCGTCGAAATGGCGCACCACGCCTGCGCCCGAGTCGCCCGCGACCAGCCGCGCCCACGTCTGCTCTACGCCGCAAGCCAGCGGCGTCACGGCGCCAAGCCCGGTGATGACAACCCGTCTCATCGCGCGACAAGCCTCCGGTGGTGATGCAATGGCCGCCCCGCCGCGCGGCGCCGCCCGCGCCGAAGCGGCGCAGGCGGGCGCGCGGCGCAGGCGCGGGGTCAGGCCCCGGCGGAGTTCTCGGTGATGAACTTCACCGCGTCGCCAAAAGTCTGGATCGTCTCGGCGGCGTCGTCGGGGATTTCGATGCCGAATTCCTCCTCGAACGCCATCACCAGCTCGACGGTGTCGAGGCTGTCGGCGCCCAGATCGTCGATGAAGCTCGCGGTCTCGATGACCTTGTCCTCCTCGACGCCAAGGTGCTCCACGACGATCTTCTTGACCCGCTCAGCGATGTCGCTCATCTCAAGTTCCCTCATGTTCAAGAGCCGCAGCGGCCCATGGTTAACCGTAGTGTCGCCGCCGGGTCTCTCCCGGCCTGTGCGCGGCGGCTCGGCGCCAGCCTGAACCGGCCCGCATCCCCGGACCGCGCGTCCCTTAGCACACCCGTCGAAACCCGCAAATCATCGTTTAGATCATCGCCATGCCGCCGTTGACGTGCAGCGTCTGCCCGGTGACGTAGGCGCCTTCGTCGCTGGCGAGATAGACGACCGCCGAAGCGATCTCCTCCGGCGCGCCCATGCGCCCTGCGGGAATCGCGCCCAGCAGCTTTTCCTTCTGGGCGGCGTTCAGCGCGCCGGTCATCGCGGTCTCGATGAACCCCGGCGCCACGCAGTTCACCGTGATCGCGCGCGAGGCGACCTCCGCCGCCAGCGATTTCGACATCCCGATCAGCCCGGCCTTGCTGGCGGCGTAGTTGCCCTGCCCCGGATTGCCGGTCACGCCGACGATCGAGGTCACCGACACGATCCGCCCCCAGCGCGCCTTCATCATGCCGCGCACCGAAGCGCGCATCAGGCGGAACGCCGCCGTCAGGTTGACCGCGATCACCGCGTCCCACTCGGCGTCCGACATCCGCATGAACAGGTTGTCGCGGGTGATCCCGGCGTTGTTCACCAGAATGTCCAAGCCCCCCATCGCCTCGGCCGCCTGCTTTGGCAGCGCGTCCACCGCCGCGCCGTCGCTCAGGTCGCAGGGCGTCACGAAGGCGCGCTCGCCCAGGTCGGCCGCCAGCGCCTCCAGCGGCGCGACCCGCGTGCCGCACAGCGCCACCGTCGCGCCCTGCGCGTGCAGCGCGCGCGCCACGGCGCCGCCGATCCCGCCTGACGCGCCGGTGACCAGCGCGCGCCTGCCTGTCAGATCGAACATCCGCCCCTCATCCCTGTTCCGCCAGCAGAGCTTGCGCGACTCGCGCCACGTCCGCCGCCTCGTTGACCGCGACCGCGCCCATGTCGCGCGCGATGCGCCGCGCCAGCCCGCTCAGCACCTTGCCCGCGCCGATCTCGACCAGCTCCGTCACGCCCTGCGCCGCCATCCATTCCACGCTCTCGCGCCAGCGCACCAGCCCCGTCACCTGCTCCACCAGCAGCGCGCGGATTACCTCGGGGTCGCGCACCGCCGTCGGGCGCACGTTCGCCACCAGCGCGGGCGCGGGCGCCGCGATGCGCGCGTTCGCCAGTTCGGCGCGCATCGCCGCCGCCGCCGGCGCCATCAGCGCGCAATGAAACGGCGCGGAGACCTGCAGCATCACCGCCCGCTTGACGCCGCGCCCGGCGGCCAGCGCGACGGCGCGCTCCACCGCCGCGCGGTCGCCTGAAACCACCACCTGCCCCGGCGCGTTGTCGTTGGCGGCCTCGCAGACCGCGCCTTCAGCGGCGTCCGCCGCAATGGCGCGCGCCAGATCGATATCGGCCCCCAGCAGCGCGGCCATCGCCCCAGCGCCCACCGGAACCGCCGCCTGCATCGCCAGCCCGCGCGCGCGCAGCAGCCGCGCCGCATCCGCCAGCGTCAGCGACCCCGCCGCGCACAGCGCCGAATATTCCCCCAGCGAGTGACCGGCCACGAACGCCGCATGGTCGGCGATGCGCACGCCCTCCGCCTCCAGCGCGCGCATCAGCGCCATCGAGGTCGCCATCAGCGCGGGCTGCGCGTTCTGCGTCAGCGCCAGTTGGTCCTCCGGCCCCTCCAGGATCAGCGCGCTCAGCTTTTCGCCCAGCGCGTCGTCCACTTCGTCAAACACCGCGCGCGCCGCCGGATACGCCGCCGCCGCCGAGCGGCCCATGCCGACCGCCTGACTGCCCTGACCGGGAAACACGAATGCGCGCGTCATGCCTGTCGCCACTCCCTCAGCGTGTGCAGCCTTGGTAGCGACCGTGTTTGCCCTGTCAAGCGCGGGTCGCCCGGGCGGCGCCCGCCGATCACAGTTGCAATTTGCCGCCATCGGGGGCAGAAGGCGCGTCTCCCGATACGACGGCAACGCGACGCCTCTCGTGTGCGGCTCCGGGAGCATCGCATGGCCGCACGGTGAAGCGCGCATCGGAAACAGGAACGCTCATGTCTCTATACGAGCATGTCTTCATCGCGCGGCAGGACATCTCCAACGCGCAGGCCGAGGCGCTGATCGAGCACTTCGGCCAGGTCCTCAAGGACAACGGCGGCGAGGTCTCCAGCTTTGAGTACTGGGGTCTGCGCTCGCTCGCCTACAAGATCAACAAGAACCGCAAGGGCCATTACGCCTTTCTCAAGTCCGACGCCCCGGCGGCGGCGGTCGAGGAGATGGAGCGTCTGATGCGCCTGCACGAAGACGTGATGCGCGTGCTCACCATCCGCGTCGAAGCGCACGAAGACGGCGAGAGCGCCGTCGTCAAGTCGCGCAACGTCCGTGACGACCGGGGCCGCCGCGGCGGTCGCGGGCGGCGCGAAGACTGATCGGGAGGGAGAGCACCATGGCCAAGAAACCGTTTTTCCGTCGTCGCAAGTCCTGCCCGTTCTCGGGCGAGGGCGCGCCGGTCATCGACTACAAGGACGTGAAGCTGTTGCAGCGCTACGTCTCGGAGCGCGGCAAGATCGTCCCCAGCCGGATCACCGCCGTCTCCGCCAAGAAGCAGCGCGAGCTTGCGCGCGCCATCAAGCGCGCCCGCTTCCTCGCCCTGATCCCCTATGCGGTGAATTGAGGAGCGCCCGGACATGCAAGTAGTTCTGCTTGAGAGGGTCGAGAAACTCGGCCAGATGGGCGACGTGGTGTCGGTGAAGGAGGGCTTCGGCCGTAACTTCCTGCTGCCGCAGCACAAGGCGCTGCGCGCCACCAAGGCCAACCTCGCCCGCTTCGAGAGCCAGCGCGCCCAGCTTGAGGCGCGCAACCTCGAACTGAAGAAAGAGGCCGAGGCCGTCGCCGCAAAGCTCAACGGCCAGGTGTTCGTCGTCATCCGCCAGGCGGCGGACGGCGGCGCGCTCTACGGCTCGGTCTCCGCGCGCGACGCCGCCGAGGCCGCGACCGAGGGCGGCTTCAGCCTGTCGCGCAACCAGGTCGTGCTCAACACCCACGTCAAGGAGCTTGGCCTCCACGACATGCGCGTGATCCTGCACCCCGAGGTCAGCGCCACGATCACGATCAACGTGGCGCGCTCCGCCGAGGAGGCCGCGCTTCAGGCCGAGGGCAAGTCGATCGCCGACCTGCGCGCCGAGGCCGACGCTGCGGACAAGGCCGATTTCGACGTGCAGCAGCTATTCGAGGACGACGAGGACGCGCCGCGCACCCCGGCCGGCATGGAAGTCATCGACTGACGTCCTCCTCAAGGCGCTGAAAAACGGAGCCGCCGCCCCCACGGGCGGCGGCTCTTTTCTTTGGCTGTTGATATCGTTCACCGAACCGCAACCATCCCCGTCATCCACAGGCCCGTTACGATAACACTGAACGAATCCATTGGCTTAGGGCGGCTCTTGGCTGTATCGTCCACTGCAATCAACAACAGGGGGCAGGCATGGCCGACGGCGCGATCGGGCGGGAGATGCGTATTCAGCCGCACAATATCGAGGCCGAGCAGGCGCTTCTGGGCGCGCTCTTGGTCAACAACGAGGTCTATGACCGCGTGGCGCAGCTGATCGAGCCGCGCCATTTCTACGATCCGCTGCACGGGCGCATCTTCGAGATCGCCGCGCGCCGCATCCAGCAGGGCGCGCTGGCGACGCCGGTCACGCTCAAGCCGTTCTTCGAGGCCGACCCCGGCATGATCGAGATCGGCGGCCCCGCCTATCTGGCGCGGCTGGCGGGCGGCGCCATCTCGATCTTCAACGCCCGCGACTATGCCCAGGCCATCCACGACCTCGCGCTGCGGCGCGAACTGATCCTGCTGGGCGATGAGATCGCCGCCCGCGCGGGCGCCGTCACCACCGACAGCGAGCCGCGCGACCAGATCACGGAGGCCGAGCAGGCGCTCTATGCGCTGGCCGAAAAGGGCAAGTACGAAGGCGGCTTCGTGTCGTTCCTGCGCGCGACGAAAGAGGCGCTCGACACCGCCAACGCGGCCTATCAGCGCGAGGGCGGGCTGGCGGGCATCAGCTCCGGGCTGATCGACATGGACCGCAAGCTGGGCGGCCTGCACCCGTCGGACCTGCTGATCATCGCCGGGCGCCCCTCGATGGGCAAGACCGCGCTGGCGACCAACATCGCTTTCAACATCGCGCGAAAGCACAAGGTTGGCCAGCGCCAGGACGGCACGACCGGCACGGTGGACGGCGGCGTGGTGGGGTTCTTCTCACTCGAGATGTCGGCCGAACAGCTTGCGACCCGCGTGCTGTCGGAACAGGCGCGCGTGCCGTCCGAGAAAATCCGGCGCGGCGAGATGGAGGAGGACGATTTCCGCCGCTTCGTCCACGCCACGGCGGAGCTTGCGCGCATTCCGCTGTTCATCGACGACACGCCCGCGCTGCCGATCTCGACCATGGCCGCCCGCGCCCGCCGTCTCAAGCGCCAGCACGGGCTGGACGTGCTGGTGGTGGACTACCTGCAACTGATGCGCGGCGCCGGGCGCAACGAGGGCCGCGTCAACGAGGTCTCCGAGATCACGCAAGGGCTCAAGGCCATCGCCAAGGAGCTCAACATTCCCGTCATCGCCCTGTCGCAGCTTTCGCGTCAGGTCGAGAACCGCGAGGACAAGCGCCCGCAGCTTTCCGACCTGCGCGAATCAGGCTCCATCGAGCAGGACGCCGACGCGGTGATGTTCGTGTATCGTGAGGAATACTATCACGAACGGCTGAAGCCCTCCGAAGAAGACCCAAAATTTCAGGAATGGGTCGAAAAGGCTGAACGCATCTACAACAAGGCCGAAGTCATCATCGGCAAGCAGCGCCACGGTCCCATCGGCATCATCGAGCTGATGTTCGAGGGCCAGTTCACCCGCTTCGGCGACCTCGCGCATGAGGACCGCAGCGACCGGCGCGACTTCTGAGCCGTGGCGCGCGCCTCGCTCACCATCGACCTCGCCGCCATCGCGGAAAACTGGCGCCGCCTCGCCACGCTCTGCGCGCCCGCCGAGACCGCCGCCGTGGTCAAGGCCGACGCCTACGGCCTTGGCGTCGCGCGCGTCGCCCCGGCGCTCTGGGCGGCGGGGGCGCGCACCTTCTTCACCGCGCTGCCCGAGGAGGCGGCGACGGTGCGCGAGGTTCTCGGCCCGGCGGCGGCGCTCTACTGCTTCAACGGCATGGCGCCCGGCGACGCCGCGCTGTTGCGCGCCTTCGACATCCGCCCGCTGCTCAACAGCCCCGGCCAGATCGCGGCGGCGCGCGCGGCGGCGGCAGGGGAGGTGTCTGACGCGCCGCTGCGCTGCGGCCTGCAACTCGACACCGGCATGAACCGGCTGGGGCTGGAGGCCGATGAGCTGGCCGCCGTGCTCGACGACCCCCGCGGCCTCGACGGCCTCGCCCCCGATCTGGTGATCAGCCATCTCGCCTGCGCCGACGACCCCGCCGATCCGATGAACGCGGCCCAGAGCGCCGCCTTCGCCGCGATGACCGCGCATCCGCGCCTCAGCCGCCTGCGCCGCAGCCTGTCGGCCACCGGCGGCGCGCTGCTGGGGCCCGACTGGCGGCACGATCTTGTGCGCCCCGGCATCGGCCTCTACGGCGGCCTGCCGTTCGCCGAGGCGGCGCCGGTGGTGCGCCTTTCCGTCCCCATCCTGCAAATCCGCGCCGTCGCCGCCGGCGAGGCGGTGGGCTACGGCGCCGCGTGGCGCACCGAACGCGAAACCCGTGTCGCAACCATATCAGCCGGTTACGCCGACGGCCTGATCCGCGCCATGAGCGGGCGCGCCCGCGTCTTTCACGGCGGCCGCGCCCTGCCGGTGCTGGGCCGCGTCAGCATGGACCTGATCACCGTGGACGTGACCGAAGCGCCCGGGCTTGCGCCCGGCGACGCGCTTGAGCTGCTGGGGCCGCGTCAGACCATCGACGCGCTGGCGGGCGCCGC
>Ga0100399_1001609_pt1 | contig 16535 bp, 10 predicted proteins | sample CryGeymeta201523_FD_81545 | JGI IMG/M metagenome (GOLD analysis project Ga0100399, IMG submission 81545) | Groundwater microbial communities from Crystal Geyser aquifers in Utah, USA - Crystal Geyser metaG 2015-23 | ecosystem: Environmental > Aquatic > Deep subsurface > Groundwater | place: USA...
AACATCAGGTTTACCTATAACGATGTGTATGCAGGAATAAATGTTTTCGCGGCAATTCAAAAATCAGAACTCAGTGTGGAGGAATTTTCGCCTAAAAAACCGCTTTACCAGTTTAACGAATTGGTGTTGGAAGGTCTCAATTTAATTGTTCAGACCAGTGAACCGGTAAACGCACAAAAAGAAAAGTCGGGAAAAGTTTTGCCAACCATCATTGCCCAAAAACTTCAGCTTATCAATTCGACGGTAAAATATACCGATTCGCTTAACTACATGTCAGTTAATACAAAAATCGACAGGATAAAACTGGAAGAAGGTTTGGTGGATGTTCAAAATGAACAGATAACATTTGACTATTTAAAGTTATCGGAAAGCGATATACGGTATCACACCTTTGTGCCCGAAATCGCAACAGTTTCTCCCGGGAAAAGCAACTGGAAAGTTACTGTGAATCGCCTTGATGCCGAAAACAACACGCTTGATTACAAAGTTGGCGATGGTGCCGGATTAAAGAAGGAATTTGACGGACAACACCTCGAATTAGCTCAATTAACGTTTAATGCTACCGATTTTTACTTTTCACCAGTACTCACCAAAATTTCGGTTCGAAAGCTGAGTACAATCAATCAGAATTATTTTGCAGTCAATAATTTGGAAACCAATTTCAGTATGGATCCAAATTCGATAACTGCTGATAAACTAAAACTTAAAACCCCCCACTCTGCCATCGATGCCGATTTTCATGTCGAATTTACTTCACTGGCAAATTTTACCGATTCCCTGCAATTCAGTAACCTGAACCTTGTAATGAGAAATGTCAGTCTCAAAAATCCGGATGTGCTTTATTTCAATGCTGAGCTTAGCAAACAACCTTTCTTTAAAAACCCGGACAACATTACAACAGCGACCGGCAATGTGAACGGCCCGCTAAACAACCTGACCGGCAGAAACCTGCTTATTAATACCGGAACAAACACAGTTCTGGAAACCGATTTCAATATCCGTGGTTTGCCGAATGTAAAGACTGCAACTTACGATTTCCCCAACCTAAAAATAAGCTCCGGCAAAAAAGATATGGAATTGATGGCCGGAGATTCGATTCCCGAAAATATCGCCCTGCCTGCAAATATAAACATGCAGATTGCTTTTAAAGGTGAGGCAAAATCATTCGAAACCACGGTAATTGCGGGCAGCAGTTTTGGTGCCGCGCAACTTTCGGCAACCATCGATAAAAATGAAAATTTCAGCGGAAAAGTAAACATGACAAATTTCGATTTGGGTAAATTATTAAAGGATTCGGTGATGTATGGCCCCGTTTCGTTAACGGCTGAAACAAATGGTCACGGACTGGATAAAAACACTGTCGCGGCAAAAATCAAGGCCGAAGTTTCGCAGATTTATTTGTACAAATACACGTATCACAACTTCAATCTGGATGGGAATCTCAGCGGACAGGAGTTTGAAGGTAAAATGTATTTGAATGATGAAAATGCCGTTTTTGATTTTGAAGGATTGGTGAGCATCAATCCGGATCAGGAACGCGTTAAATTCAGGTTGAATGTGGAGGGAGCCGATCTTCAAAAACTTAATTTTACAAAAAAGGATATCAGAATAGCCTTGGTTGCAGCAGCAGATATGAAGGGCGGAACTGTAAAAAAACTGAATGGCAGCGCTGCAATCACCAACATGATTATTGCACAGGGAGAGAAAACATATACACTTGATTCGCTGCTGTTTGCTTCGGTGAATGAATCACGAAAAAGCGAAATCAATTTCAGCAGCGCGCTGGTTGGCGTAAAGTATTCAGGCACAATTTCTCCTGCCGATATTTCTACACAGTTAAAAAATTTCATTCAAATTTATTTCCCGTTTAAAAATGACACACAGTTGGTGAAAAATGATGAACCGTCAGATTTCAATTTCGAGATACAACTACACAACCATCCGCTGCTTTCACAGGTTCTTTTGCCACAATTAAAAGAATTTGTACCGGGAATTATTCAGGGAAATTTCGACAGCGAAAAAAACGACCTGAAAATCAATGCAAAAATGAAAAAAATCGTTTATGGAACCACCGAAATAAACGACTTCGAATTTGATGTGAATTCGAACCCGGGTGCACTGAATTTCAAAATATCAAGCGCTGCGGTTGGAAATGCCCAAATAAACCTGGACAATTTTTTAATCGATGGAAAACTTGCTGATAAAAAAATAAATACAACCATTTCATCTGTTGACGAAAAGAAAAACAAGAAGCTTTTAGTAACTACTGAAATTACGAAAGAGGGTGAAAACTTCAGGCTGGCGCTCGATCCGTCCAATTTTTTTCTGGCGGATAAACATTGGGATATTGCAGCCGATAATTACGTTGAATTCGGGAAACAGGGATTTTTAATCCATCATTTTTTTATGAATAAAACCAGAAGCGAAATCAATGTCGCTTCTGTGAATGATCTGTTCAACGATGACCTGAATATTGAAATCATAAATTTCAAACTGGAAGATATTTCGGGAATCATTGAAAAAGATACAAGTTTTATAAGAGGAACCGTGAATGGAAACGCGCTGCTGAAAAGAGTAAATCAATCGTATGGTTTGATTGCCGACGCTAATATTGCAAACCTGTTTGTCAGCGGCGTTCCTGTTGGAAATTTAACGGTAAAAGCAGAAAATCCTACCACGGAGAAATTTAATTTCGATGTAAATTTATCGGGCGCTGAAAATAATCTGACTACAAAAGGCTATTATATAGCCAAAGGCGGCGACAATTCCGTTTCGTTGACAACCGATATCCAATCGCTTTCATTAAAAACAATTCAGGCGTTTTCTATGGGCACAATTACAGAAGCCTCCGGAAATCTGAGCGGAAATTTTTTGGTTGAAGGGAATACCACCTCACCTGAAATTACTGGCGAACTGGTTTTTAAAAATGCATTTATTACTCCTTCAGCGCTGAACAACCGTCTGGAAATAAAGGATGAAACCTTTCAGTTAAAAAAAGACGGAATCTATTTTAATGATTTCTCCATTCACGATGTTTCCCAAAATGTCGCTGTAATTAACGGAGCCGTAAACATGAACCATTTCACGGATTTTGCTTTTGCATTATCGGTTTCTGCCAACAATTTTTTATTGTTTAACACCACAAAAAAGGATAACGAAATATTCTTCGGACGAATGATAATCGACAGTGAAATTGATGTAACCGGACCAATGTCGCTGCCTGTTGTCAGCGCAAAAATTAAAATGAAAGAGGGTTCCAATTTTACATTTGCCGTTCCCGAAGACCGGCTCACAACAAACAAAGGAGAAGGAGTAATAGAATTTGAGAACGAGCAAAAACTGAATGTGATTTTAACCCGCGAAAATGAAAAACAAATTCAAAAAACAAACTTAACCGGATTTGATGTTTATTCGGTTATTGAAATCGACAAGCAGGCAACGCTGCGGTTGTTAATGGATCCCTCATCAACCGATTCGCTTGTGGTGAGAGGCGAAGCTGCATTAAGTTTAACCATGGACCGAAGCGGAAAAATGAGCCTCACCGGCGCCTACAATTTAAACGAAGGCAGCTACCTGGTTTCGCTTGAATCGTTAATTAAAAGAACATTTGAAATTGAAAGCGGTAGTACCATTATCTGGAATGGCGATCCGATGGAGGCTGATGTGGATATTGATGCAACCTATTCTGTGCGGGCCTCTCCCATCGATTTGATGTCGGATCAAATGGCGGGCCTGACTGAAACCGATAGAAACACGTACAAAGAACGATACCTTTTTTTGGTCACACTTAAATTAAAGGGAGATATATTACATCCCGAAATTGGCTTCGAAATACAACTGCGGCCCGAAGATAAAGGGATTTTGAGTGGCGCAGTGAATCAAAAACTGATATTGTTAAATGAAGATGCGTCGGCATTAAACAAACAGGTCTTCGCATTACTGGTTTTGGGCAGGTTTATTCAGGAAAATCCGCTGCAAACCGATGCCGGCGGAGCTTCAACTTTTGTTCGTGCAACGGTGGGCAAACTGTTATCGCAACAATTGAATCAGTGGTCGTCGAAAGTGCTGCCCGGTGTTGATTTAAATTTCGATATACAATCGTACAACCAGTATGAAACCGGAGAAGCAGAAGGCAGGACCCAGGTTGACATTGGTTTAAAGAAACAACTTTTCAATGAAAGGTTAAGCGTTCAGGTTGGCGGCACCCTTGAAGTTGAAGGGGTAAAAGCAAAACAAAATTCGGCCAGCGACATTGCCAGCGATGTTGTGCTGGAATATAAACTAACAGAAGATGGCCGATATCGTTTGAAAGGCTTCAGGCAAAACCAGTACGAAAGCGATATTGACGGCCAGTTTGTTGAAACCGGCGCCGGAATCAGCTATGTGCGCGATTTCGATAAATGGAAAGAATTCTTCAGGCGGCCAAAAAATAAAACCGAAAAATTGAAAAAGGAAAAAAAGAATGAAACGCTCAATCCAAATTAGTTATTTCCTGATTTTCAGTTTTCTGCTGCTGGCAGCGTGCAGCGGAACACGGCATTTGCCTCCCGGCGAAAAGCTTTATACCGGTGCGGAAACAAAACTTGAATCGACAAATAATATCAGCAGTAAACTGATTAAAACCACCGTGGAAAATGCCATTCGTCCACAACCAAATAAAGTTTTTCTGGGATTTCGCCCTAAATTATGGATGTATAACACTGCCGGTGAATCGCCTGAAAGTAAATTTCAAAATTGGCTCCGAAAAAGAGGGGAAGCGCCCGTACTAATCAGTAATATTAAACCCGGTGTTACTGCCGAATTTATCGATGCCGGCCTTTTTAACATCGGCATTTTTAAAAGTTTTACCAATTTCGAAATTGTTGAAAAGAAGCATACGGCAAAGATAATATACACAAGTTTTATACATCAGCCCTACATTATAAACGATATTACCACTGCCATTTCCGATGACAGTTTAACGTTCATTATTCTGAAAGAAAAGAAAAAATCGCTGATTAAACCCGGTGAAGCATATAACCTCGCAATCCTTGAAATGGAGCGGAACAGGATTGACGCTATACTTAAAAACAATGGTTATTTTTATTTCGACCCCGATTATCTGCTATTTAAAGCCGACACCTCGAATTTAAACCATTCAATTACCCTGAAAATGACTTTAAAAGACAGCATTCCGATTAATGCGCTGACCGTTTACCGCATCAATCATGTGTTTATCGATCAGAATTATTCGCTTAATCAGGAAGCTGAAGACATAATAAAAGACACCATACACTTTGAAAACGTTGATATTGTGCAGGATGAATCGGGAAAGTGGATTAAACCAAAGGAATTATTGCGATCGGTTTACCTTCGAAAACATGAAATTTTTTCGCGTGAAAATCATAATATCACCCTCAACCGGTTGATTTCGCTCGATAATTTCAAATTTGTACGGATTAAATTTTCCGACAGCGATACCACGGCTGCAGGATATTTGGATGTTTCCATTTTAATGACCCCAATGCCAAAATACACGTCCAGAACAGAAATGGAATTTGTTTCAAAATCAAACAATTTTACCGGTCCGCGAATGAATTTAAGCCTGTTGAACAGAAATACTTTTAAGGGTGCCGAAATGCTGAACCTCAATATGTCGGGTTCGTTTGAATCGCAATGGAGCAAGTCCGAAAAAAATTATTATTCGTATTCCATCAATCCGCAGGTTGAACTGAATTTTCCGCGTTTTATCGCTCCCTTCAACATAAGTACCAAAAGCAGGTATATTCCAAAAACACGATTTGTAGTTGCCTTTAACTACTTACGAAGGGTTAACTTTTTCGATATGAAAACATTTGAGTTTGTTTACGGATACAAATGGAAACAGGAAATCAGGAAAGAACACGAATTAAATCCGGTGAATGTAAGTTATACTTCACTCTCAAAAAAATCGCCCGAATTCGAAGAACTGCTTAACACCAATCTTTACCTGAAAAAAAGCTACGAAGAGCAGTTTATCGCCGGTGGAAGCTATTCTTTTACTTTTAACGATCAGTTGGTGCCGGGCAAAAAGTTGCAGTATTATTTGCGCTTTACAGGCGAAATTGCCGGAAATGCCTTGTCGCTTGCAAAAATAATAGCCGGTGAGGATATTAATTCCGAAAATCCCGGACAGATTGCCGGTTCTGTTTATTCGCAGTTTATCCAATCTGGTATCGATGGTCGTTTCTATTACAATTTCAGGGATAAAAACAAATTGATACTGCGCGGTTTTGCAGGCGCTGCCAAGCCTTATGGGAACTCTGCCGTAATGCCCTACTCCAAACAATTTTTCAGTGGCGGGCCAAATAGTATCCGCGCTTTTCATATTAATTCCATTGGCCCCGGCACCTTTTACCAGAAACCCGGTGAAATTGGATTTCTGCAACTGGGTGGCGATATAAAACTGGAAGCAAATACAGAGTACCGCTTTTCCATTTATCGCTTTTTTAAAGGCGCCTTGTTTGTTGACGCCGGAAATGTGTGGCTCATAAAATCCAATCCTGCAAATATCGGAACCCCGTTTTCTTTTTCAACTTTTATGAATGAAATCGCGGTAGGCGCCGGCGCGGGTGTGCGGGTCGACGTTTCATTTTTTGTTTTGCGCTTCGACCTTGCAATGCCATTGCGAAAACCCTGGCTGCCAGAAAACGAAAGGTGGGTGGTTGACAAAATTGAATTTGGCAGCTCCAAATGGAGAGGCGAAAACCTGATTTTAAACGTGGCGATTGGGTATCCGTTCTAAAACCATGGAAGCCGGTAATTCACTGACGGGTAGAACTTTTTGGGAATTATGGTTATAAATGCAACGGATAGAAAATCGCTAAGTAACCCTACACGACATCATACCACCAAACATTATGCACAATTGTAAATTCGCAAAAAACTAAGATTACTTGTTCTGATTTTATCCGAACTATTTTGTATCTTTGCTGTAGATAATTTTAAAAGAATGAATTGAGGATTATTAACAAACATATTCTGGGTAAATTGATTCGTAAAAATCAAGGAAATGTTAAGCTGATTAAATCAATTGAGCAATTGCTTGTTGATATTGAAAACAATAGTTGGAAAACACCTCGTGAACTAATTGAAACAAGACCAGATGCAGACAGTGTTTACGGCGGAGAGTTCTACTTTTTTGACATCAACATTCATAGAACTTTGATTCTTATAGAATTTGAGGAAAATGGAGATGCGACTATAGTTTGGGCTGGCAATCACGATGATTACGAATTGATTTTTAAGAATAATCGTATCGTAATCAAAAAATGGTTAAGGGATAATAATTGGATATAAATATTTGAATTATGAAAGATATTTTAGATATAAAAGAGGTTGAAAATATTAATAAACTCGAAAATGAATATGATTTACAAAAAGCTTCTTTGTTTGAGCGTAAATTACGTTTATTGATAAATGAAAATCCAGACTTAAAACCAATTCGGGATAAGCTTCGAGATTTGATTAAAAGTTACGAAGACAAAGAATGGTCTGATTTCAATAATATTTCGGATTTAAAAGTTTTAGAATCTGATAAAGCCGAGGAGATTATTAATTCAGAGCAGAGATTCATAAAAAAACGCAAAGAGGCAATCAAAAAAAAGCTCAAAGACTTTGATATGACTCAGCAGGACTTAGGTGTAATTCTGGAACATCCAAAATCTTACATGAGTGAGTTAATGAATGGTGTTTCTCAATTCACATTAAAAGATTTGGTAATTGTTCACCGGGTTTTAAGTATAAATCTTAATATCCTTATTCCTACTTATTTGCAGTCAGAAACAACAGACAAAGTAAACAAATCGATTAAAAAACTAAATAAACCAAAACTTGGTTTAAGTAAAACTGAAATAGTTTAACAAAAGTGCATAACTAATCTCATACACCATCCGTTACCAACCCGCCCAAAAATGTTTGAAATTCAGAAAAGATGGAAAACTTGAATTTTACGATATGCTACACAATCAGAAAATAATTGCAAATTCGAAAGGCTAAAAAATCAGACTTATGCTTTTATTTTTTTCAGTATTGGGCATTTTTCTTTCTTTAATCCTTCTGTATTTCAATTCCGGGAAAAACAGATCAACTGTTTACCTTGGAACATTCTTTTTACTGGTGAGCCTTTATGGTTTTTATCAATATGTTTTGCTGTATTCCAAATCTGTGGTATTAGTTGAAATATTACTTGCAGGATATGCAGTTGTTTTTTCGCCGCTATTTCTTATTGGCCCCTTGTTATACTGGTATATCAGGAGTATTCTTACGGATAATTCCCGTTTAAAAAGAAGTGATATCTGGCATTTGCTGCCAATGATAATTTTCTTCCTGGTTTCTTTACCATATACTTTTGTCCCTTTTTATGACAAAGTTGAGGCAGCAACTGCAGTTGTTTTGGATGTTGCTTATATGCAGACGTACAAAGCCACCGTATTAGATCAGATATTTCCTGTTTCAGCAATTTACCTGAGTCGTCCAATACTGGTTTTCGTTTATACGCTTTGGTCGATTGGATTATTATTCCGTTTTTCGATGCAGCGGAAACTTTCGAAAGTTTTTGAAGGACAGTATTTTATGACGAAATGGTTGTACATGTTACTCTCATTTCTGCTGATATTGGAAGTAACCCAGATTTTTCTCATCATCAAAGCCTTTGATATGCATTTTTCCGAACTGTATTTCACGCTTAATGTTTTGCGGATATTTTCGGCTTTGGGGCTTATTGGGTTGATTATCTCACCATTTTTTTTCCCTTCCATTTTATATGGGTTGCCACGGGTGCCCGAATCCATAAACCCAAAAAATCCCGGTGATGATAAAGAGAATCCCGTGCCTGCAAAGACAAACACATATACACTTAATTTCGAATTCGATTACATCCATTTCATCAATCAGAAAGCCGATTCGTGCATGAAGGAAAATCAACCATACCTTCAGCCTGATTGTAACCTTGCCTATTTTTCAAAACTCATAAATATACCTTCCCATCATCTATCCTATTATTTCAGGGAAGTAAAAAAACAAACGTTTAACGATTACCGGAATGAATGGAGGATAAACCATGCAAAAAAACTGATTGAAGAAGGCAAAGCCAGCGAAATGACGCTCGAAGCCATCGGGATGATTTCCGGTTTTTCGTCGCGAAACGCATTCATTACCGACTTTAAAAAAGTGGAAGGAATTTCACCCGGTGCTTACGCTTCCCGTTTAAATTAAAAAAATTCATTCTCCCAAACTTCTTTGCACAGTTTTTCAAAACAGTACAAGGGCAGGCCTCAAAAATTTTGGCATTGCCTGGCACTTCCCGAATTTTGTTTCGGGTTATTTCTATCAGATGAATTCATGAGATGGTCTTGTAAAACCGGTATCCGGCCACACACGGCCGTCTCTGAATCATCTGAAATAAAAAAGGGAAGAATTTGCCAAAAAACTGTTTTAACATGAAAAATGTTTTCCAAATAAGAATCCTCTCTCCAAATTGTGAGATTACAATTTCGGAAGATTTATTGCCAGCTACACTTCAACAGTATTTTAGCAATAGTTGTCTGTTAAATGCACTTTCACGAAACATGCCACCGTAGCATAAACTGATTTAAAACTTCTCGATTTTTTAATTCAACTGATTTATAACCATTTAAATAAAATAACATGAAAAAATTAAAACTTTTATTAGCATTTACAGCCCTTTTTTGTTAATCAATACACAAGTTTGGGCTACGGATACTGGCTGGCTTCGTGCAACTACTTACAATAACAATAACGTATTGTTTCCGGAGGGGGCTTTCAAACCAAAGATTGAAGATTATGGAAAAATGGCTACATTCTATTATTCTAATAATTCTTCAATTGATTACGGGGGATTTGGTATTTCAATTCCTGAAGGGGAAAGAATTACCGGAATTGAAATCCAATTGATTGGAACAGCCAATCCAAATAATCTCTCTGTAAATATAAGCTGGAACAATGGTTCTGATTTTACCACTACTTCATACAAGTCAAATTTTAGTGGTAATTATACCTTATCTGCAGAATATTTTGGAAGCCCTGCTGATTTGTGGGGAAAAAATAATTGGATAGCTACAGAATTAAGAAATGAAAATTTCTTAGTCAGACTGGCATTAGTTGAGGGTAGTGTACCCGGTTCTACTGATTTAGATTTTATTGCAGTAAAAGTATATTATCAGTCAACCATGTCACCCATAACCTTTCTTTCAAATGGTACTTTTGTTGTCCCCGAAGGTGTTACTGAAGTTACCGTTCAGGCATGGGGTGCCGGTGGCAAAGGAGGTGGAGACTTTGATCCGCCCGTTGCGTGTGGCGGTGGAGGCGGTGGAGCTTATGTCAGCAGCACACTTACAGTTACTCCCGGAGCCGCTTATACTGTTCAGGTGGGGAGAGGCGATGAATATATAATGGGGTTGTCCGATTCATGGTTTGGTTCAACTTCTATGCTTTTAGCCAAAGGAGGAACTATAGGTTCCAATCACTCTGCCGGTGATGGCGGTTCTGCTTACGAATGCATTGGTGATGTTAAATATGGCGGGGGAAATGGTGCATCTGGAGACACTGAATATGATGATGAAGATAATTTAATATTGTTGTATTCCGGTGGTGGTGGCTCTTCTGCAGGGACAACCGCCGCAGGTACAGGTACAAGTAATTACCTTGGAGGTATTGCACCCGAAGGTGGTGGTAACGGAGGTAACGGAGTTCAGTGGAATGGTACATCTAATCCCGGCAGTGTAGGGTCTTTCCCTGGCGGAGGTGGTGGTGGCGCCATCAGTAATTCCGGGGATTATGAAGGTGGTGACGGTAGTGGAGGCCAGGTAATTGTTTCATGGGAATCATCTTCCTGCGCGGGTTCTGCAGTTGCTGTATATGATGAAAGCGGTGTAACCAACAGCGAGAATAGTTTGGGGGCTCCCGACGGTTTGGTTGCCACACTTGAATATGACTATGGCAGTTGGCTTTACCTTGATTTAACAACCGAAGCTTTAATAGCGCCGGGAAATACCATTACGATTTTATGGAGAAAAGTGGGTGAGGTTAATCCTTTGGTTGACGTAGATTTATCGAACGAAATAACCGGTTGGGAAATTGTTGCGAGTGATTATGAGGTTAGCGAACCAGTCTTAACGGAGTATTCATTTCCTGTTAATGCCGATACCCGTTATATCGTTATTTATATTGCCGGGCCCGGAACTTTGGAAGTTGATGCCGTAACTTATACCTGCACCTGCCTTGCCCCCACCCCTGGCGCAGAAGTCGTGGATTATAACGGACATTCTGTATTAACAGCAACAGGTTACACCGGCGATCTGCGTTGGAACACAGGAGAAACTTCAGAATCTATAACAGTATATGATTGCGGTAAATACTCTGTTAGCCAAAAAGTCGGGGATTGCCTCAGCCTGAGTGCCGTGGGGGAAGCAACTCCACATATAATCACATTAAATTCAATAATCGGATCTGAATCTGTTTGCGCAGGTGAAACCGCAGTTTACAGTATAGAGCCTGTGGAAGGTGCAACCCGGTATTCATGGGATATGGATGGTGATTGGACTATAAACTCCGGAAATACTACTAATAGCCTTAATGTTACTGTTGGTAATACGAACGCCACTTTAAGCCTACATGTCGAAGTGAATTCCTGTATAAGCAACACAATTTCAAAATTGGTTACAGTTGACACAAAATGCTGCATCCAGGGAGAACCCGACAAATATGAGCCAAACAACACCATGCAAGCAGCGGCCCTTATAAATGTCGGAGATCCTGCGATTTCTGCAAATATCCTTGATTCAAAAGATGCCGACTGGTTTTACTTTGTAACCGGCGACGCTGGATTATACCTAATAAACTATGTGAAGGGAAGCACAGCCGAAACTATGGCATTATACAATTCTTCGGCGAGAAAGCTAAAACCAACTGACAGAACCGGTACTACCTACAGTCTTTTGGGCGGTACAACCTACTACATAAAAGTTAGTGCAAAATTGAGGAGTCCTGCTCCGTGTTATTCGCTGGGAGTTGAAATGAGTATCGCCGCTTTATTTGCATCTGAGCAATTTGACGATCTGAAAAGCGCAGAAATCGAAACTACACCTGATGGAATCTGCAAAATCTGGCCAAACCCAACTAATAATGAGTTTCAGATTTACAATGGAAACGAATACCCGATACAAATGAAGGTAATGGATGTAACGGGACGTCAAATTGAAATCATTAATAAAGTCGGGATTGCCGAAACGGTTGTGTTTGGCAGTAAATACAAACCAGGTGTTTATTTTGTTAATATCTCCGAAAATGGGGTTCAGAAAGTATTTAAGGTTATAAAACAATAACTTTTAAGCTGGCCTGAATATTTAAACATTCATACTGAAAACTCCCGGTAAATCAGTTTGCCGGGAGTTTCTTTTTGGCTAAAACCCTAATTTTTGCTGGGTATCTTTTTCTGAGGTTTTCCGTTCGGCCTGTTTAAAGGTTTCAACTTTGGAAGCCGGGCGGTTGGGAAGTTTACCATTCAGGATATCTTCAACGATGATTATCTGGATTTTTTCGTATTTAAAACTTTCGGAAAAATAGCCCTGCTGTTTTGAAATACGGCGCATATTGTCGGTTACTTCGTTGGCAAAATAAAGTTTGTTCATAACGAGTCGTTTGGTATATTTTCAGTAAAAATAGAAATAAAAACAACCTAAAAAACCTGCCGCAAAGGTGGCTTTAATAAAAGAAGCACATACCTGTAATTCATTTGATATAATTTGCAAAATGTGTGAATTATGTAAATATTCCCAATAATTGTGTAACTCTCAGGTTTTGACTAAAACTTAATTTTATCCGATCAGATTTTTTACTTGAGAACCTGATAATTTGAATTTTAATACTGCATAAACAACTAATTATCAGTAATAATAAAATCTTATTTCTTTAATGAAAAAAGCAGAAAAGATACTTGCAGACCATAAACTTGTCAAGACACCAACCGGAATTCAGGGTTTTGATGAAATAACCGACGGCGGATTGCCAGCCGGCAGGCCAACGCTTGTTTGCGGTGGCGCCGGTTGCGGGAAAACGCTTTTCGGAATGGAGTTCCTGGTGCGCGGGGCAACTCAGTTTAACGAACCCGGTGTGTTTATGTCGTTTGAAGAAACCATTGATGAATTAATCAAAAATGTCTCTTCACTTGGTTTCGATTTGGAGGAACTTGTCAGAAACAAAAAAATGGTGCTCGAACACGTTCATGTTGAACGCAGCGAAATTGAAGAGACCGGTGAATACGATTTGGAAGCATTATTCATCAGGCTTGGTTATGCCATCGATTCAACTGGGGCAAAGCGCGTTGTTTTGGATACCATCGAATCGTTATTTGCAGGGCTGCCCAACCAACTGATTCTGCGCGCCGAACTGCGGCGTTTGTTTCGCTGGCTGAAAGAAAAGGGTGTTACCGCAATTATTACAGGCGAACGTGGAAACGAAACATTAACGCGCCAGGGACTGGAAGAATATGTTTCGGATTGTGTGATTATGCTCGATCACCGGGTTACCGAACAGAATTCAACACGCCGGTTGCGGGTTGTAAAATATCGCGGGTCGATACATGGAACCAACGAATATCCGTTTCTGATTAACGAAGATGGTTTTTCGATATTACCGGTAACTTCGCTGGGATTAAACCACACCGTTTCAAACGAAAGAATCTCAAGCGGTATTCCTGCTCTCGATAAAATGCTCGAAGGAAAAGGTTTCTACCGGGGTAGCACCGTGCTTATTTCGGGTACTGCCGGAGTGGGAAAAACAAGTATTGCTGCACACTTTGCCGTTGCGGCATGTAAACGCGGCGAACGGGTCCTGTATTTCTGCTTCGAAGAATCTCCAAACCAGCTCAAGCGGAATATGCGTTCAATTGGTATCGACCTTGAACCCTGGGTGCAGAAAGGACTTTTACAATTTCAGGCAACCCGCCCCACATTTTATGGTTTGGAAATGCACCTTGCCGTAACACACCAGGCGGTTAACGATTTCAAACCCAAAGTAGTAATTCTCGATCCAATAAATACTTTCGTGGTTGGCGATAAGGAGTTCGAAGTAAAAACAATGTTAATGCGCATTGTCGATTTCCTGAAGATGAACCAAATAACAGCCTTGTTTACCAGCTTAACTGCCAGCGGAAGTGCACTGGAACATTCCGATACGAGCATTTCATCGCTCATTGATACCTGGCTGCTGCTTCGCGATATTGAACTTAACGGCGAACGAAACAGGGGAATGTATGTGCTTAAATCGCGAGGCATGGCCAATTCAAACCAAATTCGCGAATTCGTTTTAACCAACCACGGCGTGGAATTACGCGAGGTTTACATCGGTTCAAGTGGAGTTTTAACAGGCTCGGCGCGTATTGCACACGAAGCGCTTGAAAATGCCGAAGTGCTGACACGAAAACAGGATATCGAACGAAAAAAACGTGAAATAGAAAGAAAACGAAAAACTCTGGAAGCAAAGATTATTTCGTTGTATGCCGATTTTGATTCGGAAGAAGCGGAAGCGCTTAAAATGATACAAACGGAGCAGGATACAATTAAAAGACATGAACAGGATAAAGTAGAAATGGCAGAAAGCCGGAATCCTGAAACTGAAATAAAACAAACCAACTACAAAAGAAATTTTAAAAACCCAATTTTATGAAGGCAAAGAAAGAGAACTCAGACGTAAAAATTAAAAAAGAAAAATCAACAAAATCAGCAAAAGATGCGTGGGTACTCCGATTATATGTTGCCGGACAAACACCAAGGGCACTTGCTGCTTTTACAAATCTGAAAAAAATTTGTGAAGAACAGTTAAATGGTAAGTACTCCATCGAAGTCATAGATTTGATGGAAAATCCGCAATTAGCCAACGAATTCCAGATTGTCGCCCTGCCAACTTTAATCAGAAAATTGCCGGTACCTGTACGCAAGATAATTGGCGATCTCTCCGACACAGAACGCGTACTACTTGGGCTGGATTTGCAGGCAGTAAACTGATTAGTAATCATGAAAGAGAAAGAAAAAAAAATAAAAAACGCCACAGAAAAGTTTGAAATGACCGCTACTGATAAAAGCCAGGATAAATATATGCTAAGCTTGTACATTACCGGTTCAACAAACCGATCGGTGCTGGCCATAACAAACCTGAAAAAGATTTGCGAGGAATATCTGCAAGGAAAATATGAACTAAAGGTGATTGACCTGTACAAAAAACCTTATTTGGCAAAAGAGGAACAGATTATTGCAGCCCCGACACTGATTAAAAAACTGCCACTACCGTTCCGCAGAATTATTGGAGATATGTCGAACGAGGTGAAAGTACTGATGGGATTAGACGTGAGAAAAATAAAGCAGCAATGAGAAAAACACCAGAACAACTTATTACAGAAAACGAAGAATTACGTTCCCGCCTGTTCGAAACGGAAGAAATGCTTGCAGCAATCCGCAGCGGAGAAGTTGACGCCATAATGGTTTCAGGCGCAAAAGGCGAACAGGTTTACTCGCTTTCTTCGGCTGAAACGCCCTATCGTACTTTTGTTGAAGAAATGCACGGAGGGGCTGTTACGCTTTCCAAAGAAGGTTTAATTCTGTTTTGCAATAACCGGTTTGCTGAACTTATGCAAAAACCGGTTGATAAAGTAATTGGTTCGTATATTAAAAGTTACATCACCCCAATTGACAGATTAAACCTGGATAACCTGCTTGCTCAACTGACCCCCAATAAAAGCGGGGCGCTGATGATATCCTTAATCAACGAAACCTGGCTTAAACTTTCTATCCGGTTGTTGCCCGCGTATTTGCAAGGAGATAATTATATTCTGATAGCGACAGATATTACCGGGTTGAAGAAGAAAGAAATTGAACTTCTGGAGCTACACCAGCAATTAAAACAGCAAATGGTACAGTTGCAGGATTTGCGTTTCGATATCATTAATGCCAAGATTGAAACGGACAGGGTAAATAAAAAATTAGAAAAAACAATTGAAAGTTTGATAAAAGAAAACACCAAAATCAAGCTAAAAAAAGCAGAATCGAAAAGCAAAATACCAAAAAAAGGAATAAATGCCTGATTTTCAAATTATTTAACAGTCAAAATATAATTACCATTTAAAATTTTGACCCGCCCATGTGGCGGGACTTTTTATTATCAAATAGCAAAATAACAAAGGCAGAAAGCGACAGCGTGGCGATAATATTTGTAGAAAAATGCGGTTGGCGTTTTCAAAGGTGCAGCGCACCGTAACCTTTATGATATTGCGGTGCGCTGCACCTTTCTGTTCTCATTCAATTCCCATTTTACAAATATTTGGGTGCGCTGCACCTGCTTCCATTAAATTATTCTATTATAAAAATTCATCCGTGAGGAAAAATTACACTTTCAACCTTAGAATGAATAAGGTAAATAAGGTTTATTTTCTTCATAAACAATTGGCTACTAAGGTTTAGAAATAAAAAAATAAGGTTTTAAAAGGCATAATAATAGAGTCAAAC
>Ga0100399_1001648_pt1 | contig 16365 bp, 10 predicted proteins | sample CryGeymeta201523_FD_81545 | JGI IMG/M metagenome (GOLD analysis project Ga0100399, IMG submission 81545) | Groundwater microbial communities from Crystal Geyser aquifers in Utah, USA - Crystal Geyser metaG 2015-23 | ecosystem: Environmental > Aquatic > Deep subsurface > Groundwater | place: USA...
TCAACCTTTCGGGAAGGTTTTTAATTTATATGACAAACTAACTTCAGCGCTTTCCAACAACCTGGCCTCAACACAACTTGAAGTCAATGATGAAAATCAAAGAAACTTCTATCATGTCAAAATCTCTCCTGTTTATCATGACAAAAATGTATCGGGGAATATTATGCTTTTTCATGATATAACATCGATTATCGAGGCTGAAGAAAAATTAAAAAGAACCAATAAAAAGCTGATAGATGAAATTGAAAAACGAGAAAGACTCATTGAAGATCTGGATGCATTTGCACATACAGTTGCGCACGATTTGAGGAGTTCGCTTAGTTCAATTTTTTCGGCCACCGAAATTATGGATGAATTGATTAAACAAAACGATAAAATTCTGTTGAGTGAACTTTCGAATTTAATTAACCATTCAGCAAATAAATCGATACAGATTACACACGAACTTTTATTGCTTGCAACCACCGATAAAACGGAGATTGAACGAAAACCACTGAACATGGCTCACATTTTCAATGAATCGAAAAAGCAACATTCCGACTTGAGTAAAAATTCGAATGTAACTATAACCGGACCTGAAGAATGGCCACAATCCTTAGGTTATGCGCCCTGGATAGAAGTGGTATGGAACAATTATATTAGCAACGCTATAAAGTATGGTGGCACACCCCCGGTAATCACGGTTGGCGCCGAGGTTTTATCCAATGACAATATTAAGTTTTGGATTCAGGATAATGGAAAAGGTTTGACCAAACAAGAACAAAATAAGTTATTTAAGAACTTCGTACGACTTGAACCGGAAAAAGCAGAAGGTTACGGACTTGGGCTTTCGATTGTTAAAAAAATAATCGAAAAACTGGATGGTTCGGTTGGTGTTGAAAGCAGCAGCAATGGCGAGGGTTCGAAATTTTACTTTATCTTACCTTCCATCGAAAAGAAATCTTTCACTACTGGAAAAATTAATCCAAAAACTGAGTTGGCAGTAAATTAATACCCCTTTAGTAGGTGTATGATACAAACGCCACTTTCTTCGAATCGGGGCTCCACGATGGTACATTAATCGTTCCCTGCCCGCCATATAAAAATGCAACAGTTTTTATTTCACCACCGTCAACCGGCAGCAAACGCAACATCACACGTTGATTGTGCGGATGCGAAGTGGCGGGTACTTCGGGCGGATACGAAATCATAATCATCTGTTTGCCATCCAGGGAAGGATGCGCAAACCAGTTCTGAAAATTATCAAAAGTTATCTGTTCCTGTTCCGATCCGTCAGGTTTCATGCGCCAAATCTGCATCATTCCGGTGCGGGTCGAATTGAAATAAATGTACTTGCCATCGGGCGAATATTCCGGACCGTCATCCAAACCTTCAGCAGTTGTTAAACGAATCTCTTCGCCACCTTTTGCCGGAATTTTATAAACATCATAATTCCCGTTTCGTTCGGCGCAATAAGTCAGCCATTCATCATCCGGCGACCAGCCATGCCAGTACGACGGGCCTTTTTCTGTAATCCGGGTTGGGGTTCCACCTTTAACAGGAACCGTGTAAATTATCGAAACATTTCGTCCGTCAACCGGTGTTCCGCTGCTGATGGCCAGCATTTTGCCATCGAACGAAATTCCGTGATCGTTGTTGTTTGAAATTACATCACCTGTGTTTATTTGTACCGGCGTTCTTTTTTTCAGGTTGAATTTATACAATTTACCGCCCGAATTATAAATCAGAAATTTGCCATTACGCGACCAGTTGGGCGCTTCAATATGGGTTTCTGTTTCGTAAATAACTTCCCGAATTCCCGTTTCAACATTTATTATTTCAAGGCGACTGGGTGATGGTTTCTGATAACCATCAACTCCTTCTGTCGCGGGTTTTTCAATTCGCACATTCCAAAACTCAGCCTTTTCAAGTACATCAACATTGTGAGAGCCAATAAACATTCCGGCCAAAACTGATTTTCCCATTTCCAGTTCCACTTTTCCAACTTCAACCAGTGGCTGACCGTTTTTCGAAACACGGAAAATGTATTGATTGCCTTTTCTTTCGAGTTGAACAAAATCCTGAATTTCCTTTTTCTCTGCAGCTTTCTCTAAGGTTGCTGCACCAGTTTTTTCACGGTATTGTAACGAAGTTAAACCGTCTCCATGAATAGCGCCATCCATGTAAACTGCATTTTCGGCATTCGAATTACGGATCATTAAACCTATTTTACGGTGTGGGTCAACACCTTCATTAATAAATTTAATATTGGCTGAAATGATAAAATCGCCTTCAACTTCCTGAGAAACAAAATAAAACTCATCCCTTTCGAACCAGAGATTGTAACCGGCTCCGTCAACTGTAAATTTTTGAAGTTTTTCATCAAACTGAAAACTGCCTTTCAGTTTTGGGTTACCAATATCCTGACCGGTATACTTTTTAAACATTTGTTGTGCGTTCATTGAAATTGAAGTGATTAGAATGATAGACAGAATGAGATAAATTCGTTTCATTGGAATAGATTTTAAACAGTTTAGCGAATGTAATGATTTTTTTGGGTGCCGCGGTTTTTAACTGCGATTATTGAAAAATTAGGACCACCGCCGTCTGAAAAACCTTCATGGTTTCCAAAACCTTGAAGGTTTGGAACCGCCGCAACTTTACACCGGCGCTTCAGCCCGGTGGGTTGGCCCGTTAACTCAGTGGCTGGCTTTAGCGTTTAATGCTTTTTAACGGCTAAAGCCTTTTTGTTTTTTTGTTTCTGTTGTTCACCGGGCTGAAGCCACGGTGTAAAAAACAGGTTTTGGATGATGCGATTTCCAAACCGCAGCTTTTCAGGGTGATGCGGTTTCTAAACCGCATTTTTTCCCGGGGTGTTTCGGTTTCCATACCGCATCTATATCAAAAGACACGGTTTCAGTTCAGCGCTCGTTAAAATCAGCGGTTCGGAAACCGCTGCACCCAATTCATCGCTCTTTTGCCGGGTGACGCGGTTTCCAAACCGCGTTTTATTTAGGCGTGATTTTCAAATATTACATCGCTTTATTTCCGCACCAGCCGGATTGCAGTATAGGGAATTTCAGTAACAAATTTAAATTCACCGGGGCTGACTGTTTTTTGTTCAATTGTTTTCATATTCCATGTATCGAAAACTTCCAAATCAAATTCCTTATTCCCCGCAAGATTGAATTCAATGGTTTGTCCGGCTTTTGCGGTGTAAACCAGAATATATTCATCTTCTTTTGCAAACAGGTAAATATTCGAATTGATATCTTCTGGTTTTCCGTTATCAATCAGTTGAGGTGTCATTTCGTAAACCGGCGCCTGTTCCATGATATTCCTGAAAAATTGAATCCGGTCAGGACTTTGTCCCATCAAAGTACCACCTTTCCCCCACCAGCGAACTTCATTTCCTTCGTCGGAATCGTTTTTAAAAGTGTCGCCGTGTGTGCCGTAACCACCGCTTAATCCGGCCATCCAGAAATAACTTGCCATTTCCTCAGCTTTCAGGTTTCCCCAACCGCTGGGGACATCGCCTTCGTAACGCATTTCGTCGAACATCAGCGGTTTCTGATATTGGTTCCGCCATTTCGGCGCCTGCCAGAAACGTGCAGTTTGAGCGCTAACATGCGTAATCCACGGACGGGTGTGATCAAAAAAATGATCCCCGGTATCGTACCAGTTATGGATTCCGCGCAACCGCTGATGCGGGTCTTCCTGTTGCAGCAAAGTCCCGATTCCTTCCCAGTCGATGGTTTGTTTGATTTCGGGCACATCCCACTCGTTGGCCAGCGACCACCAAACATTGCGGAAAGCAGACAAACGTGCAATCATGTAGCGCACATATTTAAAGTTTTTTTCGTTTCCCATTTTGCAATATCCCCATTTGTCGTACGGATGAAATAAAATCACATCGGCCTGGATTCCCATTTCGCAAAGCTGGCTGACCCGCTTATCAAAATTCTGAAAAAATTCAAAGTTGGGTTGAGTAAAATCGTTGGTTTCTCCGTCGCGTTTAAAAGGGTACGCCCACGGTTCGGTTTCGTTTCCGTAAATGTACGATTTTGGGAAAACACACATTCTGATTTTATTGAACGGAGATTTCGCCAAAGTTTCAATAGTTTTTTCCTGAATACTTTGTTTTACGCTGGTCCATTGGTAGGCAGTGGTCCCAACCGAATAAAACGGGGTTCCATCAGAATATTGCAAATAAAAGGTATTGACAATTTTTATTGGCCCGTGATTTTTCCCGGTTGGGGCAACACATTCAAAATTTCCATTTTGTTTTGAAAGTTCTGTGGAATTGCTTGTGGTTTGATAACTCCATTTTCCTTGAACTGACGGAGAAAAGCGGATGCGGTAAATCCCATTTCCATCATAAAAACCGGGAACTTCAACGGTTTCATTTCCAATGGTAAATGTTGCATTTAATTCCACGTCCATAAATGGGTTTCCTGTGGAAGGGCCGGTTAATTCTATTTCAAAAACGCCCCATTGTTCAACTTTCTGATTTTTTTTTGGTTTTGAAAAAACAACACTTACAAAAAACAACATTAATAATACTGACACTACTTTTTTCATCGGTTACGGTTTAAATTGATTTCCGTAAAATTAATGAAGTTGGTAAAATTTCCTGTAGTTTTTGTTTGTTTTTAACGAATCCGGCCGCCAGTTCGCCCATTTTTTTAAAATCGGTTGAAATAACTGTCACCCCGCCCTCAACGATTTCTTTCATTGGTGTGTCGTTGTATGAAATGACCCCAAAATCTTTTCCAAGTTGAAATCCTTTTTTCAAACCTGCTTTAATTATTTCGACCAGTTCGATATCTTTTATCACCAAATAAACCTGGCCGGGTTTCATTTTGTTTTCACTAAATTTATCGGATACCCTATGTTTTATTTTGTTGATTTTGCAAAACCGGCGAAAAGCATCAACAGTTTCAACAGGATGAGGTGTTTTCTTTTCAGAATAAATCAGAATAAATTCATCGTATTTCTGAATGGCTTTTAATTCCTGGGTTAAGCAATTGATAACCGCTTCATTAAAATCCTGTAACAGAAAATTGAGGTTGTTCCCGGGATTTCCCATGTCGAGGATTAAAAGTTTATTGGCATCAATTTTATTCAGAATGGGGTCGATTCCCTTGTTGTCGATATTCATCACCACGTATAAACTGTACCTTCCCAAACTGTTTTGAATTAATTGCTGAAATACTTCAGGATTGTAGTGGTGAAACCACAAATCGACAGAATAAGTTTCGGGCAGATTTTGCCGGAAAGCGTTGTATAACTGTTCTTTGAACGCGCTGAAATCGTCGAGCAGCATAAAAACCCGAAACGATTCGCTGGAAACGTAATATCCTTTTTGCGGCGCCGATTCGATAATATTTCGACTTTTAAGAATATTGTAAGCCTTAAAAACCGTATCGCGCGAAAAACCGCTTTCACTGCTCAGTTGGTTCACCGATGGCAACACCTCTCCCACTTTCAGTTTTCCGTTACTGATTGCCTCAGTAATAGAATGAACCAATTGCTGGAGCTTGGTTTGCCCGGCCGATTCGTCGATATTGAGTTTTATTTCAGACATTAAAAATTCAAAATTCCTGGTGCAAAGCGATTCTTTTTTACAACGGCGCTTTAGCCCGGTGTTTGGCTTCTTGCCTGTTTTATTGGCTTTAGCGTTTAATTTTTAATGGCTAAAGCCGGATTTTGCTGTTAATGAACTCTGGTCACCGGGCTAAAGCCGCGGTGTAATATCTGCTAAAATACTGCTTTAACTTCGGTAATTGATACACCAAATACCTGCTGACAAATGGCATTCAGTTCTTCTTCGGTTCCTTCGAAATGAATGGTTGATTGTTTGTAAACCGCATTTTCATTGGGTTTTAATGCAAGAGCAGGTGACGAAGTTTCAAGTTCGTAAAATGGTCCCATTTGGCTGCCGTCTTCCAGCGGTCCATCATTGTAAGAGTTGATTGCATCGCCTTTGTAAGGATGTTCCTGCATTTCCCATGCGGAATTCACATAATCGGTTACTCCTTCAGGGATTTCACATTTCACAATTGTCAGAATCTGGTTTGCTGCATCGTAACTTCCAATTACCGGCAGTGTACGCTGTGGCGGAATTCCCAGTTTTCCGCGCTGCTTACCATCTCCTTTAAAGAAAATTATTCCATCTTTTACTACTAGGCGGTCAGATGGAATTTCTCCAAAATAATCGTCTTTTACTATGTAATCAGATATTGCGTCGGTTTTAAAAGGAATAATAATCGTTACTTCATCCGATGGAATAAACATTCCGAGCAGCCAGATTGAAAGCAACCCGGTTTCTTTTTTCCATTCGGCTGTACCTGTATTTTTTAGTTGATTCACAGTTTCGAAACCCACGCATTTTACATTATCCTGAAAAAAGATTCCCAAACTGTTTCTGATTTCTTCATTAGCAAGCAAAGTAATCTTACGGTTAACTTCAAAATCAAAAACAAAATTGCTGTAATTTTTAAGTTGAATACTTTTTGAAAACTCCGCTTCTGTTTCGCTGCCGGCAACCAAGTCATACGCTTCAGTATCGATGCAAGCGGGTGTTTCCCAATTGGCAAAATCAAACGAACTGCCCGATTTGAAAAAGATAGAAAACTGTCCGCCTTCGGGCCCCAGCCAAAAACGTTCTTCTCCGCCAACAGGATTAATATGTGTTTTAACCTCGCCTGAAGCAATTAAATCGTGATTAATCCATCCGTAACTTTTCCCTGCTTCTCCGCTGGCAGAGCTTGTCATCACTCTGCCTTGATATTCCGGTGAAATTAAAACACGGGCATCCCCGTTTTTCAATTCAACCGGTTTTTTATGTTTTTGCAGAAATTGAAGGTCGTAACCATAAGTACCTTTTTCGTATGTTTTCATCTTTTCTGTTGATTTTGATTTTTGGTTCGAGTTGCAGGAAATTGTAATGGTTAATCCACCAATCAATATCAGTTGGATTACCAAATTGGTTAGATTTTTCATTTCACAGGTTTTCTGATTTCTTAATTCTCTAATCTTAATTTGTTTTAATCAGACTTCGACTTCGCTCAGTCTGACGGTCACCCTGAGCGTAGTCGAAGGGTGTTAAAAAGATATCTTTATGCATGAAATTAGTCGTCACCCGACTTGGAGTCGGGTGACGACTATTCCAGACTTACCTGTAAACAGGCCCAAAATTGGCACAGGCGCGATAATCGGCTCCTTCCTTGTTTTCGCCAAAAGCATTCCATGCACTCGGACGGAAGATTTTATCTTCATCAACATTGTGCATACAAACCGGAATCCGTAAAATCGAAGCCAACGTTATCAGGTCGGCGCCAATGTGCCCGTAACTAATTGCTCCGTGGTTGGCGCCCCAGTTGGCCATTACCGAATACACATCTTTAAATGCTCCTGTTCCGGTTAATTTTGGAACAAACCAGGTAGTTGGCCACGTTGGGTTTGTCCGTTTATCGAGAATTTCATGTACATCATCCTCCAGTTCAACGGTGAAACCTTCAGCAATTTGCAGCACCGGCCCCAAACCTTTCACAAGATTTACCCTCGACATGGTTACAGGCATTTGTCCCGCAGTTTTAAACTGGCTGGAATAACCTCCACCTCTAAAATAACCTTTATCTCCGGGGCAGAAGTTTGTATTTTCCAAACAAGCTTTTACGTCAGCATCCGTAATATCCCAAAACGGTTTCATTACCGGGTTTCCATCGGCATCTTTTTGCTGTGCCGTGGCATCCATAGTTGTGGAACCCGAATTAATCAGGTGGATGATTCCAAATTTTGCCAAACCGGTGAGCGTTTTTCCGGTAACCCGTTTAACCGCATCGGGACTCCAATAAGTTCTAACATCAGAAAAAATCTGGGCTGTATTCGTTAATAAGTGACCAAACAACATTGGTACAGCATTTAAACTGTCGTTTTCAGTGGCAAAAACAAATGCTTCACGAATTCCATTCCAGTCAAACGAAGAATTCAGAATTGTCTCAGCGAAATCGCCGTTTGGATAATAATCTGTCCACTGTCGTTGCCCCTGGAAACCACCCGCAATTGCATTGTGTCCATGCGCTTCTTCACCAAAACCTGCCTCTCTCAATTTTGGGTTTCCGATCATCAGGTCACGAAAAATCAGCGTCATTTTCACCACGATTTCCCATTCCCAGTCTTTTCGTTTGCGGTCCGACTGCTGATAGTACACGTTATAATCATCGCCTTCAATAATATTTTCCTTTGTCCATGCCAATGCTTTTTCGTACTCATTCTGATCAAAAATATTCTCATCAATACGACGTTTAACTTCCACCATATCAACAAATTCAGTACGCATCCCCAAATAATCCTGGAAAAAATCGGGATTTACCATCGAACCGGCAATTCCCATCGAAGTGTATCCCAGCGACAGATATGATTTGCCTTTCATTTGAGCCACAGCCAGTGCAGCTTTCACAAAACGAAGTATTTTCTCTGTCACATCTGCCGGAATGGTTTCATCTCCTGCATCCTGCACATCACGACCATAAATTCCGAATGCGGGCAAGCCTTTTTGCGTGTAACCCGCCAGCGCCGCAGCTAAATAAACTGCACCCGGACGTTCGGTTCCGTTAAATCCCCAAACTGCTTTCGGAATAGAAGGATGAGAATCCATTACTTCTGTTCCGTAGCACCAGCATGGTGTAACAGTCAGCGAAACCCCTACTCCCTCGCGTTCAAATTTATCGGCGCACATAGCAGCTTCTGCAACTCCACCAATTGTTGTATCGGCGATTACACATTCAATTTTTTCTCCGCTGGGGAAACGCAAATTTTCTTCAATCAGCTTTGCCGCAGCTCTTGCCATATTCATGGTTTGTACTTCGAGTGACTCGCGCACTCCCCTTTCGCGCCCGTCGATTACCGGGCGAATACCGACTTTTGGAAGCCGGCCAATGTTTCTGTTTGCCATCTTTTTTAAAGTATTGAGATATTAGTAATTAGTATTGAGCACCTTTTAATTTAAAGTTTAAAGTTCAAAGTTCCGGGTTTAAAGTTCAGAGTTCAAATCTCTTCCACCTATGGAATCCGGAGAATTCCGATGTTTATAGAAATCAGTTTCTTTTTTCCGATACGACTCCCGGAGTCGAATACACCGCGTACCAGAGGATTTCTATAAATATGCGACCTCGCTGAGGTCTGGATTTTCCACAAGTCTGATTCCACAACCATTTTCTGAAATAATAATCAACCTTTCACTTCTACATTCTCAAATTCAAGCATTCTTTTATTATCGCATTCACACATTAAACTGTGCTGAACTGTGCTGCAAGATAGACACTTTTTTTATCAGTAAATAAGGATTAAACTTTTTTAACTTTATGTGATTTTAAAATGTGATGTTTCCAATTTTTTAACGTACCAATCTATTTGCATGTAAAGATTCAACTGGACTGTACTTTTCCTAATTTTGCATTTTAATTTTCAATAAAGTCCATGAAAATGAGCGAGATTGCCGTTGAAATTCCTTCTCAAAATGAACCGGTTTCCAATAAAAAAAGGATTCGGTGGGCAGTTTCGCTTACCTATTTCAGCATGGGAATTTGTTTTTCGTCGTGGGCAAGCCGGATACCGGATATTAAAACCGCTTTGGAACTCAACGATGCCATGTTCGGGAGTATTCTTTTTGCGCTTCCTGTCGGCCAGTTTTTGATGATGCCCTTTTCAGGGAAATTAGTTACCCGTTTTGGCAGCGAAAAAGTAATTTTATTTGCCATTCCCGCCTATACACTTACGCTGATTGTAATCGGACTGGCACAATCGGGTTGGCAACTGGCGCTTATACTTTTTATGTTCGGCTTGTTTGGCAACATGAACAACATTGCCATTAATACACAAGGAATTGCTGCCGAACGTTTGTATGGCCGACCTATAATGGCTTCATTTCATGGCGGTTGGAGTTTGGCAGGATTTACCGGGGCGTTGATTGGACTGGCTTTGATTAACCTAAAACTTACTCCCTTTCAGCACTTTACAATTGTTGTTCTGCTGGTTTGGGGAATAATTACATTCAACTACCCTTTCCTGGTTCGAAGTAAATCCGATGTAAATGTAATTCCTCAGCGGCGCAGGTTTTTTGGAAAACCGGATTCAGCGCTGGTGCAGTTGGGCATTATCGGTTTTTGCAGCATGGCCAGCGAAGGCGCCATGTTCGACTGGAGCGGGCTGTATTTCAAAGATGTTGTGGATGCGCCTGCTTCATTAATTATTTTGGGTTACACCTCTTTTATGATTATGATGGCAACCGGGCGTTTTATGGCCGACCGAATCATTTCTAAAATCGGCCGGAAAAGGATGTTGCAAATCAGCGGAGTAGTGATTTCAAGCGGATTGTTTACTGCTGTAATTTTCCCAACTTTGGTAGCGAGTACCATTGGTTTTATGTTGGTTGGTGTGGGAGTATCGAGCATTGTTCCAACCGTTTACAGCACCGCAGGAAAACAAAACCGGGTTCCGCCGGGAATTGCACTGGCTACGGTTTCGAGTGTTAGTTTTCTTGGGTTCCTGATGGGACCACCGCTGATTGGGTACATTGCTGAAATTGCCAGTTTGCGTTATTCCTTTGCACTGATTGGCATTTTCGGAATTGGAATTACACTGATGGTTTCACGGATAAGAGCTTTTCAGAATTAATAAAATGAATCAGTTTTATTGTTCCCCTGAAATTATCAAATTCTGAATGTTACTTTTTATTCTTATCACTTTCTCCTTCAGGCACAAACAACAGCGAAACCGAGTTTACGCAGTGGCGCGTGTTTTTGGAAGTATATCTCTCGCCATAAAACACATGGCCCAAATGCCCGCCGCAGTTGGTACAGGTAATTTCGGTGCGGCGTCCGTCAGCATCAAGAGTTTTAGTAACCGCCCCTGTAATTTCGTCGTCGAAACTGGGCCAGCCACAATCCGATTCAAACTTGTCATTCGATTTGTACAAGGCAGCGCCACATTGCTTGCAGGTGTACGTGCCCTTCGATTTGTTATTGGTGTACTCGCCTGTAAACGGCCGTTCCGTTCCCTTTTGAATAATTACGTACTCTTCAAAATCGGTTAATTTCCTGTATTCTTTCATCTTTTCTCCCTCCTTCACGATTTTTTTTGCATCAGTCTTCTTATTCTCCGGCATCTGTGCACAGGCAGAAAACGTCACCGCAAAAAATAATAGAATTAAAATTGTTTTCATAGCTATATAAAGACAAATAAGGACTGGAATTGGTTCAAATTTCTTTTATCCCAATTCCAGGCCTGTCAATCAATGTAATTTTTCCATCCACAATTTTTACGCCTTCAAACCGGTCGTTGCTGATTAGCAGGTTGCCGTCCAAATCGGCCCAGGTTGCCAGTGGAGAAAGTTGTGCGGCGGCAGAGATGGCACACGAAGTCTCAGTCATGCAACCAATCATCACTTTCATTTTGTTGGCCAGCGCCAGGTTCATCATTTTGTGTGCCTCGCGCATACCGGTACATTTCATCAGTTTAATGTTGATGCCCGAATAAACGCCCACTGTTTTCTGCACATCGGTAAGCCTTTGTAACGCTTCATCGGCAATAATTGGCAGCGGAGAATTTTGCGTGAGCCAGGCAATATCGTCCGGGTTTTCTTTGGACATCGGCTGCTCCACATATTTCACCCCTTTTTCATTTAACCAGTAAATCATGTCGAGTGCCTTATGCTTGTCTTTCCAGCCCTGATTAACATCCACACACAGGGGCACATCAGTTACCGACCGAATGGTTTCAATCATTTCCCTATCGTTTTCGCGGCCCAGTTTTACTTTCAGAATTTTGAATTCAGCCGCTTCTTTTACTTTTTGTCGCACCACTTCTGGCGAATCAATTCCAATGGTAAATGAGGTTACCGGTGTCTTTTCAGCCGAAAGTCCCCAGATTTTATACCACGGCTGACCCATGATTTTGCCAACCAAATCGTGCAATGCAATGTCAACTGCAGCTTTTGCCGCGGTATTGCCGGGAGCCGAATTATCAACATATTCAAGAATTTCATCCACTCTGAACGGGTCGGTGAATTGATCCAGTTTCAAACCCGCTAAAAATCTGCCCGCTGACTCCTGCGATTCGCCCAAGTACGGCGGCATTGAAGCCTCCCCGTAACCGGTTATTCCTTCAAATTCAATTTTGGTAAGCATTACCGGTGTTGTGCTGCGCGAACTTCCGGCAAGGGTGAACACGTGTTTTAGTTGCAAATTACAGGGGTCAAAACTGAGTTTTAAATTGGCTTTGGGTAGATTTCCTTTTTTCATATTCGAAATACTGTTGTATGGTAAAACTAATCCGCTCACTAAAGCAAGAGTGGAAGTTTGAATAAAATTTCGTCTTTTAAGTATCATTTGATTTTTATTACTTCCAGATGATAATTCCACTGGTCAAAATAAAGATTTCCGCCTTTCCATTCCAATTCTCCGCGCTGAAAATCGATGGGTTCACTGCGGTAAAACTTTTTAGGCGGATTGAAACTACTATCAAAATCGTCGTTTATTATCAACCGGTACTCATCAATTCCGGAAAGATAAAACTCCCTGATTTCCTGAACATCAGAATCCTGCAAGCCAAACGACTGGTCAACAGGCACCCAGCCAATTCCTTCATAATACACTTCACACCAGTCGTGCAGATTGATTTCACCGGGGTGGAGCATCCAGCCACTTTGCCATTTACACGGAATACCCAAACTGCGCGCCATCGACATAAAAAGCAAGGTTTTCATTCCGCAATCGCCATGACGGTTTTGAAGCACGTATTCAGGAATACATTCCATGATGGAATATTCGAGCGCCGAAGCCCAGGGAATATTTTGGTCAATCCAGTAAAAAATGGCCCGTGTTTTTGCGAAAGGCGATTTTAAACCATTTGTCAAACTGTCGGCCAGCACTGTAATTTCATCCGAAAAAACAATGTGCGGCGGCCGTTCCGATGTGAATTGCCTGAATAAATCCGAATTAATATCGTAAGGTTTCAATTTGGCAGTATCCATTTTTTGGTACTGACCTGTAATTTCAAAAGTGGCTGAATATTCGAAAATGACAGGGTCGCTGGCAACTGCAATCTTTTCAATGTACAAACTTCGTTGTAAATTTTGATTGCCGGCAATTTCGAAGTTTTCATGATTTACTGCAACCAATTCCACATTGTTCTGACGTGGTTCCGATTCACGTGGAAAAGGCATCCAGCATTTTACGGTTTCGCCCGCCGGAACAGCATCTGGTTTTAACGTAATTGTAAAATCGATTCTAAATTTTGCAGGAGTTTCCAGCAGATTCCGTCCTGTTTCAAATTGCTGAACCAGTTTTTCGGTGTGTGCCAAACAGAACAAATCAAGCGGGTCGGGTTCGCTTCCCTGCTTTTCTTCCCAAATTTTCTTAGCTTCCGGGTTAATCATAGAAAGGTTGCTCACAGCTCGTTTAAAATATTTTGGCTGTCTATCGATGATTTTCATTTCCAGGCTTTTATCCGATTCCCATTTTCGGAGTTGTTCATCTGTGAGGCCGGGAAAAAATGGTATCAATTCCGATTTTATTTCGTCTTCAGTTTTTGAAAAATCAATTCGAATCCGCTCCATTTTGGCCTCCAGAATTTCGATTTCAAAGGCCAAAGAATCCGATAAACCAGTCGCTTTATATTCGGCAATCAAATTCTCAGCTTCTGTAAAATTCCCTTGGTTGAACTGTTCTTTAATTTGCGGAAGAAAGTCTGGCTTTTGGGTACAACTATGCACCAAAATAAAAACAAAAACAATTAATAATTGATTTATACGACTCATTTTAAACTGATTAAGGTTAATTTACCTATATTATTTTAAAAGGATATCAAGACGAAATTTAAATTAAAAACTGAAATAAATCCTGCTTTTCATTCAGGTATTCATACACAAAGCCGTTTTCCTCCATTCGCTGAACCAGTCCGTTAAAATCTTCCTTGTTCTGAACTTCAATTCCAATCACGGCCGGCCCTTTTTCGCGGTTATTTTTTTTTGAATATTCAAAATGGGTAACATCGTCGGTTGGTCCAAGCACAACATCGACAAAAGTACGCAAAGCCCCAGTGCGCTGTGGAAAGCGCACGATAAAATAGTGTTTCAACCCTTCGTATAAAAGCGAACGTTCCTTGATTTCTTCGGTGCGGGTAATGTCGTTGTTGCTGCCGCTGACAATGCAAACCACGTTTTTACCCCTGATTTCATCGCGGTAAAAATCGAGAGCGGCAATTGAAAGCGCCCCGGCGGGTTCAAGCACAATGGCATCGCGGTTATACAAATCGAGTATTTTGGTGCAAATCCTGCCTTCGGGCACAATGATAATATGGTCAACTACTTCGCGGCAAATGTCGAAAGTTAATTGCCCTACCTTTTGCACGGCAGCGCCATCCACAAATTTGTCGATGTTTTTTAGTTCAATCACTTTACCTGCTTCCAGCGATTTTTGCATCGAAGGCGCCCCGGCAGGTTCAACGCCGATGATTTTTGTTTGCGGGCTTACCTGCCTGAAATAAGCGCCCATTCCGGCAATCAGACCGCCTCCGCCAATGGGTACAAAAACAAAATCGATGTTTTCGCGGGTATCCTGCAAAATTTCGAGGGCAACCGTTGCCTGTCCTTCAATAATCTGCGGGTCGTTGAACGGATGAATAAATGCCATCCCGGTTTTAACTGCATCGGCAAGGGCTGTACTTTGTGCATCATCGAAAGTATCGCCTGATAAAACAATCTCAACAAACGCTTTCCCAAACATTTTTACCTGTTTTATTTTTTGCTGGGGCGTAGTTGTGGGCATGTAAATTTTGCCTTTTATTCCCAATTTATTACACGAGTATGCCACTCCCTGTGCATGATTCCCGGCGCTGGCACAAACCACACCATTTTTTAATTCTTCTGCCGACAGATGCACAATCTTGTTGTAGGCGCCGCGCAGTTTGTACGAACGAACCACTTGCAAATCCTCACGTTTCAGCATAACATTAGCTTGAAATTCGTCAGAGAGGTTCAGGTTTTTTTGCAATGGTGTTTGCAGAATAACATCGTTTAGGTTGATTTTTGCCTGGTTAATATCCTGCAAACGGGGAAAGTATTTTTGTTCCTGATTCATTTTACAATTTTTTTACAAAGATAACCATTGCATTTGTGGCGATTTCCAATCAAACTAAAATAATTTCAACGTTAAATTATTTCAGTTTGCCGAAATATTTTTAACCATTTTTATTTCCGGCGGGGTAATCCAGTACCCTTTTATCATCGGTGTTGAGAGAAAAAACTGATACACCCCTGATTGTTTCGGGGTAAAATAAGGATGAGTTAAACTGACTGTATTGTTGATTTCGTACCTGGCATTTTTTAACGCCGGAAAATTAGGTGCATGTCGATAAAAAACAACAGTTTCGTTGATATAATCGCCTTGAAATTGAATCTGATAAAGCGAATCAGCAATCAGTTGCGCGGTTTTATCGAACAAGTAAAATCCAAATCGCGGAATTTCAAACAGGTACGTGTTATACACCTGCAAATCGTCAATATTCAGCTTTTTCACCTTCTTATTGAGATATAATATCTCCAATTGATTAGATTTTTCTTTGCCTGAAATCATCATTTTGGCTGAATCAGAAATACATCTGATTGAATCCTGTTCGCCATTCTGAATTTTAAAATTCCATTGAATGTTGTCAATATTTTTATCAAAATGACGTTGAAAAGCGTAAACTGAATCCTTAAGATGAAGGAGAACCTTTTTTTTATGTATAAGCTGATTGGCTGATTTTTTTGATTTTCGGGTAACAGTATAAGAATTTACTGAAGTAAGTGTTTTTTCAAAATCAATATTTTCACTTGATAATTTATCCTGATTTTTCTGCAATGGCACTGCATACTGGTATTGAGGATTTATGTAATATTTGGTCGCCTTGTCGAATTTATTGTTTGCAAAATAAGACCAAATCATCATTTGTTTTACGAGCCGGTAATCGTCATATATTAAATTCAGGAACTCGAGTTCAGTAATTTGATATCGCATATAAAGGTTTGAAACCTTTTTATTGGAACGGCTGTAATTTGTCCAGTCGGGCAAGTCGTATTCCCTGAATGTTCTTACCATTGCCTGGTAACTTTCGTCGTGAATTCGCCGGGCAAGTGTGTCGCTGGGGAAAAAGTTCAAATATTCCCTCAATCCAATCAGCCCATTGATAAAACCATTTAAAACCTGCGGATTATTTTTTGAATTGGAAGATTCTTCAATAAAAGTGTACCCTTCGGGTGTTTTGCCAATTGATCTGCCAATATCTTCGGGCCTGAGCATGAAATAAACCAGTTGTTGTGCTTTTTGTAACGCCCCAACATCA
>Ga0100399_1001714_pt1 | contig 16018 bp, 13 predicted proteins | sample CryGeymeta201523_FD_81545 | JGI IMG/M metagenome (GOLD analysis project Ga0100399, IMG submission 81545) | Groundwater microbial communities from Crystal Geyser aquifers in Utah, USA - Crystal Geyser metaG 2015-23 | ecosystem: Environmental > Aquatic > Deep subsurface > Groundwater | place: USA...
TTTTTAGCAATATTACGTTAGTTAACATTAACTAACTTTCATATAGATTAATTTAAACAGTAATAGATTTTATTCAGAGATAAACGCATTTTCATACTAAAAATAACTTTTATGCACCATGATTAAAAAGAGGAACATAATGAAAAATAACCGCAAAATATGGTGGGGCGATTTACTCCTTAAGCGGAGATACGAAAGAACCGGATTTCCAAATAAAATAAGCAACACCAAAGTTAAAATCATTTTAGTTTTTTTTCTTAGCATTTACATTTTCACTTCCGTTTCAGCACAACCTGAGGAATTAGCTACTAAATATAGCATTCACACGTTAGGTGCAACTATTGGTGAGTTTGCTGTTACTCAAACAAACAATAACGGAAATATAAATATTAAAGCCATAACAGAAATAAAAGTTAATCTTCTTTTTTCCTTTCATATTAAATACGTTCAGAGTACGGTTTACAATCAGGGAATTCTGCAAAACGCGCATATTGAAATATTTAAAAACGGAAAATTAAATTCTACCACGTGGATAAAATACGAGAAGGGGTCATATCAGCTCATTGTTGATGGCAATACAACAATTATTAACGATTCAATTACTTATAGTGGTAGTTTATTATACTTCAATGAACCCATAGCGAAAAAAAGAATACTCAAAGAGAGGAATGCTGAAATGAGCCAAATAGCTCAGGAGGAAGAACATACATACATTATAAAAGACGAAAAAGAAAGGGTTCTTAACAGGTACTTCTACGAAGAAGGAATATTACAACATGCAACTATGCGACATGCTCTCGGAAATGTAGCGCTAATACGTGTAACCGGAAAATAATTAACAACATTGATGATTGAATTTTCGGAAATAGAAATTAGCTATTATATTCTGCCATTTGTAGGGTTAATGGTAGGTGTATTCGGTACTGTTTTGGGCGGTGGGGGTGGATTTCTATTCCTGCCCATTCTTACACTTTTGGCAGGATCCCCTGCACAAACTGCCGTAATTACCTCGTTAGTTGCCACCTTGCCCATTTGCATTGTAGGTTCACTGGGGCATTATCATAAAGGTAATATCGATTTTAAAACAGGATTGAAGTTTGCCCTTGCAGGAATAATTGGGGCTTTTGCTGGCGCTGGTATTACCGGTATGATTTCCGCCGACCTCCTTAAAATCAGTTTTGGGATTTATTCCATAGTTATAGCTCTAAGTATCGTTGTGGGTACCAGGCGAAAAAGAGGTACGAAAAACAAAGGAACCGAATGGCAAGAAATCACTGTTTTCGCAAAAGATACACGAAGTACGTTTTTTGGGTTTCTCGCAGGAACAATTACCGGAACCTTCGGGACCAGTGGAACAGCGCCAGTTTTGGCTGGGTTGTTTTCGCTGCGCCTGCCGTTGAACCTGGTAATTGGCACTTCGTTGATGGTGGTTTTAAGCAACACCATTTTTGCGATTGGTGCGCACTTTCTTGTGGGGAAAATCGACCTCACTTTGGTCTGTTTCCTTACCGCGGGCTCAGTTATCGGTGCATTAATTGGTCCTAAACTCCTTTCGAAAATGAAATCAGAAAATTATGAATACAAAGGGAGGTATTTATATGCCATTGTGATGGTTGCACTTGGAGTTTTAATGATTGTGGGTTAGACAAAAGAAAGATGAGGTTAAAAATGATTACAACGATTTACTATATAATTTTGATTTATTTCGTGCTGGGCGGAGTTGGTTTCTATTTTATCAACCGAAAAAAAAGACCTGAAGTTGCCTCTAAAAGCAACCTTAAATTTATTACCTATTTTTTTGTTATCAACATCCTGTTTTTTAGCATAGTCATTAATCCGCTTGTATTTAGGTATTTATCGGTGTTAATAATTGGTGCAGGATTGATTGAATTGTTCTGTCTCTTCCAAAAAGCAGGTTACAAAAACTTTGGTTTTCATCTTCTTGCGCTAATTGTTTATGGCATTCTTTCTTTTGGTTTTTTGTTTTTTGGCAGATTGCAAAAAGAGTTAATCCTTTTTTCATTTATTGTAACCTCTATTTTCGACAGTTTCAGCCAGATTACAGGCCAACTTTTTGGGCGCAGACAACTGTTCAGGAAAACCAGCCCCAATAAAACCCTGGGTGGATTAATTGGTGGCGGATTAATTGCATTTACCAGCTCATACTTGCTTAGCAGCCTATATTTTGAGTTCAATTTGAAATTCATAATATTCACTTTTGGAGTGATTCTTTTCGCATTTGCAGGCGATTTGGCGGCTTCTTTCTATAAGCGGAAATACGGCGTAAAAGATTACAGCAAGCTAATTCCGGGGCATGGCGGTTTCCTGGATAGGTTCGACAGCTTAATTGCTGCGGGTGCCTGGGTTGCACTCAGTATGTATGTTTTAAACTATTAAAACAGAATGAAATGACTAATAGTATTGTACTCTCAATTGTATATTTGGTTGGAATCAGTCTTTTGTTGATTTTTAATGAATTGAATTATCGCCGTTTGAAAGTAAAAGGCGAGATAACACGAAAATTTGCCCATTTTACTGCAACACTTGCGGTGGTTCCGTTTCCCTATATTTTTCCTTCGCACTGGTACGTGCTAATTTTGGCGGGCGTATTTTTTGCAGTTCTTTTTATTACGCATCAGATAAAACAGTTAAAATCAATTCATGATATTGAACGTAAATCGATGGGGAGTTATTTACTGCCCTTGTCGATTTACATCACTTTCTTAATTTCCGATTTAAACGACAACATGTTTATCTTTATTCTGCCGATGCTGATACTTGCCATTAGCGACCCTATGGCATCGATACTGGGGATTAACATCATAAATTACAATGGCAAGATTAAAATTTTCGGTCGCAAACTAGCAAAAACATATTTGGGCTCTGGCGCATTTCTGGTATCCGGTTTTGTTATCAGCGTTATCGCGTTCTATTTCCATTTTAAAGTATTCGACCTAAATACACTTTGGCTGTCGTTAACTATTGCCATAACAGGAACACTTGCCGAATTGGTTAGCTGGCGCGGCTCCGACAACCTCACAATTCCTTTAAGTGTGGTATTGATTTTAATACTGTTTCTATAAAAAGAGATTATGTAAACCATTAAAAAATTAGAATTATGAAAACAATTATTGTCAACGGGGCAAACGGATATGTGGCCTCTAACTTCATCAATAAGTTATTAGAGCAGAACTATAAGGTTGTTGCACTGGTTCGGCCAGGCGTTAAAGCTTCATCTGAGGACAGGATGATAAATGCGCTGACCGAAATCAGCGAAGGAGGGTATGTAAATACGAACAATCTGAAAGTTTATGCTTACTCGCTGCTTCACAAAGATTTTTTGATTCCGACGAAAGAGTTAGAGAAAATATTTAGCGGAGATGTGGACTACTTCCATTTTGCAGCTAGTTTGAAATTCGATTTAAAATCGAAAGACGAGATATTTGAAACCAATGTTGGGGGCATTGAAAACTCATTAAATGTATTTTCGAAATATACGACTGAAAATTCACGCTTCTTTTTTATCGGAACGGCTTATTCTTGCGGAAGATTTTCCGGACGTTTCGAGGAGAAATTCTACCCTAACGAAGGCATAGAAAACTTCCGGAATTATTATGAACAATCGAAACGCATTGCCGAAAATATGGTCAAAGAACACATAGAAAAATATACGTTGAACGGACATGTTATCCGTTTGTCGCAAGTGGTTGGCAATAATAGAACAGGCGTTACGAAAACCGATTACGGCATTTTCGATTTTGCAAAACGGATGTACGGCCTGGCGTTTCGGCACCCAAATCAAACGGTGCGCATACGTGTTAACCCTGTTTCAACCCAAAATTTAATCCCAATTGATACGGTTGTCAACTATTTTATGCGAACGGTGGAGGTAAAATATGTACCTGCAATAATGAATTTTACTGCTAAGAATTCGGTGAAAAATATCCATATCGTCAAAAGCATTAGCAAGTTGTTACCGATTGATATTGTTCCTGAAAGACAATTGGAACGCCACGAAATGAACGCTTTGGAACGTATTGTTTCCGCCGGGATGACTTTTACCAAAAATTACATTGACACTAATTTGCTGTTCGATACCAAAAACTTAGACAAAATTCTAATGGTTGACGGTTACGAAGCAAATGAAGATTCGATTTACAAAATGCTGGAATATTTTATCGGAAACCTTGCTGCACAAAAAGGAAAAAGGGCGATGGTTTCAGCGCTGTAAAATGTTATGCGAATTTCTTGTCTTGATTCCTTTGTTTAAAAAACTTGTATCTGAAAAAATGAAAAAAATAATAATAAAAGGGGAAAGCGTATTAAACGTTCCCAATTTAATTAGTCTTTATCGACTTTTGGTATTTCCTGTAATTCTGTTTATGGCGCTCGCAGGCCACGAAACCAGCTTTGTGGTGTTGCTTTGCATCAGTCTGGTAAGTGATGTACTCGACGGAAACATTGCCCGCTATTTTAAATTGCAAACCAATTTTGGCGCGGCGCTGGACAACCTTGCTGATATTTGTACTTACGCTATGGCCATTTTGGGTTTGTTTGTTTTTAAATGGGCGGACATAGAACCTCATGTCTGGTTTTTATACCTTTTTCTTAGTGTGTTTAGTTTGAGCTATTTTGTCTCTTTCTTCCGCTTTGGTAAAATTCCAGGCTTGCATTTGTACTCGGCAGTTTCAGCAGGTTATGTGCAAAGCATTTTCTTTTTTGTACTCTTTGTTTTTGGCTTCTATACGTGGATGTTTTACATCGCTGTGGGTTGGGGTTTACTCGCTTACATCGAAAAAATCCTTGTATTAATTCGGCTCAACGATATTAAAATTGGCGTTAAAGGATTGTATTGGTTAATGAAAAGAGAAACAGAGAAACAGAAATTTTTCTAATTATTATGAAGTATAAAATCCTTTTACTACTTATCCTGGCATTTCCTGCTTTGGGTGTTTTCGCCAATGAAATTACAGGGAATGTGCGAGATGCAAAAACAAACGAACCCTTACCTTTTGTAAATATTTGGTTTAAAGGAACTAACCAGGGAACGATTTCGGACATAAACGGTAATTTTAAATTGCCGCCAGGAAAAAACGATACGCTTTGTTTCTCGTCGGTGGGCTATCTTCAAAAGGAGATTAAAATTGAAAAAGGCATTAAAATACCAATTTCGATTTCATTAATTGAAGATGTAATAGAGTTAGGTGAAGTAAAAGTTAAACCTGAGGTTTCGCGTGCAAAACAGTTGTTCAAACAAATTCTTGAACACAAAAAAGAAAACAGGGAAAACATTGAGCGGGTTAACGATTATAAAACATTTGCCCGTACCACTGTGTATGTAGCTATGGATTCATCTGCCCGTACAAGTCGGATTATTAATAACTTAGATGAAGTAACCGTGCAAATGGATGGACACGATTTGAAGTTTTCGCCCATTTACCTTGCTGAATTAGGAACTGTAAACAGAAACAGGAAAGACAGTGTTGTTTACGCTAAAAAGGACGGGATTTTTCCAAAGCTAAATCAAACCATCGAAAGCCTGATTTTACTGAATGTGGTGGTTGACCTCGATTTTTATCAGGAACAGATTAATATCCTGGGGCGAGGTTTTTCATCGCCCATTAGTAATACAGCAAGATTGAATTACGACATATTTTTAAACGACAGCACCGTGGTTGACGGGAAGTTGTTTTACAGTTTTTCGTTTACCCCCAAAAATAAATACAATCCCTTGTTTACGGGCCGTTTTACTGTCGATGGCGAAAATTTTGCTCTTACCCGCGTTTATGCTTACATACAGAAAGAAGCAAACATTAATTTTGTAAACGGTTTTCAATCTACCGTTTCGTTTAAACAAACAGAAGATGAAAATATCTGGTTCTACAACAACCAGGATATCAGTTTTAATATGTCGCTGGCCTTAAACAACGATACAGTTTCAAATTACGGTTCCGAGCGTATCAACGAAATTTCAGCAGGAAACTGGCTGGTGAATAAGACCACACAATATTCCACTGCAAAACGCCTTAACCATGTTCGGGGCCGCGAATGGAAATACCAAAGCGAATTTGCATCGACCCAGGTAAACGAAGATGCCTACATTCGCATCGATAAATTAAAAGAAAACGATGTAGTAAAAGGTATAGATGCAATTGGTGGAATGGTTTTAACCGGATATGTGAATATAGGGAAAATTGAAATTGGACCTGTTTTCGATATTTATAGTACCAATGCCATTGAGGGGCATCGGTTTACTGTTCCCCTCCGAACGGGTGAAAAGCTATGTGAAAATTTTACAGTGGGTGGTTTTTTGGGGTATGGAACAAAAAATAATGAATTCAAATTTGGGATAAACGCTGCATTTCAACTTTTACCCACCGACAAGTATATTTTTCGGGCAAGCTATTCCAACGATTACAATTTGGTTTCACAAGATAAATTCCTTAAGTACATTAAGAAAAACCCCAACACAAGGGGAAACGGGAACTTTATTGCTGCTGTTACTTCGCGCGAACGAAACCCGTATCTAAAAGAAGAAAAAAACCTCAACTTTATTTTTGAATACAACGCCCGCGAAGATATTACACTGGAAATTTCGCCCTATTACCAGTTAAGTGAAAGTTCGCCCGAAGTGCATTTCGTCCGAAATGGAGTTGATTACCCAACGTACGAGAATTATGGTGTATTAATGAATGTTCGGCTGGCTTTCGGGCAATATTACGATAAATATTATTTTGCACGGGTTTACTACATCGACCAAATTCCAGTAATCAACTTAAGCTGGGACATCGGGAAAACCAATTTGCCTGCGAGTGAAAACAGTTCGTTAGGTTTTTATTCTCATTTTCACGGTTCAATTTCGGGTAAATTAAATATGGGACAAACTTTTATGCGTTACATGTTAAACGGTGGTTATTTGTTTGGCGAAGCGCCTTACGATTTGCTCGACCAGCCCGTGGGTTCCATGTCGTTGGGTTTCGCAAAATACAGGTTTAACCTTTTGCACCACGCTTCGTTCGCACATAATTTATACACTAATATTCATCTCGATTACAACGGTGGAGGTGTAATTTTTAATCGAATCCCATTCATCAGGAAATTAAAATTGCGCGAAATGGTTTCGCTAAAATCACATTATGGCGAGTTGAACAATGCTTACAAAGGAGTTTTTGATTTGCCCGATTACTATACCAATATTGGTAAAAAACCATATACCGAAATTGGGGTTGGTATAACCAACATTTTTAAAGTTTTACGCGTTGAATATGTCCGTCAGTTGGGAAATACTTATATCGATAGCGGCTTTGCCGATAAGGGCGGTATTCGATTCAGGGCCGAAATGAGCTTCTAAATGATTTTTATCTTCTATACATCACAATAAATTTGAGATCCTACAAATTTAACTTAGCAATAAATCGTAGCCATCTACCCTATCGGTCCGTTATAAAATAAAAATAAAACATGAAAATTTTGGTAGTTAGTTAATATTAACTAACTTTGCCGTATTGTATAAAAAAATATCCAATTTTAGAATGATTGGAGAATTGTAATTCATAAATACGATGAAAGAAGGAAAACAGAAAAAGAAGCAAAAAACATTATCTGTCAATGAGTTATTCAATATCGAAATTTCGAAAAGTGAACGTTTACGTGCATTGCTCTTAATTGGTCTTTTAGCGCTTGAGGCCTTTCTTCTGATTGTTATCTATCTTTTTTACAGCGAACAATACTTTGCACTGTTTAACACCCGGATCGCGCTTTATGCCATTCTGATTTTTACCGTTATAATTATTTTTTATGAGTCGTTTGTTCATTATTTTTTAAGGAAAAGAATTTTACTATTTATAAAGCGCCGTTATGTTTTTGCCTATCTCAATGTTTTTTCGGAAATCAGCCTGCTCTCTGTTTTGTTCATTTTTATTTTGGAATATACCCATCAAACGGTAATCCTGCAGTCTCCGGCAACCCTCACTTATTTTATTTTTATTGTTCTGTCCACCTTGCGGCTCGATGCTAAATTATCGGTATTTACAGGAATTTTGGCTGCTTTCGAATTTATTGCCGTTTCTATTTATTATTCAAGCCAATTTAGTAATGTGCCGGTTGACCGTTTTCACCCGGATTTAACCGGGATGCAATACCTTGGGCAGGGTGTAATCTTAATAATTTCGGGCATTGCAGCCGGATTTGTAGCCAATTTAATTAAAAAGAAAATGATAATTTCCTGGGAAAACGTTAAGGAGAAAAATGAAATTATCGACTTGTTTGGACAGCAAATTTCACCACAGATTGCAACGAGTATCCTCGCGAAAAAGGATGAACTATCCGGCACCCGGAAAATGGTTTGTGTTATGTTTCTCGATATCCGAGATTTTACATCTTTTGTTGAAAGCCATACACCGGAAGAAGTGGTAACCTACCTGAACAAACTGTTTCATTTTATGATTGACATTGTACAAATGCACAACGGGGTAATCAATCAGTTTTTGGGCGATGGTTTTATGGCCACTTTTGGCGCTCCTGTGGCCAGTGGTAATATTTCACAAAACGCGGTAATGGCTGCCCGGCAAATAATTGAAAAAGTAAAAAGCGAAAATGAAACAGGAAATATCCCAAAAACAAGGATAGGAATTGGCTTGCATTACGGACAGGCGGTAATTGGTAACATTGGCTCTTCCTTACGTAAACAATATTCAATTACAGGCAGTGTTGTTATTATCGCGTCAAGAATCGAACAACTCAACAAAACTTATAACGCTCAGTTAACTATTTCGGAACAGGTATTTAACCAGCTAGAGCCTGAAAAAAGGGTAGTTTTTACCCCCCTGCAACCGGTAATGGTTAAAGGGTATAACCAAACACTTTCAATTTATATTTTGGACGAAGAGAGCATGAAAAATTTTAATCAAAACTAAGATGAAAACAAATGAAACAATTCTTAATGATGCAGAGGTATTTGTTGCCAATCTATTACAAAAGGAAACACCAGAGAAATATTCCTACCATACGCTGGAACATACAAAAAAAGTTGTGGAAAATGCCGTTTTAATTGGCACCGGCGAAGGACTTTCTGCGGCAGAAATGGATATCTTGCGCATTGCTGCCTGGTTTCACGATACGGGATATGTAAACACTTATCAGGGCCACGAAGCGGAAAGCGCCAAAATAGCCGACAATTTTCTAACGCATCAAAATGTCGATCCTGAAATCAGGACAAAAGTTAGTGCGTGCATTTTAGCCACCACTTATCCTCAAAATGCAGGTTGTTTAACCGACAAGGTTTTATGCGATGCCGACCTCATGCATTTGGGACAGGAAAATTATTTCGAACTGGCCGCGAAATTACTTCAGGAACAAAAAAATGCAGGGATCCGGAAAATGAGCAAGGCTGAATTCGAAAAAAAGTCGGTAAAGTTATTCGAAGAACATTCCTTTTACACCGATTATTGCAAAAACACACTCAACGAAACGAAAGCCAAAAATTTGGAGCAATTAAAAGAAAGGATTAAAAAGCGGGAAGAAAAGGCGATTTACTCCAAAAAATATTCGCGCGGCGTCGATTCCATGTTTAAACTCACCGCCCGGAACCAAATCAACCTGAGTCAGATTGCGGATAACAAATCGAATATTCTGATTTCGCTCAACGGGATAATAATTTCGATTGCCCTGGTTACACTGGTGAGTAAGTTTAAACAAGAGTCAACGATTATCATTCCAACCGTCATTTTCATTTTGTTTAGTTTGTCAACAATTGTGCTGGCCATACTTTCAACACGTCCATATATTTCAAAAAGAAAATTCACAAAAGACGATATTCAGCAGCAGAAAGTCAACTTGCTGTTTTTTGGAAATTTTTATCAAATGTCGCCTGAAGATTACGAAATGGCGATAAGCGAAATGATTGACAATAATCCGTATTTGTATTCCACACTCACAAAAGACCAGTATTCGCTCGGGAAAGTTTTGGCCAGAAAATACAAACTGCTTCACTGGGCTTACAACGTTTTTATGGTTGGCCTGATAATCACCGTTGCCGCATTTTTGTTTGTGTTTATTTAATTGAACGAATTCATCTGATTAATTCCTTGTGGTTAAAGATTTTAGAAATGGGAAAAACAAGGTTAAAATATACTTTCATCTATTCCCTGTTAATTGGAATAATATTCTTTAGCAGTAGTATTTATGCGCAGCAGACTGATTGTTTCAGCATCCTGATTACCGGGAACACAAACGATGAACTCATCAACAGTTCTTTGCGGGCCGAATGGCAAAAACAATTGAACGAATCAAACAACATTGCCTGTTTATTTACAGGAAATACAATCAATAGCAAAGGAAACCCGCAATTGCCTGTTGGCGGCACTGATTCTGAAATTCCAATTTTAATTGCTCCTGGAAAGGCAGAATGGTTGAATGGCACTGGTAACGGGAAAGAATTCCTCATTCAGATGGAGACTGGTTTGCCAGAGAAATTCAAAATGCCGGTATATCTTCCTGAAGCTGCCTGTCCGGGGCCAAAAGAAATTATTTTGGATGAACATGTAGTAGTGATTTTACTCGATACATATTGGTGGGTACATAAATTCGACAGGCGTTTCAACAAGTGCGGCATCGAATCTCAATCCGATGTTTTGTTGCAGATTGAAGATGCCATTCGCCGGAATTATTCGTCAAAACATATTGTTTTAGCTGGTTCTCATTCATTAAAAAGTTTTGGGAATACAAGTGGTTATTTTTCACTAAAACAATGGTTGCTTGAAACTCCTAAAACTTTCTTCAGAAAATTGCCTGGTACAAATATCGACAACCAACATCCTGATTTCAGGGGATTCCGAAATGGTGTCCTTTCCATTCTTGAAAAATATCCTGATGTTTTATATGTTTCGGGCGGTGAAGCCAATTTGCAGTATTTTCAATACAAAAAGTCGCATTTTGTTATTTCCGGTGCGTGGGGCAAGCCGGAATATGTGAGAAAAAATCTTGCTGAATTTGGCGCTGGTCAAACCGGTTTTGCCCGGCTTGATTTTAACACCAACGGCGAATGTTCATTAACTTTTTCCAGTGGCACGGAGGTTCTCTTCAACAAAAAAATTTACAGTAAAACTTTATTGGCCGAAAAACAAAGTGCAGCCGTAAACCTTTTGTTGCCCGACAGTGTAAGCAAAATTGCCAGCAGCCGGTACAAAATCTCGCAATCAAAATACAAATGGCTGGGCGAAAATTACCGCGATGTGTGGAAAACACGGGTGAAATTTCCGGTTTTCGACATTGGGAGTAAAAATGGCGGGCTGAGAATTATAAAACGTGGCGGCGGGCAACAAACCTATTCGTTGCGGCTTGAAGATTCCAGTGGCGCACAATATGTGCTTCGGTCTGTCGATAAAAATGTTGATGGGGCCTTGCCAAAAGAGTTGCGAAATACGTTTGCGGTCGATATTGTTCAAGACCAGATTTCAGCTTCAAACCCCTATGCAGCGCCTGTTGTGGCAAGACTTGCCAGCCAGGCCCGGGTTTTACACACCAACCCAGAAATATTTTTTGTGCCAGATGATGCGCGTTTTGGTATTTACAGAAACGATGTGGCAAACCAACTTTTTCTTTTTGAAGAACGGCCCGATAACGATTATGAAAGTGCAGGAATTTCTGCAAAAGCTATTTCAACTGAAGACCTTTTGGAGAAAATTACCAAAAATCACAATTATACTATCGATAAAAATGCCGTGGTTCGTGCCCGTCTTTTCGATGTTCTTATCAACGACTGGGACCGGCACGATGACCAGTGGAGATGGGCTGGAATTGAACAAAACGATAAAACAATTTATAAACCGGTACCCCGCGACCGCGATCAGGCTTTTTTCTTAAACGAAGGAATATTGCCCTGGATAAGCGCACGAAAATGGTTGCTCCCAAAAATTCAGGGTTTCGACGAAATGACTGAAAACATAGATGGACAATCATTTAATGCACGTTATTTCGACCGTACTTTTTTAATTAATTGCAGTTGGAGTGACTGGCTTTCTCAAATCGATACCTTAAAAATTCTACTTGGCAATGGTAAAATTGATTCGGCAATGCTGGCCTTCCCGCCTGAAGTTTATTCCATTTGCGGCCAGGAAACCGGACAGATTTTAAAAAGCCGTCTGGATAACCTGGAAACGATGGCCCGTAAATTATACTTGTCGCTTGCCAAAGAAGTAAACATTTTCGGGACCAATAAAAATGACTTTCTTGAAATTATTTACGGTAATGAAAATCTGCAAATTAGAGGGTATAAATTATTGAACAACGGAGAAAAAGGAAATTGTTTTTTTGACCGGAAATTTATTAATGACGAAACCAAAATAATCAACCTGTATGGATTGCAGGGAAACGACCGGTTTGAAAAACACGGATTCAGTTCAGGTAACATCAAATTAAAAATTATTGGGGGCGAAGATAATGATGAAGTGGTTGGTTTTAATTTAAGTGCAAAGAAAGGTGTATCCCTTTATGACAAAAAAAACACAACAGTTAGCAAAGGAACCCAGGGAAGAATAAAAAATAAATTTGATAAAGAACGATTAGAATACGACCGGGAAAATTTTGAATACGACATTGTGTATCCTGGAATTTATTCCGGTTTTAATCCCGATGATGGAATATATATTGGCGGAGGCCCCATTTTTACCAAATATTCGCGTTACCAAAAACGCAGGTACGAAATCCTTGGAAATTATGCACTGGCAACCCATTCTTATAACCTCCGGTTTAACGCTCATAACAGTTACGTTCTTCGGCATTTCGACATTAATTTCAACGCGGGGTACAACTCAGGTGTTTTTACCGGAAATTATTTTGGAATGGGAAATGAGACCTTATGGAATTCAGATGCAAACAACATCGATTTTTACCGGTTGCGGATGAGACGGAGTTTTGCCCAGTTGGATTTTTTAAAATGGATTGACAACAATGAAGTTCATAAAGCAGGACCGGGAATCCGGTATTTGTTTGCTGATGCAGAGGAAACTCCCGACAGGTTCATATCTCTTCCCTCAAATGGCCTCAGCGAAAGCGATTTGCTGGCACATTCCTATGCCGGGGTTTATTTTAAATACATATTAAATACCGGTGCCGGGCAAAAAGATAAAGCAGAAACTGAATTCGCCGGAAGTACCGTATTTCCAACCCGTGGAACGCAAATCAAAATGCAGGCCGGTTATTTTGTTGGGCTTAATCAACAAACCGATGATTTTTTCAAACTTTCGGGCGATTGGATTACCTACATGAGTTTTTCGCAGAGGCCGCGGGTTGTTTATGCACTTCGCGCAGGTGGTGAAAAACTTTTTGGTAATTATGCTTTTCACGAGGCGGCAAAACTTGGAAACAAAGAGAATTTAAGAGCTTACCGTGAAACCCGTTTTTATGGAGATGCAAGCCTTTATTTAAACGCTGAAATCAGGGTACGGATGAAACAGTTTCAAACTTATCTTATGAATGGTACCATCGGGATTATACTCTTTAATGACACGGGAAGGGTTTGGCTACAGGATGAAAACTCAAAACGCTGGCACAATGGCACAGGTATTGGATTTTGGTTCGCGCCCTTCGATATGGCCACGCTAAATGTTTCTTATGCAATCAGCAGCGAAGATCAGCTTGTGAATTTCTCTGTAAACTACCAGTTTTAGCCATGATAAAGATTTTTATTTTTCTGCTTTTTGCAGCGCTGATATTACCGGGTAAAAGTCAGCCCCCCTCAAAAATATATTTAATCAGGCACGCTAAGGTTGACATTAAAAACCCCGGTTGGGGAAATTCAAAAGCTACGCATTTATACAAAAAGCAATACAATCGGTCGCCAATCCGGAAATTCAAGGTTAACGAAATCAAAGAAAAAATTGAAAACTTCGAAACCGTGGATACCGTTTTTTGCAGTCCGCTTAAAAGAGCAACAGAAACAGCTTCAATAATATTTGGGAAAGACGCGGTAATTAAAACAGACAGTGTTCTTGCTGAGCTCGACTACCCGGTTATTAAATTTCCGGCGGTTCAACTGCCTGTTAAAGTTTGGTTACTCATTTCGCGTGTAACATGGATGATGGGAACAAACGGTAAGGGAAAAGAGAATTACCAGCGCCGCAAAAAGGAACTCCGGGTTTATTCACAAAAGTTGATGGAATATGCAAGCACGCATGAAATAACGATTGTTGTAGCCCATGGAATGGTAAACCGTGAGCTTAAAATGATTTTAAAAGAACAGGGATGGAAACCGGGAAATCATTACGATTTTTCAACACTTTCAGTAAACTACTTTGAAAAAAAATGATTAACAAATGTTAAAATGTAATTTTTTATTTGTAAGTTAGTTAATATTAACTAACTTTGTCGAAAAATAAAATAAATGCAGAATGAATAATCAGACAGACAGGCAAACAGAAATATTACTGGTAGCGCTGGAACTTATTGGAAAAAAGGGAATTCAAGGGTTAACCATTAAAAATATTTCGAAAGAAATTGGAATTTCAGAGCCGGCAATCTATAGGCACTTTGCCAGCAAATCAGATATATTACTGGGTGTTCTGAGTAATTTTAAAGAAATGGCAATTATGCTTTCCGAAATAGTTGAGAACTATAATGCAGCAGCAACTGAAAAGTTGGATTTTCTGTTTTCAAGGATGTTGGACTTGTTTTCGGAAACACCTTCAATGGTTTCAGTAATTTTTGCAGAAGAAATTTTTAATAATGATGAAACTCTAAAATCCAAAATAAATAAAATTGTAACGCTTCAGACAAACACTATTGAAGCTATTATTTTGAATGGGCAAAATGAGAACAATATTAGAACAGACATTGATGAAAACAGTCTTGCTTTAATCGCGATGGGATCATTCAGATTATTGGTTAAAAAATGGGAATTGAGCAATCACAGTTTCAACTTAATGGAAAAAGGCAAAACTCATATTCAGATAATTAATAAAGTTTTAAGCAAATAAATTAACATGAATAACATTATAAATCATGGAAACAAAAAATTCAACTATAATAGACAAAGCTGCCCGAATTATCATGAACACAGGACTGGAGGCGCTTACCATTCATAATCTTGCCAAAGAATTGAAAGTAGAGAAAATTCAATTATACAATCAACTTTTAAAAGATGAAGATATTATTCTCATTCTCCTGCTGGCATTTGAAACTGATATTATTGAATTTATAAAAGAAACAGAAACAAAAAAAGTAAATCCCGAATCGGAACTTAAATTGCTTTTCAAGGGATTGTATTTTCTGTTTCTGCAAAAACCGTATTACCTGTCGTTAATTTTCGATATAAGTTTGAAAAGAAGAGATGAAAGCATAAAGAATTCAGTTTTGCGAATTAAGCGTATTGCTGAAGAATACCTTACCCGGATTATTGACAATGGAAAAAAACAAAATAATTTCAAAACAAATGAACCAACCAAATTTTTAGTGAATAAAATTCTTTCCGGATTTCGGCTTTTTATGAAAGATGAGCAACGCCTGAACGAAATGATGCTTGAATTAAAAACATTGAAATTTATTAATGATCACAATACAAATGAAAACTAAAAAAATTTTATACAAAAAGTTGGTGAGTATTCACATACTAAAAATATGGGTGCTTTCACTTGCATTAATGAGTCTTTCGTTTTCGGGGCAGGCCCAAATCTGGTCGTTACAGCAGTGTATTGATACCGCGCTGGTTTACAATAAGAATCTGCAAATAAGCCGAAATAATATGGAACTGGGCACGGAACGGGAGCAGGAAGCAAAAGCTAATCTGCTTCCGAAAGTAAATCTGAATGCTGATTACAAATACTATACAGAACAGCCTTATCAACTTATGCCACAAACGACATTTGGTGGCCCGGAGGGGCAGTTTAAGGAGATACAAATGGGCGTACCGCATAATATGAGTGCAAACATTCAACTGGCAATGCCTTTGTATAATCCGCAGGTATATGGGGCAATTCAGACCACGAAGATTGCTTCGGGGTTGAGCGAACTTCAGTACAAAAAA